>ERZ827043.1635-NODE-1635-length-21952-cov-118.770288_pt1 | contig 21952 bp, 17 predicted proteins | sample MGYA00519923_ERZ827043 | MGnify/ENA primary metagenome ERZ827043 (study PRJEB31778, sample SAMEA3449251) | human gut metagenome | biome: human gut; feature: human-associated habitat; material: faeces | place: United Kingdom | collected 2010/2012 ...
GGTGCAGGCGCGCAAATCCTCCGATCCGGCAACGAATGCGTATGAGGGCGTGGCGTCGGGGTACGCGGAGTGAAGGGACACGAACCAGAGGCTCACCTGAAAGGGGGGCTGTCAGCGCAATCTGACTGAGGGGTTAGAGCGGCGGGGGACAACCCCTCCGGCGCTGATGCGCCACCTCCCCTTGCAGGGGAGGCTTGGGTTCTTTTCCGCACAGGAAAAATCCATATAAATAGGAAACTTTTCGTTTAGAACGACTTCAGGAGGAAAGGCGCAATGACGGACGAACTGTACCTCCCCGACCAAGGCGACGGCAGCTACCGCAATCCCGTGCTGTGCTGCGACTACTCCGACCCCGACGTGATTCGCGTCGGCGACACCTACTACATGACGGCATCCTCGTTCAACTATGTGCCGGGGCTGCCGATTCTGACCTCGGCGGATTTGGTCAACTGGCGGCTGGTGAACTACGCGCTGCCCAACATCCCCGAACCGGGCTACGAAATCCCCCGCCACGCGTGCGGCGTGTGGGCGCCCGCTATCCGCTGGCACGATGGTTTTTTCTACATCTATTACGGGATGCCGGACGAGGGCATCTACATGGTGCGCGCGGCGGATGCCTGCGGGCAGTGGGACGCGCCGAAGCTCGTGCGGGCGGGCAAAGGGCTGATTGACCCCTGCCCTTTCTGGGACGACGACGGTAGGGCGTACGTCATCCACGCCTACGCGAACAGCCGCATCGGGTTCAAGAGCCGAATCGGTATCTTCCCGATGAGCGCGGACGGCACGCACGCCATCGGCGAGGACAAATTCCTGTTCGACGGCACGGCAAATCACCCGACGATTGAAGGCCCGAAGGTCTACAAGCGGGATGGCTGGTACTACATCTTTGCTCCCGCGGGCGGCGTGGCGACAGGCTGGCAGACGGTGCTGCGCAGTCGGCGGATTGACGGCGAGTACGAGGACAGAATCGTCCTGCGGCAGGGGAACAGCCGCGTCAACGGGCCGCATCAGGGCGCGTGGGTGACGGCGGCGGATGGCAGCGACTGGTTCATCCACTTCCAGAGCCGCGGGCTGTACGGGCGCGTCACCCACCTGCAGCCGATGGCGTGGCAGACGGACGGCTGGCCGATTATCGGCGAACCCGTGGCGGGCGAAACGTACGGCACGCCGGTGGAAACGTGGCGCAAGCCGTCACAAACGCATCAGCCGCCGCTTTCGCTGCAATGCAGTGATGATTTTGCGGATTCGCTGGGGCTGCAATGGCAGTTTATGGGCAATTGGCGCGCGGATTTCTATGCTGTGGACGGCGGATTGACGCTTGCCGCCCTGCCCGCGCCGAACGGGATTTTGTGGAACTGCCCGCATGTGCTGACGCAGAAAATCGCCGCGCCCGCCTTCACGGCGGAGGTGACACTGGATGCCCGCGCGCTGCAAATCGGCGAGCAGGCGGGCTTCGGGCTCATCGGCGGGCAGTATGCGTACATCGCCCTGCGGCGGACGGCGGCGGGGATGCGACTGGTTTTCGTGCAGTCGGACGGCGAGGCGCATCAGGAGCGGGTGTGCGAGGAAATCGACGCGCCAGCGGAGCAGCTTGCCCTGCGGATGGTGCTTCAGCCGACGGGGGACGACACGGCGCGCGCGGCGTTTGCGTATCAGCATCAGGGGAATTGGCGGCGCTTCGGCGAGCCGTTCAGCCCTGCGCGGCACACATGGGTCGGCGCGCGGATGGCGCTGTTTGCGATGTCGCTGGACGGCGAGAACCACGGCGGCGCGGGAAAATTCGGGCCGTTCCGGGTGACGAAAGCGTGACGATGTAACCTCTTGCCGCAACTTGGCGCGGCGGATGCAACGGGGAAAATCCGGCGCACGGGCGAAAAGAGAGCCTCAGGGGCGGGGAGGGGCGAATCCGGCAGCCCCTGAGGCTTCTGCAAGTGCGTTTTTCCGGCGAAAATCCGGCGCATCCGCCCCATTTTCATCATAACAACAGAAAATTTCAACCCACGCTCCCCGCACGGGGAGCGACGATTTACAAATATCCAGGGCAATCCCGCACAAAGAAAGAACAGCCAAAATGTCGTGAAAGAGGTATAATAAAGAGGTGAAGAAGCAATTGACGATGAGCCTGATTAGCGACGATCTGGGGGTAGGCATCAACGAAGAAAAGCAGCGTGATCCGGAAGCTCGTTCCGTCAAAAAAGGCAACCAGTGGTACTTCGGCTACAAGAAGCACATCGGCGTGGATGCGGACAGCGGACTGGTTCACACGGTGGAAACGACAGCCGTCAATGTGCACGACAGCAACATGGTTGTCGAGCTTCTTCAAGGAACAGAGGAGGATGTTTATGGTGACAGCGGGTATCTGGGTGCAGAAAAGAAGGATGATGCAATTCTTGTCAACAATGAAGGACATCCTATCCGGTATCAAATCAACAAGCGTCCGTCGCAGCTGAAGAAAGCAAGCGGCGAAAAGTTCGAGCTGTTCAAGGCGATCGAACATGCGAAATCCTCGGTGCGTTCCAAAGTGGAACATGTGTTTTGCGTGATAAAGAGAATCTTTCATTTCTGCAAAACACGATTCCGAGGACGGGAAAAACTGCATCAGCATTGCTGCACACTGTTTGCACTTGCGAATTTATACCTTGCTCGCAATCGAATGAAGGTTGCGTAACGAGGTTTATTTCGCGTGCAAACAGTGCGCTTGAACTGCGCTTTTTCTCGAAATTTGGGTCGGCGGGGATGATGTGGATGGTTTGGGCGCAATTATGAGGGGGAGCCTTAAGCAAGGCATTCGTCAACTTGAGAAATATAACAAAAAACTCGGTGGCGGATATAAGATGGTGCTCGAAGTGTATTGACGTCCTATGTCATCAATGTTGAGGTGAAAATGATGGAAAAGAAAGAGTTTCTAAGTATCTGCGATTCGACCTTGAAAGAGATGGGTTTCTCAAAAAAAGGAGGAGCATATTATCTTAATATCGGTTCCGATCTGGTTGGTGCTGTCTTTTTCCGCAAGTCCAATTTTGGATCAGTTTATTATGTCGAATGCGGAATTGCGATACAAGGATATAATGAAACATTCCCATTTCCCAAGTATTATGATGTTGACATATCAACTCGTTTCCAATTTCCTTTAAAAGTACATCTTCAATATGATCCATCTGCTACACATGGATATTCTGTTGATTTAGAGCGCAACACAGAAACCGAGATTAAAGAAGGCATAAAAGAAGGCGTTGAGAGATGGTTGTTACCTGCGTTGCATGGAGGTAAACAGTATATTCTTGACAACTGGGAAAAGTATAGCTTTCATCACTTAAGCGAGATGGTACATACTGCACTTGAACAATGGAGCATATCTGGTGAATTACCTGCTAAGCAAAATCACTGATAAAAAGTAGATTGTCCATGTACGCCAAAGGCATGACCACGTCGGATATTGAGACCCATATTCGGGATATCTACGGCGTAGAGGTGTCCGACACGACCGTAAGCCGTATCACGGACAAGATTCTCCCCATCGCAAAAGAATGGCAGCAGCGGCCGCTGGAAAGCATCTACACGGTAGTTTTCATGGATGCCATCCACTATCATGTCCGCAGCGAAGGTCAAATCGTGAAGAAGGCGGTGTATATCGCCATTGGCATTGATCTGGATGGTAGGAAAGACGTTCTGGGCATGTGGGTCGGTGAAAATGAAAGCGCCAAATATTGGGCAACGGTGCTAAACAGCCTGAAAAACCGGGGAATTGAGGACATTTTCATCGCCTGCACGGACAATTTAACCGGCTTTTCCGCTGCCATTGAAGCTGTTTTTCCCAAGACGGAAATTCAGAACTGCATCATCCATCAGCTCCGCAATTCCAGCAAATATGTGTCCTACAAGGACATCAAGGCGCTCATGGCAGACCTGAAGGCAGTCTACGCCGCAGTCGATGAGTCTGCTGCTTTGGACGCTCTGGATGCTTTTGCGGAGAAATGGGACAAGAAATATCCGAAGATTGCTCAGTCCTGACGGGAGAATTGGCCGAACCTGAGCACCTACTTCAAGTACCCCCAGGAGGTGCGCCGCCTGATCTATACGACCAATGCGATCGAGGGCTTTAACCGGCAGCTCCGGAAAGTGACCAAGGCCAAATCGGTGTTCCCTACGGATGACAGTCTGCTGAAAATGCCATATCTGGCCATGACGGATATTACGAAGAAATGGACTGGCCGGCGGCAGGACTGGGGCATGATCCATGCGCAGCTGGCGGTGTTCTTCGCCGACCGTATGCCGAACTGACTGGCTGCACGCAGGGATGTCAAGTGTCGAGATGAACGGAGGTTGACGTTTCCGCCCTTGACATCCCATCGAAACGCTGTTATTTTATAAGCAGCTTGCGCCGCTCCCGTCTTGCATAAATTTTGCTCTATTTGCACTACGTTTTGCAGTTTACACAGAATTCGGGATTGACCCCGCTCCCTTTTGAAAAGGTAGTTGCTGCCATTTTGTCCTTTCAGGGCGGAACGCTCAATCGTGAGCTGATGGATTTTTTTGACTTGAATTCAGCAAGCCCTACATCTTCTGCTTTTGTTCAGCAAAGGGCTAAAATTCTCCCTGCGGCTTTTGAATCGCTGTTTCATCATTTTACTGACCGTATTTGCGAACAGAAAACATATAACGGCTATCGACTTTTCGCTGTCGATGGTTCCGACTTGCAAATCGCCGCTAATCCTCAAGATGCCGACTCTTTCTATCCGGGAGCGAACGGGCAAAAATCTTATAATTTGCTGCACATAAACGCTATGTACGATTTGCTTCAGCATATCTACGTCGATGCAATCATCCAGAAAAGCCGCAAAACTGACGAATCCGCTGCTTTAACTTCCATGGTAGATCGTTCTGCGGATAAAAACGTCCTGCTGCTGGCTGACAGGGGTTATGAAGCCTACAACAACCTTGCGCATATTCAAGAAAAGGGCTGGTCGTTTCTGATTCGCATCAAAGATAGCAGTGCCGGTATTGCTTCCGGCTTGAACCTGCCGCGTTCCAATACGTTTGATATTCCCTTTCACCTGAAACTTACCAATAAACAGACAAACGAAGTGAAATGCTTGCTTTTAGACAAAAATTAGTACAAGCGCATCCCCTCTAAGTGCCGCTTTGATTATCTCCCTGCTAAGTCCAGAAAGGCTGACCCCACGCAATTCTTCGATCTGCATTTCCGCATTGTGCGGTTCCCCATCTCCGAAACAGCCTGCGAAACCATTATTACAAATCTTGATAAAGATGCGTTTCCTATTCAGAAAATTAGGCACCTGTACGCGATGCGCTGGGGTATTGAAACTTCCTTTCGTGAACTGAAATATTCCGTGACTTTATTGCATCTTCATTCAAAAAAGGTGGACTTCATTTACCAAGAAGTTTTTGCAAAACTCATCATGTACAACTTCTGCCAAATGATTACACAATCCGTAGTCATTCGGCAAGGGAAAAAGAAACACGCTTACAAAGTTTCTTTTTCTGATGCAGTACATGTTTGTCTGCGTTTCTTCCGAGGCAAAATCAATCCACCCGATGTTGAAGCCTTACTTATGAGGTACATCTCACCTATTCGCCCCGGCAGAATGCTTTCTCGTAAGTTTTCCCCGAAATCTTCGGTCAGCTTCGCTTATAGAGTATCATAATTTCTTGCATTTGCATAGTCCTTTTTTCGCGGATTTCTTTTTCCGCTTTATTTCCTTTACCCTCTTTTCATTAAAATCAGCACACAGAGTCTTTTTTACTGATTCTGTGTGCTGACTTTCACTGTTCACTTTTAACTAAATGACATTGAGGGTGGCCCGCTGTCACCTTTATTGGCGAATGTGTACCTGAACGAATTTGAATGTGAATACGAAAGGCGCGGCGTGCCGGTGATTCGGTATGCGGACGACATCGTATTACTGTGCAAAAGTCAGAGAGCGGCAGAACGACTGCTGGAAAGCAGCATCCGCTATCTGGAAGGGAAGCTGAAACTGAGGGTGAACCGGGACAAAAGCCATATCACTAGGGTGAAGGCGACGAAGAACTTCAAGTTTCTGGGCTTCGCATACGGCAAAGGAAAGGATGGACTGTTCATTCGTGCCCATCCCAAAGCCCTGCTGAAAGCGAAGAACAGGCTGCGCGCAATCACGAAGCGAAACCGCGGAGTCAACGTCCGAAAGGTCATGCAGGAAATAAAGGTCTACATGACAGGATGGCTGAACTACTACGGGATAGCGTTCCTAAAGACGAAAATGCGGGAATGGGACGAATGGCTGCGGCACCGAATCCGTGCATACATCTGGAAGCAATGGAAGAAACCGAAGACCAAACTCAAGAACCTCATGAAGCTCGGGGTGCCGGAATACTACGCACATATGGCCGCCAACAGCCACAGAGGCTATTGGTTTACGGCGAACACGGGAGCCGTGACAAGAGGCATAACAAACGAAAGACTCACACGCGCGGGATTCTTTGAACTCTCCCCGGCGTATGAGTCGATTCAGTCTGCTTGTATTGGACGTGCCGTGTACCGAACGGTACGCACGGTGCGGTGAGAGGACGGGGGGAAATCACCCCCTCCTACTCGATTACCGCTTTAGCAGCCAATTCCACTGCGCGATAGGCGGATTGAAAACAAACAGAGTCTTGTGTAAGTTCCTGATGGTCTTCCTGTCGTCATTCTCCTGCAACTTTCCATGGTGAACTGACTTTTTTGGTTATGAAATTACGACTATTATATTATCGCAACCATTTTCATTTCATGATTAGCGATATGAAATATGACGTGAACAAACGAAAAAATCAATTCACGACGAAAAAATGATGCGAACGCACATGTCTAAAATGGTCGACAAATAGCCAAAATGATTGACAAAAGGTGTGGAACCTGATATAGTGCAGATAACGAGGTGAACGAACCTCAAAAGGAGGATGTTACCATGAAGAAAGTCATCAGTCTGCTGCTGACGGCAATGCTGCTGCTGTCGATGCTGCCCGCCACGATGGCGGAGGGCGTGGAGTACATTCCCGCGCCTTACGCGCTTGACGCGGAGAGGGCGGGACCGAAGGCGTATGTCGAGCCTGTGTTCTATGCCAACGGCGAGGGTGAACCGACCATCGGCGTCACCTATGTCGGCGTAATCAAGGCGGACGGAAAGTACTTCAAGGACTCGAACAACAACCACGAGCTGGATCCCTTTGAGGACTGGCGTCTGGATCCCGAAACCCGCGCAGCCGATCTGCTTGCCAAGATGAGCGTAGAGCAGAAGATTGGTCTGTCGCTGGCGCAGATGGTTCTGATGCCTGGCGCGACCACCTACGAAGCGGCGCTGGATGCAGACGGAAACGTGGACTTCAGCAAGCTGATGGTTGTCAGCGAAAAGGTATTTGACGTTGCGATGGACGATCCGACGCGTGTCAACAACTCAACGGCGGAAATCATCGCCTTCAACAATCGCATGGGCGTTGTCCGCGTGATGTCGGACGTGGGCGCGGGCGTGCTGTACAACAACGCCACGAACCTGACGACCGAATACGCCGCTGCGGCGACAGGCGAACCCTGCATTCCGTTCACCCTCATTTCCAACCCCCAGAAGTTCCCCGGCGAACCCGGCACCATGGGGCTGGCGGCGGCGGTGATGGGCGACGTTGCCAACGGCGGCGACTACAGCCTGATTGAACGCTTCGCGGATCTGGATCGCCAGATTTGGGACGCGAAGGGGCTGGATCGTATGTATGGCCGTCAGATCGACCTGATTACCGACCCGCGCTGGGGACGCAACGTGACAACGTTCACCGAGGATCCCGCGGTGATGGCGAACATCACGACCGCGCTGATCAAAGGCTATCAGGGCGGCACCGACGGCTTGCAGCCGAACGGCGTTGGCCTGATCGTCAAGCACTTCCCCGGCGACAGCGCTTCCTATAACGGCTTCAAGTCGCACTACAAGACGGGTCAGTGGCGCATGTACCGCACGGAAAACGCCATGGAAAAGTACTTCCTGCCCGGCTTCCAGGCGGCGGTTGACTGCAAGACGGCGGGCATCATGTCCTGCTACAGCCGTCCCATGCCCATCAATGCCAACCAGACCTACCGCGGCGTGGACATCAATTCGGATTCTGTCGCGACCTCCTATAATGCGACCCTCCTGCAAACCCTGCTGCGCGATACGATGGGCTTTGAGGGCTTCGTCAACACGGACAGCAACATCCTGTACGATATTCCGTGGGGTGTGGAAGAGCTGACGCCCCTTGAGCGTATCGCTCTGATGTATAACGCCGGTTCCGACATCATCGGCGACTGGTGAGGCAAGCCGATTGATTATTCTCTGGCGCTTGAGGCGTACAGCAAGGGCATGATTCAGGAAGAAGCCCTGACCCGTGCAACGACCAAGAACGTGGTCTCTTTGCTGGAATCCGACCGCTTTGAGAATCCCTATAAGGATTTGCAGACTAGTCTGGCTGCCGAAGCGGCTTATGCGCCCAAGGTGGAAACGCTGGCGCTCGAAATGTCCACGAAGTCGCTGGTTCTGCTGAAGAACCACAATAACGTTCTGCCGCTGAAGGAAACCGGCAAGAAGGTTTTCGTCGCTTCCTTTACCCGTAGCGGCGAGGACGACAACAAGCTGGCGAACTGGAACAGAACCCTCACGGAAGCCGGCTATGTGATCGTTGAGAAGGCGGACGAGGCGGATATCGTTCTGCTGGACGTGAAGCCGGACTTCCCCGCGAATAATGGCTGCATGAACACCCTTGACCTTGTTGAGGATCTAGAGGTTGCGGAGTATGACACCAAGACCGGCATGAAGACGGGCGGTATGACGGATCTGACCACCCTGATGGACGTGAAGAAGATTAAGAAATACGCCAAGGCAGTTCATGCAAACGGCGGCGTCGTCATCTGCTCCCTGACCCTCAGCGCACCGTGGATTCTGACCAAGCTGGAACCTTACTGCGACGCGATTCTTGTGAACTTTGCCTCCGTGACCGAGCTGGCGGGGCTGAGCGAGCTTGTGACCATCACGGATCTGCAGCTTCAGGTGCTTTCCGGCGCTATCATGCCGACCGGTAAGCTGCCCGTGACGCTGCCTTCCTGCACCGCGGTTCTCGAGGTCACGGATACCGAGATCGACGGCGTGGTGTATGAGCTGTGCGCTTCTCCCAACGACGTGCCCGGCTATGACAAGGATCAGTACATTGCGCCCGAAGTGCTGGCGCAGTCGCCTTCCGGCAGCTATGCGTATCAGGATGAGGACGGCAATACCTACAAGGTATGGTTCGGTCTGACCTACTGACGCGATTCCCAAATTCCCAAAAGCAATCTGCCTGCGCGTTCTTATCGCGAACTTGTATGATATGCTATTTCGCAGGCAAATGCTGACGAGGGGGGCAATCTCCCCTCGCGGACTCCTTTTCCTCGGTCGCTGCTGATGCGCGACTTGGGCAGCGACCCGTTCTGCGCGCCGCCCCCTCCGAATTCATCGGAGGGGGCGGCGTTTTGAGTGCGCCCGGCGGCGCACGTATCTAAAGGGTGAAAGACCCGAATCCGCCCGGTAGCGGGAAGGAGAAAGCCGAAGGCAAGGGTGTCCGTCGTGAGGCGGAATCTGAAGGAAGCCGCAGGCAAAGTTCTGAGCCGACGAACAGAAATCGCATACAAGGCGGGGCAGAGCGGACGAGACTGCAACACAAGTCAAAGTCCCATACTACCCGGACTCTGCCACGTAAATGCGGCGGCTACATGGAATGAAGGCTATTGTACCTTATGCGGGGAGATCTGTGGGGAACGCATCGCAAGATGTAACCCATGCTGCAAGGCATGGCTGAATCCACAGAAGCCAGTCTGGACCATAGTACCAGAGAAGTCAGTGAAAGTCGACAGAGGGAAGGGTCTGGCGGTTGCTGGTAATACAGCATGCCAGGAATCGGGCGTGTTGAAAGCAGTTGCTCGAAAGAGGATATCTGCCAGAGGATAGGTGAGTGACCGAAGGTATGGCAGAATCGCGGAGCGTCCTGATATCCAACTAAACGTGCTGCTAAGTACCAACAACTGAACCGCCGCTTGCGGAACCGCATGAGCGGTGGTGTGGGAGGACGGGGGTTAGTCACCCCCTCCTACCCGATTGCCGATTATTCCACAATGGTAATGGTCTTCGTCAGTGTGCCAACCGTCAGGGTGTGTTCGCCGGGCTGGTCGATGGTCAGTTCCATTTCAACCACGCGCCAGTCTCCGCCGTTGACTGCCATGATCTTTTCCGCGATGACTTCGCCGTCGCAGATCGCCTGCACGGTCGTAATGCCATCGTCGCCGTTGTTCCACAGCAGGACATACGCCGTGAACGGCACGCCAGCCTTGGTTTCCACAATGGATTCATTCGCGGTCATTGGAAATGACAACCGGGATGCCCAGACGGCTGTCCTCCGCCAGCGCCTGCATTGCATTGTGGTACACAATCTGCTGTGCGGGCGTGTCGTTGGTGTTGCCCAGATGGCTGGTGATGTTCAGCACGTTGATGTAGTACCACATCAAGCGCGACGTGAACGACGAGCTTTCATCCGGCACGACGCTTTCCGTCCCGAACATGTAGCGCGAATCTGCAAAGTCAACGCCCATCGGGTTGCCGCAGGTGTTCACATGGTAGAAAAGCCCCGGTCTCTCTTCCAGCGTCATCTGCTCATAGAGGTCTTTCACGCGCGCATCTACATCCTGTCGCCAGTCCTCGTAGACATCCAGCTGACCATTGCCGTTCAAGTCCTTGAACTTGAGTCCATCCACCTCCAGAATGGTGGTGACGCCATCGAGATACCCCAATTCCTTCTGGGTATCCGTCCCGGCATGACCGTGATGGTTTGATTCACCTGATCGTAATCCGTGAACCGTGCCTGTACGGATTCTTCCGCCAGCGCACTCATGCCGAAGCTGCTGCCAAAATCGCGGACAGTTTTCTTTTCATTGAAAACAGTCTCCTTTCTTTCGCGAGTTCTGCTCGCTTTTACCTCTATCATAGCGGATTTTTCCTTTTTTCGAGCAGTTCTTTTCAGCACTGATATGCGGAAAAAACGGTACTGGGAGGGGGTGAGGGGGAAAATGGAGGAGAGGACAAAAGCGGCAGATGATTACGCAACAACCTTTTTTACAAAACAGCTGATGTACCCCGAAAGAAGCCACGGTGGTGCCTTAATTGGCGGAATGCAAAGCAAAGCCCCCTCCAACGCATCTGCTCGCAATCGCAGGGAGAACACGCTGAAGGGGGTATTTTCAATGATCTTCATCCGGAACTACCGCCAGCGCCGTCAGCACAAACACATCCGGCGCGCCAGCCGCTCGAAGCGCGCCCGCACATGTTTCGGTCGTCGAACCGGTAGTATACACGTCGTCAATCAGCAGAACTGGGGTCGAAATGCGCGCGGTGGCGGCGAACGCGCCGTGCAGGTTCTTCCGGCGCTGGGCGGCGTTCAGCCCCTGCTGGGTTGCGGTTTCGCGCGTGCGGATCAGCAGAGGCTGGCAGGGTAAATTGCGCCGCTGCGCAAAGGCCTCTGCCAGCAGTCGACCGTGGTCAATGCCGCGCGCGTCAAGGTGCTTCTTCGTCATCGGGACGGAGGTGACAACCGTGTCCGGCGGCAGGGCAAAGGGACACGCGGATGCCATGCCGTCCGCCAGTACCTGCGCGCATTCGGCGATGCCGCTGTATTTGAGCATCAGCACCAGCTGCCGCGCAATGCCGTGGTAGCTCCACACAGCGGCGGCGTTCGGCGCAAGCGCATCACTCGGCAGGCGCAAATCATCCAGCACAGCGAGGCAAGCTGGACAAATCGCGTTCGGCAGGGACAGCGCGCCGCAGGTCAGGCAGAAAACGTGCTGCGGAAACAGCGCATCATCCACATCGGTCAAAAGGCGGGTGAAAAACGCGCGAAGAGCGGGCAAAAGCGGCATGAAAGCACCTCACTCCTTCCCCAATTCCTCCTGATGCAAATCAATGGTGACGCTCGTGCCCTCCCCAATGCGGGAGGACAGCGACACACGGCAATGGAGCATTTCAGCGGTCTGATGGACGAGATACAGCCCCAATCCGGTTGATTTCTGCCCGCCGCGCCCGTTGTAGCCGGTATATCCCTTCTCGAACACGCGCGGCACATCCTCCGGCGCAATGCCGATGCCCGTGTCCGCCACGATAATCGCCGGGACGCTGGTCACGCGGATGCTGACGCAGCCGCGGTCAGTGTACTTGACGGCGTTGGACAGCAGCTGGTGGAGGATGAACAGCAGCCATTTGCTGTCCGTCAAGGCGCTTTCGGCGGTCGGCTCGTACTGCAGGCGCAGCTTCTTGCGGATGAGCAGGGGCGCAAAGTCGCGAATCGCCTGCCGAATGAGCGGGTCAAGCGGCACACGCGTCAGCACAAGGTCTTTCGTCGGATTGCCCAGCTGCGCGTAGCTTAACGCCATCGTGACGTACTGCTCCATTTGGAACAGTTCGGCCAGCATGGCGCGGTTCTCCGGCGTGTCCTCGCTCTGCAATTGCAGGCGCATCACCGACAGCGGCGTTTTGATTTGGTGTACCCACGCGGTGAAGTAGTCTGTACTGTCCTGTCGATAGGCTGCCAAGTCCGACTGCGCGGCGCGGACGTCGTGCAGCAGCCGCTGCATAATCGCCTGATCATCCGCTTCAGACAGCGTGCGCGGCGATGGAAGTTCATCCAGCAGAAGATGCGGCGCATTCAGCACATGCGCGCGCGCCTGATGCGCCCGGCGATAACGCACAAAGCCCCAAATCAGCGCAATCAGCCCCATTACCGCGCACAGCGCCGATGCGTACGCGACCGGTTCGGTCGGCAGATGATACAGCGAGAGCACCAGCGCGAATGTGCCCGCGAACAGCGCCAGCAGCCCCGCCAGCGGCAAATGCTCCCGCAGATAGCGCCGAATCATACGCTGCCCTCCTGATTCACGGCATACCCGCTGCCTACCTTCGTGACGATGAAGCCCGGCAGTCCCGCCGCGCTGAGTTTCTTCCGCAGGCGGTTGACATTGACGGTCAGTGTGTTTTCCTCAACGTACTCGTCCATCTGCCACAGGCGGGTCATCAGCGTTTCGCGGCTGACGATGCGCCCGTGCTGCTCCATGAGTGTGCGGAGGATAATCAGTTCATTGCGCGTCAGGGGGATGCGCTGCTCATGGATGGAGAGGGCAGCGCTGTCCAAATCCAGCACGGCCTCCCCGCAGGCGAGGATATTGCCCGTAGCCGGCATGTCATACGCGCGGCGCAGGACGGCATTCACCTTCGCCGCCAGCACAGCTGGGTCAACGGGTTTAGCAATGAAGTCGTCGCCGCCCATGTTCATCGCCATGACGATGTTGAGGTTATCCGATGCGCTGGAAAGGTAGACAATTGGCACGCTGGTGATGCGGCGCAGCTCCTGCGTCCAGTGATGACCGTTGAAGAAGGGGAGCATCAAATCCATCAGTACGATTTGCGGCTTCCACTCGGCGAATTCCTCCGTCACATGGCGGAAATCGCGGACTTTCTGCACCTCGTGTCCCCACGCGGTCAGCACCTGCGTGATGGCATCAGCCAAGGCAGCGTCGTCTTCGACTAATAGGATGCGGTACATGCGAGTCATCTCCCTGATGATGTAGTTTGGTGTTGATGTGGTCTGTTCCCGTACCCGTCAGTCGCTTTCCTCCGCACTTTCGCCCGCCAGCGCATCGAGAATTGCTTGCAGCCGCTTTTCGCCGATGCCCTTGACATTCCGCAGCTCCTCCGGATACACGAACGCGCCGTGTTCCTCCCGGTATGCCACAATCCGCTCCGACAGCACGGGGCCGATGCCCGGCAGGGCGTCCAATGCGGCAGCGTCGCCGGTGTTCAGAATGGAATCCGGCGGAAGTGTCGCTCTTGGCACAGCGGTTGTTTCTGCTGCTGGCACTATCAGCGGATTCGTCGATTCGTCATCCAGCGAGTCAGTGATTTTCGTTTGCAGCTCTGCTCCGATGCCATGGACGTTCCGCAAATCTTCCGGGTACACGAATGCGCCGTGTTCCTCCCGGTATGTGATAATCCGCTCCGACAGCACAGTACCGATACCCGGCAGGGCGTCCAATGCGGCAGCGTCGCCGGTGTTCAGAATAGAATCTGCCGGAAGTGTCGGCACAGGGGCAAGCGAGAATTCGTCGCCTTTTGACGGATAGCACTTCGGAGCGGAATGGACACGGACAGGGACGGATGCGTTCCATAAGAAGCAGCCAAGGCTTGTAAGAAGGACTGCTGTATATAGCAGCAGAAGCAGCTTTCGCACGCCCTGCCGCCATTCGCGCACAGCATCCCCCTCCGTCCAGCTTGTCGTCAGGGACATTGTAGCATACTTGGAACGGATGGACAAGGGTGCGCGGCAGAAAAAAATAGGCGCAGCATGGGAAGAAAGATCCCATGCTGCGCTGGGCTGGCTGCTGTTTTCAAATGCAGTTTTCTTTAGGGACAGGGGATTTCGCCTGCGGGTGTGCACTGTGGTTATATCCCCAGCGAAAACCCGCCTTGTATGAGGTAGAACAGCGCCACGCCATCCACTGCGACGGCATCGTGCATTGCGTCGTAGCGGGTCAGTGCGACGGTGTGCACTGTGCCGTCAACATCTGTGAATGTCCACACGGTGTGGGGAGCGTCGGCAGCAGTCCAGCCGTCGGGGAGGCGGCCGGACATTGTGACCATCATCAGCTGATTGTAGGCAGCGGAAAAGGCAGTGTAATCCGCGGATTCGCCGTTTTTCGTTAGCGTAATATCGTAGACCTGATTGCCCTCGTCGTCCGTGACAAGCTCGTTGTTCTCGGCAACCTGCTCGGTGCGTGTGATGACCCATGTGTCCACGCCGTCCGCCGTTTCACGCGAAAGGGACGCAAGATTCCCCAGCGCCGTCAGCACCGGGTAGCGCGTAATGGTCTCCTGCCAGTCTGCGCTCATGACGCCGCGCAGCAAGAGCGTGCTGCAGCGGTAAATGCCGCCGTCGTACAGCACATAATCCACCAAATCGCTTTCCTGCTCGCCGATGACGAGGGTGATCGTGGCTTCCGGGTAATCGGTCGTAGCGTATGAGCCAGTCGTACCGACTGCGCCGATTGTGCCGGCGGCTTGGTGCAGGCGGATGACGATGCGGGGCGTGTCCAGCCCGTAGCGGGCGATGCTCTCCGCCGTTGCGTCGGCAATGTACTCGCCCAGGCGGATGTTTGCTGCCGACTTGCGAAGGGTGTTCATGGCAGTGCCGTCCGCCGGGTAGGACACCGGGGTGGTCAGCATCCAGCGGTCTTGCGCGTCCGCGTTCGTGATAGCGCCGTTCAAGCGCCATTGCTGGGTGATTTCGCCCTCCGCGTTCAGCAGGGTGATTTCATCCAGGCGGTCGGCGTGAATCGTCAGCTGCTCGACGCTGTGGAGCGAACCGCGCGTGACATAGCATTCCTCCGCCAGACCGCGGCTGACGGACAGCAGGCGGGTATCGCCGTCCAGCTGCGCGTACTGCCAGCTGTTTTCGTACTGCGGGGCGCTGCCGATGCGCAGGGTGTGGCTGCTGCCGTCCGCAAAATCCACGGTGACGACGCTCTCTGGGTCATCCAGCCCGAACGCTGCCCACTCCTCGTCCGTGCCGTTCCAATCGTCGCTGAGTACCTCTGCGGTCACGCTCTTAAGCCCGGACAGGAGCGTTTCGGCAACGTCCGCATCCACCGTGAAGGAATTTTCGCCCTCCAGCACCAGCGCGCCGGATTCCGTCTGCACTGCCGACCACGCGTCCTGATTGCGCACGGCAATGCGGATGCGGGTGATATCCACCGATTCCACTGCCCAGAGGGTGATTTCCTCGTCCTCATGCGCGGGCGTTTCCGGCGCGGGGGCGGGCGTGCGGGCGAAAATCAGCAGACACGCCGCCGCCGCGACCAGCACCACGGCGAAAATCAGCAGGAGGATGCGGCTGTGCCTGCGCGCGGCATGTTTCTTTTTCGGGACATTTTGCATGGCTTACAGATTCCTCCGTGGAAGCAGGATGATGACCGCCGCCAGCAGCACCAGAATCGGCAGCCCGACCAGTACGACGCTGCCCAATGACAGCGCATTGACGGACAGCCCCGGACGCAGCGCCGTTTTGACCATGATGCTGGTGTCAATGCTGTCATCCCCGGTCAGGAAGGACACGGCGCGCACCAGAAATTCCTCGCCGTCGGTCATGGTGAAGAGCTGTTCCTCGGTCAGCAGGGCGGAACTGCCGATGATGAATGCACGGCTGACGTCGCCCGTGTCAGTGAAGCGCTTGGCTTGCAGAGCGAGCGCGAACGGCCCAGTCTTGTCGCTGTCGGATTGGGTGATGCTCAGGCGCGACGCGGTTGTATCAACCAGATAACTCTTGGAGGATGTTGTCAGCACCGCGTCCACTAGCAGGGAATTGTCCGATTCCGGCGAAGGGTCGAAGCCGCGGCTGGCAACCATGAGCATCGCCGTCCGCCCGTTCAGCATCATCTCCAGTGTCACATCCGTCGCCTGCATTTCCGGCAGCAGCGCCAGACGGTTGTTGTTGTAGAACGTGTCGGTTTCATCCGGCGACGCCATCACCAGTCCGCTTTCCGGCAGGAAGCCGTAGGAGCGCAGCAGGGACAGCACGTTCGGCATATTCTCAATCGGGTCGGTATAATCGCAGCTGAACAGCACTGCGCCGCCGCCCTGCACATACGCGCGGATGATGTCCATTTCCGCGTCGGTGTAGTCCTTGACGGGCGAAAGGATGCACAGCACGTCGCCGGATGCGAATGTCATGTCGCTGAGCTTCTCGAACGCGACGTCGTAGTGGTTGTTCGTCAGCAGGGTGGTAAAGGCGGACAGGGAGTCTTCGCCCAGTTCGCCGTGCCCCGTCGCGATGTGCAGCGTCGGCACGGTGTCGCGCGTGACGTAGGCGATGGCGGAGGTAATCTGCTGCTCATACGCCAAGCCGGAGACGTTGTAGCTGCCCGAATCGGTATCGACAGAGAGCGTTACAAAATCCGTTGCGGTCAGCACACGGTAGCGGTCGGTTTCCTCGCAGTAGACGATGAGGTTCTGCGCGGAGACGTTGGTGGTGCTGCTGGAAAAGCGGGTCAGCAGCAGGGGATTCAGGCTCGGCGGGGTTTGCTCCCATGTCACCATATCCGACGCGGCGCTGTAACGGTTGAGCAGCTCCAGCAGGGGCTGATCCTCCTCGCCGCGCTCGAACAGGGCGTAGATTTTCACCGGGCGCTTTAGGTCGTGCAGAATCTGCTTTGTCGTTTCGCTCTGCGTTGTGACGGCGTTGAAGGAAAAGTCGCCGCGCCAGCCGTAGCGCGTTTCGAGGTTCGTTGTCGCCAGATTGATGAGAATCAGCGCGACAATCACCAGCGCGACAATGGCGGTGGACACGGCGCCGTAGCGTAGGCGCGGCCCAATAGTGAACTTCCTGTGCGCGGATTGTTTTTTGTTTCGCATTCTTCGTCACTCTCCCCGATAGCGCCGGGCATCCAGCGTATGAATCGTCAGCAGGAGGAACGCCGCGGCGAAGGTGACATCGTAGACGACGCTCGCCGCGCTGAGCTGCCCCATCAGGAACGGTTCAGCCCGCTGATAAAGGCTGAAGAAGGACAGCACGCTGGAGAAGAAGCTGCTGTTGACGGCGTTTTCCAGCAAGTCCAGCATCCAGAGGACGAAGTTCGCGCCGAACGCAAAAACCGCCGCCGTCACCTGATTTTTTGCGCAGCCGGAGATGAACAAGTCCAGCGCGAGGAATGCGCCGCCCTGCAAGATGAAACCGAGGTACGCCACCGCCATTTCCGCCGGGTACACACGCCCATAGACCGCCACGACCGCCACGAAGCCGAGCGTCAGCACGACGGTTGCCGCCATGACGGTATATGCCGCGGCATACTTGCCCAGCACCATGCCCGACAGGGAAACCGGGCTGGTGAGCAGCAGCTGATCCGTGCGGCGCTGACGCTCTTCCGCCAGCAGCCGCATCGTCAGCACCGGCGAGAGCAGCATCCACAGGTAACTCATCTGCCCCACGAACGTCGGTAAGTCCGAGGACCGCGCCTGCATAATCTGCAAATAGAACATCACCGAGGACAGAAGCAGGAACACGCCCATGAACACATAGCCCGTCGGCGTGAGGAAATACGCCTGCAATTCTCGTTTCCAGATGGCACGCATTGTAACACCTTTCTCCAAGAGGCGATTGCCCCTTGACCCTTTCGCGCGATTGGGTTGCGCGCATTTGCATACAGCTTCCGCGTGGGAAGCAGAGTTTCGCCTCTGCGGAGGCGACCAAAGGGCAATGCAAACAGGCGAAGCCTGCGATCGCCCTTTGGAAACCTTCGGTTCGCACCCATGTTTATTGAGCTTTACCGAAGGTTTTTTAGTTGGTGCGCTTTTCGTTCTCTTATGCAACATGAAAAATCAAGTAACATCCGGAGGGCGAGGGCGAAGGCGAAGGGGTCAAGGGGGCGACCGCAAAGCCCCCTTGTCGCCTCCGCAGAGGCGAAATCCCTGCGCTTATTTGAAAGAATCCGCCGCAGGGTTCTTTGCCCCTTCATCCGTCGCGCGGAGGAACACCGTTTCCAGCGAATCGTGTTCCTCCACCAGCATCCGAATCGGGGCATCCAGCCCGCAGAGCAGGCGGAATAGCTGCGTTTGCGCATCCGGCACGGCGGAGGCGTCGCATTCCAGCAATACATCGCTAATCTCAATTGTCCGCGTCGGCAGCGCCTTCACCCGCCGCACGCACGGCAGTGACCGCAAAGCCGGAATCAGCTGCTTCTCTCGCATGGCAATGCTTGCCCGAAGCCGCAGCGTTTCGCCCGTTTCGGCTAATTCCTGCATGTCTGCTTCGTATTCCAAATGCCCGCGGTTCAGGATGAGTACCCGCTGGCAGAGCTGCTGAATCTCCGACAGGAGGTGCGAGGAAAAGATGACTGTGTGGGTTTTGCCGAGGTCGGCAATCAGCGCGCGAATCTCCACCACCTGACGCGGGTCAAGCCCGACGGTCGGTTCATCCAGCACCAACACCTTCGGATTGCCGCATAGCGACTGCGCTACGCCGACACGCTGGCGGTAGCCCTTCGACAAGTGCCCAATTAGGCGGTGCGCCACTTCGGACAGCCCGCAGGTGCGGATAATGTCCTCCACATGCGCCGCAATCGCCGATTTCTGTACTTCCTTGAGTTCGCACACGAAGCGCAGATACGACCGAACGGTCATTTCGTCATACAGCGGCGGCTTTTCCGGCAGATAGCCAATCAGCCGCTTGCATTCGCGTGCGTTTTGGAGAAGATCCATGCCGTCCACCAGCACCTGCCCCGACGTCGGCGGCAGATAGCCCGTGAGGATATTGAGCGTGGTGCTCTTGCCCGCGCCGTTTTGCCCGAGCAGACCGACAATCTGCCCTTCCGGAGCGCGGAAAGAGACGTCATGCAGGGCTTCGACCGCACCGTAGCGCTTCGTGACATGCCTGAGTTCAATCATGGAGCATACCTCCCTTGGAATAGCATAAGTATTATAGCAGAATCCACATGAAAAAGCATGAACGAACTGTAAAGGATAAAAGAACGAGTAGACAAAAAGCCCCGCCTGCATGGAATTTCTCCCATGCAGACGGGGAAAAACGGACTATACACTTATGGAATCACCCAAAAGTGGCGGTGCCGAAGGTTTCCGAAGGGCAATCGCAGACTTCGTCTGTTTCCATTGCCCTTTGGTCGCGCCCGCAGAGGCGAAATCCTGTTACACGCGGTCGGCGATTTCCTTAGAAATCTTTGCGATGAATTCATCCAGCGTGCAAGTAACCGTCTGGTCGGTCGCACGGTCGCGGACGGAGACGGTGTTGTTCTCCACTTCCTGACCGCCGAGAATCAGCATGTACGGCACGCGGTCTACCTGACGCGCTTCGCGAATCTTGTAGCCAATCTTCTCGTTGCGGTCGTCCAGCTCGCAGCGAATCTTCTTCGCGCGCAGGGCAGCGTACACCGTCTTGGCGTAGTCCATCGACTTGTCGGACACAGGCAGCACCTTCACCTGAACCGGCGCCATCCACGTCGGGAACTTGCCCGCGAAGTGCTCGGTCAGGATGCCGATGAAGCGTTCGATGGAGCCATAGCAGACGCGGTGAATCATAATCGGGCGCTTGCGGCTGCCGTCCACATCCACATACTCCAGGTTGAAGTTCAGCGGCATCTGGAAGTCCAGCTGAATCGTGCCGCACTGCCAGGTACGGCCGAGGCAGTCGCGCAGGTGGAAGTCAATCTTCGGGCCGTAGAACGCACCGTCGCCTTCGTTGACGATGTAGGGCATACCGAGCTTTTCCAGCGCGGTTTTGAGGCCGTTGGTTGCATCCTCCCAGTCCTCGTCCGAACCCATCGAGTCCGCCGGACGGGTGGACAGTTCGACGAAATAATCGAAGCCGAACTTGGAGTACACCTGATTGATGAGGTGCACGACGCCGGCGATTTCGTCCGGAATCTGCTCGCGGGTCATGAAGATATGGGCATCGTCCTGCGTGAAGCAGCGGACGCGGAACAGACCGTGCAGCGCACCCTTCAGCTCGTGGCGGTGCACCAGACCGAGCTCACCCACGCGCAGGGGCAAATCGCGGTAGGAATGGGGCTGGCTGCGGTAGACCATCACGCCGCCGGGGCAGTTCATGGGCTTGATGCAGTAGTCCTCGTCGTCAATCTTGGTGGAGTACATGTTGTCCTTGTAGTGATCCCAGTGACCGGACGTCTCCCACAGGTGACGGCTCATAATCATGGGCGTGGACACTTCCACATAATCCGCCGCGTAGTGAATATCGCGCCAGTAGTCAATCAGCGCGTTCTTCAGCTGCATTCCCTTGGGCAGGAAGAACGGGAAGCCGGGGCCTTCATCGCAGAGCATGAACAGCCCCATTTCCTTGCCGATTTTGCGGTGGTCGCGCTTTTCGGCTTCTTCCATCATCTTCAGGTACTCATTGAGTTCCTCCTGATTGCGGAAGGCGATGCCGCCGATGCGGGTGAGCATCTTGTTGTTCTTGTCGTTCTTCCAGTACGCGCCGGACAGGGCGGTCAGCTTGAATGCCTTGAGCGCCTTGGTGTAGCACAGGTGCGGGCCGACGCACATGTCGATGTAGTCGCCCTGCTGGTAGAAGGTCAGCGTCGCGTCTTCGGGCAGGTCGCCGATGTGTTCGACCTTGTAGATTTCGCCGCGCTCCTGCATGAGCTTGATGGCTTCCTCACGGCTAAGCGCGAAGGGCTTAATCGGCAGGTTCTGCTTGACGATGGCCTGCATTTCCTTCTCAATGGTCTTGAGGTCTTCGTCGGAGAGCTTCACATCGCCCAGATCGACGTCGTAGTGGAAGCCCTTTTCAGTTGCCGGGCCATAGGCGAAATGCGCCTGCGGATACAGGTGCTTGACTGCCTGCGCGAGGATGTGCGCCGCCGTGTGGCGGATGACATGCAGCTCGTCGTCAGCGGGGCATTCGTCCACATGACCGTCATTGTAGATGATTTTCATGCTTTTTCCCTCCAGATTGATTGATTGGGACGAAAAAACGCTCGTCCCTCGCGTTGTTTCGAGGGACGAGCGGAAAAATCTGCCCGTGGTTCCACCCTGATTGGTTCTCTTTGCCGCGCTATCGTGCGGCACACGGTACGATCGGGAGGTGGTCTTCCCCTGCCGCCGAATCAGCGCTTTTCACCAAACTGCGCCTCTCTGGACATCCTTCGGCAGGATACTCTTCTCCGTCATCTCGGACGAGTTCAGTATAGCCCAATTTATTGTCTTTGTCAAGGTGGAGAAAAAGACTTTTTCACTTGCAAAGCGCAGAGGCGAAATCCCCTGCATCAGCACGCGGGCATAGCATGAAAATGCGCTCAATTCAATCGCGCGGAAGGGTCAAGGGAGGGGACTTCGTCCCGTTTCATTCTCCCTTGCGGAGTCCAGAG
>ERZ827043.1639-NODE-1639-length-21880-cov-18.209118_pt1 | contig 21880 bp, 24 predicted proteins | sample MGYA00519923_ERZ827043 | MGnify/ENA primary metagenome ERZ827043 (study PRJEB31778, sample SAMEA3449251) | human gut metagenome | biome: human gut; feature: human-associated habitat; material: faeces | place: United Kingdom | collected 2010/2012 ...
GGCGGGTGGGAGCCCCATCCTCGCCAAAAAAAGAAGCCCGCCGAAAACGGCGGGCGGGATATAAGCGAATATTACTCGGCGAACATGGAGCTGGAAAGGTAGCGGTCACCGGTATCCGGGAGAAGGACAACAATGGTCTTCCCCGCGTATTCCGGGCGCTGGGCCAGTTGGATAGCGGCCCATACGGCAGCACCGGAGGAGATACCCACCAGCACACCCTCGCTTTGGCCGATCTCCCGGCCAGTGGCAAAGGCATCCTCATCGGCGACAGGGATAACCTCGTCATAGATCTTGGTATCCAGGACGGCGGGGACAAACCCTGCGCCGATGCCCTGGATGCCATGCTTACCGGGGACGCCGGTGGAAAGGACGGCGGAAGTCTTAGGCTCGACGGCGACGATGCGGACGGCAGGATTTTTCTCCCGGAGGTAGCGGCCCACACCGGTGATGGTACCGCCGGTGCCGACCCCTGCCACAAAGGCATCCACCTGCCCATCGGTATCCTGCCAGATCTCCGGGGCGGTGGTGGCGTAGTGGGCCTGGGGGTTGGCCTGATTGACAAACTGGCCGGGGATGAAGCTGTGGGGAATCTCGCGCGCGAGTTCATCCGCTTTGGCGATGGCGCCTTTCATGCCCTGGGCGCCGGGGGTGAGGACCAGCTCCGCGCCATAGGCTTTCATAAGCTGGCGGCGCTCCACACTCATGCTATCCGGCATGACAATGATGATACGATAGCCCCGGGCGGCGGCCACCGAGGCCAGGCCGATGCCGGTATTGCCGGAGGTGGGCTCGATGAGGACAGACTGGGGGGTAAGGAGGCCCTTCTGCTCGGCATCCTCTATCATGGCGAGGGCAACGCGGTCCTTGACGGAACCGGCGGGATTGAAGTATTCCAGCTTGGCCAAAAGGCGGGCCTTGAGGTCATACTTTTTTTCAAGATGGGTGAGCTCCAGCAGGGGGGTGTGGCCGATGAGCTGGGCGGCGGAAGTGTAGATATTTTCCATAGGAATGCCTCCTAACATGAAATAGACTAAAGCGGTAGATTTACCATGGGAATGTTATACACCCTGGGCGGGGATTTGTCAAGAGAAAAGCTCCCCGGGAGGGGAGCTTTTTGGTGGGGCAATTAATCATGCTTGCGCAGGAGGGCGGCGGAGCCGAGGGCTGCGGCGACGGCAGCGGCGACGGCAGCGGCGACGGCCAGGCCGACCAGGTCATTGGCGCCGGTGGAGGGATTGGGCTGCTGGGCCGGTTTCTCCTCTTCGGCGGGGCGGATGATGACGATGGTGCCGGGGTTATCGGGGGTGGGAGGGACGATTTCGCCGCCACCAGAATAGGCCGGAACAACTACTGTCGCAACAGCGCTTGCGGGCTTATCAGTAGTCCGCTTATAGCGCACATAGTAGGTGCCAGCAGAAAGACCTGTAACCTCATCTCCACCGCACTCAATCCAATTGGAACCATTGGGTTCAGTAGCATACTCCATTGCGGCAGTGGTGCCAGTAATCTTACCATCTTTGCTATTTGCAGAAGTGGGGGCTACACCAGCCAAGCCGGTAGGAGCAGCGGGGACATCCGGGGTGGGATTGCCACCAGACTGGGTAGCACCACAGGCACAAGCACCGGTAGCCGGATCAAATTCGTGGTTTGCATAAGATGTGGTAGCACCACAGACGCAAACTTTCCAGTGGGAATTCTCATTGTGGGCATAGCTGTTGAATTCATGTGCATTTGTATATGCAGCATTGCATACACTGCAAACCCTTGTGTGAGAATTATTTGTATTGATTTGGTAGCCACCAAATGCATGGCTTTCTGTGGCTACTACATTATGGCATATGGCGCACACCTTGACATGATGTTCTCCATCAGTGCCATCTTGCCAATCCCCCGGTTGATGGTTGCAGGCTGCGTCGGTGGCGGGGAAGAGTATTCTGGCTGTATAACTATTCTCTATCACTCTATATATGCGGCTTTCAGGCCAACTGCCTTCGAGTGGCCAAGTAGGAGCAATTATATTCAGTCCCTCGTTGGCAAAATAAATACTCCTATCGAATGTGATTTCAGCAAAATAATAGGTATTTGCTTCAAAGTTACCAGAAACCTTATCTCCTTCGACTATTCTTTCAAATTTTCCATTATTATACTCAACGGTATAGGCGTACCACTCGACCTTATCGATAGTCAAAGGGGTGTTATCACTGGAGGTGGCAGTAACGCCGGTGGTGACAGGCGCTACACCAGCAACAGGAGCAGGAAGGTCAAGAGTGATGGTAGGCTTTTCGGTGGGGGTATCGGCAGCGGTCTTGGGGAAGGTGACTTCAATTTCGTCTTGCGGCATACCTTCCTGATGCCATCTGGTCACATTCGCGCCAGCAACCTGCGGACAGTTTGCATTTGCGGCAAGCTCATAGCCTGCCTTGACGGAATAATTGATGTGTGCCGTGTAGGCGGTATTGGCAGCAAATTTACCATCGCTGGTAAGAGCAGGGCCCCAGGTGATGCTTTCGACGGTCAGACCATCGGTGAGGGTAACCTTGCTCTTATCAACAGGGGTTGCGCCCTTGACGGGAGGGGTGAGGCCGGTGACGATGATTTCGGTGATGGTTTTGGTGGGGGCTACATACGCATCGCCGCGGGTGATGGTGACCTTATAGCCGCCGGTGCTGGTGCAGTCACCCGGGATAACATTTACATTTCCACCCGATTGTACCCCTTCGCTTACTACCTTAATGTAGTAGGGGTTACTATCTCCAGTGCTATAGTGATTATAAATGTATGCCTTGATTGCTCTATGTGCTAATCTACTGTTGCTACCCAGCATATTCTCGGCGACTATATTAACCTGTCCCTTGGCGTAAATATTACCCATATTACTTTCATCACCGAAAGAAATGGTAGAGAAATTGTGAGAACGATTTTGAGCAATAAGGGACGCATCTACAACGCTGATAACCTTCTGCTTAGGCATCCAAACCGCAGCGCCATCACTATCGGTCTTTGCCATGACTTGTGCGCTGTTACTAATGCTGAGGCTATCCCCACTTATTTCTATGGCCGACGGCATTTGACTGGGGCGAAGTTTGTCATCTCTACCTCTTGGGGTGGCATATTTATTATAGGCCTTTACGGTGTACGCATTGGTACCGGGGTTGCCGGAAATGGTAACATTGCCGCCAACCTCGATGGCAGGATTGGTAGCAGCGGTGCATTCCGCACTAAGCTGCGTTCCGTCACCAGTCACAGTGAGGTTACCACTGACCTCAACAGCGGGTTCATCCTCGCCGCTGGGTCTATTGACGGTAACATGAGCGCCGCCGGTGATGGTGAGGTTTGCGGTATTTTGAGTGTTATTGGGTACCCGGATGGAACCGACGGTAAGGGAACCGGAGCCGGAGATGGTGAGGTTCTGATATTTAGTCTCGACTGCGGAAAGGGTGCTATCTCCTATGAGGGTAATGGAGTTAGGTGTGAATTCCGCATTGAATTCGAGGGGGTAATTGCCTTTGAAGTTATCCAAGGTGATGGTATTGTTTTTACTGTCTACGGTAGCGGTGCCGCCGTTTTCACCAGTAATAGTTTCGCCCTGCTTTAGAGTTGTGCCGTTGTAGCGGATGGTGGAAGGCTTGGCGGCGGCAGGGGTGATGGTGATGGTCTTGAAAAGCGTAGTTTCCTCGCCTACGGTATAGCCGTTGAGAAGGTCGGGGGTAAACGCAGAAGAGTCACTAATGGTTTCGGTTGGGTAATTTTTCTCTTGCCTTGCACCTACTATGTCATACTTGGTATTATCGATGGAAATGTTGCCAGTTTTAACACGGAGGGCGTTAAGTGGGTTAACATAATAGTTATAACCGGTTGTTAGCTTTATCGTTCCGGTATTTTCAAATTTGAGCTTGCCCACCTGCATATCGATGGCATATTGATTAGCGGTAATATCGAGGCTGCCGGAGCCGGAGAGGACAACCGTGACATTATTAACGCCAGAATCATTAGGAGCAACAATGCCACTGCTGAAACCGCTTATGGTGTTGGTACCTACCAGATTGATGGTGTAGTAACCGTTTTCGCCGAATCGAATTGCCTGGACAGCTTTAATGCTGCTATCTGTTTTATTGATGGTAGCATCCTTGAGGGTAAGGGTGTCACCGTTGTATCCAGTACCAACATCATAACGGTAGGTACCAGTACCACCGGGGATGGGAGTTTCCTGCCCGATGATGGCGGGTTCACCGGCAATGCGGACATAAGGATTGGTGGGGGCTTGGGTGATTTCTACATACGCATATCCGAGAGCTTCGTCCATTGGTCTTTGGAGAAAGATCTGACTACCTTTATAATTTGCGGCCTTGAAGGTAAGTTTATCGCCATTGTTTACAGTACCGCTGATAGCTTTTTTGCCATTGCTGGTGTAAGCGGTGACTTTTGTGTTGTTGCCAGAAATGGAGAGCTGGCCACACTTAATGGCATAGGCTTTATCAGTATTATTGCTGCTATTGCTGCCGTAATATTTGTTGGTGGCATTAAGCTGTGCGCCATCGGAAACGGTGATGTTACCGCCTACTTTAACTGCCGCCGCATCATGATCCGCATTTACTGCGTTCACCGTTGTACCCTTACCTGTAATAATAAGGTTTTTCGATGCACTAATTCCATGACAATTAGTATTTCTATTTGTGTTGTTGGCGCTAAAATTGGCATTTACTGTGATGCCACCCTTAATGGTGATATCACCACTTTGATATGTTTCAAGCGCCGCACCATAAGTGTCTTTGCACTCGATGTTAAGAGTGCTCCCCTTATTGCCTGTGATAATGAGGTTTATCTTATCTTGGGTTGAGAAATTATTGTGAACACTAATATCAGATACTGTTACATAACCGCTGACAGTGACGGTTATTGTATCAGAGCTTTTAGTGAGCTTAAGATAAGGACTGCTCGGTTCAGTGCTTGTAAAACTACTCTTAAAATAGCAAGTTTCACTATCACTAAATACATAATTTGTTCCGTTGATGGAAATATCATAATCTGACCCTCTTGTCACTCCCGCCAGGGCGGTGGTGGGGAGTAGGACAAAGACTAAAGCCAGCGCAAGCAGGGCGCTGAGCAGGCGTTTTTTCATGGGGGTGGGCCTCCTTTTCATTTTTCTTAAAATTGTGGTTTTACTGGGCGCAGAGGCCCTACTTTCAACCCCCATAATACCCCCTAAAAGGGGGTATTTTTCGCCCAGGGGGCGAAATGCGGGCAAAGCGGTGTGAAATGCAGAAAAGCCCTAAAAAGTGCACAAAAAGCCCCCGCGATGGAAGGCTTTTTGCTAAGAATGGGAATATATGGCATCCCCAAATATTATTAACCGTTACATAATGCCGCCGGCGGTGGAGGTATAGACGCCCAAGATGAAGGCCACAATGCACAGCACGGCGCAGACGAGGGTATCGGTTTTCTTTTGGCGGGCCATCAGCTTGGCCAGCAGGGCATCGTAGTTTTCGCGGTTTTGGTCGTAATCCGGCTGGGCGGCCAGGGTCTCTTCCATCTTTTTGCCGTACAGGCGGTAATCCGCATAGGTAAGGGCTGGCATAAGCACGATGAAAAGCAGGAAAAACAGCATGGCTGGTGCCTCCGTTCTATTGGGATAAGATGCAGGGAAGCTCCGGCCGGAAAACCGACCGGAGTATGGCCCGTGCTAAATTCCGGAATCAGTGCAGCAGTGCATTGGGCAGCACGGTGACGATGCCGGGAATGTAGGTGAAGAGGAACAGATCGACGATGAGAACCGCCAGGAAGGGCAGTACCTGCCGGATGACCTTCTCCAGGCGAACTTCGCAGATGCTGGAGGAGACGAAGAGGTTCATGCCGATGGGCGGGGTGATCTGGCCGATGGAGAGGTTGATGATCATGATAATACCGAAGAAGGTCTTATCGATGCCATAGGCGCTGATCAGCGGGACCAAAACGGGGGTGAGCAGGGTGATGGCGGCGACATTATCCAAGAGGGCACCAGCCACAAACAGCGCCAGGTTAACGAGCAGCAGAACGACAGCGGGGCTATTGGTAATGCCGCTGATGGCAGCAACGATCTGATTGGGGATCTGCTGCATGGTGAGCATCCAGCCGAATACGGCAGCCGCACCGATGAGGAACAGGATCATAGAGGTGCTGACGCCGGTCTTGACGCAGGCCTCATAGGCTTTCTTGATATTGAGCTGCTTAAACACAAAGTAGCCAATGATGAAACCGTACAGAACGGATACGCCGGCGGCTTCGGTAGCGGTGAACTTGCCGCTGTAAATACCGCCCAGGATGATGACCGGGGACAGCAGCGCCAGGAAGCTCTGAATAACGATCTTGGCCTTGCTCTGGGTATGGAACTCAGCGATATCCAGCTCGGAGGTGCCGTAGCCGTTTTTCTTGGCGCGGAAGTACTCGACGACCATAAGGCTGAGGCCCATGATGATGCCGGGGATGATACCGCCGGTGAACATCTCCAGGACGGAGACATCGGCGACGATGGCATACATGAGCATGGTGCCGCTGGGAGGAATAATGAGGCCCAGCAGACCGGAGGAAGCGATAACAGCTGCGGTATATTCTTTCTTATAACCGGCTTTTTCCATGGGCTCTACCATGATGCCGCCGATGGCAGCGGCCGTAGCGGTAGCGGAACCGGAGATAGCGCCGAAGAACATGCAAGCCAAAGTGGTGACCATGGAAAGGCCGCCTTTGAACCGGCCTACCACACGGTTGGCCAGGTAGATGAGCTTATCGGAAACACCGCCCAGGGTCATGACTTCACCGGCCAGGGTGAACATGGGAATAGCCAGCAGAGAGAACTTGCTGACGCCGCTGAGGAGCTTCTGGGTGATGATAAGCGCATTGAGAGTGCCGCCCTGCAGAATGGTGAGCAGAGAGGCGGTGCCCATCGCCATGCCGATAGGAACAGCGATAAGGAGCAGAATGCCGGTGGAAATCAACAGGAATGCAGTCATGCGGTGACTTCCTCCTTTCCTTTTTTGGCAAAGAGATCAGCGAAGCGGTCTACAATGAGGAGGATGAAGTTAAGGATCATGCCAACGGCACCAACGCCTACCACAAAGTAGTACCAGCCATAAGTGATGGGAGAAGAGCCAACAATAACATGCATATTCTCGCCTGTCAACTGGAAGGCCTGGGAGGTAACGACCACCAGGAACGCAATGCTGATGAGATCAGCAATGATGAGGATGACTTCGGTGAGCTTTTTGGGCAACAGATCCACGAAGAATTCCAAGCGGATCTGTTTATTATTGGCCGTAGCAGTGCAGGCCCCCAGGAACACACTGCAGATTAGCAGGAATACGATGAGATCCTGCGACCAAGGCAGTGGAATGAACGCGATAAAGCGGGAAATGATCTGCAGCAGCAGAACCAGGAACATGGCGACCATGACAATGCCCAAAAGGAGATTGCAGACCTTGTTGAAGGCTCCGACCGCAGTTTTCAGCGTTTTGCGGAACATAGAATTACTCCTTTACTGATAAGAGAACTTGAGGAGGGGCAGAGTCGGGCGGGTGTGCCCGGCTCTGCCGTGGAGATGACTCAATCAGTTAGCCTTTCAGCTGGTTGTACAGGGCGGTGAACTCATCGCCGTACTGCTTGCAGTAGGACTCGGTTACAGGAGCCAGAGCCTCTTCGAAAGCGGTCAGATCGGGATAGGTGATGGTAACGCCCTGCTCCTCGATGAACTTGAGGTCGGAAGCTTCGGACTCGGAAACGGTCTTAACATCAGCAGCGCAAACTTCCTTGGCAGCATCCAGCAGGATCTGCTGCAGCTCGGGAGACAGGCTATCGAACTTGGCCTTGTTCATGATGAGGGGCTCGGAAACATACTGATGATGGGTGACAGCTAGATACTTCTGAACCTCATAGAACTTACTGCCGATGATATTGGAGGTGGGGTTTTCCTGAGCGGAAACGATGCCAGTCTGCAGACCGCTGTAAGTATCACTCATGGAAAGGGTGGTGGGGTTGGCGTTCAGGGCGGTCAGCATATCAGCGATGAGCTTAGCGGAGCCGACGCGAACCTTCAAGCCGGAGAAATCGGCGGGGCTGTTGATCTCGTTATTGGAGGTAACAACACGGAAGCCATTGGCAGCCCAGCCCAGGATGGTCATGCCCTGCTTTTCGATAGCGGTATTGAGGGTAGCAGCTACATCGCTATCAGCGAAGGTGAGAACATGATCCCAGGAAGTGAACACATAGGGCATAGCGATAACATTGAACAGCGGATCATAGTTGGCGAGGTAAGCATCGGGATCCAGAACCATATCCTGGGTACCGGACTTAACGGATTCCAGCATCTCGGAGCCGGAACCGAGCTGCTCGGCGGGGAAGATATTGATGATGAGCTGTCCATTGGACTTCTCTTCAACAATCTTCTTGAAGGATTCAGCGAGGACCTGATAATGGTGATCGGTGTTGTTGGTGTGGCCCAGGCTCAGCTGAATGGCCTTAACATCATTGCCACCATTGTTGTTGTCGCCGTTGCTATTGCCGCAGGCAACCAGGGTCAGGATCATAGCCAGTGCCATAATCAGTGCGATGATACTTCTTTTCATGATTTTCTTCCTTTCTTTTTTGTCCGAATTTTTATCTCATGTGATCTCTCACATATGACCTAATTGTACCGCAACCGTGCGGGAAGGAAAGCCGGAAATTAACGGTATCTTAGCCGTGGCAGGCCAGCGCCATACTGCCGCCCAGATGGGCGTGGATCTCCTCGCACATATCGCGGGCGGTCTGGGTGAGCATTTCCAGATTATAACCGGTGTGAATGCCCATCTTCTCGCACATATTTACGAGGTCTTCGGTGGCGATATTGCCCTTGGCGCCAGGGGCGAAGGGGCAGCCACCCATGGCCGCCAGAGAGGCATCAAAGTGGGTGACGCCTTCTTCCAGGGCTACGAAGGCATTGGCAATGCCCATACCGTGAGTATCGTGCAGGTGCGCACAGATGTGATCTGCGCCGACCAGGCCGATCATGTGGCGGAGGACTTCCCGGGTGTGGGTGGGGGTGGAGATACCGGAGGTATCGGCCAGGCCAAAGTACTCCACACCGACGCTGTGGGCCTCTTCTACGATCCAATCCAGACGCTCCAGCGGGATCTCATCGCCAAAGGGAGAACCGAACACGCAGGGCAGGGCCAGCTGGATGCGAACATCGCCGGTCTGCTGGGAAGCCAGCTCCTTGAACTGAGCCATGCTCTCCTGAATGGTGCGGCGGGAATTGCGGAGGTTGTGCTCTTCGCTGGCACTGACCACGAAGGACAGCATGTGGGAGCCGGCCGCGACGGCGTCATCGGCACCGCGCTTATTGAGGGCCAGGGTGCTGAGGGTGCAGCCTTTTTCGGCAGCGTAGGGCTTGATCGCCTCGAACACGGCGGCCGCATCGGCCATCTGGGGCATGACCTTGGGATTGACGAAGCTGGTAACTTCCAGCTCCTTGGCACCGCAATCGATCATACGGCGGATGTACTTGATCTTGACATCGGTAGGAATGAACTCCGCGTGGTTCTGCCAACCATCACGGGGGCAGCATTCCTGGATATGGACCTCTTTAGGAAGTGACATAAACTTGTACCCTCCTTGTCAGTTATCAGTTGATGACGCCTTCGGCACGGAACGCTTCGAGCTGTTCCTTAGTGAAGCCGAGGGACTCAAAGATCTCTTCGTTGTTCTCGCCCAGATCCGGAGCGGCCTTGTAATAGACGCAGGGGGCTTCCTCCATCTTGAGGGGGTTACCAATGACGGTCAGCTCCTTGGGAGCATCGGGGTGCTTAACAGGCGCGGGAACCTTGACGAGCATCTCACGCACTTCCACGATGTTCTTATCGTTGGCGGCCTGCTCGCAGTTATAAATGGGCGCTACAGGGATACCTGCCTCATCGATGATCTTGCAGACCTCGGAAACGGTTTTATCGGCAGTCCACTTTTCGATGATCTCCTTGAGGGAATCCGCGTTTTTCTTGCGGGACTCGGTATCGCAGTACAGGGGATCCTGGGCCAGTTCCGGCATACCCATGGCAGCGGAAAGCTTTTCAAAGTGCTTATCGGTGCCGGAGGCAATAACAAAATAATCGTCCTTGGCCTTGAAGGAATCATAGGGTGCAGAGGTGATGTACTTATTGCCGGTCTTGACGGGGCTGACACCGGTGTAAACATACTGCATCATCTTGGCTTCCATGCCGGAGAAGATGGAATCGACGAGGGCGACATCGATGTGGTTGCCTACGCCGGTTTTTTCACGGTTATACAGAGATGCGCAGATGGCGAAGCCAGCGTTCAGACCGCCGAACAGATCACCGATGGCCATACCGGCACGGGTGGGCTCGCTGCCCGGCCAGCCGGTGATGCTCATGCTGCCGCCCATAGCCTGGCCGATGAGATCGTAGCCGGGACGATTGGCATTGGGGCCATACTGGCCAAAGCCGGAGATAGAAGCATAAACCAGGCGCGGATTCAGCTTTTTGCACTCTTCATAGCTGAAGCCCAAACGGCCCATAACACCGGGACGGTTGTTTTCCAGCAGTACATCAGCGCTCTTTACCAATTCGCTGAACAGTTTTTTTCCGTCCTCTGTTTTGAGGTTGATGGCAACACCGCGCTTATTGCGGTTCAGATTCTGGAAATACATGCTCAGTCCACTATTTTTTTCCAAAGGGCGCGCGTTGCGGACGAAGTTGCCGCCGGTGGTCAGGTTTTCCACCTTGATAACATCGGCGCCCATATCGGCCAGATACATACCACAGTAGGGACCTGCCAGGAAGTCGGTGAAATCAAGCACACGGATGCCCTTGAGAAGCTGTCTAGTCATGATAAATCCTCCTGCGGCGCGATACTTTCGCGCCAGAATCATTTTTCGCGCTCCGGGGGCGGCCGACCCCCAAAAACACACAAGATTCGCTTCCGGAAGCTTAATCTACGCTTCCATGATAACCAAGTATGACGAAATTGTGAAATGCCAAGAAACGACCTTGATTGATGCTGTTTTTGCATAACAGTCAAAGTGCTGTGATATTGTTCGTTATATTTGTGCAAAAAGCACATGATTCCAGCGATTTGACGGATTTTTGTATATTGTATTTGGTTGCTTTCCTCTTACTCGCATGGTAAAATATTAGGGAAAACAAAGAGAATACTGTGGCCAAAACGAATGGAGGACACGCAAAACCATGACGATCTTTCAATTGGAATGTTACTACGCGTTAGCTCAGTCGCTTAACTTTACCCAAACGGCCAGCCAGCAGTATATCACCCAGCCAGCCCTAAGCCGAAGCATCTCCTCGCTGGAAAAGGAGCTGGGGATCAAGCTGGTGAACCGCACCACCCACACCGTTTCTCTGACCCCGGCGGGGCGGGTATTTGCCGAAGAGTGCCGCAAAATCATAAGCACCTACCAGGATGGCGTGCAGAATGCCCTAACCGCCTCCCAAAGCATTGTAGGACGGGTACGGCTGGGAGTCCCTATCGATTCCTTTGAGCCATTGGCGGTAAAGCTGGTGCGTGCCATCACTGAAAAGCACTCCGGTATTCATATTGAGCTGAAATTTAATACCCCGACCCGGCTGCTGCGGGCGCTGGATGACGACCTGGTGGATGTAATCATTGCCAGCGGCCGCCCCAGAAGCGCCGAAAGCAAGTATCTGCTGGTGGACCGCCGTATGGACTATGTAGTGGTATCCTCCGTCCATCCCCTGGCGGACCGGGAGGAAGTCTCCTTTAGCGAGCTGCGGTATGAAAACTTTATCGCTATCTCCCGTTCTTCCTCCATTGCCGGGTATCAGTCCATTATTGACCACGCCTCAGCCGGCGGGTTTTCTCCCAATATCGTGGGAGAAGCGGAGACGGTTTCCTCCCTGCTGATGATGGTGGCCTGCGGTGTAGGCATCACCGTGCTGTACAAGGAACACCAGCCCATTTCCGCCACCGACGCGGTGCGATTTATCCCACTGAAGGGCGAAAAATACTTTAACCGATATCTCATTTGGAACCGGCTAGATAATTCCTGTCTGGATTCGGTACTGGAGGTTGCGAAGGGGCTTTTCACCCCCGAAGCAGAAGACGAATAAATAAAAAGCCCCCTGCGGGAGCGTAATATGCAAAAAAAGAACCCCCCAAGGGGGAGGCTTCGTAAGGAAGTCCTCTCCCTTGGGCTTTTGTAATCGGCCGGAGTGATTGGATTGTAGGTAAAATCAATCATATTGGAGGATTACTGCAATGACAAAATCTATCTTTGAACAAATGGGTGGCACTTACACTCAGCAAGGCGATTATTTGCTCCCTGATCTTAAACTGCCTGAACAAGAAGAAACCAACATAGGCATTTGGGGCATGAGGTACAGACAATGGCTGAAAGCAACGCATCGTGTTCTGTACTACAATCTGCTCACCAAAGGCGAGCTGAATGAGTGCCTTGCAGAAGCGGACGAGCGAGCGGAGAATATGTTTTCTCAACTGGTATCCGAAATAGCAGAGCGAGAGGGTCTTACTGAGCAACTCAAGGTTACGGACATGATGACATGGGTCAGAAGGATGAACAACATTCGGCAAAGAGCATCAGAAATTGTCTTGGACAATGTTTTAACATCGTGAACGGGAATTACCATAGCAAACCATGAATAATGCAAAAAGTTTCCGGTTAAAACCGGAAACTTTTTACGATTTAACCCACTGATCGTGTCCCTTTCATATAGCGCGACAGCAAGGTTCATTAGTATCATACGAATCTCTTATTGGTATGGTTGCTATATTTTAAGATATTGTAAAGAACATCTGGTAGTTAGAATCACAGTTCCTTATGGACACTTGTATCCCCATAACATTGGGGTAATATAAAAAGGTATAACTCTCACCAGTCAAATAAGAAGAGCTGCCTTCTTCTCCATCATATATATCTGCATCGAGAGGATACCATTTCCCCATAGAAGAGTCTACACTACTGTAATCACCAATCCAATGACTATAACTTTCATCATCTGTTTCATATACCCTCATCTCATCTATAATGCCTTTGCACATCCACACTATTGTATTCAAATACCGTCGTTTGGCTATATCCTAAATCAATATAAATAGAATATCCTTTATAATTAAAGCTACATGTATATCCTCCATCTACTTCGTCCTCATAACATTCAATGGAAATCCCAAGTTCTTGCTCAACATCTACTATCGGTTTACAGCCTTTAAAATTATTAAAAAGATCCGTTATATTTGCCTGAATAAGAAAGCATTCAGCATTATTATCTGGAATTTGGGGCTTTAGATATTCTGATGTTTCATTTTCATCAAAAAAAGCGCTGTTCCCGTTTTTGTCTTTAAAAAAGTACAATCCGTGACCATTTTCGAAAATATAATATCCGCCTCCATTAAAAAACCCGCTTTCTGTCACTTCTCCGTACTTTTTATTAATTTCACTGTATGGTAGCCCAAGGTCAGAGAAAAAATTTTGGTTTATGCTAATCGGTGTTTGACTATAAGAAACGAAGTCTGTAAATTCAAATTTATCAACAATAACATCATAGAGTACAAGTAATCCCATGGGGGTTGTGTCATTGGTGGCATCCAAACAGTAGCCCCATGCAGCATCTGCTACACCATCGCTACCTACACTAAAATAATTATCCATTATTCCGGCATAGTGCAGTGATTCCGGTTCATTGCCGACAATCTCAATAGTTGCGTGATCAGCTTCAATAGATGTCCAAAAGCCGCCTATATCTCCATAAAAAGATATAATTTCTCTTGCAGTCTCTTCCGGTAAATCATCTGTTTCATCAGCTGGCAATCGTGGATTTTCACACCCCTTAAGGCTTACACCATATACAACGCTACTACATTCACTAAAATTTCCGCAAAAACCATACGGAACTAATATTTTGTTTTCACCAGCGACATATGCCACCCTTCCGTCTACAATAATTTTGTTGCCAATAACACCAATATTAAGATTAACGGATTCTTCTTTCCCATTGCCGGGAACGGCCAATTTTTGAGGCAAAAGCAGAGCGCCAACTACTAAAATACATATAACAGCAAGTACAGCAATAAGAGGAGTATGTTTTTGTGATTTAGGTGTGTTGGGGGTGCTACATTCTGCTGAATCGGGAACAACAGTATTTGCGTTTTCCTGAGATGTTAATTCTGACGAGGCATTACTATCTCTCGGAGGCAACGGTGGTGGCACAAATTTCTGTTCGTGATTTTGATTATCACTCATTGGTTTTCTCCTTTCCTAAGCAAAAAACCTTTATAAAAGCTCTTTGCTAATAATATCAACAAGCTTTCTTCCAATTTCTTGCGTTATGTGTATTGTATCATGCGCCTCGGTTCTAATAATCAATATATTATCTACAATCTCATAAGTCGCAATAGTGTTAACAATACCATTCAGTGTCGTTTCTGCAAGCCCAGTGTGTCTTTCTAATTTGATTATCATTGACATAAATTTTCACCCTCTAAATTAACGACTTAATTGCATAATGGACAGTAATAAAATGCATCTTCATATTTTACAGTTTGTCCATATTCGTTCGTGCCTGCTTTATTATGTGGCTTTACCTTTATAACAGTAGCACCAAATGCATCTGCAACCTTTTGACAACAGCTTTTACTCTTATGCATATAACCATCTACTTTAATTGTCCCAGCATTATAATTAGGCAACTTTGCTACATAATACGAAGGCGAAAATGGACCTATCTGGAAGACAAAAAGTTGACCTATTATAAACATAACAATGAGAATTAACCGTAAAACTTTTGCTTTTTCATTTTTGATTACAGCTTGCTGATTCTGCGTATGATTGAAATCATCCAAATTTATCCGATTTTCCTTTCCCTGCCTGATTTGTGCCCAAAATTGAGTTTCTTTTAATGGGATCCAGTTTCCAATTTCTTCATTTACAACTAATGTATCGCCAGAGATCTCATTGTTCTCAATTTTGTATTTTAGAACTTCCTCTGGTATTAATTTTGCCTCTCCGTTATTCTCTATGTACCAAGTCACGGTATTTTGCCCCCCACATTTTATTTCGTGTATTGCTTCTTCGGAGTCGCCTCTAAGCGCTGCAACCGCTTTTAAAATTGTCAGCGCACGGTCGCAAGAAATTTCATAATATTCAGGTTGTTCCTCTGCTAACACACCCGCAGCAGCACGGAAAATCAGACGAATTTGACTTACAGTTTTTTCTGTATCGTCTGGAGTGTTAGTACCAAGGTCATAGACTGCGATGCATCGGCATAAAGTACCATACTCATTGGTTATTTCCTCAATGACATCTTGGAATCTGTCTTTTGTACGGTGACCGAATTTTACATGATTTAACCCACACATATCTTCCATTAGATATACCATTCCAGACATAAGCACCCTCCTGCATAAAAAAGATTAATTTTGAATTTGCGTTTGAAGTAGTACCCGCTACTAAAGTACAGTTTAGTATCAAGTAGTGGAAACCCCCAAATAAATGCTACACATAGTGATATATCAACTCAAATTATAGTAAAAGCTGTCATAAAAAGCAATACTAAAATCGGATACTAAACTGTAAATTAGTCCCCGGCATTTTCTCTTACCCACCGCAGAAATGTGCGATGAGTGATTCCAAGTTGTCGTGCGGCGGCACAGGCAGAAATTTCACCTTCCTGCCACTGGCGCTTGAAATTCTCAAACTCGACGGGGCGCTTCATGGGTCTACGACCAAACTTAACCCCCTTTGCTTTCGCCATGGCGATGCCCTCCGCCTGCCGTTGCCGGATAAACTCTCGTTCCGTCTGAGCCACATAGCTGAGAAGCTGAAGTACGATGTCAGCTATCAGCGTGCCGGTCAAATCTTTGCTTTGCCAGGTATCCAGTAGCGGCATATCCAGCACCACGATGGCAATTTGCTTTTCTTTCGTGAGTGTGCGCCACTGTTCCAAAATCTCATCGTAGTTTCGTCCGAGCCGGTCGATACTCTTAATGATAAGAGTGTCCCCGGCTTTTAATTTTGTGACCAATTGCTGATAGCCCGGGCGGTCAAAATTTTTACCGGATTGTTTATCCAAAACGATATTCTGATCGGAAATACCGAATTCCTGCATCGCGGAAATTTGACGATCTAAATTTTGATCCTTCGTAGATACTCGAACATAGCCGTAAGTTGAATTGCTCATGTTTGTCTCCTCCTGTGCTGGGATATACACAATAGAGGAAACCCCATTTAGATGTCATTATAGTGATATATCACTATAATATCACATTTTTCTCTATTAGTGATGTATCACTAATAGAGAAACTCCAAATGAATTATCATGTGTGTTAGTGATAAATCATCTGGAGTGGTTACATGAATACACAGGAGACAATTGCTGCTCGAAACGGCAGCCGCTTTTCCTGCAACAGTATGTCAAAATCGCTTGACGAACAAGCGTTCTATGTGCTATACTATACCTTACTCTCATAGCAGAGTCCACAACTGAATATCTGAATGAAACTCAAGGCAGCTGCCGAAAGGGATTGCAGCTGCGCCGCTCCTGTCGCAGCGTCTGCCTGCGGGGCGGAAAAAGCAGACACTGAAGGTTTCTGAATTTCAGAGCCGGTACATAGTTTCATCAAAGATATAGCGAGAGGTTTTTTCTCACTGGTTTGATGTGCTGTGTACCGGCTCTTTTTGTCGTTTGCGGAAATTTTACAAAATTTACTTCGTTCAAATAACAGAAAAATTCCCAATTGATTAGTAGGTGGACAAAGAGCCGACCTGACAATTGAATGACCGTCCGAATGGGATATTCTGCACGGACTGACCCCAGAGGAAATGGAAAAAGCCTTCCAGCAGCACCTCATCGAGCGCAGCAAAGAAAAAACGGCGTAACCGTAAAGGGTACACCGTTTCAAGAAACAAGTTTAATTGAGATACAAAAGCCACCTTGGGGCACCTTCTTTACGGAGGGTGCCCCAACCGAGTTCTGTTTGGGTCAACTCGGTTGCCTTAATTTAATCACATAAGTCTATCACAGATAGTTGATGGGAATAACACGGTCATTGCCTTTAAGTGTGATAAGCCTGTCATAAAGGCAAATCACTCCGCCCGGGCCACGCTTTGTGCCGGGAATCTTGTCGAGCAAATCGAATGCATCCATATCCTTCTTCTGTGGATCCGCATGCTTTTTCATTTCGAGAGGATACAGTGTTCCGTTTTCTTCAATCACCAGATCGATCTCGTTCATATCCTTATCTCGGTAGAAATACAGCGGCGGTTCAACGATTCCCTTGTTATGATAACTCTTAATGATCTCGGAGATCACGAAGCCCTCAAAGAAAGCGCCGGCCATAGCGCCGTTTTTCAGAACATCCGGCGTATTCCACCGGGTAAGGTAGGCCGCCAGCCCGGTATCTAAGAAATACAGCTTTGGAGTCTTTACTGCACGCTTGGTAATGTTGGTTGCGTACGGCTTCAACAGATAAACAATGTTGGAGGCTACAAGAATCGAAAGCCATCTTTCCGCTGTAGGCTGACTGATCCCGACATCCCGTGCCATAGAGGCAAGGTTGACAAGCTGACCGGTGGACGCTGCGGCAGCCGTCATAAAGCGAGTGAATTTCACGGTGTCTCCGATCTCGGACAGGTCACGGACATCCCGTTCAATATAGGTTCTCACATATGCGCCATAAAACATCTGCCAATCAAAATTCGGATTCTCACAAAGCTCCGGCATAGAGCCGCGGTGGATCATCTTCCATACCTCCTCATATGGAATGTTGGCAAGCTGTTTTTTGCGCTCGTCAAAATACGCATCCGTCGGCAGAAACGGTGTATCATTGGACACACCGTACCGCTCACGCAAGGAAAAACCAAGCAGGGTTACCAGCCCGATTCTGCCGGACAGTGATTCGCTGACGCCTTTCATCATTTGGAACCGTTGGGATCCACACATGAAAAACTGCCCTTTTTTATGCTCCCGGTCTATAAGCATCTTGATTTGAGAAAACAATTCCGGTGCCTTCTGGATTTCATCAACAAATACCGGAGGCGGATTGTCTTTGAAAAAGGTGCCGCTTTGCTCCTGTGCAGCCGCACGGACGATCAGATCGTCGAGGGTTGCATAGTTCATCCCTTCCGTAATGCGCTGAAGCATAGTGGTTTTTCCGACCTGCCGCGGGCCGGCAACAAGGATCGCACCGAACATTTCGGAAAGCGTATTCACCGTTGCTTCTGCGTGCCGTTTGATATATTTCATAAAGCCCCTCCTTTCGGCTAATTTAATATACGATATTATTATAGCCGAATTTCTCGAGAAAATCAACCGGCTTCACGATTTTTTCAAATTCATTGTGGTACAAATTGAAATCCGGAAAACCACTTGAAATCCACCTCGTTTTCTGCTATAATTTCATTGTAAGTTTCATTGATTGCATTTTTGCAGTTATAGTTTTCAGGTTACACAGTGTCTGAGAGAGCATCTTTCAGGCACTATTTTTATGCTTTCTAACGGGAAGCACAGAACCGGGCGGACACATAGGGGCTTCCCTCTGTGTTTACAATTTCATCCTGGCCGTTTGGCAACAAAGCACTCAGAGAATGTGTAAATTCACTCTTTGGGTGCTTTTTTTATATAGATCGGAGCCGTAAGGTTCCCCCAACCTTTTTTCTCGGGGAGCCTTATGGCTTGCCGTAACTATATACAAAATCCAATAAAGGAGTGAACTGACTTGAGAATGCTTTCTCGAATTATTTTTGTAGCCATGCTTGCTATGGCAGTAATCATTATCCCGCTTGGTACAGCAACCATCGTTATGGCAATTGAACTCGGACTTCTTTTTGAGGCGCTTTCCGGCATGTTGATGCTATGCGTCTATATCGCCCTGAGCCTGTATGAAGTCCGCGAGTTTATTGCGGAAACCGAATGGGAGCGGCAGGGAAAAAACGGGACCGGAGGTGATAAGCTTGACTCTTTACCTTGAGGCGGCAACCACCATACCGGATCTGTTTATCGATTATATCGAGGTCAGACTGACATCGGGAGAAAGCGCTTCCCTTAACTGGGATGAAAGCGAAATATACCGCAATCCTGATGGCTTTGGTGCCAGATACAAAGGCGTATATTTCGGTGAAGAACCCACAAACGGAAGACTCGACGAGCTGCACGATATGGTTATTACAGATATCGGGTTATATTCCGATACCGTTCCGGAAACCCAAATCACCGTTTCGGAAATGGAATTCGTCGATGACGGGAGAAGCCTGGAGTTTTCTCCGCCTAAAATCTGTATTCGGGAGGGCGGTCATGTCGATGAAATGCAGTGAGAACAGAAAAGAACTGGTTTTCGAGATACGATCCCTGGCACAGTCGCAAGGGCTGAACACGGTGTTTACCACATTCCTGGAGATTGCCGCAAACAGCCTTGCCGCCCAGACCGACCCGGAAAATGCCGAAAAGCGAGAACAGCGATATCAGGAGATGGCGTCGACCATGACGCCGGAACTTTTATCGTCCTATGCGCGGATGTTGGCATTGCTATTCCTGACGGTCCGTGAGTATCGAGATGATCCCTGCGACATTCTTGGGGGGATCTATCACGAGCTGAATCTGAATAACGAGTGGAACGGGCGATACTTCACGCCGGACCATATCTGCCGCTTCATGGCACAAATAACGCTTCCATCGGAAGAGCTTTCAGCCAAGGATGGTCGGAAAACATCGTTTTTCATTGGCAGATACAAACGAGTTTGACGATGATAGCCCTCTGGAGCCAACAATTGCACTTGTCCTTCCGGACGGAAGCTACCTTCGGGCCGTTGTCTATGAGGATGACCACTTTCCTGCCATCAATATCTATTGGGATCACGATGGTGGAAAAGCTTCCGAGCTGCTCTGCTTTGCAGAATACAATTCCGAACGGGATGAAGGTGCGCAGATCTGCATCGGCACCTATGCCTCAGACGAGGATGAAACCAAATATTACGCGCCATATATGGCAGAAAGGAATAATGAACCATGAGTTCAAAAGTAATAAAACTAACCTGGGCGGAGGTTGCGGAAATGGTCCGGACAGAACTCCGAAAAATCATTGGCAAAGATGTTTTCTGTATGGCAAAATCCGATGACGATACCTACTGGGATATCAGCTTCCCTTTGGAGAGGCTTCCCTTATCCGACCTGCACCGTATCCTTGAAGCTCTTGATGCAACGGATAGTCAGCGCGATTTGTCGCTTCCACCGGAGGAGGATCATGCCGACAGCGTCAGTTCACTCAGTATGACGGTGAGCCAACTCCTACTTCGCAGGAATCTCGGGTATGACTGGGAATGCCTGCATCTTGCCGAGGACAGTTTCTGGGTACTTGGAGTGAGGGATACTCCCGAAACCGATGATTTTATCAAAATCGGCAGCCAGCGTTTCTCACTTGACGAGCTGAAAAGCCGTCAGGAGGTACTTGAACATCTCCGTGAAAACGGTGCTTCACATAGGGCGCTGATGGACATTTGCGGGGAGTACATGGAGAAATATCAAAATGAGCTGTGCTGGTATTACCCAACCACGGACGAGCTGCATCTCGGCACTTTTCTGCTTCTTGTAAAAGAAGGCGTGTTGAGTCTGCCGTTCAATGAAGTAGACAGCGTTGATTACGAACTGTTCTGCTTAGAGGATGCATGCCTTTGTGACGCTGCGTCCATAAACCTGCTGATTGCAGACTGGTACCGCTTTGACTCAGACCTTCGCCATGCAATGGAGGGAATGAGACGGTATTACGAGAAAAAGGAGGCTGTTGGGAATGAAAATAAAACTGTATCAGATCGCCCCTGAAAAGGATGACAAAAATCTGATGTTCATGGGTTTCGAATTTACCATATTACACGGCGGAATCAACGCAGGCAGCTACGAGCTCGTCTTTGACGGTGATTTACCTGCGCAGACAGCGGAAGATGTTTTTCGCATTTTCAACCTGGAACATCCGAACGGATACAGAGGCCGCTCTATGAGCGTTTCGGATATCGTTTGGATGGAAGGCATCGGGTATTGGTTCTGCGACAGCATAGGCTTCCGGCAAATCAAATTTGCCGGAGAAAAATGCTGCTGGAGGAAGTTTGATGGATGAGCTGTATCAAAATCTCGTCAGACTGAGTCCGAAGGAGCAGATACCGTTTCGGTGCATCGGCTGTGGAGAATGCTGCAGGCATGTACATATGCAGGTTCCGGTCGAAACGCTGGATGCGTTTCGCATTGTAAAGCATTTGCAGCCGCAAGGCGAAGATATCGCATGCATGGATGATTTCTGGATACGGTACACCGAGCCGGCACTGTTGAATGAGTGCGGTTTTTTCGTGTATTTTCTCAAGACGCAGGGGCCGGAGGAGGCCTGCATTTTCCTGCAGGATAATCGATGCCGAATCCACACGGTCAATTCGAGAGCTTGCCGGATATATCCACTCGTTGTGGATCCGAAGGAAAACGGCAGATATGAGTATCTGGTATCCTACGAGCGCAAGCAGCATTTCAAAGGGCCGAAGGTTCATGTGAAAACATGGATGAAAAAACGGTTTGATGAAGAGGGCCGTGCGTTCTTAACTGCTGATCTTGGCCCTGCGAAGGAGCTGGCGCGGCTGCTCAGACAAATTCCGGATGAACGCAAGAAGAAAGCGCTTATGTGCTTTCACTGGGCCAAATACGGGAATTTCGACACAAGCAAACCGTTCCTGCCTCAGTATGAGCGGAATCTGAAAGTATTACATGAGTATCTGAAAGAACTCACAGAGTAACAGGTCAGTATGACACAACAAAGAGGCGTCGTTTTTGCGGCGCCTCCATCTATTTGGTGTCTTTAGACGTGGAAATAAACCCTCGGTTCTACCGAGGGAAGAAAAAAG
>ERZ827043.1661-NODE-1661-length-21715-cov-5.166898_pt1 | contig 21715 bp, 18 predicted proteins | sample MGYA00519923_ERZ827043 | MGnify/ENA primary metagenome ERZ827043 (study PRJEB31778, sample SAMEA3449251) | human gut metagenome | biome: human gut; feature: human-associated habitat; material: faeces | place: United Kingdom | collected 2010/2012 ...
CGGCTTCGCCGCAGGTTGTGGCCTGCTGGCGCAGGCAGGTTGTGTAAAAGGGTTGTGAAAAGGTTCTTAGGTTTGACGGCGCCTGCGGCGCCGAGGGTGGTGGTATCGCCCTGCGGGCAATCATTTATAATGCCGCCTTCGGCAGCAGCGAAGGATCGCCTTCCCGCCTCCCAATAGAAAAAGGGCTTTGCAGGAAAGTCCTTTTTCCGGGAAATCCAATTTCACAAACCGGGAATCATTCCTTGGAAAGGTGTTCGAAGTCGTACATGCTGTCCAGCATGGGGTTGTAGGCGAAGCCCTTGATGTTGGCTCTCATGGGGGTGAGCACCTTGGTCTGGAAGAGGAAGAGGTAGGGGGCGTCGTCGAAGGCCATGTGCTGTACCTTCTTGTAGATTTCCGTTCTGCCGTCCTTGTCGGTCATCACTTCCGCTTCACGGAGAAGGGCGTCCACTTCGTCGTTCTTATAGAAGGAGCGGTTGCCCGGCAGGCCCCAGTAGGAAGAGTCAAGCCAGTAGGAAAGGAAGAACTGGGGATCGCTGTAGTCCGGGCTCCAGGTGCCCAGGGCCATCTGGAAATCGCCCTTGTCCGCTCTCTGGCGGAAGGTGGCCCAGGCCACTTTTTCCAGATTTACCTTGATACCCAGCTGCTGGAGATTATTCTGGATAATAAGGGCTTCCGCCTCGTCGAAGGCGGCGTGGCCGGAGTAGAGGAGGTTGATTTCCGTCACGTTCTCTCCGGATTTTGCCAAGAGTTCCTTTGCCTTGTCCAAATTGTAGGAGTAGCCCTTGATGGATTCATCCTTGCCCCACATGCCTTCCGGCACGGCGCTGGTGAGCTGCTGGCCCCGGCCCTTCACGGCGCCGTCAATGATGGCGTTGTAGTCAATGGCATAGGAGAGGGCCTGACGGAAGACTTTGTTGCTGGTGGGAAGTTTCCGGTTGTTCAGGTACACAATGGAGCAGAGGAGGGACGGATCTTCATAGATATGGATGGCCTTGTTGTCCTTCAGCTGGTCGATCTGGTCCATGGGGATGCCTTCGGCAATATCAATATCCCCCTTCTCCAGCTGCAGGCGCTGGGCGGAAGGATCCTTGATGCTGTTGAAGAGAATGTGCTTAATGGCAGGCGCTTTGCCGGAGTAATTCTTCTGGGCATCCAGCTTGATGGACTGGCTTGGGGTATAGGAGGTGATTTCATAGGCACCGGAACCCATGGTGTGGGTAGCCAGGTAGGAGGAACCCATATCATTGTCCTTGGCCTGGTCCATGACCTTCGGATTCACAATGGAGGAGCCGTTCACCGCCAGGGTATAAAGGAAGGGAGCAAATGGCTTGTCCAGCCGGAAGATGACGGTCTTGTCATCGGGGGTTTCGATGGATTTCACTACTTTGAAATAATCGGAGGGGCCTTTCTTCATTTTCTGTACACGTTCAATGGAGAACTTCACCGCCTTGGCATCCACAGGAGAACCGTCGGCAAACTTGTGTCCCTCGTCCAGGGTAAAGGTCCAGGTAAGGCCGTCATCGCTGACAGCCCAGGACTTGGCCAGGGAAGGCTCCACTTCCGTAGTGGCCTTGCCATCCACCACCTTGTATTTCACAAGCCTTTCGTAAGCGGGATAGGTAATCTGCCAGCCCTTGTTATCCATGGTGACCGCCGGGTCCAGGGTTTCCGGATCCACCGCCATGCCTACCACGATGGTATCCTTCGGCACCGAACCGCCGGAAGCGCTTCCCGACTGTCCGCCGCAGCCGGCAAAACCAAGAACTGTCAGTCCCAGCAGGGAACCGGTGAGTGCAGCTTTCAGAAGTTTTTTCATAATCTCTCCCCCTTACGAAAAAAGGCCGCAGTCATCGCAGATGAATGCAGCCTCTTTGCCATAAAGACGCAAAAGCCCTTCTTACCTTGCGGTAAAAAGGGCTTCGTTGTCTCTTTATCAATGTATATACAGTATAGCGAATATATATGAGATTGTAAATAGGGAAATTGGAAAGTCCCCCGGCGGCCCAAATCCAAATAATGCAGAAGGGCCGGTATCTCCCCGTCCGTTGATGCGTATAGACCCTATTCCTGTTTGTTATAATAGAGACAGGAGGAAATTTGTGAAATCGGCAAAGGAGGAATAGCCATGAAAGTTTTACTGATTAACGGCAGTCCCCATAGGAAGGGCTGCATATATACGGCACTGGAGGAGACGGCCCGCACCCTGAATGAAGAGGGGATAGAAACGGAAATCCTGCAGATCGGCAGAGAACCTATAACCGGCTGCATCGCCTGCGGATACTGCAAATCCCACGACCGGTGCGTGCAGGATAAGGACTCCGTAAACAAAGTCCTTGCAAGGCTGGATGAATTCGACGGCCTCATCTTCGGCTCTCCTGTATACTACGGCGGCCCCAACGGCCAGACCACTGCATTCATGGATCGTCTCTTCTATGCTTCCAAAGGACGGCTGGCCGGAAAGGCAGCAGCCGCTGTCGTCAGCTGCCGGAGGGGTGGTGCCTCTGCCGCCTTTGACCGGATGAATAAATATTTCCTCATGAGTAACATGATCGTCCCCGGCTCCCAGTACTGGAACCAGATTCACGGCTTCACCAGGGAAGACGCGCTGAAGGACAGGGAAGGCCTGCAGACCATGCGTACCCTGGCCCGCAATATGGCCTGGGTGCTGAAATGCATGAAGGCCGGTGAAAAGGAAGGGATTTCCAAGCCCGCATATGAGGAATGGACACCCACCCACTTTATTCAGGACAAATATTGAAATAAAACCCCCGGGGCTCCCGGGGATTTTTATTTGGCAAGGGATGTATATCAAACGCCCGCCCTTCTATCTTCTACCATCTATCTTTTATCGTCTCCCCTCTACCTCAGCACATCCTCCAGATACCTTTCGCCGTTCCACCAGAAAATCTTCTCGATTTCCTCTTCCTTAAAGCCGCCCTTTTTCAAGGCCTCCGCCAGGCGGCCCATTTCAGAAGCGTCCTTCAGCTCCAGTTTCGGCTCAATGCCGTCGAAATCGCTGCCCAGAGCCAGCACGTCAATGCCGCCCACGTCCCGGATGTGGCGGGCATGGCGGACGATACTGTCCAGGGTAGTTACGTCTTCGGTGCCCGTAAAATGGTTGGCAAAGTTCAGGCCGATAAGGCCGCCCTTTTCACCGAAGAGACGGATAAGGTCATCGGGGAGGTTCCTTCTGTGGCCGGTGACGGCGCGGGCGTCGGAGTGGGACGCCATAGGCGCCACATGGCAGGTCATAAGGATTTCCCTGGTGCCCTCATCGTTCAGATGACTGGTGTCCACAATCATATGGAGATTTTCCATGGCTTCCACCATTTCACGGCCCTTTTTCGTAATGCCTCCTTCCATGCCATTGGGAAACCCGATTTCATTGGGATAGTTCCAGGTAAGAGTCATAAGCCGCACGCCGTCTTTGTACATGCGCTCCAGCTTTTCCACGCTGCCCCCTGCCGCTTCTCCGCCTTCCACCGAAAGCAGGGCCCCTATCTTTCCCTCTTCCTCCGCTTCCCGCAGATCCTCCCGGCAGCGGATGGGGCAGATGAGACGGTGCCAGGCTTCCATTTCCCTGCGGAAGGTGCCCAGCAGATTCTCATACCGTTTCCACACATCCGGCGTTTCCTTCTTGTCCACCCAGAGGGCAAAATCCTGGATGAAGCAGCCACCTTTTTTCAATTTCTCCAGATCCACATAAAGGGAATTCTTCAGAAGGCTCCCCTTCTCGGGATGATCATGGAGCTCCGTTATGGTATCGCAGTGGAAATCAATGTATTTCATAGTACCGCCCCCATCAAATCAAAAAGGCGCCGGTTCCTCCAACCGCCGCCCTGCAGATATGTACTTGTCTTTCTGTATCATACCATTGGCAGGGACCATGTACAAGCCCCTTTGCATTCGCTCCCGTCTTCTTTATAATGAGGATAGATATTTCATGAAAGGAGATTACCATGAAACTGTCAGATCTGCCGCTTACCGAATACAGCAGGGAAGAAGGGCTCATTGCGCCAGACTTCGAAGGCCTTCCCCTCCGCCTTCCCCGCCGCTGCCTCATGGCCTTTCTGGGTGAAAAGAGGATTGCCGCCTTTGCGGAAAGCAGGAAAGGAAAAGTCATTGGCTCCTTCCTCTCCCTCACCAAGCCCTTCCCCCTCTATGAAATCCCCGGGAAAGAGCCCCTTCTTCTGGTGCAGGCCCCGGCCGGCGCCCCCTCCGCCGTCCTCATCGAAGAAAGGCTCTTTGCCTATGGCGCAGAAAAAGTGCTCGCCATCGGCTGCTGCGGCTCCCTCATAGACATTCCGGAAAACTGCTTCTTCCCCATTGAGAAGGCCCTTCGGGACGAAGGCACCTCCTTCCACTACCTGCCTCCCTCCCGGTTCATCGAAATGGACAAGGCGCCCCTTCTCCATCTGAAGGACTATTTCAAAAAGAAAGGCCTCCCCTTCCGTCCCGCTGCCACCTGGACCAGCGACGGCTTCTTCAGGGAAACGGAAGAAAAAATCCGGCGCCGCCGGGAAGAAGGCTGCACCCTGGTGGATATGGAAGCCAGCGCCCTGGCCGCCTGCGCCCGCTTCCGGAAAAAGGAATTTGCGGAAATCATGTTCACCGCCGACACCCTGGCATCCCTTGCCCACGACCAGCGCCGCTGGGGCCGCGAAAGCCGAAACGCCGCCCTTATCATGGGTATGGAAGCGCTGGAAGAAATATAAGGGGCCGCTTCACAGCCCCGGGTTCAGAGGGTCCCCCCTATTTTATTATCTCCCCGCCGGTTCAGAGGTTCCCCCCTCCCTTATTGTTCCCCCCGCTTCAGCGGGGGAAAAGGTGGTGCCGCAGGCACCAAAGGGGGTGGGCTCGCAGAGCCTGGGAAGAGAGGGCCGGTTCAAGGGATTCAAAGGGTTCAAAGGGAAAGGTGGACGGCTCCTGCGGAGCCGAGGGTTCTTAAGGTTCTTTGACGGGCCCCTTGGGCCCGAGGGTTGTGGATTGCCCTTCCCGCCTTCATGGTCATACTGAACGAAGCGAAGAATCCTGGTGCGTGGCACCGGGGAAACCATAGCCGGTAAATCCCAGCCGGCAGGAAGGGCCGGCTTATTCATAAAGGCAAAATAAGAAGGGCTGTGAAACCATGGATTTCACAGCCCCTCTCCTTATTTCCCCAATTCCTTCAGCAGATCCTCCACATGGGAAGAGGCCTTGACTTTTCTGTATTCTTTGACCAGATTTCCTTCCTCATCGATGATAAAGGTGGAACGTTCGATGCCCATGTATTTCCGGCCGTACATGCTCTTTTCCTTCAGCACGCCGTAAAGGTTCACCACTTTTTCTTCTCCGTCGGAAAGGAGAGGGAAATTCAGCTCATTTTTATCCCGGAAATTGCAGTGCTTCTTCACGGAGTCCCGGCTCACGCCGATGACAGCATAGCCCAGGGCTTTGAAATCCGCCAGGTGGTCACGGAAAGCCTTGGCTTCCAGGGTGCAGCCTGACGTATTATCCTTGGGATAAAAATAAAGAATCACTTTCTGTCCTTCATAATCATGAAGGGAAATATCCTTCCCGCCATCAGAGGGCAGGGTAAAATCCGGCGCCTTTTTACCAATTTCAGGTATCATGGAAATGCCTCCTTGCAATTCGACTTCTATCAATATAGTATCACAAGGGAGAGCGAAAAGGAAGGAGGGCCGTCTCTATAAACCGCATTGTCTTTACGCTCAATAGGAACCCCTTTGGCAAATAGTTTCCTGTCGCGGTGACTCACTACTGCCCCCACGCTCAGCAGGAAACCTTTGGCTAATAGTTTCCTGTCTCTATGAACCACATCGTCCCCACGCTCAGTAGGAAACTTTTCGCATATAGTTTCCTGTCCAAATGAACCACGACTGTCCCCACGCCTAACAGGAAACTTTTCATCCACAGTTTCCTGTCGAGATGACCCACCACTGTTCCCACGCTCAATAGGAAACTTTTCGCCAATAGTTTCCTGTCCAAATGAACCACGACTGTCCCCACGCCCAACAGGAAACTTTTCATCCACAGTTTCCTGTCCCCTGCCCCGCCGCTGTTCCCACGTTCCGCCGGAAAGAGTATAATAGGATAAAGACTATCATTATAAAGAAGCGAGGAATTATTTATGAAAATAGCCATTGCCGGTACCGGCTACGTAGGCCTTTCCAATGCCATTCTCCTTGCCCAGCACCATGATGTGACTGCGGTGGACGTAATCCCTGAAAAGGTGGACATGGTGAACAGGAAGGAGTCCCCCATTGCCGATGCCTATATTGAAGACTATCTGAAAAACAGGGACCTTTCCCTCACAGCCACCCTGGACGGGGACAGTGCTTACCGGAATGCGGAGCTTATCATTATTGCCGCTCCCACCAATTACGACGACGTAACCGGCCGCTTTGACACCAGGGCGGTGGAGTCCATTCTTACCCAGATCCGCCGGGTAGGTTCCAAAGCGGTGGTGATTATCAAATCCACCATCCCCATCGGCTACACCAAGAAAATTTCCGCCCGGTATCCCGAGCTTTCCATCCTCTTTGCGCCGGAATTTCTTCGGGAAGGGAAGGCCCTTTACGACAACCTCTATCCCTCCCGCATTATTGTAGGCATTCCCAAAGGGAAGGAAGCCCTCCTCCCGAAGGCCCGGCTCTTTGCTTCCCTCATGCAGGAAGGAGCCATTAAGGAAAATATTCCCGTGCTCATTACAGGCTCGTCGGAATCGGAGTCCATCAAGCTCTTTTCCAATACTTTTCTGGCCATCCGGGTAGCTTATTTCAATGAAATCGACACCTACGCCGAAGAAAAAGGACTGCACACCGCCGATATCATCAAGGGCATGGGCTATGATCCCCGCATCGGCGATTTCTACAATAATCCTTCCTTCGGCTACGGCGGCTACTGCCTGCCCAAGGATACCAAGCAGCTTCTGGCCAATTACAAGGATGTGCCGGAAACCATGATTCGCGCGGTGGTGGAGGCCAATGAAACAAGGAAGCAGTACATTGCAGACCATATCGCTTCTCTTTCGCCGAAACTGGTGGGCATTTACCGCCTCACCATGAAGAGCGGCAGTGATAATTTCCGTTCTTCCGCCATCCAGGGTATCATCGAAAGGCTGAAGGAAAAGGGCATGGACCTTATCATTTATGAACCCACCCTGGACAAGGATACCTTTGAAGGTGTGCCCGTCACCCATGACCTGGACAGTTTCCGGGAGACATCGGACATCATCCTGGCCAACCGGGTGAGCGAAGATCTGCTGCCGGTGAAGGGAAAAGTGTATACCAGAGACCTGTTTTCAAGGGACTGAATGGGTCCGCTTTCGCAGGAAAACCTGAATGTACTTCCGTTTTACCGAATTCCTGATACATTCCCCGTCCCATCACTATATCCATAGGAACAGCACTGGCGAAGTCCTCTCATCAGCAGGCGCCCATCCATGGAGCAGGAGAGAGGGAATGGAGACGGAGGCTGTTTCTCCTTCAGTGCACTGAAACCAATGAAATAAGGAACATACATCGGCCAGGGGGGTGCAGGTGAATGGATTCCTCCCCTGTCACGTATGCATTTCCATATAAAAAGGCTTCACAGATTTCTGTGGAGCCTTTTCTGCATGGAGATTTTTATTTCCAATGGCTTTTGAGGCCGCCCAGACGCAGACAGCCCAAGCCAAAAAGCAGGGAGACTCGTTTCTATCCAGCTGCTTAGCGTTTTTTCAATCACCGGTTACAGAGCTTTTAGGGAGGAACATGGTGTTGGAAATCCAATCAATCCTTGCCCCATTATAATCATGATATGACCGGTATAAACAGGTCCTCATCTTCCAGTGCTTTTTTCAACGCGTCTATACGAATTTTCGTATCTGAAGCATCTTTGCCTTCTTGTATTTCCGAATTATATTTTTCCTCCCAATAATCCAGCCAATAATTTAGATAGCGAAGTGTTACTAAACGCTGCGCTTCTCCTGTACCAATCAGCCCTAAAAGCACTTTCTTATCATTATCTGAGAATTCTTCCCATCCCTTCAAGTAAGTAAACTTATCACCATAAACTTCATCTTCCCATCTATATCCCTTAATAGAAATAATTTCTTCAGCTTCTCCTTTATATATAGGCAGACAGTAAATATGGTCTTCTTTTTCATCAATGACAATAAATCCTGATGCCCCATAAGAATATAGGCGATTATCTATCTCTATAGATGAAAATGCACTACGGTCTAATGCGAATACATATTTTACATCTTGCAAAATGAATAAAGGATCTCCACCATCAAGCTGAAACCTGCCGTCATGAGAAACCTGCCTGACTGTTTGCCTTCCTTTAGGGTATATAGGTGCGTTATATTCATAAAATGCAAACAAAATAACACTCAGAACGAAAAATATCCCTAATAGATAAAAACATCCTTTCCTTTGACTCATGATATATCACACTCTATTCGAACATACCAGGGATAAGGGACCATCCTGCCCTCAAGCTCTTCTTTCCAAGCCAGATTATTAGCAATATCAATCATTAACTTGTCATAATTATGTTCATCAAAGTCATATACATCTCCACCAGAGATTGAAATATGCCATCCGTCTTCCTGCCTTTCAGCATGCATAGTTACATCCATTTTGCCAATGGCATTTCCCAAGTCACCGAACCCATTAAAATTTAATGTTTTATAAGCGACATCAATACTTCTTCCACCAAGATATTCTGCATCACTGATCTGGTCTGCTATGAATTTTTGCATAACAGGATGTTGTACTAGGGAAGCACTGATTAATTCGCAGAATCGAATTTCATATGAATTTTTATCCAATGCTTCGTCATAAGTCTCCTTAAATAGCTCGCTATTCGCGTCGACTTATTCCTTGCATTGAATAAAAATTCAAGAATGAAATTCGATAACGATTTAATCAGCGCTTCCCTAGAACTCATCGCCTCAGGCGATACCACAACCCTCAGCGGCGAAGCCGCTGTCAAACCTGAGGGCCCTCCGGCCCAAAGGCCGGTCAATCTTCAGAACCTTTCCCACAACCCTTCTATACAACCTGCCTGCGCCGGCAGGCCACAACCTTCGCCCTTCAGGGCCGTTAACCTACCCCTGAACCCTCTGCACTCGAACCGCAAAGCGGCTCATACATATGATATTATCATTTATCCTGTCTAAATCCGTATAAGCTCAATTACATATTGAAAAAGTTAGATAGGATGTGACGCCGCAGGGAAAAATGCAGGCGGAAAGGACATTTCGCGGCAGTGGGCGTATTTACATATCGAGATAAATAATATAAAATGGAATAAGATTTCAATTGTATACGTATACCAACGCATACAGGTTACAATATATTATGAGGTGATCAAATGAGTGAATTGCTTCGCGTGGAAAATCTCCACGTTTCCGTAGGCGGGAAAGAACTCCTCCACGGCATTAACCTCACCGTAAACAAGGGGGAAGTCCATGTTATTATGGGTGTTAACGGGGCAGGCAAGTCGACGCTGCTTCATGCCATCATGGGAAATCCTGTTTACAAGATAACTGAGGGTCATATTTATTTTGAAGGCCAGGAAATTACAGGCCTGTCTGTAGATAAAAGAGCAAAACTGGGAATCTTCCTTTCTTTCCAGAATCCTATTTCGGTGGCCGGCATTACCATGGAAAATTTCATCCGTACTGCCAAGACTACCATTTCCGGGAAACAGCAGCGCCTTTTCCCTTTCAAACGTCTGATGAAAGCAAGGATGGAAGACCTTTCCATGGATCCCTCCTATGCGGACCGCTACCTCAATGACGGTTTCTCCGGCGGCGAAAGAAAGAAGAGCGAAATCCTGCAGATGCGTATTCTGGATCCCAAGCTGGCCATGCTGGATGAAACTGACTCGGGTCTCGATGTGGACGCAGTGCGCATTGTTTCCAAAAATATTTCCGAATACCATAATGAGAATAATTCCCTTCTCATTATTACCCATCTGAACCAGATTCTGAAATTCATTACGCCGGAATTTGTACATGTGCTCATTGATGGACGCATTGTTAAAGAAGGCGGACCGGAACTGGTGGATGAGATCGAAACCAACGGCTTTGATGCATACCGCAGTGAGGTGTAGTCATGGCTGAAGAAAAGAAAAAGAGCCAGGTAGAGGATATTAACCGCAGCATTTATGATGTGAAGGATAAGGTGGAATATTCCTACAAGGCAGACAAGGGGCTTACGGAAGATGTGATCCGTGAGATTTCCAGAGAAAAGGATGAACCGGAATGGATGCTGGAAAAGCGTCTCAAGGCCCTTGCAATTTACAACAAGCTGGACGTACCACCCTGGGCGCCGGACATTTCGGAACTGGACATGGAGCACATTGATACCTACGTCCGCCCGAAGACTGATATGAAAGCCCGCTGGGAAGACTTGCCGGAAAACATCAGGGAAACCTTTGACCGGCTGGGGATTCCGGAAGCGGAAAAGAAATCGCTGGCCGGTGTAGGCGCCCAGTATGACTCCGAAGTGGTATACCACAATATCCAGAAAGAACTGGAGGAACAGGGAGTCATTTATGTTGACTTTGAAACGGCAGTCAAGAAATATCCGGAACTGATTAAACCCTATTTCGGAAAGCTCATTACCCCTAACTACCATAAGTTTGCAGCCCTTCACTATGCCGTATGGTCCGGCGGATCCTTCGTGTATGTGCCCAAAGGGGTTCATGTGAAGATGCCGCTGCAGAGCTACTTCCGCCTTAATGCGCCGGGAGCAGGCCAGTTTGAACATACCCTGATTATTGTGGAAGAAGGAGCCACCTGCCACTTCATCGAAGGCTGCTCGGCTCCCCGTTACAATGTGGCCAATCTCCATGCCGGAGCGGTAGAACTTTTCGTCAAGAAAGGGGCAACCCTTCGGTACTCTACCATTGAGAACTGGTCCAAGAATATGTACAACCTGAACACCAAGAAATCACTGGTAGAAGAAGATGGTCATATGATCTGGGTGTCCGGCTCCTTCGGCTCCCATACCTCCTGCCTCTATCCGGATACGGTGCTCAAGGGGGACCGCTCCACCTGTGAATTTACAGGCATCACTTTTGCCGGCAAGGGACAGTTCCTGGATACCGGCTCCAAAGTAGAAGCACTGGGGAAAGATGTGTCCATGACCGTGAACTCCAAATCCATTTCCAAAGCCGGCGGCACCGCCATTTACCGCGGCGTAGTCTATATCGGACCCAATGCCAAAGGAACAAAGGGCTCCATCAGCTGCGAATCCCTCATGCTGGATAATGAGTCCCGCTCCGATACCATCCCGGACATTGTCATTGAAAATGATGATATTGACCTGGGACACGAAGCCAAAATCGGACGCATTCCGGACGAAGATATTTACTACCTTATGAGCCGGGGCCTTACGGAAGAAGATGCCAAGGCCATGCTGGTCAGAGGCTTTGCAGAACCGATTTCCAAGGCCCTGCCTCTGGAATATGCAGTAGAAATGAACCGCCTCATCGATCTTGAATTCGAAGGGGCCATAGGATAAGGAGGCATTATGGAAGAAATCAGAATCAACCGGCTGCCTCTTCTCACATACCGTTATCTTCATACCAATGATACCCCCGTATCCTTTGAAGCGCCGAAGAAAGGCGGAGAACCTCATTTTTCCGACCTTTCCTATGTGAAAGAAGGGGGCACCCTTCCGGCGGACTTCAAGGGGGCTTCCGAAGAAACGGTGAAAGCTCTCAAGCAGGGCAGTCATTACACCATAACCATTCCCGCTGAAACAAAGGCGGAACTGACCATCACCCTTAGCGGTGACGAGCAGGCAGACTTTGCAGGAAGCTTCCTTTTCCACCTGGGAAAAGAATCATCCCTGAACCTCATTTGGATTCTGCAGGGAAAAACAGAAAAAGGCACCTGTGTCGCAGGGGCCTACTATGACCTGGCGGAAAATGCCAACCTGAAAGTATCCCGGCTGGAAAGCGGCCTTTCCGGTGTGGAAATTTTCGACCAGCGCCATGCAGTACTGGCCAGAGGCGCCAGAGCTGATTTTTCTGCTGCCGAATTGGGCGGTGAAAACATTTACGTTCACAGCTACGGCCTGCTGGCCGGCGATCATTCTGCCATGACGGAAAAAGCAGTCTATGCCGGCACGAAAAAACAGCATCTGGATTTCTTCTACCACATCGATCATGTGGGAAAGAAGACCCATGCGGAAATCGACGTGAAAGGCGCCCTGGATGATGATTCCAAAAAGATTTTCCGGGGTACCCTGAATTTCAAAAAAGGCTGCAGCGGCTCTGTGGGGGATGAAGGAGACTATGCCATCCAGCTTTCCCCGAAAACGAAAAACATTTCCCTGCCCCTCCTTCTCTGTACGGAAGATGATGTCCAGGGGAACCATGCATCCAGTGCAGGACAGCTGGATGCCAATACCATTTACTTCCTCATGAGCCGCGGATTCTCCCTGGAAGAAGCCAGAAGAATCGTGATTGAAGCCCTGATCCGGCCGATTATCGATGGCATGGATCCATCGGTGAGAGATGAAATTATTACAGAACTCAGGCAGAAACTGGATTCGAAGGAGTTATAATGAACAGCGAATTAATTAGAAAAGATTTTCCTATACTGGAAACCAAAGTGAATGGTCATCAGATCGTTTATTTTGATAATGCTGCCACCACCCAGCGGCCGCTTCCGGTAGTGAATGCCGTTTTGGACTATGTTACCCACGACAACGGCAATCCCCACAGAGGTGCCCATATTTTCGCCATTTCCGCATCAGAAGCCTATGATACATCCAAGGAAGTGGTACGGAAATTTATTAACGCCAAAAACGCCGGCGAAATTATTTACACCAGAAACACCACCGAATCCCTGAACCTGGTGGCCCGTTCCTATGGCGAAACCCATCTTCACAAGGGAGACCACATCCTCATTACCATTGCGGAACATCATTCCAACCTGGTTACCTGGCAGAGGGTGGCAGAAAAAACCGGCGCTGTGCTGGACTACATTTATGTAGATAAGAAAACCGGTCATTTCCCGGAAGAAGAACTGAAGAAAATCGACGACCCCAGAGTGAAGATTCTGGCCTTTGCCGAAGTATCCAACGTGCTGGGCATCGATTTCGACCCCAAGCCCCTGATTCAGCGAGCCCATGCCCATGGCGCCGTAGTGGTGCTTGACGGGGCCCAGTCTACTCCCCATAAGAGAGTGGATGTACAGGATTTGGACTGCGATTTCTTCGCATTCTCCGGCCACAAAATGTGCTCCATGGGAGGCATCGGTGTCCTTTACGGCAAAGAAGAACTGCTGAATGACATGGAACCATTCCTCATGGGCGGCGATATGATTGACGAAGTGCAGGAACAGAAAACCACTTTCGCCGACCTGCCTGCCAAATTTGAAGCAGGCACCCAGTACGTGGAAGGGGCTGTCAGTCTGGTAGCTGCCATTAAATATGTGGAATCCGTAGGCTATGATGAAATCCGGGCCCAGGAACGGCGCCTTGTCACCCGCTGCCTGGAAGGCATGAAAAAACTGCCCTTCATCCATATCATCGGACCCACCAATCCCGAAGAAAAAGAAGGCCTCGTAGCCTTTGAAGTGGAAGGCGTACATCCCCATGATGTGGCCCAGATCCTTTCTGCCAAAGGCATCTGCATCCGCACCGGCCATCACTGTGCGGAACCGCTCCATCACTACCTGGGCATCAATGCCAGCTGCCGTGCCTCCTTCTACTTTTACAACACAGTGGACGAAGTGGACTATTTCCTGAAAGAACTGAAGGACGTACGGAAAGTCATGGGGTATGATGACTGATGGAATTAAAACAGCTCTACACCGATCTTATCCTGGAATATAACAAGGACAAGACCAATAAACGCAAAATCAGCAGCCCTACAGTCCACGAACATGGACACAACCCCAGCTGCGGCGATGATATCGATATCGAAGCCAAAGTAGAAAACGGAGTCATCACCGACCTGGCCTATACTGGCACCGGTTGCGCCATCAGCCAGGCATCCACCGCCATGATGGCCGAACTCCTTCAGGGAAGAACCGTGGAAGAAGGCCTCCGCCTCTGCCGCCTCTTCCTGGATATGATCCGCGGCAAAGTCACCGATGACTCCCAGCTGGAAGAACTGGAAGCCGCCATTACCCTGAAAGACATCTCCCAGATGCCTGTCCGCGTCAAATGCGCCACCCTGGGATGGCACACCCTGGAAATGGCACTGGAAAAAGTGGAAAAACAGCTGAAAAACAACGGCTGACATCAACATAAAAAGCATGGAACCTCATAGAGGACCATGCTTTTTTATTTGACAGGAAGGGTCAGATGAGATGTGGCCTGCCTCCATGGGCTGACTGATGACTGGGGACAAAAGGAACAGGGCATCCTCCTTTTAGTTAAGTTTTATGCTGATAGCAGCTATTGATACCCATACCTGAGGGCATCAAAGATGGTAAAAAAATATAAATTGGAATTTGACAATTAAAGGAAAAGAGTAGATAATGAGTAAAGACTAAATAATAATTATAACAATTTATTTTTCTTTAATGAGAGAAGGCAGAATCTTATGAATCAGAAAAGAAAGATTTTCACAATTTTATCAGCTTTAACGTTGGCAGGAACATGGGGAGCCGTTGCCTGGGCGCAGGGGGAAGTGTATACATTGAATCCTGTTGTTGTAACAGCCACACGTACTGAAAAAGAAGACCTTGATGTTCCGGCATCCACCACTGTTATTACTGCTAAAGAAATTAAGGATAAAGGATATGTCAGTGTCTTTGATGCACTGAATAGCAGTATTGGTGTTGACAGCTATAATTATGGTGCCGGTGCAGGTGATGATTATGGCGGCTCTCCCAGCCGTTTCTATATCCGGGGGATGGATAAAGGGACTCTGGTATTAGTAAATGGCGCACCGGTGAATCTAAATAATTATAGTGGTACAGAAGGGATTCCCTTGGCAGCTGTTGAAAAGATTGAAGTAATCAAAGGATCTAACTCGGTATTATACGGCGCGGAAGCCATGGGCGGCGTTGTCAATATCATTACGAAGCATGATGGAAAACCCGGTGGATATGTACAAGCGAAATATGGCAACTATGATTCCGGCTATGAAGTTGGACTCACAAGCAAAGACTATGCTTTTTATTTTACCCGTGATTATTCTGATACCTTTGATGATGCTTCACTGGCTGCCCCTGGGAGTTCCTATAATTGGAAAAACAGGAAGGGAAATAAGAGCAGCCTGTATATGTCTGCCAAAATAAATGATCGTTTAAATCTGGATTGGTCACATGTGGATAGTACAAAACACCGTGATGCCATGCAGTTAAAAGGTGGAAAGCGGACAGGGAATTTATATTCATCTAAGGGAAATTATAATTATGATTCTCAGAGGAATAATATAAATTTGATTTACAATGATAAAGATCATGAATTTAAATCTATTCTTGCGTTTAATAATCGAAGACTGGATTCCCATCAATATAAATTAAATAGTACTACGAAAAAATGGGGCACAGCAAGAAGTACAAATTACAATGTATATAATATTACCTTTGATAATCAGAAAGTCTGGCATTTCAATGATGATAAAGACAGCTTGACTGGCGGTATGTCTTTTAAGAGGGAACATTGGAATGAACTGGAAAACACATCGGAACGCGTACATAGGGATTCCTACAGCTTATATTCATCTTATGATCATCACTTTAATGATAAATTCTCCACAATTATCGGTGTGAGAGGAGAGTTTTTTAAAGCAAATGGCTGGGATAAAGAGCAGAAAGTATTTCTCCCACAGTGGCAGCTGCTGTATAAAATGAATGATAAATGGAGTTGGTACACCAATATCGGGAAATCCTTTGATATGCCTGCCATTAACTCACGCTATGGTTCGGGATACAGCAGAACGAAGCCTACAAGCTACAAGCCTCAAAAAGGGTGGAGCTATGAAATGGGTACCAAATATATTTCCGGCAAAGACAGTTTAAAAATTGATGTATTCCATATGGATATTGAGGATTATTTCAAATGGGTCAAAGGGGATATCTTAGGCGGCGATGCAGATCCGAATAGTTATTACCAGCTGAATGAAGGCAAATTTAAAAATACAGGGATTGAAGCTGAGTGGAGACATTCTATTAATGAAAACTGGACCTATAATCTTGGCGTCAGTGTTTCCGATCCTAAACTGAAGGAACAGTACGGCAGTGATAAAGACAAATGGGTGCAGGAAGCAGCAAAAATTCAGACCAATGCCGGTATCCTTTATCATAAGGATAAATGGAATGCAGGGCTGAATCTGTATTATACGGGAGAAAGAGAATATGCTGGATATCGGCGTGATGGTAGATCAGCTTCTAAATATGGATATGATCATAGAACCCCAAGCAGAATCAACCTGACTTCTGCCGTTTCCTATTCGCCCGATAAGAATCAGACTATTTCTCTGAATATGTACAATTTACTGGACAGGAAAAATCCGATTAATAAGTATGAAAACTGGGATTTACCCTATAATTGGACATTGACCTACAGATATTCATTCTAAGGAAGCAATGATTCAATTGGTATCTGCTTTTGTTCATACATTACCGAGGTGTTTTTTGAAACGCTGTGTTTTATTTTTTCTAACCTTTTTCTGCGGGATCCTTCTCCTTCCCGGCTGTGGGAAAATACAGCCGGAAAGCCCAATGCGGCAGGTGGTGGATGATTCGGGGCAGTCTTTGTCCCTACCCAGCCATCCCTCCCGTATTGTGTCTCTTACCTATGGAACCGACGAGATTCTTTTGGGTCTGGTAGATACGTCAAGGGTGGCGGCCCTCTCCCAATATGCTGGGAATCCGGATATTTCCTTTGTGACGAAGGAGGAGGCGGAGGCCGTGGGGAGGAAGGCGGACATGAATGCAGAGTCCATTATGGCCCTGAAACCGGACCTGGTCATCGTCTCAACAGCGGTGTCTCCTCAGCTGGTCAGTCTTCTACGGCAGTCCGGCATACCGGTGTATGTGTCCCTGGTTGCGGTAAGCTGGGATGAAATGGAAGAAAAGGTCAGAGGAGTGGCCAGGGCAGTGAACGAGGAAGCCGCCGGTGAAGCTATGGTGCAGGATATGGAAAATAAAAAAGCGAAGCTTGAGGAAAAACTTTCCGCCATCGGTCCTTCGGATGAGCGGTGTGCCCTGGGACTTTCTTTCAGGGGAATCCTGGGAAAGAAGGGCACCCTTTTCAGTGAGGTGCTGGCCATGGCCCACGTGAAGGATGGTGCGGCCCGGTATGATGTACCGAAGGGGACCAATGCCTATCTTTCTATGGAAATCCTGCCGGAAATCAATCCCGATGTGATTCTTATGCCCGTATGGAAGGTGAAAAGCGGGGACGATGAGACAGCCTTTGCCAGAAAAATCATGGAAAATCCGGCTTACCGGGATGTAAAGGCTGTTAAGAACGGAAAGCTGGTACCATTCCCGGAAAAGTATAAGTATGTCATGAGTCAGCATGTGACTGATGCCGTAGAAGCCAGTGCCCGGGCGGTGTATCCGGAGCTATTTGACAAGGATTCCCACTGATGGCAGGCGTCTGATTTCATATAAGGGAGAAACAGAATGGCAGTGAAACTGATTTATTTGACAAATGTGGACCGCCGGTTTTTCATGATGAGCCGGGCCATGGAGTCCCTGCAGAAGGAGGGCCGGCTTTCCGAAAGCTGCCGGACGCTGAAGGTGAAAGATGACAGCCGTTTTGCTTCCTATGCGCCTCTTCTTGAGGGAGCTTCCCTGGTGATGATCAAGTTCATGGGAAATACAATCCGCACGAGGTTTTGGCAGCAGTGCCTTGCCTTTTTAGAGGGCCGCGGGATTCCCTATTACATGGATGCAGCCGGTTCGGCGGAGGAAGAATGCGGGAAGTGGATAGGAAAAGAGGACATTGACGCTATTAAAAAGTACAGCTTTTATGGTGGACTGGAAAATTATAGGAATTTATGGCTCTATGGCGCTTTCCTCTTTGAGACTTCCCCGGTAAAGCCACCGGATCCCAGTCCCCTCTGCTGGGCGGGACTCTATCATTTTGGCATGAAAGACAGGTATATGACGGATCTTTCTTCCTATAGGGAGAGATTCTGCAAGCCGGAAAGGCCTACCGCCGGCTTTCTTTTTTATCGGGATGAATGGATCTGGGGAGATACAAAATACCAGGATGCTTTCATTGAGGAGGCGGAGCGGCAGGGGCTTAATGTCATTCCTGTTTTCACTAACGGGCTTCCAGCTACGAAACTGGGAATGCCGTCTCTCGACGAGGTATTTCATCGATATTTTATGAAGGATGGAAAGCCTGTGATTGACTGCCTGGTGAATGTAATGAAATTTTCATTCACCACATCCGGCTCCATATCCCGCGAGGTGCTCCATGAAATGGGGATTCCTGTGCTTCAGTGCTATTCCCTGCTCATGCCGGAGGAGGAGTGGAAAAAGTCAACGGAAGGCATGAATGCCATGGAAGTGTCCATCAGTATTTCCATGCCTGAATTTGACGGAGTGATTCATGGGGTGCCCATAGCGGCCAAGCATGTGAAGAAAACAGGAGAGGTGGAATATCTGCCTTTGAAAGAGCGGATAGCTGCCATGGCAGCTAAGGCCGGTGCTTGGGCCAGGCTTCACAGGAAGAGAAATGAAGACAAGAAAATTGCCATTATTTTTCACAACTATCCGCCTAAGAATTCCAATATCGGAAGTGCCTTCGGCCTTGACAGCATAGAAAGTGTACGCCGCCTTCTGGAAAAGATGAAAGCGGCGGGGTACAGGATAGATTATGTCCCGGAAACAGGCAGCAAGCTCGTTCAGCTCATCACCAGCCAGGCCACCAATGATTTGTCCATGATGACGGAAGCGGAAGAGAGGGCCTGCCATAAGGTGACAGGAAAACAGTATGGAGACTTTTTTCAGACCTTTCCTGACGATGTGAGGGCCCAGATGGAAAAGGACTGGGGCAGCCCTCCCGGCAGTGTCATGGTGGATGGGGAAGGCAGCATTCTGGTTCCCGGTGTTATGGATGGACATGTTTTTATCACGGTGCAGGCACCCCGGGGCTATGGTTTTGATGCAGCCAAAATCTATCATGATCCTTTTATCGCTCCTACCCATCAGTATCTGGCCTATTACCTGTGGATACGGGATATCTGGAAGGCGGATGCCGTCATTCATGTCGGAACCCATGGAAATCTGGAATGGCTGCCGGGCAAGGGCGCGGGACTTGACCTGAGCAGTTATCCGGATCTGGCACTGGGCTCTCTTCCCAATGTATATCCCTACCATATGACCATTACCGGAGAGGGGATACAGGCCAAAAGACGGGGGAGCGCCTGCCTGGTGGACCATATGCCTGCACCTATGGCAGATGCAGGCACCTATGACGAGCTCTCAGAGCTTGAGAAGAATATGGATGAATATGCCCATTTCCTTACAGTGGAGCCGGAAACAGCATCCCGAATGATACAGGAAATACGCAGCCTGGCCGTGAAAGCGGAGCTGGATGGGGAAGTACCCTATGATGAATCAAAGCCATTTTCCGAATACCTGACAAGACTGCATCAGTACATAGAGGATATTAAAAACAGTGAATGCCATGTGGGTCTCCATATATTGGGACAGATGCCGGAAGGAGAGATTCTCAGAAATGAAATTATCCAGCTCATGAGGCAGTCTGATGGTTCCTGCCCTGCCATTCTGGATGTGTTCGCAGGGAAATACGGATTCACAGTGAAAGAATTGATGGAAAAATCACAGACCCTTCTTCCGGAGAAAAAAACAGGCAGTGAAATGATGGCGGTTGTCAGAAAAAAAACGGAACAATTTATCGACACTCTGATGGTTCATCATTTTAGTGAAGAAGGCATCAGAAAAGCCCTTTCAGCCAAGTCAGTACGGGAAGGGGATGCCTTGTGGCAGAAGCAGGTAGAAAAAGCGGCCGGCTTTATCTGTCATGACCTGTACAAAAGGCTTTCCGGCACGATTCAGGAAATGGATCATACCCTGGAAGGAATAGAAGGGAAATATATTATGCCCGGGCCCTCAGGCTCACCTCATGCCGGTGGTGTATCCCTCCTTCCGGCAGGAATTAATTTCTATGGTATCGATCCCAGAAAGCTTCCCACTAAAGCGGCCTGGGCGGTAGGGAAAGAGCTGGGTGATGAGGTTATTGCCCGTTATATCAGGGAAGAAGGAAAGTATCCGGAAAATATTGGCATGGTTTTCTGGTCCGGTGCCAATATGCGAAGTCACGGGCAGTGTATAGCGGAATTTCTTTATCTCATGGGCATTCGTCCTATCTGGGAAAAAGGAAGCCTTTATGTGAAGCGTCTGGAGCCGATTCCTCTTTCGGAGCTGAAAAGGCCCAGACTGGATGTGACAGGCAGAATCAGCGGCCTTTTCCGGGATACCATGCCGGCAGCAGTTTCTCTTATGGACAAAGCAGTCCTCCTGGCCGCCTCCCTTCCGGAGAAGGAGGAAGACAATTTTATACGTAAACATGTCCTTTCCGAAAGCAGTGCCATGGAAAAGAATGGAATGACGACAGAGGAAGCCTGGAGGGAAGCCTGCTATCGTATTTTTGGCGATGCGCCGGGAACCTATGGCGCCGGTGTGGGTGCCCTGCTGGAATCACGAAACTGGGACAGCCTGGATGACCTATCCCGCGTTTTTGTCAGATGGGGCGGTCATGCCTACGGCAGTCGTTCTAAAGGAACCTATAAACCGGAGCTGTTTAAAGAACGTCTGTCCCGCATGGATGTGACTCTGAAAAACGAGGATAACCATGAAACGAATATGATGAGCAGTGATGATTACAATGCCTATCATGGCGGCATGATAGCAGCCGTACGGAGCCTTTCGGGTAAATCTCCCCGTTCCTATGAAGGTGACAGCACGGAAAGGGGCAGCGTCAAGGTCCGCAGCGTGCAGGAACAGGCTAAGCGGGTTTTTCGCATGGAAACCATCAATCCCCGGTTCATACAGGGCATGATGAAGCATGGCTACAAAGGAGCAGCCGATCTGTCAAGCCGTGTATCCATCAGTTTCCAGTGGGATGCTACCAGCAAGGTGATGGAAAACTGGATGTATGAAAAGCTGGCAGATGCTTATGCTCTGGATGCTAAAGTGCAGGACTGGATGAAAGAAGTGAACCCCTGGGCACTCCAGCGCATTACAGAAACTCTTTTGGAAGCAGAAAAGCGGGGCCTCTGGCAGGCGGCGGATGAAACAATGGACAAGCTGCAGTCTCTCTATCTGGATATAGAGGGGGAACTGGAAGACAAAGAATAAGGTTCCATAACCGGTATATAAAAAGGTGCCGGGAATCAAGGGGCACTTTTATATACGATGGGAATATTGCTGCTGCAACGAACTCCCCATTTCGGGGCGATCCGACTTGTGAGAATCAATGGGACAGCAGTCCGGAAATAGGAGCCGGGACGTTGTCTCCTCTATGGTTTGTTCCATGGATGGAACAGACCTATCCTCTTCAGCCTGTGGTTGCTTTCTTCCTAAAAATTGGTACATACAAAAAGCACCGCCCTGCCATGGGAGCGGTGCTTTTCTGCACTTATGAAATTCAAACCACTACGAAAAGCCTGAAAAAGGCGTGTGCGCAGACAGATTCTAGGGAAGCGCTGATTAATTCATAGAGTTTGCTTTTATAAGAATTTTTATGCACTGCTTCGTCAT
>ERZ827043.1662-NODE-1662-length-21712-cov-54.200397_pt1 | contig 21712 bp, 22 predicted proteins | sample MGYA00519923_ERZ827043 | MGnify/ENA primary metagenome ERZ827043 (study PRJEB31778, sample SAMEA3449251) | human gut metagenome | biome: human gut; feature: human-associated habitat; material: faeces | place: United Kingdom | collected 2010/2012 ...
TTAGGGTTCGTTAGGGACTTGCACCCATTAGAATAAGCTCATGCCGAGCATACAAAAAGACACGGACGCCCCGTTGCTTATGGCAACGGGGCGTCCGTGTCTCAACTCAGGATAAGACTTAACGCGTCTTCAGTTTCCCTTCTATCACCTTCCTACCCTTCCGGGTGACCAACGACCTTACATCCTCATAATTGAAGGGCACATCATACGTGATGTCCCGGCTAGTCGTCTGACAGTGCACCCGTAAGATCATCTTCTCTCCGTCGGGCCACGCCGCATCTATATTGGCCCATTGCAGATCGTTGTAAGTGTCATCATCCAACGGTGCGAAGAGCTTATCGTAGAAGCCATCGGTGACATAACCGTTCTGCAGGAAAGAGAGTCGCACCATCGACACATCCGTAAAAAGCTGCTCCTGGCGCAAGTCATAAGTAACGACATGGCTCGCAGACACCGCCTTATTACTTGAAAGGCTGCCGGGCTCCACAGTGCGCCTCACCTCAAAGACAACATAGGTATGGGGCTTATAAGAACGAAGCTGCACCTGATAGGTGGCATAACAGAAGCGGCGGTCGTCGGGAATCGTGTCCAATAGCCCGCTGACAGGCTCGCCATAGCTCGCTGCCAACGCCCGGATGACAGGACCAGCCATCGTACCTGTCGCCCCCAACGCCTTGGACAGGTATTCACGGAGTGGAAGACAATCATTGCCATCAATGCCGTGGGGCCAATCCAGGCTGACGTCAACGACGTTCATCTCCGGTCCATCATGCATCAACACATGGTACTTGTAATTGTGTACCTGGAACGTCGCCGTGTCGATCTGCGCACCGACCGGCAGCACGCAGAAGAGAGAGCACAAGGCAAAAAGAAGAAAGAGGATCTTTTTCATGAACATACACCTTATATTAATAGCATAAAGGCGGATGCCGTAAGCAACCGCCTTTGGTAGGTCATCTCAAGTCGAGCTCCACAGGACAATGGTCGGAACCATAGATCTCCGTGTGAATCCTCGCATCCTCCAACCGGTCACGCAACCGATCGGAGATGAGGAAATAGTCTATACGCCACCCCGCATTCTTCTCACGGGCATGGAAGCGATAAGACCACCAACTGTAAGTCACCTGTTCGGGATACTTATAACGGAACGTGTCAGTGAACCCGGCAGCAAGCAACTGGGTCATCTTCTCCCGTTCCTCATCAGTGAATCCGGCATTCTTACGATTGGTCTTCGGATTCTTGAGGTCGATCTCCTCGTGAGCCACATTCATGTCACCACACACGATGACCGGCTTCACGGCATCGAGCCGCTGGAGATAGGCTCGAAAATCATCCTCCCACGTCATACGGTAGTCGAGGCGTCGTAGCTGATCCTGCGAATTCGGAGTGTAAACGGTGACAAGATAGAAATCGTCCATCTCCAGAGTGATGACACGCCCCTCATGATCATGCTCCTCGATGCCCAGTCCATAAGAGACCCCAAGGGGCTGATGACGGGTGAAGATCGCCGTACCGGAATAGCCCTTCTTCTCAGCATAGTTCCAATAAACGTCATACCCAGGCAACTCAATGTCAAGCTGGCCTGCCTGCATCTTCGTTTCCTGCAGACAAAAGAAATCGGCATCTAGCTGGGCAAACGATTCCTTAAATCCTTTCCCTACACACGCCCGAAGACCGTTAACATTCCAAGAGATGAACTTCATATACTGATTACTTATTCTTATTTCTTACCGACAATAGCCATAGGTGCGTTGACCTGATACTCATTCCCATTCACCTTGATGCTTTCCACCAAGATGTACCCGGATATCTGATTGTTGAACGTCATCATGATTGGGGTATATAAAGAGTTCAAGAAAACAAGGTTCTGATCATTGATCAGCTTCACCATGATCGTGTTGCCATTGCCGTCCTGACCCGTAAGAGTGGTTCCGAAATCCATATAATACATATATGCATTCTGTGCCACGTAGGTCTTATATTGCTGGTCGTACATCGATGCCTTGCCCGTAAACGGCAGGTTAGGACAGTTCTTCACGATCGTAGAGTCAGTATTTGTAAAGGAGGCGAGGATCCTGACTGGGAACGACGTAGTGATGTTGGTCGAGGTGATGGTATCAGCATCGGCTTCGCGGGCGGCTGTCAGTAAGAAGGAAGTAGAAACCGAATCTTGTGACACTCCATACATGGAAGAAGAATTCTTCTTGAAATAGTGGAGCTTGGCAGAGTAGCTTCCCACAACCTTCAAGATTGCGTTCTGCTTCTGCGTATCCGTCAAGGTCGTATAGACAGGCTCGTCATCATCATTCAGACAAGAAGTGAGTGATACGGTCGTAAATGCTACCACAAGCAGCAAAAATAATTTTGAAATCTTTTTCATTGCTATATTTAAATTATTGAATTGTTAAACCACATATATAATGCGGTTTCCCTAATTCCCTTGCACCAAAGGAAGAAAAAAAATCAGATACGTTTGCTTTCTCCCCTCAGCAAGCTCATAAACTCCTGTCGGGTGTTAAGCGAATTAAACACACCACTGTAGTCACTGGTAGTCGTGATGGAGTTTTGCTTCTCCACGCCTCTCATCATCATACAGAGATGACGTGCTTCTATCACGACCATGACACCCTGGGGATGCAGCGTGTCCTGTATGCAATCCTTGATCTGCTGCGTGAGCCGTTCCTGCACCTGCAAGCGATGGGAAAATATGTCGACCACACGTGCGATCTTGCTCAGACCGGTGATATATCCGTTGGGAATATAAGCGACATGCACCTTTCCAAAGAACGGAAGCATGTGATGCTCGCACATGGAATAGAAGTCAATGTCCTTCACGATCACCATCTGATTGTATTTCTCCTCGAAAAGGGCATCGGTAAGTACTTTATGAGGGTCCTGCGTGTATCCGCGCGTAAGGATCTGCATTGCCTTGGCCACACGCATCGGTGTCTTTACCAAGCCCTCTCGTTCAGGATCCTCACCCAGGAGTTGAAGAATGTTCTTATAATGTGAAGCGAGCTCATCGAGTCCCGGTCTGAAATCTGTCTCTGGATTCATAATTTAATAATGTATGTTTATGAGTAGATAAATGGGAGTGCTTACTGTTAATCCTGCACTGTTATTTTACCCTGTACAATCGTTGCCCCTTTATATCCCATGGCCCTCACGGCCTTAAGCATCCGATTGGCCTGCTCATAACTGCGGAAATTGCCTACTCTACAAATCCACCGCGGCGAATAGAAATGAACGTATACGGGCTGGTCGGGAAATTTCATCTTGATGGCATTGCCTATCTGTTGCGCCCGTTGTCTGTCGGCCCTTGAATTGCCACCGGCGAAAGCCTGTACGCGGTAGCCTCTCACCTTGCGAGAACCGCGCATCACTTTCTTACGCATGTCGATAGTGGGGATGCTCATCTCATTATCGGCCTCACGCTCTGCCTCAGCCCGTTTCTCAGCAGCCTCATGACGCCGTTCCGCCACTTCCTCATCGGTACGGCGAACAGAGTCACGCTTGCCGGAAGCCAGCTCAGTCTGTGACTTATGCGAAGATTGTGGATTATGAACAGATTGTGAATTATGAGAAGAGGGAGCAGGATGGGATTTATGTGCCGTGTCGTCTGTCGTTTTCTGCCGGCTCGTCTCTGCTGTCTTGCCGTTCACCAGATCGTCGATAGCCTGGCTCTGTGTGATGGTCACGGTTCCCATGCCGCTCCGCTTCTGCTGCACATGATCGGTATAGCTTTGGGCACCGGCCGTCATCGAGAAGCTGAGTGCTACAATAAATAAGGTGAAACTCTTTCTCATCTCAAAGTTTGATTTATAAACATTACAGAGTTACAGCGTCGCGCCGTCGCAACTCATGGATGGCAGACACCATCGGCGTCCGTCCCCTCTTCACTGCCACACGTCAACCCTGTAACTCTGATACTGATCGATTACTTCTTCCAAGCGTCGATGATACCCTTGAAGTCAGCGCACTTCAGAGAAGCGCCACCGATGAGACCACCGTCGATGTCAGGCTTTGCGAACAGCTCAGCAGCATTGCTGGGCTTGCAGCTACCGCCATAGAGGATCGTGGTGTCGTCAGCAGCCTGCTCTCCGTACTTCTCGGCAACGAGTGAACGGATGTAGGCCAGCATCTCCTCGGCCTGGTCAGAGGTAGCGGTCTTGCCGGTACCGATAGCCCAGATGGGCTCGTAAGCCAGGACGATGTTGCTCCACTGCTCAGCAGTCAGATGGAATACGCTTCCCTCCAGCTCAGCCTTTACGACCTCGTTCTGCTTGTTGGCCTCGCGCTCCTCGAGCGTCTCACCGCAGCAGAAGATCACCTTCAGGCCATTGGCCAGTGCCAGGTCAACCTTCTCCTTCAGGATCTCGGCTGTCTCGTGATAGTACTGACGACGCTCAGAGTGGCCCAGGATCACATACTGTGCACCGGTAGACTTCACCATAGCGGCGCTCACCTCACCCGTGTAGGCACCCTTCTCCTTGTCAGCGCAGTTCTCAGCGCCCAGAGCAACAACGTTCTGATCCAGCACCTCAGCCACCTTTGCCAGATGGATGAAAGGAGTGCAGATGATCACACCGCAGTTGGGCTTGTCAGCCACCAGTGCATCGTTGATTTCCTTTGCCAGGGCAACGCCCTCCTGCAGGTTCTCGTTCATTTTCCAGTTACCTGCTACAATTTTCTTTCTCATTTTTGTTTACCTTTTTTGGTTGAAATATTATTGAAAGTCTTATGTTCCATTTCCTGAATCCGTTCCCGTTGCCTATGCATCTTCCCACGCACATATCTCGACCACGACCATAAGCGGTCAGCGAGAATAAGCAGGAAAAGCGGCACCAGGAAGAGCACCACGACGAGTGCCACCATCTTCTTATTGCCATCGGGCGGCAGCTGTCCCATCTTCAGCCGTGACATCGGGCCATTGAGCTCATCGGCACCTGGCAGGTCGTTGTGTCCCCACTTGCCGATGATCGTCCCGTCCTTCAACAGGAGCAAGCCGGGATTGCTGCGTATGATCGTCTTCAGCGTCGTCTCGTCGGTCGTACAGAAAGGATACTCCGCCCCAGTGAGATCCTGCCAATGACGGATGCCCGTGGAATCACTGGCTGTGAGACAATAGAAGGGTATGTCCTGCTGCCGTGCATACTCATGGATCATGTCAATATCTCCGAACCGTGAGTCATCGGCCTGCTCCAAGTGGGGAGCGATGAGCAAGAAGGTATAGCCACGATGCCGAAGCACCTGCTGGGTGATATCCTCGCCCTCCTGCGTCGTGATGGAAAAGTCATGGATGGGGGGCACATATCCCTCTTTGGTCTGGACCGTCCTAGAGTCGATGAAGGTCCACGTAGAATCCGGATAGTCGTCAAGGGTGAACTCCTTGCGCTGGCCGTTCTTCTCGAGGATGAAGGTGGTCTCGAACTCCGGTTGCTCGGCTCCCTCGGGCATCTCCATACCCTTCTCGATATTGACACCGATATGATACGGACGGAAATCGAAGATCGGCAAATGATAGAGGCAATGAAGGCTCACCAACAGGATGAAGACGATCGTGAAATTGAAAGCTATCCACTGGTTGTTCCTCGAGATGAAACGATATTGGAGCGACGGCCGCCATACCGTAACAATGCTGCAGGCCAGCAACACGACATTCTTCATCAGTGACTCCATATTGGTGAGATGCACGGCATCTCCAAAGCATCCACAGTCCTTCACCGGATCGGCTACGACGAGCCACAGGGTGACAAGCGTCATGCAGCCCATCAAGAGCAAGGACAAGCGAGCCGTCAGGCGACGCCGGATGGCGCAAAGCAACAGGACACCGATGACGAACTCGACAGCAGACAGCAGGATGCTTGCACAAAGCGTCATCCAGTCGGGCACGAGGCCCGACAGTCCGACAGCCACAAGATAATCCTGCAGCTTATATTGTGTGCCCAGCGGGTCAACGGCCTTGACAAAGCCAGAGAAGACGAACACCAATCCAAGCACAAAACGGCACAGATTGACCACTATGCGCATCCATATGGGGGCATCCCCCATCTTCACGCTATGACCTTCCTTCGCAGGGCTGTCTGCCGATACGTCCCGCATCATCCTCTCCGTCTCGTTTCCTTCATCTGTCATCATAGTTTATCACTCGCCTTATCGTTCCGTCGTTTTCAGCTTGATACAACCGAAGACAGCATAGTTGATGATATCTTCGTAATTGGCAGCTATTCCTTCGGAGACAAGCGTCTGCCCATTCAGGTCCTCTATCTCCTTCACCCGCTGCAATTTCGTGAGAATAAAATCCGTGTAGGAGGTGGTACGCATCTCCCGCCACGCCTCTCCATAGTCGTGGTTCTTGGCAAGCATGAGCTGAAGAGCCTCATCGGCATACCGTTCATAGAGCGACATTGCCTCTCCATTGCTTACATCCACCTTATCAGCATAGCCTCGTTCAAGCTGGATCAGCCCAACGATGCCATAGTTGACCAACGCCATATATTCAGGGCGGATGCCTTCGTGTACTCTTGCCTCCCCTGTAGTCTCCAACGTACGGATACGCTTGGCCTTGATATAGAGCTGATCAGTGAGTGACGACGGACGCAGGATACGCCACGAAGCTCCATAATCATGCAGTTTCTTCTCAAACAGCGTCCGACATTCGGTCATCACATCCTTAAACTCTTGTTCAGTTTTTGTCTCTGACATAGCGATTGCAAAGTTAGTCATTTTTCAGCGCATTACCGCCTGTTAGAACTTAAAAATTACTTATTATTCTCGGGTACGGAAGGTGCATCCACCTCGCTCTGCCGGCGATGGATCACACGCACCGTTCCACAGAGGGCGTCGTAACGTACCTGCAGGGAATCACGCCGATAGCGCAGCCAATTGCGCTCGCCAATGGTCCGGGCAGTGTCAATTTGCGCTATCGTAGCCTGCAGGGCCGAGTCGGTGCGTCCAATATCCTGCTGAGTCATCAGCAACGAAGCCTCCTGCCATATCTTCAAAGCCCGCCGGCGACTCTCGATAGCCTTCGGATGGTCACGACGCAAACGGGTAATGGCTGCCAGCGTAGCCGGATAATTACGTGCTGTCATCAGTGAATCGATCTCACTCATCAAAGGACGGGCCTTATCATCCTCGCTTTCCGTGCAAGCAGCAGGCACAAGGAGCAGCAGCGCGACCAGAGGTATTAATATTCGTTTCATGTGTGCAAAAGTACAAAAAAGAAGTGAGACTAGCCGTGTTCATTTTCATAATAAATCCTTAATACACAATTGACACAAGCAAATTTTACCTTTATTGCGCTCTTAATAACATCACGAGCCAAAAACTCAAGAAAACCTCCTTCTAAAATCCCAGCCACATTAAGCCGAAGATTTTTGACCATTTGTTGCCCCAACGTCTTCTTTCACTTCCCGAGCAAGCCGTCGGTCACATTTCGCCTCAAAACTGACTTCACGCCTCCGATAAAAGTAACAGACCGGACACCTGTTCAACAGTATCAGATTTTCTAAGCTTCTAATGGCAAGCCGGATTGGGAGACATCAATTCTGTCAATATAAATCAACGCGTAATCCAAACTGTCGAATGACATAAATCACGTTTTCGCATCTGGTCGAATATTATTTTTGTAGTTAGTGGGGTTTATTACATAAAAAGTTTGTAACTTTGCGCCATAACTGTATCAACGTACAAAAAGATTATGGCTGAAACTAAGAAAATCAAGACCGCATTGATCTCGGTCTTCCACAAAGATGGTCTCGAAGACATTTTGAAGAAACTCCATGAGGAAGGCGTCCGTCTGCTGAGCACGGGTGGCACCCAACAGTTTATCGAGTCTCTGGGGTATCCCTGTGACAAGGTAGAAGACGTGACTACCTATCCCTCTATTCTCGGTGGCCGCGTGAAGACGCTCCACCCTAAGATCTTCGGAGGTATTCTGGCCCGTCGCGACAACGAGGGCGACCAGAAGCAGATGGCCCAATATGAGATTCCTGCTATCGATCTGGTGATCGTAGACCTTTATCCTTTTGAGCAGACTGTTGCCAGCGGAGCGTCCGAGCAGGATATCATCGAAAAAATTGATATCGGTGGCATCTCCCTCATCCGTGCAGCTGCCAAGAACTTCAAGGACGTTGTGATCGTACCTAGCAAGGCAGAGTATCCCGTTTTGCTGGAACTTCTCAACAAGAAAGGTGCCGAGACAGATCTTGAGGACCGTCGTCTGCTGGCCACACGCGCCTTTGGCGTGAGCAGCCACTATGACACTGCCATCCATGCCTGGTTTGCCAAATAAGCCATCAAGAGTGGACCGGTAAGTCAATGAGCTGACAAGATTAATAAAATAAATAAAAAAGGTAAGCGTTAGTAAGAGAAGAGAGAATAGTGACTTTCTGATGAGCCGATCACCGGCTCGTCAGCTCACTGACTCACCGGCTTACTAACTAAAAGGAAAACAGTAAATGGGATTTTTTTCGTTTATTCAGGAAATTGCAATGGACCTGGGTACGGCCAATACTATTATTATCAGTGATGATAAGATCGTGGTGGACGAGCCCTCTGTTGTAGCCCTTGACCGTCGTACCGACAAGATGATAGCCGTAGGTGCGAAGGCCAAAATGATGTATGAAAAAACGCACGACAACATACGCACTATCCGTCCACTTCACGACGGTGTGATTGCCGATTTCTCAGCCTGCGAACAGATGATGCGCGGTCTGATCAAGATGGTGCATACAGGCTCACGCCTATTTTCACCCTCCTTACGTATGGTGATCGGTGTCCCTTCAGGCTCTACAGAAGTTGAGCTGCGCGCCGTTCGTGACTCGGCAGAGCATGCCGATGGCCGTGACGTGTATCTGATCTTCGAGCCTATGGCTGCCGCTATCGGTATCGGTATCGATGTGGAAGCTCCTGAGGGCAACATGATCGTCGACATTGGTGGCGGTTCGACAGAGATCGCTGTGATTTCTCTCGGCGGCATCGTGTCAAACAACTCCATCCGTACTGCCGGTGATGATCTGACAGCCGACATCCAGGAATATATGAGCCGTCAGCACAATGTGAAAGTGAGTGAGCGTATGGCCGAGCGCATCAAGATCCACGTGGGCTCCGCTCTCACAGATCTGGGTGACGAGGCACCCGAAGACTATATCGTGCATGGCCCTAACCGTATCACAGCCCTGCCTATGGAGGTGCCCGTATGCTATCAAGAGATTGCCCATTGTCTCGACAAGACTGTGGCCAAGATCGAGAATGCCGTGCTCTCCGCCCTTGAGGCCACACCTCCTGAGCTGTATGCCGACATCGTGAAAAATGGTATCTGGCTTACCGGCGGTGGCGCACTCCTCCGCGGTTTGGACAAGCGACTGACCGACAAGATCAACATACCCTTCCACATTGCCGACGATCCTCTCCACTCTGTTGCTAAGGGTGCCGGTGTGGCGCTGAAGAATGTCAACCGCTTCTCATTCCTGATGAGATAATGCGCAATTTACTTGAGTTCCTCACACGGTACAATCACTGGTTCGTCTTTGTTCTACTGGAAATCTTCTCACTGGTGCTGTTGTTCCAATACAACAGCTACCAGAATAGCGTGTGGTTCTCCTCAGCCAATGCCGTATCCGGTCAATTATTGGCATGGGATAACGATGTAAAATCGTTCTTCGCGCTCTCAAAGGTGAACCAGGAACTCACACAGCGTAATGTCTATCTGGAGCAACAGGTAAAACAGCTCTCTACGCAGCTCACCGAGGCTACGAAAGACTCGGGATGGGTAAAGCGCGGTCAACTGTCCCTGCTGCAAGGCTATCGCCTCATCCCCGCCACCGTGGTCAGCAACTCCATCAACAAGATAGACAACCTGATCACGATCAACAAGGGTGAGGCCGATGGCGTCCGTCCTGACATGGGCGTCGTGAGCGGTACGGGTGTGGTAGGCATCGTCTACCTCACATCAGCTCATTATGCCGTCGTGATCCCTGTCATCAACTCACAGTCGAGCATTAGCTGTACGATCCGCCGCCGCGGCTATCTGGGCTACCTGCACTGGACAGGCGGTGACCCACGGATGGCCTACGTAGAGGATGTGCCGCGTCATGCGCGCTTCGCGCTCTACGACTGGGTAGAGACGTCAGGCTATAGCTCTGTATTCCCACCGGGCATCACCGTGGGACGCATCCGTCATGTGTACAACTCCGCCGACGGACTGTCGTACCGACTGAAGATCATCCTGTCGACTGACTTCAGTAACCTGCGTAATGTCTGCGTCGTCGACAACACTGCCATGAAGGAGCGCATGCAGCTGATGGAGGCTGCCGAAGATTCCATTAAGGTAAAAGAAGAGGAGAACTAAACTGTAGTACGTAGCGATGAACCTTAATTTCTTACAACGGGCAGCACTCTTTCTGGTGCTTCTTTTGGTACAGGCACTCATTCTCAACCATATCCACCTGCTGGGATATGCCACGCCACTGCTCTACATCTATTTCGTCATCAGCTTCAAGCGTGGCTATCCCAAGTGGGGCATCCTGTTGTGGAGCTTCTGCCTGGGGCTAAGCGTCGACATCTTCTCCAACACACCAGGACTGGCAGCCGCCACCATGACCCTCGTGGGACTGATACAGCCCTACCTGCTAGAACTGTTTGTCAACCGTGACGATGCCGAAGATTATCAACCGGCCATCGCCACGATGGGCCTGCGCAGCTACTCCTTCTTTGCATCGATGCTCACGTTGGCCTATTGCCTCATATTCTTCACCCTTGAGGCTTTTTCCTTTTTCAACTGGCTCGACTGGATCCTTAATATCGTAGCCAGCGCCATCCTCTCGATCATCCTTATATTGGTGATCGACAATCTGAGGAAATAACACGGAATGAAAGATTTTGATCTGGAACATAGAAAACTGGTAATTGGAGGCGTGGCCGTCACCATCGTCCTCCTTTACATCATACGCCTCTTCACGCTACAGCTCGTGAGCGATGACTACCGCAAGAGTGCCGACTCCAACGCCTTCCTCATGAAGGTGGAGTATCCTTCGCGTGGCCTCATCCGCGACCGTAACGGCCACCTGTTGGTGTACAACCAGCCGGCCTACGACATTATGGTGGTGATGAACGAGGAGAAGGGACGCATTGACACCATGGAATTCTGCCAGACCCTCGGCATAACGAAGGAATGGTTCATCAAACGCATGAACGACATCAAGGACCGGACGAAGAATCCCGGCTACTCCCGGTTCACCCAACAGCTTTTCATGAGCCAGGTAGATCAGAAGATATACAGCGTCTTCCAGGAAAAGATGTTCCGTTTCCCCGGTTTCTACATTCAGAAACGCAGCGTCCGCCAATACAACTATCCCTATGCCGCCCACGTGCTCGGCAATGTGGCTGAAGTGTCACAAAGCGACCTCGATGAGGACTCCAGCTATCAGGCCGGCGACTATATCGGCAAGCTCGGCGTGGAGAAGAGTTACGAGCAGGTACTGCGTGGTGTGAAAGGCGTGCAGATCCTTTTACGCGATGCCCACGGCCGCATACAAGGAAAATATCAGAACGGGAAATACGACCGCAAGCCGATAGCCGGCCGTAACCTCACCCTGGGTATCGATATCAAGCTACAGGCGCTCGGCGAACGCATGTTGGAAGGCAAGATCGGTGCCATCGTAGCCATTGAGCCGTCTACAGGACAAGTGCTGTGCATGGTCTCCTCCCCTTCCTACGATCCCCGCACGCTTGTGGGCAAGCGACGCAATAAGACACACGCCGCCCTGATGCGCAACGTTTGGAAGCCACTGCTCAACCGAGCCATCATGGGCCAATATCCTCCAGGCTCTACATTTAAGACCACCCAAGCCCTCACTTACCTCACGGAAGGAATCATCCAGCCATCCACCGCCTTCCCCTGTCACCACGGCTTCTCTTACCGTGGCCTGCACGTAGGCTGTCACGGACATAAATCACCACTCAGCCTCATAGAGGCCATCCAAACCTCGTGCAACGGATACTTCTGCTGGGGACTGTACTATATGATGGGCAACCGCCACATATATAAGAACGTACAGCAGGCGATGAATACTTGGCGCGACTATATGGTAAGTTTCGGATACGGCTACAAACTGGGTATCGACCTGCCTGGTGAGAAACGTGGCATGATTCCTAACGCTTCTTATTACGACAAGGCATACAAAGGTTCTTGGAATGGCCTGACCATCATCTCCATTGCCATCGGACAAGGTGAGGTGAACGCCACCCCGTTGCAGATAGCCAATATGGGTGCGCTCATCGCCAACCGCGGCTACTACTACCGTCCCCATGTAGTAAAACAGGTAGAGGGACTGCCACTTGACACCGCCTACACCAAGCGCCACTACACCAAGGCATCAAGACACGCCTTCGACTATGTCGTGACCGGCATGCGCGCCTCCGTCCTCGGCGGCACGTGCAAACATCTCAACGGCTACGACTTCCCCATCTGTGGAAAGACCGGAACGGCCCAGAACCGTGGACAGGACCACTCCGTATTCATGGGCTTCGCACCCATGGACCACCCGAAGATCGCCATTGCCGTATATGTAGAGAACGGTGGATTCGGCGCCGACTTCGCCGTGCCCATCGCCGGTGTTCTCTTCGAACAATATATAAAAGGAAAACTATCACCTGCACGCGAGGCTGAAGCTGCCCAGTTGCAGAAACGAAGAATTGCCTATGGATCCCAGAACAGATAAACAACCCAGTGTGCTCCGCAGTCTCGACTGGTGGACCATTGCGATCTATCTATGCCTGCTCATCTTCGGATGGATCAGCGTCTGCGGTGCCAGCTACACTTACGGTGAGACAGATATCTTTTCCCTCTCAACACGCTCCGGAATGCAGATCGTATGGATCACAACGTCGATCGTGCTCGGTTTCGTCATCCTCATGATGGACGAAAGCATCTACGACACGTTCTCCTACGTCATCTACGGTGCCCTGCTGCTACTGCTCTTTGCCACGATATTCAACCCACATGAAATCAAAGGATCGCGCTCCTGGCTCGTCCTTGGTCCTCTGCGACTGCAACCGGCCGAATTCGCCAAATTCGCCACAGCCCTAGCCGTAGCGAAATTCATGAGCACCTACGGATTTGACATTCACAAGTGGAAGCATTTTGCCAGCGCTGCAGCAATCATCGTCGTACCAATGCTCTTCATCGTCGCCCAACGGGAGACAGGATCGGCACTGGTCTACCTGGCCTTCTTCCTCATGTTCTATCGTGAAGGCATGCCGGGAGAGGTGCTCTTCACCGGACTGGCAATGGTCATCTACTTCGTCGTAGGCGTCAAATATGAACAAGTGTTTATGTTCGATACCCCTACCTCCGTCGGTAAGTTCGTCGTCCTGCTACTGGTACAGATCTTCTCGTCGGGAATGATCTGGGTGTACGACAAAGATAAGCGGCATGCCATCCGCATGATCGGAATCTGCGTAGGGGTGGCGGTCATCGCCATGCTCTTCTCCGTCTATGTCATTCCCTTTGACGTGGTGTGGGTGGAAGTGCTGACGACAGCCTGCATCATCGGCTATCTCATCTATCGCGGACTGTCAACCCGCATCATGAGCTATCTCTTCACGGCCCTCTTCGCTGTCGGATCAGTAGTATTCTTCTACTCGGCCGACTATGTCCTCAACGATGTGATGGAACCCCACCAACGCGTACGCATCAATGTGTTGCTCGGTCTTGATGAGGATCTGGCTGGTGCCGGATATAATGTACACCAAAGTAAGATAGCCATCGGATCAGGCGGCCTCGAGGGCAAGGGATTTCTCAATGGCACACAGACAAAACTAAAATTCGTTCCCGAACAGGATACCGACTTCATCTTCTGTACCGTAGGAGAAGAAGAAGGATTCCTCGGCTCTGCCGGCGTGCTTCTTCTCTTCCTGGCACTGATACTCCGCCTCATCCACCTGGCAGAGCGACAACCTTTCAAGTTCGGGCGCATCTACGGCTATTGCGTCTTAAGCATCTTTCTCTTCCACGTCTTCATCAATGTCGGCATGGTGCTTGGCCTTACCCCGGTGATCGGTATTCCCCTACCCTTCTTCAGCTACGGCGGCTCCTCCTTATGGGGCTTCACGATCTTGCTATTCATCTTCCTGAGGATCGATGCGGGACGCAATCTGGCACGACTATAAGACAAGACAAAGGCCATGCGGCACATCTATATGATGACCACATGGCCTTTTTATATTGGAATTCTTTATTCTTGTACTGATTCCTAATCCGTCATTAGAGGTCCAGAGGATTTCATGCCATTGTCGAACAATCAGGATACCCCATTCTTGTCGAAGGCATGGCGAACCACATCGCGACAAAGGGACGAAGCAAACCTCAACGGAAGAGAGACGTCGGGCAAGCCAATAAAATGATTGTCTTCGGACATACTGACCCATCAGGATGAAAGTAAGGTCCCTGCCATGGCTGCGCCCTCATAAGAGAGAACAGCCCCTGAGATGATCATCCCCATGACCCATCTCCTAATGCTTGGTCAACTTAATGCCCACATCACTGATGCCCGGAAGGATCTCCCGCTTCATATCGTGGCGAACTGTAATGTGGAGACTATCGCCTTCTCGTATGGAAAAGTCTGCAACGGGAAACGTATATTGGTAAGCGCCCACCCCATGTCCGAGCATGCGGCCGTCACGAGTCACCAATCGGCAGTTGAGCGTATCGGCTGTCGTCTCGTGCGAAGGATACACCGTACGCTCAACGATCAGTGTCAACCGCTGGAAAGGGTATTGACCTGTCACCCGTAGGCCCAATGACATGCCATAATTGGATGTCTCCTGAGCCTTCGGTACATTATAGACCAGCGTGTCGAGCTTCTCCCATCCGGCCAGCTCCGTGTGCTCATAATGATAGTACACTGTCCTCATGCCACAAGCCACCAGAGTCAAGACCGATGTAACGACTACCCATCCCAGTTTTCTCATGCCTCAGAAGGTTTATTGTCCCGCGGCTGCTGTGGGGCTGCCTTACCCCGTGGCTGTCGCTGTACCTCGTCATTCCTCTGCTGTTGGCGTTCTTGTTGGGGCTGCTGATCGGTCGCTTGCCGAGGACCTCGATTGCGTTGACGCAGCTGCCTGCGGTCCTGACGGACAGGACGCTCGCCCTGCTCCCCATTCTGTCGATAATCACGACGGGCATTGGGGCGATTGTCACGCTGTCGAGCCTGTTGGGGCCTTTCTTGAACGGCGCCCTGCTGTCCTGCCTCCCTCGAAGAACCATCATTACCCTTCGACTCCTGCACGACGGGCACCTGCTCCTTCGACTCCTGAGGCCTGCGATTCTTCTTCTTTCGCTTCTTCTTGCTCTTGTCAAAACGGCTCACGTCGGCATCGGCAAGCAGATCAACGGGACGCTTCAGCACCTTTGCCTTGTCGTCCTGCATAAGCGAGAGAGGCTTGACACCCTGTCTGTTCTGCTCAATGATCTCCCAGGCACGCCCGGCAGTGATCGTCTCTACATTGGCAGCAATGTTCTTGTCAGTCGAATAAGTGCACAGGCCTGCCAGGATATCGGTCTTGAAAAGATGATACTCACTATCCTGAGTCTGTAGAAGCACATCCTTTGGCGGCAACTTCTGACTTGCCTCCATATACTGGTCTACCTCGTAGTTGAGACAGCACTTCAACTTAGCACACATGCCTGCCAACTTCTGAGGATTGAGCGAGATGTCTTGGAAACGGGCGGCATTCGTCGACACCGAAGAGAAATTCTTCATCCATGTGGCACAGCACAACTCTCTACCGCATGGCCCCGTACCTCCATTGCGTCCCGCCTCCTGACGCGCACCAATCTGCTTCATCTCTATGCGCACATGGAACGTTTCGGCAAGCACCTTGATAAGCTGTCGGAAGTCGACACGCTCGTCAGCAATATAATAGAAGATGGCCTTATTGCCATCGCCCTGATACTCCACATCACCAATCTTCATCTGCAGGCCGAGACGCTTGGCGATCTGTCGCGACTCGATCATCGTGTCGTGCTCAAGACTCTTAGCCTCACGGAACTTCTCCATATCCACGGGCTTGGCTATACGATAGATCCGCTTGATGTCATCGGCCGACTTAAGATTGGCCTTCTTAATCTGTAGCTTCACTAGCTGGCCCGTCAGTGTCACCACACCGATGTCATGACCCGGCGATGCCTCGACAGCCACGATGTCACCCTTACGGAGATCAAGATGGTTGACGTTGTGATAGTATGCCTTGCGCGTATTCTTGAATTGCACCTCTACCAGATCGGTCGACAAGGCATTACCCGGTACGTCGGCCAACCAGTCATAGGTGTTGAGCTGCCGATCCTGACGTCCTACGCCCAAGGCGCACAGACCATGGTCACGGCCAGTTCCACAATTACCATTTCTCATATATATATCTATATTCAAAATCCGAAAATATAATATTCACTATTTAGAGATCTACCGTCGCAATAGGATAATGATCTCAAGGGCCATGTTGAAGAGAATCATCTTCGAGTTGACATTTTGCCCTACTTCACGGATGGCTTGCTGAAGCAGCTCGCCCATCTCCATCACGTTACGCTCATTGATGAACCGTGCGAAATTAGCAGCAAATTCCTGCTCTTCCGCCGTCATATAGTTAAGTTCCTGCTGTCGGAAGTTATACATAAAGTTCTCCCGCGTCATACGAAGCATGTATGCGAAGAACCGTTTCTGCTTTTCCCGTCCAAAGGAGGCGATGCTCTCTGCCCAATGCTTCAGTTCCTTGACATCGCGCATATAGGCCCGTCGCATCAGGATTCTATAAAGCTCGAAGAACTGTCGACTCTCATTGCCGGCATCGAGCATCTCCAAGGCCTTCAACCAGCTACCCTCCGCCGTGTGTGCCACCGACCGGGCCATGTCTGGCTCCAAACCGCGACGACTCACCAACGCCTCTTCCATGTCGGACATATCAATGCGCGGCATGTCAAAACGCTGCACGCGTGAGCGGATGGTCTCCAAAAGCCGTTCGGGCTGATCACTGACAAGAAGGAAGACCGTTCCTTGAGGAGGCTCCTCCAACAACTTCAGCAACTTATTGGCACAAGTCTCATTCATCCGCTCCGGCATCCAGATAATGCTCACCTTATAGCCGCCCATGCCCGACTTCAGGCTGAGCTTATGGAGCAGGCTGTCACTCTCGCCCTCATAAATCCACATCTGCTGCGTCTCCACTTTCGCCTCGTCCTGCCACTGCTCGAAGGTAAAATAAGGGCCCTTAGCGAGCAAGGAGCGCCAAGGCGTCAGGAAATCATCGCTGATAGGACGATAACCGGCCGAGGCATTTACGGGGCGGAACACAGGAAACGTAAAGTGCAGGTCGGGATGCTGCCATACGCGGAGCATAGCCTCAGCATTGCTGACCTGGGCCTCATTCCTTAGAAGCGACCGTCCCTCGTAACGCTCACCCAAGAGATAGGAAGCAAAAGCCAGGGCTACTGCCATCTTTCCATTGCCCGAGGGGCCACAGAACATCATCGCATGAGGCACACGACCCTCATCGACCATCGTCATCAGATGGTCGATAAACTTACGCTGACCTATAACTTCCTTAAACTGCACTTGTTTCTAATTGCCTTTATAGAGTGAGAATGGAAAAGACTACCGTCTTCACCTGTTGCCTGACTCCAATGATACCAAGCAATACTACCCTTTCCCCTATCCTTAGAGCAGCGCTTTCGTAATAGCGACCACGCTATCGACTGCCGACACCGTAAAGAAGTGGATGCTCGTAATGCCTGAGGCATATAGCTCACGAGCCTGCTGTATACCCCATTCAATGCCCAACTGACGGGCATCGTCATCCGTCTTACACTTCACTACCTCCGCAGCCAATTCCTGTGGAAGGTCACAATGGAATGTCTTAGGAACGACCGTAAGCTGTGACAGCTTAGCAAAAGGCTTGAGTGCCGGAATGATAGGGATCGTCACCCCTGCCTCACGGGCCCGCCTGACAAAATCAAAATACTTCTGATTGTCATAGAAGAGTTGCGTAACGGCATACTCCGCACCAAGATCCTGCTTCATCTTCAGATAGGCCATGTCCATCTCTGGATTGGGGGCTTCCTCGTGCTTCTCAGGATAGGCAGCCACACCATAATGGAAAGGCGTGCCCGGATGCTTGATAGGCGTACCGTCAATAAAAAAGCCTTCATTAAAGCGGTTCACCTGCTTACACAGGTCGCTGGCATGGGCATAACCTCCGGCAATAGGCGTAAACATACGGTCATCTTTAGCCTTATCGCCACGAAGCACTAAGATATTCTCTATTCCAAGAAACTGGAGATCGATAAGCTCGTATTCGATATCCTCAGCGGTAGCACCCGAACAGATCACATGAGGCATCACCGGAATGCCATAACGCTGCTGAATGGCAGCCGCAATGGCGATGGTACCGGGGCGGCGACGTATTCTCAGACGCTCATACTGTCCATTGTCCGTCTCACGATAGACATTCTCGGAATGATGCGTGGTGATATTGATAAAAATCGGGTCCATATCCTTCAACTTATCAATAGTGCGGAAGAGAGCTTCCGTACCATTACCTTTCAAAGGAGGCAGTACCTCGAAAGAGAACTTCCGCTGGCCCGTCTGTTGCCTGAGTATATCCTTTACCTTCATTGTCTATTCCTTTGCCGTTCATTTTATTACCTTACAAAAAGGTCATATTTTCTGCAAAGGTAACGAAAAGCCATCAAAAGGCAAAAAATTAAACTTTGTTTTTAACCCAAATCAGTCATTAGAGGTCCGAAGGATTTCATGCCATTGCAGGGGCATGATCCGTCCGCCTCCTTCGCCGAAGACGTAGTGGACGACAACGAGACAGAGCGAAGACGAGAAGCCGGCAAGAGTGCAGAAGAAACCAGCACCCAGAAAGGAACACTTGCCGAGAAACGACAAGACAAGCGACAGAAGAATAATGCCCGTCAAGGAGAACGCCCTACCGGGCACCTGCAAGAAATACCCTAATAGCTATTCTACATACTTCTTACAGAACGCACGGACATGAGCAACATATTCCTTAGGATGGTCACGGTAGCTCACGGCATGCCGTGAGCCTGGTGCCAGATACAACATCTTCGCACCTCGTTTTGCCTCATAAAGCGGATATACCATTCGGGTCGGCACATAATCATCGTCCATGCCGTGAATGAAAAGCATCGGCTTACGGCATTTCGCCACCTGCCTCAAAGGACTCGCTTCTCCAAATGACCAACCGTATCTGAGATCGCACAGCATGCTCGTCGACCACATCAAAGGGAAGGAGGGCAAGCCGAACAGCTCTTTCAACTCATACGTAAACTCATCCCACACGCTGGTATAGCCACAATCCTCCACAAAGCCACGAACATAGGATGGTGTTGCCTCTCCCGACAGGGACATCGTCGTGGCGGCTCCCATCGAGACACCATGGACTACCATGCGCGTAGAACCGACCTCCGACGGCATGGCTCCCTTCACTGAAGCGGCACTATCCGACAATGCCCTCCGCTGATTGTACGCCCCGAACAAGCTGTCTGCAATGGCTGTCCAACGCAGCACGTCGAGCCGATCCTTCCACCCCATCTGTACAGCATCGCCCTCGCTCTGCCCATGGGCGTGAAGATCGGGAAGCAGGATGTTATAACCCAACAGATGATGGTAAACATACCCCAGCTGGATCATGCGCATGGCACAATCGTGATAGCCATGCACAAGGACAGCCGTACGGGACGTGGGACGACGACCGTACACAAAGAACGCGTGATGACGTTCCCCCGTCGGCATGACAACAAACGTATCCCGCAGGGCCTTTGCCCGCCTCAGACTATCAATCCAAGGAACGATCTCTGGATAAGTCTGCTCCGCCTCGCGCAACATCCGTTCATTCTCCGTGGCACGCTGCGGGTTGGGTGAAAGAGAATACGAAAGCATATAAAAAGACGCGCCTGTAAGCGCAAGTAATAGGACGACCAACACAAGACCGGCGCCCAACAACCAACGCCGGCGACAACTACGCATAAAAGAAGATCTTGAGGACTTCATGGACTATTCGAAATAAAATGTAAGTACTATCATCTTTGAATGAGCCGCACTGACAGCCGACGCATAAGGGATCATCGCCTCATCGCGCAACTGGGAAGGATGGTTCGTATCCAGACAATTGGACAACCCATACATAAACTTCAACTCTGGACGGAGCTTGAAATAAGGAAGATAGAAGTCGCAGCCGATACCACATTCCAAGAAGCCATCCGTCCGGTTCAACTTTAAATAGTCGTTGCTGCGCCCCGTTAGATTGACAACAGGTTGGAAGCCCGCCATGAGATAAGGACGATGATTATTAAAACGTTGGGCAGCGAAAATCAGATCGAAAGAACAACCGAAATAAACCGTCTTCAGTGTCTGTGTGGGGGTGATCTGCGATTCCTCCTCTGTGGCAAGATAGTTCTTAAAAGTAATATGGCGGGATCCGAAGGACAAGGTCGGGGCAATGCGCAACTGAAAAGTAGTGTTCAAACGGAACTCACCTAACACCCCCACCTGGAACCCAATATCCCAACGATCCTCATCGCAACCGATAAGGTACGTCTGCGTGGTGCCATCGGCAGAGGTCAATGTCTGCGGTCCAACATTAGTAAGCTCCAAATCCTGTAAATGAGTGCCTACCAGGATACCAAAATGAAAAGGACGCAAGTCCGTGTACGGACGGTTCTCTACCGCCCGTTCCTGAGCTGAAAGGCCAACACTTGCCAACAGCAGCCACGCCAAAAGAAGAACCGTTTTCTTCATTCTATACAGATAACGCAAGACTGCTGACAATATTATTCATAACCCTAAAAGCCTACTTATTTTTATTCAAAGTATAAATAAAAGAAAAAATGGCTCACCATTTGTAGGTATTTGCGGAAAAAATTCTATCTTTGCAGAGTGTGAACAAGCCTCTCTTTTACAGAGACTCTACTTGCCACAAGAAAACAAAACTTTATTATTAACTATAAAACAAAATCATTATGGCTTACGTAATTGGTGAAAACTGCGTTGCTTGCGGTACATGTATCGACGAGTGCCCCGTAGGAGCTATCTCTGAGGGCGACATCTACAAAATCAACCCCGATGAGTGCACAGAGTGCGGTACCTGCGCTTCTGTATGCCCCAATGAGGCTATCAGCCTGCCCGAGTAACGATAGTTACCGACAATACGTGGAGGCCCGGCATTCTTCTTGAATGCCGGGCCTCCTTTGATTATATGGAACACTTACCGTATCGAGACCGTTTCTTGAATCGACTAGCAATACAGAGTTCCTCACTCAATACTTCCTACGCCAGCACCCTTACCCTACTTATATAAATCCATCCCATACGCTTAAGGTACATAACCCATCCCAGGGAAAAGGCATTGCATTCTCAAGGGTCTCTCATCCGCGCCGAGACAAAAGACTACCTTCCTATCTCAGTCATTGAACATCCTGCCTTATAACCCCATTGCCGGTCGTTAGAGACGGAATCGCCATTATTCTAATGACCGAATTAAGAATCAAGATAATAGATGCCAAGATTGTCTTAAGCCATTTGCCAACAGCCCATGGTCTTCAGAAGACAAAGAGGATAACAACAAAAAGAGGGTGTATCAAAATTCCGGCACACCCTTTTTTCATATCCAAGCAGTAAAGGATGTATAG
>ERZ827043.1674-NODE-1674-length-21586-cov-6.340625_pt1 | contig 21586 bp, 17 predicted proteins | sample MGYA00519923_ERZ827043 | MGnify/ENA primary metagenome ERZ827043 (study PRJEB31778, sample SAMEA3449251) | human gut metagenome | biome: human gut; feature: human-associated habitat; material: faeces | place: United Kingdom | collected 2010/2012 ...
CTGCCGCACCTCGCTCGCCGTATCGGCACTTAGAATTATGCGGTATTGCCTAAAGTTTCTTCGGTCCCTCCTTTTCAAAGAAGGGACAAAAAACTCCCGTAAAGAACTTAGTTCCCGCTTTCAGCCGTTGCGGTGGACTGGGTACTTTCGCCCAGGGTCACTTCGCAGCTGATGACCTTGCCATCACGCTCTACCTGCAGGGTAACGGTATCGCCAACTTCCTTGCTCTGGCAATACTTCTGTACATCGGATGCACTGGAGACTGCCACATCATCAATGGAGATGATGCGGTCACCCAGCTTCAGGCCGCCTTTTTCGGCACCGCTGCCGGATGCGATCTGGTAGATATACACACCATAGTTGCTGACGCCGTACTGCATAGCAGTCTGGGCATCATTGATGGTGATGACCGTAACACCCATGGCCGGGCGGGCAACATAACCCTTTTCGATCATCTGTTTTGCCATTTCCATGGCGGTATTGATGGGGATTGCAAAGCCAAGCCCTTCTGCATCGCTGGAGCTGCTCTTGGCGTTGACAATACCGATCAGCTCACCGTTTGCATTGAACAGGCCGCCGCCGGAGTTGCCCGGGCTGATGGAAGCGCTGGTCTGGATCAGGTTCATATCGTTGCCCTGAACGGTAACTTCACGGTTCAAGGCGCTGACAATACCATTGGTAACGGTGTTGCTCAGGGTACCCAGCGGGTTGCCAACGGCAATGGTGGTTTCGCCAACAGCCAAGCTGTCGCTGTCGCCAATCACGGCCGGAGTCAGACCGGTGGCTTCGATTTTCAGGACTGCAACGTCCGAAGTAGAATCCTGGCCAACGACCGTTGCGGTATACTCTGTTCCGTCTGCCAGCTGTACCGTGATGTTATTTGCGCCGGAAACCACATGGGCACAGGTCACAATGTAACCATCCTGCGAGATGATCACGCCGGAGCCTGCACCGCTCTGCACATAGCTGCCGCCAAACCAGGTGTTGGTGCTGACCATCTGCTCGGTGGTGATGGCCACAACGCTGGGCTGTACCAGCGCGGCAACATCCTGAATCGACAGGTTGGTGCCGTTGGTGCTGCCCTGGGATACAGAATCCGTGTTGGTGTCACGCTGGACCTGCTGGACCACAACCTGGCCGCCGGCCAAGCCGGTGCGGCTGGCAACCACAGTTCCTGCCAGGCCACCACCAAAGCCAAGGGCTACCACACCGATGCAGGCCGCCACGCGCAGCAAAACCTTTTTGCCGCCGTGGCTCTTTTTGGGCTCGTTCTGCGGGGGCTGTGGGTTGCTGGAATAGCTGTAGCCATTGTAGCCGCCGTTATTGCCGTTGCCGCCGTTACCGCCGTTACCGCCGTTACCGCCGTTACCGCCATTGCCGCCATTGCCTGCAACGGGGCCCTGGGGGTTATAGCTGCTGTTCTGTTGGCTGGAATTAGAATAATCTGTCTGTGCGGTGTTGGCGGTGTTCATTCCGCTGCTGCCCACATTGGGGTAACCGGACTGCTCTGCCTGGGGCTGTTCCGGCTGAGTGCCCGCTGGCTGCCCGTTATTATTCTGCGGGCCGCCATTATTATAAAGACCCGAATAATCATATTCACTCATGAAAAATCTCTCCTTTGTTCTGCCGCACGGCGCTTGGGGGCCGCCGGGCGGTGATACACGGTCTGGCGGAAGCTTTTGCTTTGTCTTTCTTGCTTCCCTCAACCTTGTGCCTACAGTATAACCGCTAATTGTGAAAACAGTTTCGCGACTGCGTGAAAGAAATGTGAAATCTCCAAAAATCCGGTCAGTTTGGGCTGTGGTTTGACTTTATCCGCCCCATGCCGTACAATCAGTTGCAGACTGAAACATTAGGGGGAGCTTGCCCATGCGGATTGAAAAAACGGCACTGGACGCACAAAACCGCTGTGTCTATTCGTTATATAAAGAGAAAGGCTGCATCGGCCATGCCGTTACCTGTGCCGATTGTTTTGAAGCGTTGGAAATTGCCCCGGAATGGCAGAGCCGCGGGTACGGAAGCTATCTGCTGCGGGAGGTTTTGCGCCAGAACGGCGGCTTTGACCGGACTTCCCCCAGCGAATTCACCGCGCCACTGCCGGATGCCGGCAATACCGCTGCGCAGGCGCTGGCGGCAAAGTTCGGTTTTGTGCCGCGCGGCGGGCTGCTGGTGCGCCGCCGCGTGCCGGACCTGACGGCAGTGGAGCTGACCCACCGCTTTTTGCGCAGCACACTGGCACCGGGCGGACTGTATCTGGATGCCACCTGCGGCAACGGGCACGATACCCTATTTTTATGCAGCGTTGCCGGGGAAAATGGCCGGGTGATCGGGCTGGATATCCAGCCTCAGGCCGCGGCCAACACCAATGCGCTGCTGGCCGCCAACGGCATGGCTGCCATTGGCCGCGCGGAATGCTGCGACCATCGGGAGCTGCTGCGCTTTGCCCCGCCGGGCAGTGCGGACTGCGTGATGTTCAACTTTGGCTGGCTGCCAGGTGCCGCGCACGATGTACACTCCACGGCAGATTCCACCCTGCCCGCGCTGCAGGCCGGGCTGGACGCCCTGAAGCCCGGCGGCGTGCTTGCCGCGGTGCTGTACAGCGGCAAGGTGATCGGCAATGCGGAGAAAAAGGCTGCGGCGGAGTTTTTCCGCAGCCTGCCGCTGGCCGATTATACCGTGCTGATCTGTGAATTTGCCAACTGGGCCGATACCGCTCCCCTGCCCTGCTTTGTCATTAAGCGGGAAAAATAACCGCTGCCGCTGTGAAGCCCCAAAAAAGGAAGTGCTGCCAATGCTGCAACAGCAAACACAAAGCCCCGGCTGGCGGGTGCTGAACCGCGATGTGATCAAATACATCGCGATAACCGCCATGCTGCTGAACCACATCGCCAATATTTTTCTGGTGCCGGGCACCCTCTGGTACGAGGTGCTGGTGGATATCGGCTACTTTACCGCCATTACCATGTGCTATTTTCTGGTAGAGGGCTTCCGGTACACCCACAGCCGCAAACAGTATGCCTTACGGCTGTTCGGGTTCGGTGTGGTTTCACAGGTGCCGTTCTCGATGGCGTTTGCCCAAAACGGCATTCTGGAATTTCAGGATTTCAACATGATGTTCACGCTGTTCCTGTGTTTTTGCATCTTGTTGTGTATCGAAACCATCCGGAACCGTTTTTTGCGCGGCGTGCTGATCGTACTGCTGATTTTTGGTTCGTTGTTTTGTGACTGGGCGCTGCTGGCCCCGGTGTTCATCCTGCTCTTCCGCTGGTCCGGCCAGGACCAAAAACGACTGCGGTTCAGTTTTGCGCTTTCTGCCGCGCTGTTTGGCTGGCTGAATTACACCAGCAGCGTGTGGCTTTACCCCACCGCACAGTGTTTGCTGATGGCCTGCGGCAGCATGGCAGGGATCGCTGCATCCGGGTTTGTGATCTTGTATCTGTACAATGGCCAGCGGGCGGCGCGGGGAAAGAAATTTTCGCACTGGTTTTTCTATCTGTTTTACCCGGTGCATTTGTTGGTGCTGGGGGTAATTCGGGTGATGGGGTGATGGTGCGCGGTAGATTTTTACCGTTACACGCTCCGCGGGACGATGCAAGCATCGTCCCCTACAAATAAATTGCAGCGTTTACCGCGATAGGCATGGTTTCTCCGCGGCGGGGTGAGGGCACCCCGCCCTACAGATGCTTTGTTGGTTTGCAACACATTATAAAATGCTCTGTAAGGAACGGTCTAGACCGTTCCTTACAGATTGTTTTTCAACTTGTACCAATTTCTATAAAGCCAACATCAAAAAGGCGCACCACACGATGGTTTTGTGTGATGCGCCTTTATTTATCTTTTGTGTTCTATTAAAGCTTCTTCAGTTCCTTCTTTTTAAAGAAGGAACACAAATCCTCCGTAAAGCCCCTCACAGCGTTTCCGGATACTCGGCATCGATGGCGGCCAGCAGGCGGGGTGCGCTTTCGCGGGTATCGGTCATGCGCACGGCATTGCGCAGGGGCAGCACCGCGCGCGGGCTGACGGACAGCTCATCCACACCGATCGCCAGGAAGGTTTCGGTCAGGGTCAGGTCCGCGCCAAGCTCGCCGCAGATACCAACCCAAATGCCGTTCTTGTGGGCATTCTCCGTCACCATCTTCAACAGGCGCAGCACTGCCGGGTTGTGCGGGTCATAAAAACGTCCCAGATCATTGTTCTGGCGGTCACAGGCCAGGGTGTACTGGGTCAGGTCATTGGTGCCGCAGCTGAAGAAATCCACTTCCTTGGCCAGACGGTCACTCATGATGGCCGCTGCCGGGGTTTCGATCATGATGCCGACCTGCACATCCTCCGCAAAGGGAATGCCCTCAGCTTTCAGGTCGCGCTTGACTTCCTCGCAGTACTTTTTGGCTTCGCGCACTTCCCACACGCTGGTCACCATGGGGAACATGATGCCCAGCTTGCCGAACGCGGAAGCACGGTAAAGGGCACGCAGCTGGGTCTTGAAGATTTCCGGGCGGTTCAGACAGATACGCAGAGCGCGCATGCCCATAGCCGGGTTATCCTCTTTGGGCAGGTTAAAGTAGCCGATCTGCTTGTCCGCGCCGATATCCAGCGTGCGAATGATAACTTCCTTGCCGTCCATATCGGCAAGAACCTTTTTGTAGGCTTCAAACTGCTGGTCCTCGGTGGGGTAATCCGGGCTGTTCAGGTACAGGAACTCGCTGCGGAACAGGCCGATGCCGCCGCCATCGTTGACCTGCACGGCATGTACGTCGTCCGGGGAGCCAATGTTGCAGTAAATGCGGATGCTCTTGCCATCCTTGGTCACATTGGGCTGGCCTTTCAGGGTCTCCAGCAGGCGCTGCAGGCGCAGCTGCTGTTCCCGCTTTTTCAGCAGGTAATCACGGGTCATATCGTCCGGGTCGATCACCACATTGCCGGTAGCGCCGTCAATAATGCAGGAGCGGCCCTCATACTCCGGCTTCAGGGCATCGCCCACGCCCACAATGGCGGGAATGCCCATGGTGCGGGCCAGAATGGCCGTGTGGCTGGAACCGGAACCGCCCGCAGTGATGAAGCCCAAAATCTTGGATTTATCCAGCTGCACAGTTTCCGAAGGTGCCAGGTCGTCCGCAGCCAGCAGCACCGGCACATCCGAAGCAATACCGCCCTGCACTGCACCGGACAGGATCCCCAGGATGCGATCCGATACATCGCGCACATCTGCCGCACGGGCCTGCATGTAGGAATCGTCCATGGATTCAAACATGGCGGCGAACTGAACTGCAGTATCCGAAATCGCGGCTTCGGCGTTCATCTTTTCATTGTTGATATGGTCGGAGATGGCTTCCTCGTAATCGAGATCCTCGGCCATCATCTGGTGGGTCTCAAACAGCATGGCGGCTTCATCGCCGGCTTCGGCGCGGGCCTTTTCGGCCAGTTCGCCCAGCTGCTCAATGGCGGCGGTCTGCGCGCCCTTGAAACGGTGCCACTCGGCATCGGGATCGGTCACGGTATAGCGGGGGATCTCGGTTTTGGTGCGGTGATAGAAATAAAGCGGGCCAACGCCAACGCCGGAAGATACGCCCTTGCCCTGAATACTGATCATAACAAGCGTCCTTTCTTTGGTGTTCAATGGGATCCTGACTGGTTATTTTATACAACCAAATGCAGCAGAAAACAAAATGCGGCTGCCTGCCCCCAGCGCCGGGTAAGGGCCTTGCTGGGGCAGGTGCCGCAAACAAAAGGATTCAATTACAAATGCTCTTTGAAGAAAGCTTCCAGTGCCGGTGCTGCGGTATCCTCGTCCTCGCCTTCCACGGTAACGGTAACGGTATCGCCGCACTTAACGCCCATACCCATCAAAGCCATCAGTTTCAGCGCGTTGCTGGATTTATCGCCCTTGATGACGGTAACAGTGCTCTTATACTTTTTGACCTCTTTGACCAGCAAACCGGCCGGACGGGCATGGATGCCAACTGCTTCCTGAATGGTATAATCAAACTGCTTCATAGATGCGTCTTCCTCTCTGTTCCACAGCTTTTCAACAAGCCTGTGGAGAATTTAACAATTTGATTATACCAGCAACGTTGAGCAAAGTCAATGCAAACACTGCATTTCACCCTGTCGTTTTTTGTAAACTTTCACAAAATCAACAAAATGTTTTTAACAATATTGTGGTTTTGCTCGGTTTCAGTTTTCCTGCCTGGCCAGGAAGGCACGCAGGGTATCCTCCGGCCGGGGGGTATGGTTTGCATAGCGCCGGCGCAGCTCCGCTGCAGCGGTGGACATAATGTAAGGGTGACCTACCAAATCCAGCATGGCAACATCATTATAGTTATCGCCAAAGGCCATCACATCCGCCGGGTCAATGCCCAGCACACGGCAGATGCTCTGTACGCCAATCCCCTTGTTGGCCACGGTGGTATCGATCCACTTGGGTCCCGCCACAGCGCAGTTGGCCTGCTGCCATTTGGGCACAAAGCGCTCCACAAACGGCTCCACGCCGTCCACCAAATAGACGGACACCTTGACGATATCCTCCGGGATCTGGGCGGGATCTGTGATGACCGTATAATTATTGCCAATGAACTTGATGCGGTCCACCACGCCGTGCCCGCGCTCCATCAGGTAGGACATGTTTTCGCCGGAAAGCATCACTTCGCCTAAGTCCTCGGTGTTGTTCCAGAAATCCCAGGCGATTTCTTCTGCCAGGGCGCGGGGCATCGGCGTTTTGGCGATTACTTTGCCACCGCGGTAGACAACCGCGCCGTTCTCGCACAGGTAGATGCAATCGTCCGCCACAGGGGCGAACAGTTTGCGCAGGCTGGTATACTGCCGCCCGCTGGCCGGGCAGAACAGGATACCACGGTCATGCAAAGCGCGGATCTCATCAAAAATTTCGCCCTCAATGAGCTTTTTCCCATATTGCAGCAGGGTGCCGTCCAGATCGCTGCAAACCATTTTTATCATATTTGTTTCCCCCCGATTGCTTTTCCTGAAGCAACGTAATATATTATTTAATATAGTAAAAGTATAACAAACACAGGCCTGTTTTTCAATTTAACTAACAGTGCCCGGCGGTAGAATTATTCCGGGCAGGGAGGTAAAATTATGGCAGTTATCACAGTATACGGCAAAACGCCGGATGTTGGCAGTGCAGCCTTTGTGGCCCCCAACGCCACCCTGGCCGGGGATGTTGTGCTGGCCGCTGGCAGCAGCGTGTGGTACGGCGCGGTGGTGCGCGGAGATACCGGCGCCATCCGCATTGGCAAAAACAGCAATATCCAGGACAACGCCGTGCTGCACACCGGGCCAAACCTGGGGGTAACGATCGGCAAAAATGTATCCATCGGCCACAGTGCAGTGGTGCATGGCTGTACGGTGGGGGACGGCGCTTTGATCGGTATGCACGCCACGGTGATGAACGGCGCCGTGGTGGGCAAAAATGCCGTGGTGGCCGCCGGGGCGCTGGTGCTGGAAAACACCGTGATCCCGGACGGCATGGTGGCCATGGGTGTGCCCGCCAAGGTGCGTGAAGCCGCCAGCCCCGCCCTGGTGGAAGCCAACCGAAAAAATGCCGAAGGGTATGTGGCGGAAGCCACCGCCCATGCGGAGGCGAATAAGTAAGTCCTGACGAGTATGTTCGCTCTTTGATTTTATTTTGCAGGGGACAACACAAATTTTTTAGGTTCTGCTTGTGGAGCTACCCTTCACCGGCTGCGCCGGAGCGCACAAACAGCGCCCGGTCCCTTCTGTCGCTCTCAAGAGAAGCCAATTTTATTTTACAGAACATTTTGTAATGTGTTGCAAGCCAACAAATAATCTGTAGGGGACGATGCTCGGCATCGTCCCGCAGACGCGCCTTGCCGGATATCTTACCCCGTCACCCACCCACAAGGCAGCGGGCGTATAATGTGCGCCCCTACGAATAAAATCTCGGCACATTATTAGAATCTGTGGCGTACAGTCAAACATTTTCCTTTCTCCCCCGGCGGGATGATGGCCCCCCCACCACGCATTTTCCATCAAATTTTGCTTTTTTCTCCCCTTACCGGCCAAAAATCCGGTATCAGGCGTTGCAATCCCTTAAAAATCATAGTAAAATAAAAAGGTATGTCTTGTAACCTTTCTTGTAATAGTTCAGGTGCCGCCTGAAAACCAGAGTGATAGAGGAGTGTTCCCCATGTGACGGAAGCAGACAACCGTAAAAAGTCACATTGCAATGGAATAAAGGAGTATTGACTTTCATGGCAACTTTGCGTGAAGAAATCGAGCGCCGCCGGACGTTTGCGATCATTTCGCACCCGGACGCCGGCAAAACCACATTGACCGAAAAGCTGCTGCTGTACGGGGGAGCCATCCAGACCGCCGGTTCCGTCAAGGGCAAGCAGAGCGCCAAACATGCCGTTTCTGACTGGATGGATATTGAAAAACAGCGCGGTATCTCTGTTACCTCCTCTGTTTTACAGTTCAACTATCAGGGCAAGTGCATCAACATTCTGGATACCCCCGGCCACCAGGACTTCTCCGAGGATACCTACCGCACCTTGATGGCGGCGGATTCCGCCGTCATGGTCATCGACGCCGCCAAGGGCGTTGAGGCCCAGACCATCAAGCTGTTCAAGGTCTGCACCCTGCGCCATATCCCCATTTTCACCTTCATCAACAAGATGGACCGCGAAGCCCGCGACCCGTTTGAACTGATGGAAAACATTGAGACGATCCTGGGCATCAAAACCTACCCGATGAACTGGCCCATCGGCTGCGGCAAGGAGTTCAAGGGCGTGTTTGACCGCGGCACCCGCAAGGTGCTGGCTTTTGAAAGCGATGGCCGCGCCAACGGCGTGAAGATGGTGGACGAGATCACCGCCGAGCTGGGCGCACCCGAAATGGACGAATTGATCGGCGCGGCCAACCACCAGAAGCTGGCTGACGACATTGAGCTGCTGGATGGCGCCGCCGAAGAGTTTGACCTGGACGCTGTGCAGCACGGCCAGCTGAGCCCCGTATTCTTTGGCTCCGCGCTGACCAACTTTGGCGTGGAACCTTTCCTGAAAGAGTTCCTGCGCCTGACCCCGCCGCCACTGCCCCGCAAGGATGCCCCCACCGGCGATGTGGTGGATCCCTGCAGCGAGCAGTTCAGCGGCTTTGTGTTCAAAATCCAGGCCAACATGAACAAGAATCACCGCGACCGCATTGCGTTTTTGCGCATCTGCTCCGGCAAGTTTGAGCGCGGCATGGAAGCATTCCATGTGCAGGAGGGCAAGAACATCAAGCTTGCTACCGGCACCAGCCTGATGGCTGACGACCGTGCCATCGTGGACGAAGCCTATGCCGGCGATATCATCGGTCTGTTTGATCCGGGCATCTTCTCCATTGGCGATACGCTGTGCACCGGCAAGCAGCATGTGCAGTTTGCGGGCATCCCCACCTTTGCACCGGAACATTTTGCCCGCGTGACCCAGGTGGACACGATGAAGCGCAAGCAGTTTGTGAAAGGCATGGAGCAGATCGCACAGGAAGGCGCGATCCAGATTTTCCGTGACCTTGGCTCCGGTATGGAGGAAGTTATCGTCGGCGTGGTCGGCGTGCTGCAGCTGGAAGTGCTGGAATACCGCCTGCGCAACGAATATAACGTTGACATCCGTATGCAGACCCTGCCGTATGAGCACCTGCGCTGGATCATGAACGACCCGGACGAGCTGGACCCCAAAACACTGGATCTGACCAGCGACACCCGCTGCATCGAGGACCTGAAGGGCAACCACCTGCTGCTGTTCGGCAGCCCGTGGAGCATCAACTGGGCCGAGCAGCACAACGAACAGCTGAAGCTTTCCGAGTTCGGCAACCTGACGTTCTGATTTTGTTTTGTAATTATGAAAAAGGCATTGCGGGCCGCGCGTCTGCAATGCCTTTTTTGCATCTTGCGGTTGCACATGGGGGCCAAAACGGGTATACTGAGAGAGTATAACTTTGTCCTTTTGCAGAAAGGAGGCAGCCCGGATGAAGGCTGACCGCTATTTGTTTGATGGTTCCCACCCATGCGCGCTGCGCAAGCTGCCCTGCGACAGCAAGGATGACCATATAAAGAAAGAAGATATCCTGGCCAAAACTGCCGAAAACCTGGAAAAGATGGCCGCCCTGCAGGACGCCTTTTACGCCGATGGGCGCGAGGGCCTTGTGATCATTCTGCAGGCGCTGGATGCCGCTGGGAAGGACAGCACCGTAAAGCATGTGATGGGCGGCCTGAACCCCCAGGGTGTACAGGTAACCAGCTTCAAGCAGCCCACCAGCGAGGAACTGCACCACGACTTTTTGTGGCGGGTGAACAAAGCTCTGCCGCCCCGCGGCAGCATTGCCATTTTCAACCGCAGCTATTACGAGGACGTTCTGGTGGTGCAGGTCCACGACCTGCAAAAGACCTACCAGATGGCCCCGCGCGTGCTGGAAGACAGCAAGAAGGACTTTTTTGAAAAGCGCTACTGCCAGATCCGCAGCTATGAAGAATACCTGTACGAGAACAGCTACCGCGTGGTCAAAATTTTTCTGCACGTTTCCAAGGACGAACAGAAAAAGCGCTTTTTAGAGCGCATTGACCGCCCGGAAAAGAACTGGAAGTTCTCCTGCTCCGACCTGAAAGAGCGGATGCGTTTTGACGAATATCTGGATACCTTTGATGAAGTCATCACCGCAACCGCTACCAAGCACAGCCCGTGGTATGCCATCCCGGCTGACCAGAAATGGTACACCCGCTACCTGGTCAGCGAGATTGTACTGGATGCTTTGCAGAAGAGCTGCCACGAATACCCGGTGCTTTCGGACGATGCAAAGGCCGAACTGCTGAACTGCAAGGCAGCGCTGGAACAGGAATAATGCCAAACGCTGCCGGGTGGATATTCCCCCGGCAAGCCGCAAAAGGAGGGGCGCACTTTGCCGCCGATCCGCGTATTACAAATCATGCCCGCCATGGACGCCGGCGGCATGGAAACCTTTGTCATGAATGTCTACCGTGCCGTGGACCGCAGCCAGGTACAGTTTGACTTTTTGTACCACTATGATAAGCCCTGCTTTTATGATGCTGAAATTGAAGCCCTGGGCGGGCACATTACCAAGCTGACGGTGCGGCAGGACAATAATATCCCGAAATACCTGCATGACCTGCGCGCCTTTTTTACCGCGCACCCGGAATACAAGGTCATCCACGGGCATTACAGCGGCTTTGGCATGTTTTATAATGCCGTGGCCCGCCGCTGCGGGGTGCCGGTGCGGGCAGGCCACAGCCACAACACTGCCTATGAGCACAACCTGGTGGGCCAGCTGGACCGGCTGATGAGTTCCCGCTTTGACCACGACCTGACCCACCGCTTTGCCTGCAGCCAGCGCGCCGGGGAGATGCTGTACGGCAAACACCCGTTCACCGTGCTGCCCAACGGCATTATGACCGATGTGTTCGCCCTCCACGATCCCGCCGCCCGTGCCGCCCTGCGTGCTGAGCTTGGCGTGCAGGAAGGCGAAATTCTGTTTGGCCATGTGGGCCGTTTTTGTGAGCAGAAAAACCATGCCGGGCTGCTGCGCATTTTTGCCGGGGTCAGCCGCCGCATGCCCAACGCCCGGCTGGTGCTGATCGGCACCGGCGAGCTGGTTGATTCCACCCGTGCCCTTGCCCAGGAGCTTAACCTGAGCGACCGGGTAATTTTTGCCGGAGTGCGCAAGGATATGGCCGCGCTGTACCACGCCATGGATGTATTTTTGCTGCCCAGTTTGTTTGAGGGGCTGCCCGTTGTGCTGGTGGAAGCCCAGGCCGCCGGCCTGCCCTGCTTTGTGGCCGATACGGTGGACCCCGGCGCGGCGTTTGCCGGCAACATCCACTACCTGCCCTTGCAGAATGAAGCCGCCTGGGCTGATTCCATTGCCGCGGCGGACCTGACCCGTGACCCCAACGCCCAGGCCAAAGCCATTGCCGCCGGATTTGATGTGCACACCAGCGCGGGCATCCTGCAAAAATTTTACCTGGAGCAGACGCAGAAATATACAAAGGAGGTGCAGCCATGAGTGAAACCGAGCCCCAGTTCAAAGGCCCTGCCATTGCCGTGGTGGTGCCGGTACATAACGGCGCTGCGTTTTTGCAGCAGTGTCTGGCATCCCTGGCTGCGCAGACCTTTGGCGATTTTGCCTGTTTTGTGGTGGATGACGGTTCCACCGATGAAAGCGCCGAGCTTGCCGCCGCGTGGGAAAGCCGGGACGCCCGGTTTGTTGTGATCCACCAGCGCCAGAGCGGTGTTGCCGCCGCCCGCGCTGCCGGGGTGCGCGCGGGGCTGAACCTGAACGCCCGGTGGTTTGCCTTTTGTGATGCGGACGACTGCTACCACAAGCAGTTTTTAGATGCGCTGTACCGCGCTGCCCAAACCACCCGCTGCCAGATTGCCTGCTGCCGGTATGACTGCTTTACCGAGGATATTCCTTCGGAAAGCCCGCCGCCCAGCCAGACCACGGTGTTTCAGCCGCCCGCCCATCTGGATGCCCTGCTGCATGACCACCGGGTGGACTTTGGGCTGTGGAACAAGCTGTACGCCCACGAGCTGATCACCGCCGAGATCATGGACAACGGCCTTGCCTACAACGAAGACCTTGTGGCCAACTGGCAGATTTTCAGCGCGGCAGACGGCTGTGCCTATGTGGATTTTGCAGGCTACCATTACCGGCAGCACGCGGCTTCGGCCAGCCACCGTGCCCTGCCGCCGGAAAGCATTGACCAGCAGCGCCAGGCCGCCGTGTTCATCCGCGAGCATGCCAGCCCGGCCATCCAGCAGAGCGCCAACGCCTTTTATTACGAAAAGCTGGTCTACCTTGCCAGCATGATTTTGCGGCGGGACGATGCCGCCGCCTACCGCGTGCAGATCAACGAGCTGGGGGTGGGCATCCGCGCCGGGCTGCAGGACCCTAACCTTGGCCGCAACCCGCGGCTGCCGCTTGCCATCCGCGCGGCGGCGTGGGCAACCATCAACTGCCCGGTGCTGTGGCGCAAAGTGTGCCGTACCATGTTAAAAGACCGGCGCTGACTCCTTTTGCACAGGATAAACACCATGCGTATTTTATTTATACTGGATAGTGTGGAAAACCCAACCTCTGCCAATGTGCTGATGGCACAGCGTTTGGCAGGGGTGCTTTGTGCTGCCGGGCACACCGTACACCTGCTGGAACTATGGGACGGCCTGCATCCCCAGCCAGAGCTGCCCGGCTGCACCGTGCACTGCCTTGCCTTTGCGGACGAGCGCCTGATGAACGCCGCGCTGGAAAACGGCCGCAGTGGCGGTTCGCCCATTCCAGTGCGGCTGGCGCGGCTTTGCTGCCACCCCACGGCGGTGGCGGCGGCGTTCCGCCAGCTGGTGCTGCACGCCCCGCGCCGGGTGGTGGATACCCGCCGGGAGCTGGAAAAGCTGGATGCTGCGTTCCATTTTGATGTGATCTGCGCTGTTTGTGCGCCCTACCGCGCCGCGTTTGCGCTGGAAACCGCGCAGGTGCAGGCCAAAAAGGCCATCTGGCAGCTGGACCCCTATGCTTCCAACCGGGATTATCAGGCCCCCGGCGGCTACCCGCGGGAGCTGGAGCTGCTGAACCATCTGGCCGCTGCCTTTATCACCCGGCAGGCCGTTGGGGATTACGCCCCCGGCGCCCCGCTGGCCGCGGCGGCGGAAAAAGTTCATGTGCTGGATTTCCCCAGTCTGGTGCCCCCGGCGGCAGTGCCGAACCATGCAGCAAACAGCAAAAAGCGCTGCGTGTTCTGCGGTTCTTTGTATCCCGGCCTGCGGGAGCCGGGCTTTGCGCTGGAACTTTTCCGCGCCCTGGGCCCGGCCAGCGGCTGGACCCTGACGATGGCAGGCGGCGGCTGGCAATACTTTGCCGCGGACGCTGCCCAGACCAAGGCTGTATTGGGCGAACAGTTTGAACAGCCCGGCCCCGTGCCCGCCGAAACCGCCCGCACCATGCAGGCACAGGCCGATGTTCTTTTGAACCTTGGCAACGCGGTAGACAACCAGCTGCCCAGCAAACTGTTTGACTACTTTGCTGCGGGCAAGCCAGTTTTGCACCTCTGCGTGATCGAAAACGACCCTGCCCTGCCCTATCTGGCCCGCTATCCGCTGGCGCTGGTGCTGCACCAAGGCCAGGCTGATGCTGCGGATATTCTGCACCGCTGGCTGGGTGAAGTGTGCGGTAAACAGCTGCCCTTTGGGGAAGTGCGTGACCTCTTCCCTGAGCTGGTGCCGCAGGCGGTTGCGGCTGAATTTGTGAGGTGGCTAATGTGAAGGTACTCTGGCTTGTCAGCATCACCATCCCTGCTGCCGCGGATGCCTGCGGTTTGCAGGCAAAAGAGATCGGCGGGGGTTGGCTTTCCGGCGCGCTGGGCGGCATGACCGCCGCACCGGACGCCCCGGCCATTACCGTTGCCAGCGTGGATGCCCGCGCGGAAACTTTAACCGTTTGCAGCAAAAACGGCGTAAGTTTTGCACTGGTTCCCACCGGAAGTGTGGAAAACTTTTCTGCCCTGCTCAAAAAGATTGCCCCGGATCTTGTCCATATCTGGGGCACCGAGTACGCTGCCGCCCGCACCATACAGCAGGCGGCCCAGGCGGCAGGGATACCGGTGCTGGTGGGCATCCAGGGCGTGATGGTTGACTGTGCCCTGCACTTGAATGACGGCGTGCCAGCACGGCTGCTGCACTCCTGCGCGGCGCAGCATTTGATTGACCGCCATGTGCCGGGCGGGCTGCTGGACGTGAACCAGGCCCGTTTTGACACCCTTGCCCAGAGCGAAGCCGCCGTGCTGGCCAACGCCCGCCATGTGACCGGGCGCACCAGCTTTGACCGTTCCGCCGTTCAAAAGCTGGCCCCGCAGGCCAGTTATTACCCCTGCAACGAAACGCTGCGCCCGGAGTTTTACACCCCACCGGTGTGGCACCCCCGCACCTTTGGCGAAGCGCCGGTGCTGCTGCTCAGCCAGGGCAACTACCCGCTCAAAAACCTGCATACCGTGCTCAAAGCGCTGCCCGCCGTGCTGGCGCAGTACCCCGGCGCGGTGCTGCGGGTGGCGGGCTGGCCCCCGCTGGACAAAGGGCCGCTGCTGCGCCCGGTGATTGACTGGATGTTCCCCTACCAGACCTGGTGCAAACAGCTGATCCGTCGCCTGGGGCTGGCGGACCATGTGCAGTACACCGGCCCGCTGGATGCCGCCGCCATGCGGCAGGCTTACCTGGATGCCGATCTCTTCCTGTTGCCGTCTTACAGCGAGAACAGCCCCAACAGTCTGGGCGAAGCCATGCTGCTGGGCCTGCCCTGCGTGGCCAGCGCGGCAGGCGGCATCCCGGATATGCTGCAAAGCGGCGTGCAGGGGATGCTGTACGGTGCCGCCGGGGATGATGCCGCCCTGAGCGCGGCCATTTTACAGCTGCTTGCCCTGCCGGACCACGGCACGGCGCTGGGCACCGCCGCGCAGATCCGCGCCCGGGTGACCCATGACGCGGCCAAAAACACCGCACAGATGATTGAAATTTACCGCAAAGTCCTGCAAAGGGAGGGAACACTGTGAGCCTGCCCGCCATTGGGGTGGTGATCCCCTGCTATAAGGCCGAGCACACGCTGCGCCAGACGGTTGAAAGCGTGCTGCAGGGTGCACCGGACAATTTGCAGCTGGTGCTGGTGGAGGACGGCAGCCCGGACGGCACCGGCGCGTTGTGTGATGCCCTTGCCGCCCAGGACCCCCGCGTTACCGCACTGCACCAGCCCAACGGCGGGGCATCCGCCGCGCGCAACGCGGGGTTGGATACACTGTGCCGCAGCGGTGCCGAGTGGGTGCTGTTTGTGGATGCGGACGATACCCTGCTGCCGGGGCTGTGGCAGGCGCTGCCCGCTGCATTTGATGCGCAGCCGGGCCTGATTTTGTACGGCATGGTGCGCGCCAGCGGCCCTGCCCCCAATCCGCTGGCCCCCGGCTGCTATGCCGGCCCCGCCGCGCTGGGGGATGCGCTGGACCCGCTGCTGTTTGAAAGCGGCTACCTCGCCGCCCCCTACCCCAAGCTGTTCCGGCTGGATGTGATCCGCCGGAACAAGCTGCGGTTTGACCCACGCTTAAAAATCAATGAAGATGTTTTGTTTAATCTTCAATATTTGCGGTTTTTGCTTTTTTTACAAAAAAACTCTGCCATTTATTGCCTTGCAGGTGTATACTATAATCAGAATGATATGCTTGCGGGCAGTCTGTCCCGCTCCCTGCGGGGGGATTTGCTGGACGCCGAGGCTGTGACCCGCCCCGCGCTGGAAGCATTCTTGACGGATGCCAAGCTGCCTGCACCAGAAATTGACCGCCTGGTGCAAATAAGCCGGGTGCGTGCCGCGTTAAATCAATATGGGCTGCTGACCGGCTGCCCCGGCCGCATGCCGTTTGCCCAGCGGCGGCAGCTGTTTGCCCGCATTTTGCAGGATGCTGATGCCCGCGCAGCTCTGCGCGCCCGCCTGACTGCGGACCCCAACCGCCTGCTGGCGCTGCCCTACCGGCTGGGGGTATTTTTGCACAGCGCCTGGCTATTGGCCGCTTATACCCAGCTGAAAAACCGCTTTTTATGAGAGGAACGTTTTGCATGCCGAACCCGACCATTTCCATTGTGACAACTGTATATGACGCCAAGGATTACATCCCCCGCACGGTGCGCAGCATTCTGGCCCAGAGCTTTACGGACTTTGAGCTGCTGCTGGTGGAGGATGGCAGCCCCAACGGCTGCGGTGAGCTGTGTGATGAGCTTGCCAAAACCGACCCGCGCATCCGGGTGTTCCACAAGGAAAACGGCGGCCCGGCCTCCGCTTTGAACGTTGGGCTGGACAATGCCCGCGGGGATTACATCGGCTTTGTGGATTCGGACGACCTGGTGGATCCGGATCTCTACGAAACACTTTTGAATGCCATCCGCGAAAATGATGTGCGCATTGCCTCCTGCAATGCCGACGCGGTGGACGAACAGGAAAAGCCCGTGCCGGGGGCCGGGGTCAACATCAACATTGCCGGGCGGCACATGGCCATGGAGCTGCTGCTGGATACCTTTAAAACCGGCGGCTTTTACGGGCTGCTGTGCTGGAACAAGCTGTTTGACATCCGCCTGTTCCGCGATAAAGGCGTGCATTTTGACGAAACCATGTTCTTTGGCGATGATGCCAGCGAGCTGCACCGCGTGTATGACGGCGAGTATGTTTACTGTGTGCCACGCGTGCTGTACCACTACCGGCGGCGCGGCGGCCAGATGACCGAGGTGCTGTTTCCGCCGCGGCGGCTGGATGATTTGAAAATGTACTGGAACTGGCTGGGCTGGTTTGCCGCGCAGCCGGACAAAACCGAATATAAAGGTTATTATGAATGGGCCGTGGCATGGTACTGGAAAGTGTTTTACCTGTTCTGGTGCCAGGCCAGCGAGGCCGGAGCCATGGCAAAGCTGAAACCGGAATTTTTGAAGCACAAAAAGCATCTGGACAGCATTTTGCCGGACATCCTGCGCTGCCCGCATGTGCCCGGTGCCGAAAAAGCGCGCGCTGTGCTGTTCTGCGCCGCACCAGGGCTGACCTACACGCTGGCACACGCCCGCGGCAAGCTGCATGGCAGCAAAACGGACTGAGGAATGAGGGGGAAAAACAAGATGGAACATATTGCAGTTAGTGTGATCGTTCCCATTTACAACGCAGAGCCCTGGCTGGAAGAGTGCGTGCAGAGCATTCTGGACCAGGATTTCCCGGCCAGCTACGGCACAATCGAAGTGCTGCTGATCGATGACGGCGCAACGGATGGCAGCGGCGCTTTGTGTGACCGCCTTGCCAAGCGGGACAACCGCATTAAAGTGGTGCACCAGGAGAACCAGGGGCTTTCCGGCGCGCGCAACACCGGCATTGATATGGCCCGCGGCCGCTATTATGCCTTTATTGACAGCGACGATGTGGTGCGCCCGGCGTACCTGAAAAAGATGTACGAAGCCTGCGAAGCGCACGACGCCTACATGGCGATCTGCGCAGTGGAGGACGTACAGGAGAACGGCAAGCCCCTGCCGGAGCCGGTGTTCACCCCGCCCACGCAGGAAGGTGTGTTCCGCGGCAAGGATCTGCTGAATGATTTTTATGCCCCCAACGGCACTTATTACACCGTTGCATGGAACAAGCTTTACCGCGCCGAGGTGTGGAAGCTGCTGCATTACCCGGAGGGCCGTCTGCACGAGGATGATTTTGTGGCGCACCGGCTGTTCTGGCGGTGTGATAAAGTGGTGTGCCTGCCGGATGTTTTGTACAATTACCGCCTGCGTTCCGGCAGCATTATGCGCACCAGCCTGAAACCCGGCGCGTTTGACGCGGTGGACGGTCTGGCTGACCGGTACCGTTTTTATGTCGAGAACGGCGCGGACCGTTCGGTGATTGATTCGGCTTATGCTGCCTGTTGGCGGCGGTATCTTTTCCTGTGCGCCAAGGTACGCCAGAACCCGGAGCCGCAGCTGGTCAAGGCCATCAGCAAGGAGCAGTTTCTGATGCAGGGGCTGATCAGCTACCTGCCCAACTGCCGCCACATGAAGATGACCGAAAAGCTTTCCGCCGCCCGCTGGGCCATGATGCCCGCCGAAAGCCTTTGCCCGGCAAAGTGATTGTTTAAGGGAGCTTTCCAGCCTTTTTTGAAAAAAAGGCTTCGGCGAAAAAACTTTAATATAATAGAATATAAGAATAAAAATAGGGATTGGATCGCGAACGGGTAAACAAAAATCAAACACGCCAAAAATGTATTGAACCGCGTGTTTTTGCCTATAGGATCGCAGGGGCGTACATTGTGCGCCCGCTGACCTAATGTCATAGCGTTTTTCCAAGGATTGTATATGGGACAAACGGCCACGGGACGATGCAAACATCGTCCCCTACAAATAATTTTTAGGTTTGCGATAACCATTTTGCGTTTCTCCCCGGCGCGATGAGGGCATCGCGCCCTACGGAATATTTTGCCGCTCATCACGCACTTTCAAACATTCCAAAACCTAATATTTCCTGAGCGGCGCTGCGCGCCGCGGTCCACCACCATTATTCTTTATTCTTTTTTAATTATTCTTTACCTGCCCCATTCCTAATTAAACTCCTAACTCCTCCCTCCTAACTCCTAACTAATTTTCCGTCCACACCAAACTTTCAAACCAACGAAAAAAAGGGGTTGTCCATTTTGCCGCTGCGCTCGCCGAATACACCGCGCAAACCGCGCATTTTGCTGGTTCCGCCGCCGGAGCTGCCGGTTCCTGCCGTGCAGGGCGGCGCGGTGGAAACCCTTGTCACCCACCTGATCCGTGAAAATGAACGGGCGGGCAAGCTGGACCTGCTGTGCGCCAGCATCCCGGACCCGGAAGCCGCCGCCCAGGCACAAGGGCTGCAGCACACCAAAATGCTGTACGTTGCCAAGCCCCGCGGCGTGCGCCGGTATTACCCCATGGTGTTTCTGGAGCGCTGCTTTGGCGTTGCCGCCCCGTATGACCCGTGGTATCAAAAGGTTCAGCTTTCCCTTGCACTGGAGCTGCCCACGCCGGACCTGATTGTGGCGGAGGGCGGCACCCTGACCCAGTGCAGCGCCATCAGCAAAATGTTCGGCAAGCGGCGTTGCCTGGCCCACCTGCACGGCCAGACCAGCTGCAGCCATGAGATGGACGCCATTTACGGCGGTATTCTGGCCCTGAGCGAGTTTATCCGCGATGATTACCTCAAAACCAGCGAGCTGGACCGCAAGCATGCCTACATCCTGCACAACTGCATTGATACCGCCCGCTTTGTGCCCGGCCCGGCGGATGCTGCGCTGCGGGCGTCCCTCGGCTTTGCGCCGGAAGATTTTGTTGTACTGTTCTGCGGCCGCCTGGAGCCGGATAAGGGCATCCACAAGCTGTTGGAAGCGATGGAGAATATCCATGACCCGCGCATCAAGCTGCTGATTGTGGGCAGCCCGTTTTTTGGCCGTACCCAGCAAAGCCCGTTTTTGCGCAAGTTGGAACAGCAGGCCGAGACCCTTGGCGACCGGGTGCGCTTTACTGGCTATGTGCCCAATGATTCGATGCCGGAATATTACCGCCTGGCGGACCTTGTCTGCGTGCCCACCTTGGTGGAGGAAGCCGCCGGGCTTGTGGCAGTGGAAGCCATGGGCTGCGGCCGACCGGTGCTTGCTACCCGCAGCGGCGGTATGCCGGAATATCTGGACGGCAGCCAGGCCGTGCTGGTGGACCGTGACGGCAATGTAGCCGGGCAGCTGAGCTTTGCCATCCGCATGCTGTACGAACACCCGGATCTGCGCGCCCAGATGAGCACCGCCGGTGCAAAGACGGCACAGCGCTATTCTTCTGCACGCTTTTATGATGATTTTGTACGCATTGTGTACGATTTTGGAGGTCACCTATGGAACAGCCCGTCATCTGTGTGATCGTTCCGGTATACAAGGCGGAAACCACCCTGCCCCGCTGCATCGAAAGTGTGCTGACCCAGCAGCTGCCGGGCGGGCTGCGGCTGATCTTGGTGGACGATCAAAGTCCAGACCGCAGCGGCGAAATTTGTGACGCTTACGCAGCAAAGGATCCCCGTGTGATGGTACTGCACCGCAGGGAACGCGGGGTTTCCGGCGCGCGCAATGCCGGGCTACGGGCCGCCACCGGCGAGTATATTGTATTTTTGGACAGTGACGATGCCCTGCGCCCCGGCGCTTTGGCCGCCGCCCTTGCGGCACAGGCCGCTGCCCCCAACGCTTTTGTGCTCTGGCACTACACCATGCAGCCGGACGATACCACCCCTGTAACCACAGTAGCCCACCCGGCCCAACAGAGCGACCTGGCCCGCCTGCACCTGGACTGCCTGATCGCCATGCCGTGGAACAAGCTTTACCGGCGCACATACGCCCGGCAGCTTGCCTTTGACCAGGCTTATACCCTTGGCGAAGATTTGCAGTTTGTGCTGGATTATCTGGCTCTGCTGGGGCGCTGCCAGCCGGATTTCAGCTACCTTGTGCTGGAAAGCGCCCTGACCTTTTACGATTGCAGCCGCACCGGCACCCTTTCCACCAAGTACCACGCCAATTACTGCGAAATTTGGCCCAAGCATTTTGCCAAGCTGAACGCCGCCTGCACCGCTGCTGCTTGCCCGCCGCAGGATATGCTGCCGCTGCACCGCGCGGAATTGCAGGTTTTGGCGGAGGGTGCCGCGGACATTTTGCGGCGGGACCTCGATGCCATGCCCGCACGCCGCGCCAAAGCCCGCACCGCGCTGCAAAGTCCATGGCTGAAAAGCCTGCTGGATACAATGCGCCATGAGCACTGTTACAGCCCCTATTACCTGCCCTGCCGCTGGAACAGCTTACGTCTGCTATGGATGTTGTCCGAAGCTGCGCGCACGCAGAGCCCCCTGTTCGGCAAGCTGGACTGGGCGGGGTATTATTTGCTGCTGGGCCGCATGAAGCGCGGCTGAACCGCAGCCTGCTTTCTCTCTGGTATTACAGTACATTTCCCCCAGGCAGCGCCGTGAACAGCACCCCATTTGTTAGACAGTATGATATACTATTTAACAAGTGGGGTGT
>ERZ827043.1696-NODE-1696-length-21386-cov-2.901974_pt1 | contig 21386 bp, 21 predicted proteins | sample MGYA00519923_ERZ827043 | MGnify/ENA primary metagenome ERZ827043 (study PRJEB31778, sample SAMEA3449251) | human gut metagenome | biome: human gut; feature: human-associated habitat; material: faeces | place: United Kingdom | collected 2010/2012 ...
CTGACCTCAACACTGCCAGTGTTGCGTACTAGCCAACTGTACTATAGCCCCGAACACAAAAAATATAATACCATATCTCTCGACGTTTGTCAACAACTTTTTTTGAAAAGATGGAGCGCATTCGCTGCGGAAATACTCCTTTTACTGCTTTGCGCCTTTTGCACCGATGTTTAAGGTCCATCAGTGGTCGAACTGAATCTTTCTGTCTCTGTAATAAGGGGAAAAGTCTGTTTTTTCTCCACCCGTAATCTCCCGCTCCATCTGCCGCACAATATCCATCTGTACCTCCTGCGGCGTTTGGGTATGATCCAGCCATTTTTGCAGCACTGCGGGCTTGACCGCTTCACAGCATTCAACAGGTAGATCATGCGTCTGATAAAGCGCCAGCATTTCCGCTCGGCTGAGATTTCGCATATGCGAAGGAACGCGCAGGCGCTCTATTTCGTCCTCCGTGTTCCGAAGCGATTCTTCTACCGCTTCCAAATCGATCAGCACAAGCTTTCCATTCGGCTTCAGTACGCGGCAAACGTTGCTCTGAATGGGAAAAATGGTGAAATGCAAGACGGGAGAGAACGATGTCAAAGCTATTGTCCAAAAACGGAAGCTCCATAGCATCGCCCCGTACAAACGTCATATTTAGAAAGATTAGCTTTTTCAGCCTCTGCCTTTCCGACAGAGAGCATCGCGGACGTCATATCCAGACAGACCACGTTCCCGGCCAGCGGTACAAGCGCACGTCCGCAAGCGCAGATTCCGGCGGCAACCTCCAGCACCGCATCCGTCGGCTGCGGTTTGATCCGAGATGCGGCATAGTTTATCTTTGCTAGAGAAATTCATCCTGCCGCTTTCAAAGCCGGTTGCCTGTTGGATAAAAGCTTTCTGAATGGATACTTTATTTGAAGATTTCATCAAATTGCACTTTCAGATCTTACACTTTTTAGAGGATGGCATTTTCGGCCAAGGAAAATACCGGATGGGGGAGGGGTGCTGTGCGGACGCTCTTTCGCAAGCTAGATTTTATCACTGAACAAAGCAAGGCCATAAGGTTTCCGGCAACAGATCACAACAATAGAAAACCCACCGCCATTCTATCAGAATCACGATGGGTTTCTGGTGGAGCTAAGGGGACTCGAACCCCTGACCTCAACACTGCCAGTGTTGCGTACTAGCCAACTGTACTATAGCCCCGAACGCAAGAGATATATTACCACACCTCCTCGACATTTGTCAACAACTTTTTTCTATCTTTTCTTTGCACAACTTTGAAGTATAGGAAGCGTCTGCTTCCGGGTATAATGCGGATACCGGCAGAGGAGGGATGAAGCGTGGTTTGGGATTTGACTCGCGTAGCTATTTTTTCCATCGCATCGATTGTGGCGTTGTTCTTTCTCACGAAGATGATTGGCAATCGCCAGGTATCGCAGCTTTCGCTCTTTGATTACATCAACGGCATCACCATCGGCTCCATCGCGGCAGAAATGGCGACTTCCTTGGAGAAAGATGCTTTACAGCCGTTTTTAGCCATGACCATCTATGCACTGGCCACCTGGCTGGTTTCTATTCTGAACAACAAGTCTCTGAAATTCAGACGTTTTTCCATGGGATAGCCCATTGTGCTGTTAGAGGACGGAAAGCTCTATGGAGAAAACATCAAGAAGGCACGGCTGGACTTGAGTGAAATCCAGATGCAGCTGCGCGGCATGGGCTATTTCAATATCGATGATGTACAGACCATCCTGATGGAGCCCAACGGTAAGCTAAGTATTCTGCCCCGATCGCAAAAACGCCCAGTGCAGCCCGGCGATCTGAATCTGGAAGTTCCGCAGGAGCGCCTGGTAACCAACGTCATACTGGACGGCGCTGTGCTCGTGAAGAATCTCCGGCATACCGGCAACAATGAGAAATGGCTGGAAAACCGCTTGCATGAGATGGGAATTTCCGGGACGGAGAAGGTATTTCTGGCAACCTGCGATGAGGAAAACACCCTGTCCGTCTACCTTCGCGTCAAAGAACGGAAAGATATGGATATTTTCACCTGATAAGTTTTGAACCATTTAAATATCTTTCAGAGGTTTGACGAACCGAGAAAATTGCGCTATGATAGCAGAGGTGTACCGAATTTTTACACTAGGATAAAAGGAGATCTGCGGTCATGGTCGTGATATTGATACCCGCATATAAGCCGGATGAAGGAATGCTTGCGCTGCTGAATGCGTTAATCGCGCAAAAACGCTATGCGGGAATCGTAGTGATTGATGATGGAAGCGGTTTGGATTATCGCCCCATCTTTGAAGCGGCAGAACAAATGGAAGGCGTTGTCGTCGTGCGCCACGCCGTCAACCAGGGCAAGGGCCGCGCGCTGAAAACAGGCTTTAACGCCATCATGAACCAGTGGCCGGAGGCCGCCGTCATCACGGCCGATGCGGACGGCCAGCATACACCGCGCGATATCGCTCGACTGGCCGATGAATTGGATACATCGGATGGCAAAACGATTGTGCTGGGCAAGCGTGGATTCGGCAAAGGCACTCCTGCCAAATCCCTGATGGGCAACACCATCACGCGCTATGTCTTCGCCCTTTCCACAGGGAAAATGATCTATGATACGCAGACCGGCCTGCGCGGCATTCCTGCTTCGCTGCTGCCGGAAATGATGTGCATTCCCGGCGAACGCTATGAATATGAGATGAATATGCTGCTCCAATGCGTTCGCGAAGGCGTTGCCTTCAAGGAATTGGAGATTGAAACCGTTTATCTCAACAATAACGCAAGCTCCCATTTTCATCCGGTTCGGGATGCGATGCTGGTGTTTTCTCGCGTGCTGTCCTTTGCTGCGTCGTCGCTGATCTGCTTTGCTGTAGACTACGGCATGTATGCGGTTCTGCTCGAGCTTGCGCACTTGGCGCCGGGCTTTGCGCAGATCGGTGCGCGCGTCGTCAGCTCGATCTTGAATTTCTTCATCAATCGAAATCTCGTCTTCCGCACCAATAACGGATCCTTTGCCAAACAACTCGTCGGATATTACGCTCTGGTGCTGCTCGTGATGGGGCTGAGCTTTGTGGGTGTGGAATTCGGCACCGGCACGCTGCATGGCAACGACTATGTCGTCAAAATCATCGTCGATATTCTGCTGAGTGTCGTGTCCTTCCTTGGGCAGCGGCTGCTCGTGTTCCGCCCGAATCGTTCTGCGCAAAAAGCGCAGAAAGCGTAGGGCAGAGAAGTGGATCTTTTCTCCGTCAACGAGCAGAAAGTTGCGCCGCTTGCCGATCGAATGCGGCCGCAAACGCTGGATGAATTTCTGGGGCAAAAGCATATTGTAGGCAAGGGAACGTTGCTGCGCCGCGCCATAGAAGCGGACCGGCTGACCTCCTGTATCTTTTTCGGCCCGCCCGGCGTCGGAAAAACGACGCTGGCCTCCATCATTGCGCATACGACTTCTTCTGCTTTTGAGCAGCTCAATGCGGTAACCTCCGGCGTAGGGGATGTTCGCAAGGTCATCGATCAAGCGCGCGATCGCATGAAGCTCTACGGGCAAAGTACCTATCTTTTGCTGGACGAGTGCCATCGTTGGTCCAAGTCTCAATCCGATTCCATTCTGCCCGCCATTGAGCGCGGCGTGATTCGTTTTATCGGTTCCACTACGGAAAATCCTGTCATCGCCATGACGCCGGCTATCGTGTCGCGTTGCCGGTTGTTTCAGTTTCGTCCGTTGGACGAATCCGACATCGAATCCGCTCTTCGCCATGCGCTGGCGGACAAAGCGCGCGGTTTTGGCAATTTGAATGTGCAAATTACGGACGAGGCGCTTCGCCATATTGCTGTTACCGCCAACGGGGACGTGCGCAACGCGCTCAACGGTTTGGAGCTGGCTGTTCTTTCCACACCGCCGGATGCACAAGGCGTTATCATCGTCGATCTTCACGTCGCAGAGCAGTCCATTCAGCAAAAAGTGCTGGCCATGGACGAAAGCTATTATTACGATATGCTTTCCGCCTTTTGTAAATCCCTGCGCGGTTCGGACAGCGATGCGGCGCTTGCGTGGTTTGCTCGAATGGTAACGTCCGGCGTTGACCCGCGCATCATTGTGCGCAGGCTGATCGTACATGCTTCTGAGGATGTGGGGCTTGCCAACCCGCAGGCTATGCTGGCGGCTTCCGCCGCTTGGAACGCATTGGAGGCCGTAGGCATGCCGGAAGCGCGCCTGCCCATCGGGCAGGCTATCATCTATATTTGCGAATCCAGCAAAAGCAATTCCGTCAGTTCCGCTGTGGACGCGGCGTTTGCCGCCGCAGAGGATGCCGAAAACCGTCCGGTGCCCGCGCATCTGCGCGACACACACTATAAGGGTGCGGAAAAAATCGGCAGCGGGAAAGGATATCTATATCCGCACGATTTTCCGGGGCACTACGTCCAGCAACAGTATATGCCGGATGATGCACTCGGCCAACAATACTATTTCCCCAGTGAAATGGGTTTTGAAGACAGAATCCGCCAGCAAAGAGCGGCAAGAGGAAAGAGGGATAAAACATGATCTCAAGGTCTGATGCGGAACTGATCCTCTCCTGCGCATTGAGCACGGGAGGAGATTTTGCGGAAATCTTCGCAGAAAACGTAAATTCCGGCGGCATTGCGCTGTTGGACAGCCGTGTGGAAGGCGCTAACCGCGCGCGTTCCTGCGGCGCAGGCATCCGCATTTTCCGCGAAACCGAAACTGTTTATGCTTATACCAACGATCTGACGTTGGAGGGAATGCTGGAAACCGCGCGCACGGCTGCCGCCGCGCTGGGCAAACCCTCCGGCAAACACCCCATTCGCCTATACAACGCCAATGCGCTCAATATTCACCGCATCGACCGCTTTGCCGGTGATGTAGAGGGGAAGCGCAAGGCGGACGTGCTGCATTATGCAGACCGCACCATTCGCGCGCTCTCCGATGAAATCGCGCAGGTTTCCGCCGGGATCACTGACGAGATGCAGCATGTGCTCATCGCCAATACCGAAGGGCTGTATGTCACTGATACGCGCACCCGCTGCCGTCTGCGCATCACGGCGGTCGCCGCCTCCGGAAGCGAAAACCAGACCGGCAACGTATCTCCTGGCGCACACGCCGGATATGAATTCATCGAAGGGCTGGATATCGAAGCGCTTGCGAAAAAGGCCGGCCGTGCCGCTCTGACCATGCTGCATGCGCAGCCCTGCCCTGCCGGACAGATGCCCGTCGTCATCGAAAACGGCTTCGGCGGTGTCATCTTCCACGAGGCCTGCGGACATGCGCTGGAAGCAACCAGTGTTGGCAAGGGGAACTCCGTGTTCTGCGGAAAGCTCGGCCAGAAGATTGCGTCCGACTGCGTTACCGCGGTGGATGACGGCACCATTCCCAACGCCTGGGGCAGCCTCAACATTGATGATGAAGGACAGCCTACGCAGCGCAAGGTGCTGATCGAAAACGGCATCCTCAAGAGTTATATGGTCGACCGTCTCGGCTCTCGCCGCATGAATATGCCCATGACGGGCAGCGGTCGCCGTCAGGATTACACCTACGCACCCACTTCCCGCATGACCAATACCTTCATCTGCGCAGGGCACGATGACAATGAAGAAATGATCGCCACCATGGGCGACGGTCTTTATGCCGCGCAGATGGGCGGCGGCTCGGTCAACCCCGTCACCGGCGAATTCAACTTCGCCGTCAACGAAGGCTATCTGGTGCGCGACGGCAAGATCTGCGAACCCGTTCGCGGCGCAACGCTGATCGGCAAGGGCGCGGAGATTCTGACCCGAATTGATCGCGTCGGCACCGATCTTCTCACGGCGCAGGGCGTTTGCGGTTCGTTGTCCGGATCCGTCCCGACCGACGTCGGTCAGCCCCGCATTCGTGTGCAGAACATCACCGTCGGCGGCAGGTAAGGAGGGAAAAGCGCTATGTTTGAAAAGTTTGAAAAGCTGGTCAATCTTGCTCTCGCCGAGGGTTTTGAGAAGGCGGAGGTCTATGCCAGCGCTGTTGGCAGCTTCTCCGTCGGCGTTTACGAAGGGCATATCGAAAATTACAGCGTGGCCAAGCGCGCAGGCCTTTCTCTGCGCGGTCTGCTGAACGGCCAGATGGGCTATGCTTCCACCGAGTCCGACGATGAAAGTGAATACGCGGAGCTCGTTGCCCGCGCGAAGGAGAACGCAGAGGTTCTTGAATCTCAGGACGAGCAGTTTCTCTATGACGGAACTGAAAAGCTCGACTGGATTTCGTCGCTGAACCCGGAGCTGGAAAAAGTCACGCCCGAGCAAAAGATCGCTCTGGCCATGGATTTGGAAAAGAAATGCCTGGAGTTTGGCGGTGAAGGGACGCGCGTCGCTTCCTGCGAGGTAGGCACAGATTCTTCCTCCTGCGTGATGGTCAATTCGCTCGGTCTGCATCGCACGTTTGAAAGCAACACGGCCTATGCCGCCGTGGAAGTGGTCATTGCGCAGGGTGATAAGCAATATCCCGGCTTTGCTTTCCGCTTCACCCGCGATTTCAATGAACTGAACGTGGAAGAACTGGCCAAGGAAGCGCTCGCCGAAGCGCGCAAGTATATTGGGGCGCAGTCCATTCCTTCCGCCGCCATGCCGGTTGTGATGGACAAGGTGGCCATGCGCACGATGCTGGCAACCTTTGCCGGGGTGTTCTCTGCGGAAGCTGCGCAGAAAGGTCTTTCCCTGCTCGGCGGCAAAGAGGGCGGCAATGTGGCCGCTTCCGCCGTTACGATTTGGGATGATCCAAGCGACGGCCTCGGTCTTGCCGGTATGCCCTTTGACGGCGAGGGCGTTCCCACGCAGAAGAAGGCCGTTGTGGAAAACGGCAAGCTCAACACGCTGCTCTATACGCTCAAGAGCGCGAAAAAAGCCGGAAAAAACACGACGGGCAATGCCGCGCGCGCTTCTTATATGTCCACCGTCGGCACCGCGCCCACGAACTTCTACATTGCTCCCGGTAAAAACACGGTCGAGCAGCTCTATCAGATGGCGGGCAACGGTGTGCGTATTGATGAACTGATGGGTACGCACGCAGGCGCCAATCCCATCTCCGGCGACTTCTCGCTGTCCTGCAAAGGCATGAAGATCGAAAACGGCAAGCTGACAGGTCCCGTGGAGCAGATCACGGTTTCCGGCAACTTCTATAAGCTGCTGGAGGGCATCCGCGCTGTGGGCGACGATCTCTGGTTCGGCTTCCCCGGCGTTTGCTCGGTGGGTTCTCCGTCCGTGCTGGTAGAGGGCCTTTCCATCGCAGGCAAGTGATTTTTATACTAAAAGCCGTTCATCATTACGATTTTACGCATTTAGGCTTTACAATCCGAGACGGCTTGGCTATAATAAAGTCAAATTTGCGTTGAAGAGGACGCGAATGCTTTTGATGCGCATCCAAGCGAGCGGGAGAGGGTGTAAGCCCCGCGATGTGTGAAGCATTCTGCCATCACCTCGGAGCACTCCCTGCGAAACGTAGTGGGGAGCGGGTTCTCCCGATACAGAGAGTCGGCATTATGGTGCCGGGCAGAGAGGGCGGCTCAGCCGTCAACTCGGGTGGTAACGCGGATTATGAAAACTCCGTCCCGAATCAATCGGGGCGGAGTTTACTTGTTTAGGAGGAGAGTTATCCATGTATGACAAAGTATCCACATCCCTGAACTTTGTCGAGCGCGAGAAGGAAATTCTCGAATTCTGGCGCACGCACGGCATTGTGGAAAAAGCAACCACGGAGCGCGAAGGCTGTGAGGTCTTCACCTTTTTTGACGGCCCGCCTACGGCAAACGGCCGCCCGCACATCGGCCATGTTGAAACCCGCGCCATCAAGGATCTGATCCCACGCTTCCAGACCATGAAGGGCAAGGACGTGCTGCGCAAGGCCGGCTGGGACACCCATGGCCTGCCGGTTGAGCTGGAAGTTGAAAAGGCGCTGGGCATCAACGGCAAGCCGCAGATCGAAAATTACGGCATCGAGCCTTTTATCCAGAAGTGTAAGGAGTCCGTCTGGAAGTACAAGACCGAATGGGAGCAGATGAGCGACCGCGTCGGCTATTGGGCGGACATGAAGCACCCTTACGTCACCTACGAGGACAACTATATTGAATCCGAGTGGTGGTCGCTCAAGACCATCGCGGAAAAAGGTCTGCTCTACAAGGGCCACAAGGTTGTGCCTTACTGCCCCCGCTGCGGCACCGCGCTTTCTTCTCACGAAGTGGCGCAGGGCTATAAGGACGTAACCGAAACCTCCGTCTACGTCAAGTTCAAGGTCAAGGGGCAGGAAAACACTTATCTTCTGGCCTGGACCACCACGCCTTGGACGCTGCCTTCCAACGTTGCGCTGGTTGTCAACGCAGTAGAAGATTACGTCTACGCTGTCAAGGATGGTGTGACTTACATTCTGGCACAGGCGCTTTGCGCCAAGGTGCTGGGCGATGAGACCGAGATTGCCAAGACTGTCAAGGGACAGGAACTCGTTGGCATGGACTACGAGCCGCTCTATCCCTTTGCGGGTCAGACCAAACAGCGTGGTTGGTATGTCGTAGCAGACAGCTACGTCACGCTGACCGATGGTACCGGCATCGTTCATACCGCGCCTGCATTTGGTGAAGATGATGCTCGCGTTGGCCGTGAGAATAACCTGCCGTTTGTTCAGATGGTCAATACGCAGGGCAGATTCATCGATGCAGTGACACCGTGGGCGGGTATGTTTGTAAAGGATGCTGACCCTCTGATCGTGGAGGAAATGCGACAGACCGGCAAGCTCTTTGCCGCCGTGCCCTACACGCACTCCTATCCGTTCTGCTGGCGTTGCGATACGCCGCTGCTCTACTATGCTCGCCCCACCTGGTTCATCAAAATGACCGCCGTGCGCGACAAGCTGGTTGCCAACAACCGCAAGGTTAACTGGTATCCCGATAACATCAAGGAAGGCCGCATGGGCAATTTCCTGGAAAATGTCATCGATTGGGGGCTGTCCCGTGAGCGCTACTGGGGCACGCCGCTGCCGGTTTGGGTTTGCGACGACTGCGACCATATGCACGTCATCGGTTCCAAGGCGGAGCTGCGCGAGCTGGGCGAAAACGTCCCCGAAAACATCGAGCTGCACAAGCCTTATGTGGATAAGATCACCCTTCGCTGCGAGAAGTGCGGCGGCGTGATGCACCGTGTGCCGGAAGTTATCGACTGCTGGTACGACAGCGGTTCCATGCCCTTTGCACAGTGGCATTACCCCTTTGAAAACAAGGAAATCTTTGAAAAGAACTTCCCGGCGCAGTTCATCTCTGAAGCCGTTGATCAGACCCGCGGCTGGTTCTACACGCTGGAGGCCATCTCCACGCTGCTGTTTGACCGCAACCCATTCGAGAACTGCATCGTCATGGGCCTTGTCCAGGACAAAAACGGCATCAAGATGTCCAAGCACATCGGCAATGTCATTTCTCCCTGGGATGTGCTTGATAAGCAGGGTGCGGACGCTGTTCGCTGGTATTTCTACGCTTCTGCCGCGCCGTGGCTGCCCTCCCGTTTCTCTCATGAGGCGGTCAATGAACTCCAGCGCAAGTACATGGGCACACTGTGGAACACCTATGCATTTTTCGTGCTCTACGCCAATATCGATAACTTCGATCCGAAGAAGTATCCTGCGCCGTATGCCTATACGGTGATGGATAAGTGGGTGCTCAGCAAGCTCAACACGTTGATTAAGACCGTGGACGGGAACCTGAATGCCTACAAGATCACCGAGGCTGCCCGCGCGCTTTCCGACTTCACGGACGAGCTTTCCAACTGGTATGTGCGCCGCGGCCGCGATCGTTACTGGGGCAGCGAGATGACAGCGGATAAGATCGCCGCGTATCAGACGCTCTACACCGTGTTGGTGACGATGTCCAAGCTCACTGCGCCCTTCACGCCCTTCATGGCAGAATCCATTTACCAGAACCTGGTGCGCAAAGTGGATGCTGATGCGCCCGAATCCGTGCACCTGTGCCTGTTCCCGGTCTGCGACGAGACGATGATCGACGCGGAACTGGAAAAGGATATGGAAGTTGTCCTTAAAGCGGTCAACCTGGGCCGTGCCGCGCGCAACAGCGCCAACCTCAAGATCCGTCAGCCGCTTTCGACCATGTATATCAAGTCTGAACTTCAGCTGCCGGAGGAGATGTGCGCGCTGATCGAGGATGAGCTGAACGTCAAGGATGTGCAGTTTGTCACCGACGCCCGTGCCTTTACCACCTATCAGATTAAGCCGCAGATGCGTACCCTGGGGCCGCGCTACGGCAAACTGCTCGGCAAGATCGGCCAGCATCTGGCCGCCGCAGACGGCAATGAAGTTGTCGATGAACTGAATGCAGGCCGCAATTACGAATTTGATCTGGAAGGCACACACGTTTCGCTGGCACGTGAGGATATGCTTATCGCGCCCATGCAGAAACCCGGTTATGTCGCTCAGAAGGTGAGTTCACCGTTGTGCTGGATGCCAACATCACCGAGGCGCTCAAGCGCGAGGGTTACCTGCGCGAAGTCATCTCCAAGGTCCAGACCATGCGCAAGGAGGCAGGCTTCGAGGTAATTGACCGCATCACGGTCTATGTCTCCGGCAGCAAGCTGATTGAGGAGATTGTCTCCGGCGATGAAGCCGCTCTCAAAGACGGCGTGCTGGCGACGAGCGTTGTGCTGTCCGCTGCGCCCGAGGATGCCTATTCCAAGGAATGGGATCTCAATGGCGAAAAGGCTGTGCTTGGCGTTCGGAAGAACTAAGCTCTTTTCAAAAGATTTCCCGGCAATCTTACGGGGGATGAAAAGAAGCCGCTCTGCCGCCTGAAGAATGTTTTTTGTGGCGGACGCGAATTCATTCGCGCCCGCCTTTATCGCATCTGATAAGGAAAGGGGTTATGCCCATGTATATCGCGGATGGCTGGAAGGACTACGAAGTTCTGGATACCGGCAGCGGTGAAAAGCTGGAACGCTGGGGCAAGATCATATTGCGCCGCCCCGACCCACAGGTCATCTGGCCCGCTGAAAACGAGTCTCTCTGGAAAAGCGCCGACGCGCATTATCACCGCAGCACACAGGGCGGCGGACAGTGGGAAATGCTCTCCAAAATTCCCGAACAATGGACCGTAAGTTACCGAGAGCTGACCTTCCGCGTGCGTCCGACCGGCTTCAAGCACACCGGCTTATTTCCGGAGCAGGCGGCGAATTGGGATTGGATGAGCGAATTGATCCGCGGCGCACACCGGCCGGTGCGCGTGCTGAACCTGTTCGCGTATACAGGCGGCGCAACCATGGCTTGCCTGAATGCAGGCGCGGAGGTCTGCCATGTGGACGCAGCCAAAGGCATGGTGCAATGGGCGAAGGAGAACGCACAGCTTTCCGGCCTGACTGATAGGCCTGCACGGTATATTGTGGACGACGCGCTCAAATTCGTGCTGCGTGAGCAGCGGCGCGGCAAGCAATATGAAGGCATTTTGATGGACCCGCCTTCTTATGGCCGCGGCCCGGACGGGCAGGTCTGGAAATTGGAAAATGAGGTCTATGGCTTGGTAGAGGAGTGTGCAAAGCTGCTGAGCGATCAGCCATTGTTCTTCCTCATCAACGGATATACTACCGGCCTTCAGCCCGCCGTGCTTCGCAATCTGATCGAAAAAACAGTGGTTCGCCGTTATGGCGGTCGTGCCATGGCCGACGAAGTAGGGCTTCCGGTTCGTGAGGGCAACATCGTGCTGCCCTGCGGCGCATCCGGCAGGTGGCAGGCATGATGACCTTTGAACAGGCCAAGGCCTGCGTCCTCTATGAGGACAATCACCTGTTGGTCGTCTGTAAGCCTGTCAATATGCCTGTGCAGGCCGACGCCTCGGGCGATGAAGATCTGCTCACCGCGATGAAGGCCTACGTCAAGCAGGCCTATAACAAGCCGGGTGAGGTTTATCTGGGGCTTGTGCATCGTCTGGATCGCCCTGTCGGCGGCGCAATGGTCTTTGCCCGCACCTCCAAGGCAGCGCAGCGGCTGACAGAGCAAGTAAAATCCCGCAAAATGGGGAGAACCTATTGGGCGGTTGTGCGCGGCAATCCGCCGGAAAGCGGAAAACTTTCGCATTTTCTTCTCAAGGACGAGCGCACCAACACCACCCGCGCCGTCCCGGAGGGCACTGCGGGCGCAAAACCGGCACTGTTGGAATACCGCGTACTGGATCGAAAGAATGGGCTTTCTCTCTGCCAGATCAAACTGCAAACCGGGCGGTCGCACCAGATCCGGGTGCAGTTTTCGACGGAAGACTGGCCGCTTTGGGGCGATGCGCGTTATGGCGGAGGCAAGCCCGGGGAGCAAATCGCGCTTTGGGGACGATATCTCGATTTAGAGCATCCGACGCAGAAGGTTCCGATGCATTTCGATTGTCCCCCTCCGAATGCCTTTCCTTTCCAACTGTTTACCGATATTTGCAGAGAGCAGGCTTGAACCTGCTCTCTTTTTAGGTTAAAATACGCATAGAAAAATGGATAGAGGAGGAATGGTTCTCATGCTCAAAAAACGCTTTTTCGCGTCCTGTCTGGCTGCATTGCTTCTGTTGGGAACGCTGTGCGGATGCGGTAGAACCGTTCGACTCTCCAGCGGCGAAACCTTCACCGTCGTTAAAATCCAGTCCGGCTCGACGGAGTACGGCTACGGCCCGCGCGGCATACCGGCGACGCCTGTGCCTACCATCGAACCTGAACCGTCGGACGAGCCCTCCGCTGCGCCGGAGCCCGTCGTCTCTCCCGAAAGTACGCCCGCGGAGGCGCAAACCGCGCCTGCGGACATGCACTTCTTCCTCCAGCAGCAGACGCAGGAAGTTCAGGATCTCTATTGGTATGTTTATCATGCCGTGGAGCGTTTTGAAACCAAGGTTGAAATGCCTGCCGGGACAACACGCGATCAACTCAATCTGGTCAATACCTTGCTCTATAACGATTCTCCGGAATTATTTCAATACTCTCATCTTTCTACTTACTATTTCCGAAACAATGCGCCCGAGCTGATCACCAGCGCAGATGTGACCTATTTTATGACGCGGTCCGAATATGAAAACGCTCGGCAGAAGGTGGAAGCGCTGGCAAACCAGTGGCTATCTGAAATCTCCGGGAAAAGTGATTATGAGAAAGAACTCTACCTGCACGATGCGGTTGTAAACGGCTGTACCTATCAACTGGATACGCCGCATGCCGGAACCGTATACGGAACGCTGATTCTTGGGGAAGCGCGCTGTCAGGGTTATGCCAATACCATGACCTATCTGCTGCGCCGCGCAGGGATCCCCTGTATGTACCTTCACGGGACAGCCCCTACGGAGGATGAAGCGGATTCCCATGCCTGGAATGCCGCACAAATTGACGGCGCCTGGGTCCTGCTGGACACTACCTGGGATGACCCGACCGGCGGCGATCCCAAACTCAGCCATGCCTATTTCAACGTAAACGAGGAACTAATGGGGCAGACGCACCATCTTGATCCTGATTTCCCGCTGGGAACCGTACCAGCCTGCACCAGTCTTGCGTGGTGTTACAGCGTGCAGCAGGGGAATTTTGCCTCTGCAGATCAAGATGCGGTAGAATTCACCACACAGCGCTTTGCAGAGGCATTGCGGCAGCGTCAGTCTTTGCTGGAACTTCAATTTGCCGAACAAGCCCAATGCCAGACGGTCATCGACCATCTGTCTTCGATTATGGAGAAAGCTTCCGAGTTGTCCGGCGTTCCCATTCATTCGCTCAGTTACAGCCCGGAGTTGGCCATCAACCAGTTGGGGCTCTATCTATCGTATTCTGATTGAGGTGTTTTCAGATGGATAAAATCGTATTTCGAGGTGCTCAGGTTCTTTATGCGGGACAATTTATCGAAGCGGACGTTGCAGTTGCCAACGGACGCATCGCAGGCATCGGGTGGCATCTGGAGGGAGACGTTCTCTCCGTCGAAGGTTATCTGGTTCCTGGCCTGATCGATGAGCACATTCACGGCATTCACGGCTGCGATACCATGTCCGGCGCGCAGGATGTTACTCAAATGGCTCGTTGCGTTGTCCAACACGGCGTAACAACTTTCTTGCCCACCACCATGAATGCGCCGGTAGAGGAGACGCATGCTGCTGTCCAAGGTGTAAAAGACGCCATGCTCGCCGCCGGTCCCGGCGCTGACATTGCCGGCGTTCATATGGAAGGCCCCTTCCTCAGTGAAAAATACAAAGGCGCTCAGGATGCGCGTGCCAACCAGCTGCCCTCTATGGAAAACTTCCAGCGCTTGACGGACGGAACGCAGGAGATCGTCCGCCTGATGACGCTTGCACCGGAACTTCCGGGGGCAGAAGCATTCATCCGTGCTGCCGCCGCACAGGGGATTCGGATTTCCGCCGGTCACAGTGATGCCAGCTATGAGACGATGGAAAGCGCACTGGACTGGGGTCTTTCTCAGATAACGCATCTGTTCAACGGCATGAACCCGCTGCACCACCGTGCGCCTGGTGTGCCTTGCGCCGCGTTGACGCTGGAAGGCTTGAACGTTCAGATGATTTCCGACGGCATTCATCTTCATCCTGCCGTGGTTAAACTCGCCGTGCGCTCCGGCGCAAAAATTCTCTTGATTACTGATGCGATGGAGGCTGCGGACATGCCCGACGGCGAATACAGTCTGGGCGGCCAGCAGGTCTTTGTCCGGAACGGCGAAGCGCGCCTTGCGCAGGGAAACCTCGCAGGTTCCACGCTGACGTTGGAACGCGCGGTCCGCAACGTCATGCGTTTTGCGGGAATTACACTGTCTCAGGCTGTACAGATGGCGACAGCCAATGTGGCCGATGCACTCGGCCTTTGCGATCGCGGCCGAATCCGTACCGGACTGCGTGCAGACCTCTGCCTGCTGGACCGGAATCTGGAAGTTGCAAAGACCATGGTAGCTGGCAAATTTGAATTTGAAAGGTAATATTGGGTCATGAATCTGGAATGGGGACAGGGCCTGCTGCAAAATCTGGTCAGCGCCCCCGTAGGACAGATTATTCTGTTGTTTTTTGCTTTCGGAATCGGGCAGATTGTGATTCCGCCCTTTCCGGGAGATATTTTGCTTCTGCTGGCCGGTGGACTCTGGCCACAGGGATTTGCGCAAGACGCCTGGTTTTTGTTGCTGCCTTATTGGGTTGGAACAACATTGGCCAGCTTCGGCGCATACGAGCTGGGTGCAAGGTTTGGAATGCGCATCTTCACATGGAAATGGGTAAGGCGCTTCTTTCCCGAAGAATCTCAGCATGCCGTGACGCAGTGGCTGAATTCGTCCGGCGTGATTACGGTTTTTTGCGCCAAATTCATCACCGGCATGAACGTCCCCATCCTGATTATCAGCGGCGCGATGGGCTTGGAGCGCCAAAAGAGCTACCCGGTCATTTCGCTGACCACCGCGGTACAGAATACGCTTTTCTTTACCATCGGTACGGCGTTGGGCGGAAATTGGGCGCTGATCCAAAACCTGTTTGGTCGCTACCGCATCGTCTTTTTGCTGGCGATGGTGCTGTTGATCGGCCTGATGGCATTGTTTTCCAGGCTCGTCGCCCGCCGCATTACCGGGAAAAAGAAATCATAAGCGCATTTTATTGCATTTTTACCTCTCTCATGCTATGATAGACGCAGCAAACATACAATTAAGAGGAGGCGTTATTTATGTTCTGTTCTCATTGCGGAGCCGTTATCCCGGATGGTTCTCAGTTCTGCCCTCAGTGCGGCGGTTCTTGCGCGGAGCCCCAGGCCCCCGTCGCCCAGCCGGAAGTCAACGTAAACGATCCCCAGAATATCGCAAAGCGTACTCGTGACCTCAAGCGTCTGTGTGCGGTGCTCTGGATCGTTATCGGCATCCTTCTGTGCCTGACCTGCGTTGGCATTGTCGCAGGCATCTGGAACATCATCTACGGGGCAAAGGCGCTCAAGTTTGCTGACACGATTCAGGCGGGCAACCGCTCCGTTTACGCTGCTTTTGATGCGGATTTGAATTCGCTCACCGTCGGTCTGATTCTGAACCTCATCCTGGGGCTCGGCCTTGGCTGTGCGCTGGCGATCGTAGAGCTTTTCCTCCGCGACCGCGTCTTGAAGAACAAGGAGGTATTCGGCGCATAAAGTCATCGGGTTTTGGCGCGCTTTCTTTATGGAAGCGCGCTCTTTTTATTTTCCTTGACAGAACAGGAAAGGGGTCTATAATTAAAAGAAGCGGAATGCATCTGAACAGTTTCTGCGCAGATGCTCTGAAATATTGGAGGTCAATGAAATGAGTGAAACCCAAAACTGCACGCATGATTGCAGCACCTGCAGCAGCAACTGTGCGTCCAGACAACAGCCTGCGGACATGCACGAAAAGCCGCATGCGTTGTCTTCGATCAAGAAAGTGATCGGCGTTGTTTCGGGCAAGGGCGGCGTTGGCAAGTCGATGGTCACGTCCCTTCTGTCTGTCATCATGAAGCGCCGCGGCCTGAATGTCGGCATCATGGATGCGGATATTACCGGTCCGTCCATCCCGCGCATCTTCGGTCTGAAGGAGAAGGCGACCGGCGATGAGACCGGCATCTATCCTGTCCGCACCAAGACCGGCATCGACGTCATGTCCATCAACGTCTTGCTGGAAAATGAGACCGATCCCGTCGTGTGGAGAGGCCCTGTCATCGGCGGCACCGTTAAACAATTCTGGACGGACGTCATCTGGCATAACGAAGACATTCTCTTTATCGATATGCCCCCGGGAACCGGCGACGTTGCGCTGACAGTCTTCCAGACCATCAAGCTCGACGGCATCATCATCGTCACCTCTCCGCAGGAACTGGTTTCCATGATCGTGGAAAAAGCCGTCAACATGGCTAAGCTCATGGATGTTCCGGTGTTGGGTCTGGTGGAGAATTTCTCTTACATCCAGTGTCCCGATTGCGGCAAGCGCATCTCTGTCTTTGGCGAAAGCCATGTAGAGGAGGTTGCGGAGCATTACGGCATACCGGTGCTTGGACAGCTGCCCATCGATCCGAAGCTTGCAGCCGCCTGTGATAAAGGCATGCTGGAGCTCTTCGAGGGCGATTGGCTCGATTACGCAGCCGACGTCATCGAAAAGGTAAAATAAAAACCCGTAGTAAACAATTGGGTTTGATAAAGCAACGCACGCTCATGTCAGCTTCTTTTTAGGAAGCTGGCATGAGTTTTTTGTAAACTCTGCAACGCGCTGACTTTGTCGTTAAAGAAGAGGACTGCCTGATGGGCTAAAAATACCTTTGAAAAAAGTTCAGCAAAAAATCAAAAAAAGGCTTGCAATTCTTTCCGGTTTGTGATAATATAATATCTGTCGTCAGGACATGACGGCAGATGAAATCTGGGTGTAGCGCAGCTTGGTAGCGTGCTTGAATGGGGTTCAAGAGGCCGGAAGTTCAAATCTTCTCACCCAGACCAAAGCATCAGATACAGAATGTATCTGATGCTTTTTTCTTGTTTCTATCCATTTTTCAAGAGCCTTTGGCGAAAACCAAGGCTCTCTTTTTTGTTCTTGACATCCAACTGTATTAATCATATAATACAGTAAACCGTATCAATCGGTTAGTACAGTTGAAGGGAGTTCGTCATGGTTTCCTTTGAGCAACTTGTTCTCAACGATCGAAGTCCGATCTACTTACAGATCGTTCGCTTTGTTCAGCGAGGAATCATCTCCGGGGCAATTCAAAATCAGGAAGAGCTGCCGTCGCGCCGCGTGCTTTCCTCCTTGCTGAGCGTCAATCCGAACACAGTGCAGCGTGCCTACAAAATCATGGAGGACGAAGGTCTGATCGAGTCGCGCACAGGCGCAAAGAGTTGTATTTCAATCACCGAAGACCGACTGGTTCGCATTCGAAAGCAGTTGGTCACAGAAGAAATCCGCTCTGCTATAACGATTTTCAAGCAAATGGGGTTGAGCCGTCAGGAAACGCTAGATCAAATAAACGCCCTTTGGGATATTGCAGGAGGGGAAAACAAGACATGAAAAAACATCTTTCCGTAATCGCCTGGGCGGCGAAAAGCTCTTTGTGGTTATTGCTGATCCTATGTATAGCCACTTTCGCATTGCAGTGTCTCTCCTTCGGATCAAGGCTGCCCGCTTCCGGTCAGACCTTTATAGCCCCGGAGAATTATTATGCGAGCAGCGGAGGAACGATGATTGCACGCATCGCTTTTCTGGTGCTTTGCGCTTTGCTGGCAAAAACCGGATGCCCATACGGCGGCAGCCGCCCGCAGTATCTTTTACAGCGCCTTCGCATATCCGAGAGATCCGTGGTACTGATGCAGTCTCTCTATCACGTCGCCGCGCTGATGATCTATTGGATGTTCCAAGTTCTGACAGCCTTTACGCTTTTTGCACTCTATATTCATTTCGCTCCGACGGAGCAGGTCGGACCGCAGTCGCTCCTGCTGATGTTCTATCGCAACCCGTACCTTCATGCGCTGCTTCCGCTGAGCGATCTAGTCCTCCATCTGCGCAATTGCGGACTGCTTCTGATCCTCAGCTTCTCTCTTGCAATGTTTCCGTTTTTGATGCGTCGGGGAAAATTCTCCATCGCGACACTGTTTCCCGCTTTGGTCACCTCTATCTCCTTTCCGAGCGATATGGGGGCGGTTGCCGGTAATCTTGTTTTGCTGATTGTGCTGCTCTGCGATGCGGCGCTGCTGTTGTATCTGTTCTTTGCCAATCCAGAGACGGAAGGAGGGCACACACATGAAGAAGCGGTTTGATCTGCGTCGGCTGACTCCGCCGGGGCTTTCTACAAAGCTGGAATCAAGTTGGGCCGCTGCCCTGCTGGTCCCCATCCTTCTTTGGCACGCTGTCTATTGGATTGCATTGCTTCACGCCAGAAACGACTTGTTCTTAACTGTCGACGGAAAAGCCGAGTTAATCCCGAATGCGGTCATGCCGGATTTTTGCGAATTGGTTCGCGGTGCGTATAACGGCTTTGCCATTCTCTTTTTATTTCTCATCTGCCTTGCGTTCTATCATTACACCTTCTTTTTCCGTGGAAGCCGCAGCATTTACTTGATGAAGCGACTGCCTCAAAAAGGCGAACTGTTTTATCGCTGCACGGCGCTGCCCGCGCTTCTGTTTCTCGCGAGCCTTGCACTGATGGGAATCCTTTTCCTTGGCGACTTCGGCCTCTATCAAATGGCTACGCCCAAAGAGTGCATGACCGGCGGGCAGTGGCAAAAATTCTGGACAGCTTTATGGAGGTAAACGATGTTAACGATTGAAAACCTGAATAAGTCCTTTGGAAGCACCGATGTGCTCCATGATATCAACCTGAATTTCTCTCACGGAGAAATCATCGGCTTGTTCGGCGAAAACGGCGCGGGCAAATCCACGCTGATGAAATGCATTCTCGGCTATTATCCCTGCAAAGGCAAGGTGTTGCTGGACGGGAAGCGCATCGACCGCACCAACATCGACCGTCTTTCTTTCGCGACCGTGGAACACAGCTTCTTTCCTAATCTCAGCGCGGCGGCGCACGCGGAATTCTATCAGGAACATTTCCCCAAGTTCAACGAACGCCGTTTCAAGGGCTTGATGGAGTTCTTCGGCCTGCCCGCGCACAGAGCGGTCGGTAAGCTCTCCACCGGACAAAAGAATCAGATTGAAGTCATCCTGGCTCTTTCGCAGGGCGCCGATTATATTCTGATGGATGAGCCCTTTTCCGGCAATGACCTTTTCAACCGCGAAGATTTCTATAAAATGTTACTTGGCATCATGGAACCGCATGAGACGCTGATCCTGGCCACGCACCTGATCGAAGAAGTGGAATCCTTCATCAGCCGTGCTGTGCTGCTGCGCAGCGGACACATTTTAGGCGACGTCACAGCCATGGAACTGGAGGACAGGGGACAGCGCCTGACGGAGTACGTCAAAGAGGCCTACGGCTATCGCGCTGACCGCGTCAGCCGTGCCATCGACCAAATCGCCGGAGAGGAGGGGTGATTTCATGCGTAAAAGCTTGATTGCCGCCACGATACTGCTCTGCCTTTCCGTAGCGCTTCTTCCGGTGGGGACCGCCATCGTTTCCGCCAATGAGGAGAACGTTCAGATGCGGCAGATTACTTCTTACGGAGATGAATCGGCCCTCAAAGACGTCGTTGTTTCCATGTCGGTTGCCTCCGGCAAACACCTCTATTGGAATACGGACTTCTATCCAAGAGATCCGGAGAAAACCAACACCACATTCGATTTTTCTATTTCCAACCGGGAGAATGCGGAAGAAGGAGACCTCCACCTGTCCATGGATTGTCCGATCAGCTTCGGTTCCAGTACCACGGCCAATGCCGGCTTTAACTTTTCAGCAACTGACGACATCCCGCAAAAAAAAGCCGTTGTGGATGTTGCATCGCGCACTGCCGCAGATTCTGTCCACCGGGAAACCGTTCGCCTGGCTGACTATTACGAATATCTCCCTTTGGAGATGCATTTTGCAGGCGGTATCGTGTTTGAGGATGCTGAGGAGGTGGATGCGTTATCCTCTTTTTTCCGTGTTCGCACACCGGATGCACTGCGTATTACTCTGGAAATCACCAAAAACGCCTTAGGCGGGGTTACGGACATTGAATGTAGTACAACGGAGGATACCGCGCCGCAACTCAGCTCCAATCTAAGCGCTATGGTTGGAAATATCCTCTATCTGTCGCCGCCCTGTTGGCCAGGCGCGAGGGCAGATGATTATGCGTCCATGCCGGATGGATTCGGCATCTATCGTCTTTCCCTTGAAGTTCAGGATGCCACCAGCGATAGAACCGTCTATTATCCGATGGCGGACTCTCTGGAAATTGTGTATCCGCTGAATGCAGACGAGGTGTTTCCTCTCGCGCTTCAGGTGAGTGAAGACCAGCATTCGCTGCTCTTTTTCTACAAGCAGGAGGACCGCCTGATGCTGACGGTGCTCGATCTGGACTCAATGGAACCCATCCAAACGCTTGAATGCCTGACTGGAGTAGACGATCCGTATGTCTGGCAGATTTATGAAGGCGAGAACTTCCTGTTGATCGCGTTGGGAAGCGGAGACGGCCTGCTGCTCTCCAAAGATGAAAGCGGAACGTATTCCTTTGCTTTTGCCTTGGATTCTGAACACTTTCAGGACATTTATTTCGGGCAGGGAAATGCGGCTTTCTGCTTTGACGGGAAGCGATTGTTCGGCAGCTGTTTTGAATCCATCGGCAACCGTCGCTGCGAACTGTATCTGTGCGTTCTGGATCAAAACGGTCTGATTTGCGAAAGCGAATATCGGAACAGCCTGGAAATAGCGGAAACAAACGATTATACGCTTGCCTGCAAACCCGCAGGGGCGAAGCCGCTCCGAATCACGCCGGTGGAATAAGCAGTAGGATTGTCAAACAAATTGGACAGTGAACTC
>ERZ827043.1698-NODE-1698-length-21376-cov-2.846677_pt1 | contig 21376 bp, 18 predicted proteins | sample MGYA00519923_ERZ827043 | MGnify/ENA primary metagenome ERZ827043 (study PRJEB31778, sample SAMEA3449251) | human gut metagenome | biome: human gut; feature: human-associated habitat; material: faeces | place: United Kingdom | collected 2010/2012 ...
GGTGCAGCCCATGAGCTCAGCCCATTCGGCAGGAGCGGGCCCGCACCACGGGAGATTAGGGTTCGAATCGCGATCATCGACCCTGCCACCAGGAAAAACAACGGCATCGGGAACGAACTCCATCGTTTTTACACGACGAAGCATAAACACTTCCAATTCCTGGCCGGTTGGGAAATCAGGCGGAAAATGATCACTTTCGATGCGATATTCCGTCTGGAACGGAGCCGAATCACGCACCAACATTACCGTTGCCGCATATTTGGGCTGCACCGGCTCAAACCCTGACTGAAGCGAAGCCTCGATCTTCGAAAGCACGCTTTCCCTCGCCTTGAATTCGACCGAACCACCCTGCAAATCCACTCGCATAGCACCCTCCTTTTCGCCGCTTCCCGTTGCGGCGCGTCGTTCGCTTTCTATGATACGGTGCGCGCTGGTCTTGCGCCAGAATCAGGATGCGAGGCAACCAACATCAACAAGCCTCGTGTGATGCAGAGAGCTGGACAACCGGTTCGCCAAATTGGGACACGGGCCAACCGAGCCAAGCATGCCCGTTCACCGGAGTCCGCCGCCAATGCACCCCACCTTAGCAGCTACACAACAAAGCTGAACACTTCGTCCCAGTTTCGCCGCAAGACAAAATCGGCAGTGCAGTTGATGTTGTCATACACGATGGACCATTGCGTATTGCTGGTGATGTCTTCCGGGTTTGGCTCCTGCGAAGAACCACGCAGCGCCTTCCAGGCAACTTCCTTCGTTTGCGGCTGCACACCATCAAGCACCTCGGCAATAGCGAGCGCGCGTTCTTTACCATGCCCTAAAGCACCGTTCTTCTGATTCGGCAAAACCTCGTTGGCATAGCACGCGTAATAGTTGGTGATTTCGCGCGCATGCGTAACGACCATAGGGCGCGCAGGATTTTGCGGGTCGTACTCAACAACGCGGCTGTCTCCAGAAGCATCGTTGATGAAGAAATGGTAGTCGCGGCCAGCCATGGCAACCATATCGTACGAGCCCAGCAAGTCTACCGCTTCCTGCGTGCTTGCCGCCCTATCAAGCAACAAACGAATGGCCAGTGAGGTATTGATTTTCGGCTTGCCGCTGTTTTGCCTGGTAGGTAGGCTATCAAGGGTAAGCACTGCAATGGATACGCCCTTTTCGTTGATGCCATCAAGACTCGCGAAGGGCCCCAACATCGCCGCAACTTTACTTTTCAGGCTTTCCTCGGGCATGTTAGCGCCCAAATTGTTCAGCGCCGAAAAAGAAATGGACGCATACCCATCCTTCGGATGCGTGCGAACCAAAAGCGCAGAGGTATCGTCTTTGAAATCGTAGTTGCGACCCATCAAAACGCTGCCTGGGGCTTCGACGCAAAACGCACTGCAGGCGAACTTCGGCGCCTCGACCTTTACGGGAATCCCAGGGAATACCTGCTTGCACACCGCGTCGATATAGGCCTGGTCGTCTTCAACCCCTGCCTTGATAATGGCGTCAAGGTCGTAACGATACGCAACCGTGCTCTCATACAGATTGTACGCACCGGCAAAACTGGACAATTTCTTCAGCGAGCAAAGCGTCTTAATACGTGAAGCGGCCAACGCCCCAGTCGCAACCGCGGCTACCGCACCGACAGACGCCGCGCACAGCAAACCCACCTTCGCCGTTTTGGAATCACCTGCGAAAACACCCATGCAAGCTCCTATCCCCAAGATCAGCAGATCACTTTTGCCGCCATCGCACCAGCAGTTGCACATGCCGGCCCAACGAATGGCGCGTTCCTCTTCGTTATTGTAGGGCAACCAGCGAAGCATCCATCCTGCCACACCGCAGGATGGTAACAACCACATTATTAAATGATGCAGAAGCCGATCTGGTTCTGTCGCACTGCAGGAGAGCAACAACTACGCCATTAAGCGATACGGATGGCCCATCTGGTTCTGCCATCCCACTGGAGGGCGGTAATTGGTATCCGATACCCACAAACCGCCGCGTGGCGATTCTGCTACCCACAGGAGGGCAGCAAACCTGCGCCTTTCGGGCTGTTATTCGGCGGACTCTTCCTTGTCGCATTCTTCCTCGCCGAATATTTGCGCTTGAAGCTCAAGATCGAAAGTGTCGGACAGCACATCGAAAAGCTGTTTCACGGCAGCCTTTGCAATGGAACGCAAATCTTGCTGTTTTATGCCCTCGATGATGGTTGTGCGCTCTTCTGCCGGCACATTCAGCGCAGAAAGGCTCATCGCAGATAGCGCTCGATTTTCACGTCAAGGGGAAAATCGTCGTCGCACGGGCGCAACATGAAGCCAAGCATCAAGCCCGATGTTCCGATGTCCATCTGGTAGAAATCCTCTTCATCGAATGAAGGGTTGTACTGTTGGAAGAATTTCTGAAGATGCTTCGCGGTATTGCGGCGAATGTACTCCAGGGAACGTTCGCTGGCATATGCCTGCAAATACAAATCGCGATTGATTTCACTTAATTCGGCAATGGTGAGCTGGACGGACGTCTCGAGCGCATACGCAAAAGCCGGGCTAGCATTAGGTCCCAGCAACGCAGCTGCTGAATCTGCTGCCGAAAACTGCTCAGAAAACATGAGCTTCATCAGCTCATACATCACTCCGTCTTTGTTTCCGAAGACATTCTGGAACGAACTCGAGGACACATCGGCTTCTTTCAGGATGGCCGCCATGGTGGTGCCGTGGTATCCCCGCTCCAGGAACAGGCGAACGCTCGTCGAAAGCACGCGATTGCGCACCGCTTCGCTATCGTACCTCCGGGCCATAGAATGTCCTCTTCTCTACCCCAAAACGACTAAGTTCGTCTATTTCAGCGCTGGGAAGCACTTTTGTCAAATAGCCTTTAAAAATATGTACTATTTGCCAAATACAACCTAATTAACAGGGGTTATTGTATTCTTCAATTACTTCTGAACGAGTTCATCTTACCATGCGGAAGGTTCAGCCCAAAACATGGAATTCTTCACTTCCCGCCACGCAAGGCCAACGCAAAAGCCCCGCTTCGCACTTTGTGGAAAAGCAAACTTGAAAGCTCAATGAGGCTCAAAACCAGCCCAAAACTTCAATGCCCGTCCAAGATTCCTGAATTATAGATCACCCCTGCGGCCAGCTTCACTGCCGCCATCGGGGCTGGCACTCCACCCTCCTCAGGCGAACCAGACCCAAAGCCTGCCTTCTCCCGCCGCCTCAAAACCTAAGGGCTGCCGCTCCGTCCAATCCGCAGCAAACCCCTCTGCACACGGGCTGCCGCCCAACCCGACCCGGCAAGGCCTGGGGGGGCGCTTCGTCCGATCAGTGGCCCTAGGCGTTGCCACCCGCGCTGCCGCCGAGAATACGCACATCTGCGTGATTTGCCCCGTTGCGGTGATCCGCCCATTGTGATATCCACCCATTGAGGCAATCCACCCATCGTGAAAACAAAAATCTCGGCATCTCTGCAACTTTTTTGCGATTACGGACTCTTCCCTGTCCCAGCAAAGCGAAATAGGGGCCTTTACACGGCAAATTACCTGCGTTTTTGTGCCGCGATTCGCGATTGGGGAGCTCGCAACAATTGCCAATCGCAAAAAAGTTGCAATTCGGACCGATTTTTTGTTTCTGGACTCTTGGAATAGCTTCGGCACAGTAATTTGGTCAGGGCGGTCCTATGCAGCATCTCAATCTGCACTACAACGCGGGCCCAGCGTAGCATCGTGAGCAGCTTCGCAGTGGCTCCCGTGGGCGCCGCCATGCCCTCCCCCAACAAAAAAGCGGCACCCAATTGGGTGCCGCTCTGCTAGTGATCTTTCGTTCGATGCCGTTCCTGTAGCAGCACCTTCGGAAGAAAACTTACATGTTGGAGAAGGCGAAGTTCTCGGGATGAGCCTTAACCTCGTCGCGCAGTTTCGGATTCATCTTGCGAACGCCACGACGGTTGTCCTCAGTCTGAGAAGCCAGAACCTGGTTGCGGTTCTCCATCTTGATCTGAGACTCGAAAGAGTTGTCAAGGGAAACCTGCAGGGATTCCTTGGTAAGGCGAAGACCCAGAGGAGCAGAGTTCTTAACCATAGCCTCTGCCATCTTTACAGCCTCTTCTACGACATCTTCGTCAGCAACAACCTTGTTGGCGAAGCCCCATTCCTTCAGCTCTTCTGCGCCGATGCGGCGAGCAGTCATCAGAGCCTCAGCAGCGCGAGCGTAGCCCACGATGCGGGGGAGGTAGTAAGAACCGGACATGTCGGTACCGGTAAGGCCGATGTTCAGGTAGCCTGCCTGCATCTTGAAGGATTCGCCGCAAACGCGCAGGTCACAAGCGCAAGCCAGGGAAAGGCCGCCGCCTACTGCATGGCCCTTGAGAGCACCGATGATGGGCTGCATAGCGTTGCGCATGTTAACAGCCTGGTCGGAGCAGATGGTCTGCATGATGCAGTGATCGCGCTGAGCGCGGCCCATGTCTGCAGGGGGCTCGAAGTTGAGCTCGTTCAGGTTGAAACCTGCGCAGAAGGATTTGCCCTCGCCGGTGAGAACGATTACGCGGCATTCGGGGTCCATACGGACCTTCTTCAGATAGTCGTTGAAGTCGGCCATCTGCTGGTAAGACATTGCATTCAAGTTAGCAGCATCGTCGAAGGAAACAACGTGAATCGGGCCACGGACGTCAACCTTGAGGCGCTCATACTCATACTTGAATTCGGGCAACTTGTATGCCTCCTGATATACGCTCATGCGCACTTCCCCTTCCATATTGGAAATCTCGTATAAGATAGATAAATCGTAGTTTTTTAAAGCGTCCCTTGTCAAGGACAGCAAGGGGCTTTCAGCTTCGTATTTACTGGCTCATACTGCCGAAAGAAGGGGGAACAATGGCAGAATTTAGCCCGACCCGAACCCATGCAACCTGGAAGCCGCGCGTCAGCTCAGCGCACCTTCCCTATTACCGCTGCAGCGAATGCGGCGCCATTCTTGCCGGCATCGACGGCAACGTCGAAATCACGTACACCAACGACGGTGAGCGTTCGCTTCTGTTCGAACCGCCGTACGGCCATGTCGATTTCAAGCCGAACTGCTGCGGCAAACCTATGGAGCGTATCGAACTCGTAAACGCCGCCGACGTCGAAGACCGCTTTAAGCTGACCTATCAGATTCTTGGCGGCATGAACAACAACTGCATCAACGTGAACTGGCGTTCCATCGACTCCACATGCAAGCCCCGCTGGTTCGGCCTCAAAACGTTCACTGGCATGCAGCACAAGTACGTCACACCCAAGAAGTGGCCGCCCGTGGTGTTCGCTCTGGCAGATGAAGACGCGTTTGCCTACTGTGACAAGAACCCCTGCGTGCAGTGCACCTTCCGCTGCAAGCGCGAGTTCGAGATCTACGCCTATGTAGAAAACATCGGCATGGTGGTTAAACATCTCGACGAATGGGTAGCGCCTGGTAGCGCAAGCACCGACGACTTCGATTCGCCAACCGAGATCATGGAAAAGGCTCGCAAGGCCAAGGCCGAAAAGGGCGAATAGCCTCATGCGCCGACGCTCTTGCTCTGGCGAGAGAAACGTGCCCGAAGCTAATCTGGCACACCTGGGGCCGGCCATACGGTGGTGGCGTCACGCGAGCACGCCGGCACGCCCGGAGCCAACCGCGCGATAGTTGCGCCCTGCCGATGGCCATGCAAGCGCCCCGACGCGCCCGGAGCCAACCGCCACCCAGCAAGCCGGCATCGACGACACCGACAAGCGCTCCGACACGCCCGGAGCCAACGTGCTTCACCGACATTGTCTGGCAAGCAGCCAAGAGCACGCCCGGGAACCTGCATACCAGAGCCCCGGGCGCGCTTAAGCCGACAAAGCAGCCTAGAGCGCAAGGCGTCTGCAACAGATAAGGGCCCAGCGTCGTTGCGAACAGCGTCCCATTTCCTGTGTCCAGGAAATGGGACGCTGTTTTATGGCAAGAAACGCTATGCTCGATACGGGGCCGCTTTCGTGTTTGGGAAGGTTCCAAGCAGGACGCCGAATGAAGGCTCTTAACGTGAGTCCCCGAGCAGGACACCAAATGGGGCATGGAGAGAAGCGGGCATTCTTGCACGCACAGACAATCAAGGATCATGGCAAGATATCGCTCAAATGTATTCTCAGAGGGGCCCGGACGGCAAAAGGGCCTCTTTCGGGCAAGATATTCGCGAAATGTATTCCCCAAAACTGTTTTTCACTGCTTTTCGCCACTTAAAACATACATAAGGAGCCTATGTTGCCAACAACATGCTGTTAGAGCATGCATTTCGGCGACATATTGCCATGAAGAGACCTTTTTACCGTCCGGGCCTCCTCCGGGAATACACGATAACCGTTTCTTGCCACTGCTTAATGCCCAGCCCTTTCATGCAGGACATTCAGGGGGGCGCCCGGCGAGTGGCCAACGTCGGATAAGGGAAGGGTGCCTGGCGAGGGGCCAACGTCGAATAAGAGAAAGCGCCTGCAAAAGGCCCGCGCCGGATAAGGGAAAACGCCTGACGAGGGGCCAACGCCGGATGAGGGAGGGCGCCTGGCGAGGATCCCGCGCTGACCGCGAAGGTGTTCCCGACTGGCGGCTCACCAGGCGGGAACAGGGCAAGCCCGATTGGCGAACCACGCTATTTAATTGGCGGCATCCTCCGTTCGGCTAGTGCGCTAGCATTTCTGCTTCGAAGCCCTTTTCGATCACAGCTCCGACAAGCACTTCATTGGGCACGGAATCGCTAAGATGCACCGTGGCCTGTTTGCCCTCGAGATCGACCACCGCACTTTCAACGCCAGGCACCGCTTCCAACGCTCCGCGCACGCGACCTGCGCATTTATGGCACTTCATGCCCTCCACGCGCAAGCGCCTTTCAGGGAATCGCAAAGCGGCGGAGCGCGAATTTACAGCGAAAGCGTTCGGGCCAGTCGGCATTTCATCGCTAGAAGGAACATCGTTCGCCGTTTCGTTAGCCGATGGTAGATTGCTCGCTTTTTTGCTGGTCACAGCGCCAGCAACGGCGCCAACGCCAGCGACTTCGTTGGCTGAGGTTGGGCCGCTCGCTGCTTTGCCCACCGCACCCATCGACGTTGCGGATACGCGCTGCGGCTTCCACCCGCGCAAACGCAAAGCGTTAGTGACCACGCATACCGAACTTACGCTCATGGCCGCCGCCGCGATCATCGGATTCAGACTGAAACCCGCCCACGCAAATGCGCCTGCCGCCACAGGAATGCAGATGGCGTTGTAAAACAGCGCCCAGAACAGGTTCTGCTTGATGTTGCGCATAGTGGCACGCGAAAGATCCAGGGCAGCGGGCACATCGGCCAAATCACTGTGCATCAGCACGATATCGGCACTTGAAAGCGCAATATCGGTGCCGGCGCCAATGGCAATGCCCACATCCGCACGAGCCAATGCTGGAGCATCGTTGATGCCGTCACCCACCATAGCAACCGGAGCCTTCGCGGAAAGCTGGCGAACAATACGCTCCTTTTCGGCGGGCAGCACGCCGGCAATGACTTCGTCGGTGCCCACCTGACACTGCACGGCAAGAGCGGTTCGCTCGGCATCGCCCGTGAGCATCACCGTGCGAATGCCCATCGCCCGCAACTGCGCAATGGCGGCAGCGCTGGTTGCTTTCGGTACATCTGCCACGGCAATAATGCCTACCAACTTGCCATCGCAAGCGAAATAGGTGACGGTCTTGCCTTCGTCGGCGAGCCCTTCAGCCTGCGAAGCATCCACCGCGATGCCGCACTCGGCCATCATGCGCGCATTGCCCGCATAGCACGCCGCGCCCGAAACACAGGCGGAAACGCCCTGACCAGGAACCTGCTTGAACCCGGAAACCAGCTCGGCAGACTCTTTTACCGCATCAGCACCGATGCCACCCGCTGCGTACAGCACCATCGCGCGAGCCAGCGGATGCTCGGAAGGTTTTTCCAGTGCATAGGCGAGCCGCAGCAGCTCTTCGGCCCGCACGCCCTCCGCTGGTAGAACATCAGTTACCTGTGGAGCTCCCTTAGTGATGGTGCCCGTTTTATCCAGCACCACCGTCTTCGCGCCGCGCGCCGTTTCCAGCGCCTCGGCAGATTTCACCAGAATCCCGTTCGCGGCACCGCGTCCCGTGCCCACCATAATGGCGGTAGGCGTTGCCAATCCCAGCGCGCAGGGGCATGAAATTACCAGTACGGAAATCGCGTACGTAAGCGCCACGGAAAGCTCCGCCCCCACGGCGAGCCACACGGCAAACACCACCACCGCAATAGCGATAACCACCGGCACGAACACGCCGCTGATTTTGTCGGCCATCTTTTCGATGGGCGCCTTGGAACTGGTGGCTTCGTCAACCAGGCGAATGATGCCCGCAAGCACGGTTTCTTCGCCCACGCGTTCGGCACGCATCGTGAACCAGCCCGCCGTGTTCACGGTAGCGCCCGTCACCGCGCTGCCAGCATGCACGCTCTTCGGCAGAGGCTCGCCCGTAATAACGGATTCGTCGACCGACCCTTCACCTTCCAACACCACGCCGTCGACCGGCACCGATTCGCCCGTACGCACCATGAGCACGTCTCCAACGCGCACGCTTGCGGCAGGAACCTGCACTTCAACGTCGTCTTCCACGCGTGTTGCCATTTTGGGCGAAAGATCCATAAGCTTTGAAAGCGAGCTGGTGGTTTTGCCCTTCGCACGCGCTTCAAGATACTTGCCCAACGTGATGAGCGTCAGGATCATGGCCGCCGATTCGAAGTAAAGGTTCATGGCGAAATGATGAGCGGCCGCCATGTCGGAATGACCCATGAAAAATGCCATGTTGAACAGCGCATATGCGCCGTATACCGTGGCGGCGCCCGAGCCTAGTGCAATGAGCGAATCCATGTTGGGGGCGCGATTCGCCAAGGCACGAAAACCCACACGGAAGAACTTGAAGTTGATGAAAATGACGGGCGCCAGCAGCACAAACAGGGTAAGCCCATACACCATCATGTTTTCCATGCCAGTGAGCACGCCGGGCAACGGCCAGCCGAACATGTCGCCCATAGAGATGTAGAACAGCGGCACCGTGAACACGAGCGAGGCAATCAGGCGGTGCAGCATGCTCTTCTGCTCGGCTTCGGCGGTGGCGTTCAGATTGCTCGCAGCGACGCCTGAGCCTGTAGCAGCAGCGCCTGGCCCAGCGGGTGCGCCCGCCTGGCCTTTGGGGCTGGCGCCGTAGCCCGCCTTCTTCACGGCTGCTTCAATGGCGGCTGTAACCTCGGCGGCATTGACGTCAGTAGCAAGCTGCACTTCCATTGAGTTCTTCAGGAGATTCACGGCAACACTCGCCACACCGGGGACCGCGCTGGTAGCTTTCTCGACGCGCGCCGAGCAGGCAGCGCATGTCATTCCTTGGACGTTGAAAGATATCTTCATGGTGTATCTCCTCTTGGAATTTGCGATTGGGGGGGGGTGAACTGCCGGCCGAACGAACCGCCAACCAAACCGGCGGCAATCGGGATCCTCGCGGACGGCAACTACGGCGGTAGTCTCGGCGGCAGTCGATATCTGCACGAACGGGACAGTTGCAGCGGCAGTCGGCGGCAGTCAGGATCCACACGAAAGCAAACTTGACAGGCTGAGGTCGAGCTCCAGCCGAACAAACCCGCCCTTAGTGGGCGAAACGCTTGATGAGTTGCATGGCCTCGTCAATTACTTCGGTATCGCCTTCGCGTACGCGTTCGGTTACGCACGTTTCCAGATGGTCGCGCAGCAGCATTTCTGACACGGTATGCACGGCGCTTTCCGCAGCAGAAAGCTGAATGAGTACATCGCCGCAATAACGGTTGTCTTCGATCATGCTTTTCACACCATTCAGCTGACCGATGACGCGATTCAGACGCTTTTGCAATTCGCTTTGGAATTCGGCGCTGCGCTCCGTTGCTTTATGACGGCACTCGCATATACGCTTTGGAGCTTCCGTTTTTTCCGAGCAACATGCTTTGGGCAATTCTTCGCTCATGGTGACCCTTTTCGCTGATGGGAACGAGAGAGCCTCTTCTCCCCTTCTTTGTTTTACGCTGCAACTATATACCCCCAGGGGGTATTGTAAACGCAAAAAAGTACCAACGGGTTAACTTTTTCCTTGAACGCGCTGCTAAAGGTTGCTAGCACGCGGGCCCTGCTCGGCGGGACCGCTTGACCGACGCCTCCTTGCCGCCGTCCCGCCCTGAACCCTCCCCGCGAATGCTGGCTCTCAAGATTCGGCAAGATTATCGGCGTCAGAGACTTGCAAGCGGAGCTTCACTGATGCCAGCTTTGCCGCCAGCGCTCGACACCCCACAACACCACGCACTCCTTTGGCAGCGTCACCCCGCCCGACAAGAAGCCGCCCGCGCCCCGTTCCGCCGCCCATAAGGGCGGCGCCGTGGTTGCGATCGCTCGCGCTGTTCGGCGGCGGATGGCAAGATCTGCGCACTATGCATGATTCGAGGGGCCCGTGCAGCGAAAAGTGCCCCTTCCTGGCAAGATATTCGCGCGGTGCATCCTCCAACGGCGGTTCGCGGGGCTTTTCGGATACATGGCGCGCACATCCTGCCAAGGCCAGCCCGTTTTCGGATGCATGGCGCGCGAATCTTGCCACGAACTGGCGATTTTCCCGCCCGAGGCCGCTTTCGGGATGCATGGAGCGCAAAACCTGCCGCGGATTGCCGCCCGGGAACGCACCGCGGCGGAATCTTGCCACGGCAAGACCCCCGGGAACGCACCGCGCGAGAACCTTGTCACCGTCGAACGCCGGGGGAACGCATTTCGCGGGCATTTTGCCATCGGCGAGTGCCCGGGAACGCATCAGGACACAATCTTGCCATCGCCAGACGCCCGGAAACACATCAATGAAGAACTTGCATAACCGGCATCTAACAATTGTGTATAAAAGCCTCACCCGCAACCAAGCCGAGTACAATAAAGAGATTGGATTTTAGGGAGTTTTAGAATATATGACCAATTCAAACGAACCACCGCGCCGACCAGCGCGTCGCCAACCAACCCGCCGTTCCACCACGCCCCGCACTTCCGTGCCCAGCGCACGTGACGAGCTTGAGCGCGAACGCGAGTTATACAGCCAGCACGACCCCACGGCTTCGTTCATGCACGAACGCGTGCAGAACAAACCAGCAAGTCAGGAACGCGGTGCATCATCCGCATTCCCTGCGTATGCAGGTGCCGGCAACGATCATATTGCCCATTCGCGCATTGCCACGAACCAGCCTGCCCAAACAAACCAGGGGTACACGGCCAATGGCAACATGTCCAACGTGTCGGCCTGGGATCAGCACGCTTCCGCAAGCGCAAGCCAGCGCATGCCGCGGGTCGAGGGCCAGCGCCCCAACATGCAGGGCAGTCAGCGCATACCGCGCGTTGCAATGCCGCAAGATGCTAACCAGCACGTAGGCGCAGGCGACCCTTCCGCAAGCCAGCGTATGCCGCGCATGCAGCAAAACGACAACGAGCAGGCGCGCCCATCCCGCCGCGCTGCCAACAGCCAGCACGGTCAGCGCCCCAGCGCCCAGGCAAGCCAGCGCATGCCGCGCGTTGAAGGTCAGCGTCCCTCCGCGGCTCAACGCCAGCAGCGCCCCGTTCGTCGCGGCGCCGCAGCTTCGCAACCCAGCCAGAGCATGCGCGTTCAGGCAGCACAGCCGCAGCAAGGCCAGCCTTCACAGCAGATACCCGTTGTGCAAAACATGCGCGGCAACGACCCGTCTGCCTATTCGCGCGCTAAATACCAGCGCACCAAAGAAGGCGCCCAAAAGGCTTCGCCCACCAACGCATCCACATACCAGGCAGCTCGCTACCTGGGCAACAACAACTATGCGCCCAAGCAGAAGGCCGACTTCTTTACGCGCGGCAGTCTTATCGCCGTTGCCGCTGTTGTGATGCTTGCCATCGTTGGCATATTCGCCTTCAACAACTGGATGGGGTCGAAGCCGGTTGAGGTCACGCTAAACGGCGACCAGGTAACCATTTCGGGCGCCGAGCGCAGCGTTGGCGGCCTTCTGGACAACAACGTGGTTTCGGTAACGCCTGGCAACTACGTAGCCGTCGATGGCAGCACCATCCGTCAAGGTGAAGGCACCCGCTGCACCGCAAAGGTGAACGGAAACGACACCGACGATATGGGCATGCACTTGAACGGCGGCGACAAGATCGAGATCTCCAATGGCACCGACATCACCGAGCCCTACACCGACAGCGAACCCCAAACCCTTCCGCACAAAACGGAATTGAAGGGCGTTGGCGCAGTTCACCTGTACAGCAACAATGCCCAGGACGGCGAACAGGTAGCGCGCACAGGCATGGAATAGGGCATCACCGCCACGGTTACCACCAAAGAACCGATCGACAACATCGTTCAGTACTACAACGTGAACAGCAACGGCGACAAGGTTATTGCGCTCACGTTCGATGACGGCCCATGGGATAAGCAAACCGACGAGATCCTGGACATCCTTGAACAGAACGATGCCAAGGCTACCTTCTTTACCGTTGGCCAATGCATTAGCGGGCACGAAAAGGAGTTGCAACGCGCTGCAAGTATGGGCTGCGAAATTGGCACTCACACGTGGGACCACGCAGAGGGCAGCGGCGAAGGCGTAAGCCTTATCAAGATGTCGACCGACGAACGCAAGCAGGAAGTACAAAAGGGTTTGGAGGCCATCAAGAACGCTACCGGCCAGGAAGCAAGCACAATCTTCCGCTGCCCGGGCGGCAATTTCGACACTTCGGTTGCCACCGACCTTGAAGGCATTGTTACGGCAGAAATTGGCTGGAACGTTGATACCACCGACTGGAAGAAGCCCGGCGCCGACGTTATTGCCCAGCGCATCCAGAGCGCCGGCCCCGGCAACATCGTCCTGATGCACGATGGCGGCGGCGACCGCAGCCAGACCATTGAAGGCCTTCGCCAGGCGCTCCCTAAGTTGAAGGAACAAGGCTACAGCTTCATCACCGTACAGGAACTGCTGGAAAAGTACCCCTATCAAGAGAGCCAAACGAATTAGAGAAAATCAGAATAAAAAAGAATAAAAAATATACCACTGCGAGCGAGCCGTGGTACAAATACATAGCATGGGGAACAATCGAGATGAAAGATTGTTCCCCATTTTTTTTTATATTTTCGATAAGTAGATTTACTTTTCGATTGCATAAACGCTGTACGTAATTTTTACGGTCATGTCAGACTCAGCGATGATTGCATCGAAGATGAGCTGTGTTTTATAGCTCGATGCCTGTTCCACACGGGGTGATAAGTGGTATGTCGTTTCAATGGCAGCAGTATCAGATTCCACCATGCAGTCCATGGCTTTGTATGCTGACGTTTCGGTAGGGAACGAATGTGCTGTGTAGCCGGATTCGTTGCTGGATTCACGGATTAAGATATACGTAGGTTTTGTCATAACAGATACGTCCTTTCTGAAATGTGAAATATGGTTTTACACAGACCTGCACTCAGATGAGGTGCCGTATTGAACCGCTCTCCCTGCTCCTCGGGCACGGGAAGCAAGGAAGCGGTTCCTCTTCGCCTATGGCATAGCGGCTGACGCCGAACTTCGTACGCACGCTTCATTGCAAACGCGGCTCAGCTCGCAAAGTGGAAATCGAGCACCTACCCTTACTTTCCTGCCTGGTTGGTGCTAGTTCGGACTTCTACCGATTTCGCGATATAGGCAGGGCGGCGCTTGGTTTCGATGTAAATGCGTGCGATGTATTCGCCGATAACACCCAGCGTGACCAAAATGAGCCCGCCCATTAGAAGGAGCACGCACAGAAGCGTAGGATAGCCTGATGGCATGGCGGGGTTGATAAATTGCTCGACAACGACTTCGACCAGCAGAACCAACCCGACAAGCGTGGCGACGAGACCCGCCACCGCGGCAATTTTCAGCGGAAACGTGGTAAACGAAAGCACTCCACCGATGCCGTAGCGCATTAGTTTCCGGAACGACCACTTCGTTTCGCCCTCAACGCGATTTGCCGGTGTGTAGGGAAACGGCAACGTCTCGAAACCTACCCAGGCAAACATGCCTTTCGAAAAGCGGAAGCTTTCCGGCATAGAAAGAAGCGCATCGGCCACCCTGCGGTGGAACACGCGAAAATCTGAGGCATCGGACATGACATTGAGCTTGGAGGTTGCGTCGAACGTTTTGTAGAACGCGTGCTTGAAGAAGCTCAGCACCGCACCTTCGTTTCGATGCTCTTGGAATGCGGCTACGCAATCGGCGCTAGGGTTGGCCTGCAGCATGCGGTACATTTCAAGCAACGTTGCAGGAGGCTGTTGCAAGTCTGCGTCCATCAGGCCAACCGCATCCCCTTCGGCATGTTGAAGGCCTGCGAGCAGTGCGCTTTCCTTGCCGAAGTTGCGGGAAAAATCGACCACGACGATACGTTCGGCCGATGCAGGAGTGGGCAGCTCATGCAGCAGGTGCGACGTACCGTCGGAGCTGCCGTCGTTCACCAAAACCAGCTCGTACGACACTCCCGAGGTGGCAAAAGCATCATCCACCGCGCTGAACAGCAGCGGCAGCGATCCTTCTTCGTTGTAGCATGGCACGACAATGGAAAGATCCACCGCAAGCCCCCTTTTCGCTTGATTACCGCGTCCGATTGTACGCCTAGCAGCAAAACAAACCCAGCGTGTTGCCGAAATGCAACATCCTAGAAAAATAGGGGCGGCTATCGTTTTCTCGCTTTCGATTTGGCGTCAGGTTGCAATGGAACCTGCGCGTGGAGTTCGGTACCAGCCGCTTTGCCATTGGCGGGAAAACGGGACCTGCCCCTGCTTTCTCACCTGCCGGATTTCAGTTTCACAAACACGTTGTGCAGAGCGCCGTTCTTGGCAGCATGAATAGCACCGCCTAGCGCCAGGCACTTCGACGCATTACGCTGCTGCAGGGGCTTCAAGCACAGGCGCAACGCCTGGCTGTCGGCTTGCGCACAGGGCACCAACTCGTTGAACAGCTCATCGGCGAACACACCTTGCAGCCATTCCTTCTGCGCAGAGCCGCTCATGCCGCTTTCCTTCTGCTTGTTACGCTCCAACGCCGAAAGAACGTAGCGAGCATACAGCGCACCAAGCGTGGCCTTGGCGCTGGCATCAAACAAGCCCCATGAATTCAGCTGGCTACGCAACATTTCAATGCGCGCGCGATGCACCTCGTAGTAACGCGGTACAAACTTGCTGGTCAGGTTGCCTGTCTCGCGCTTGGCGTAGCGATATAGCGGTGCGCCAATCACGTTCAGGCCAGGCAAATCTTGGAACACGCGGATGTTGAATTCGATATCTTCGATAAGCGGCAAATCTTCGGTAAAGGTAAAGCCGCCCTGCTGCAGGTAGCTGCGCTCGTACACCTTGTTCCAGGCGTAGCCGTAATGCGTACCCTTTTCGAACTCCAACACGTGCTTACGCAGCTTGGTTTTTCCCAAATGCGCCGATTCCTGGCTGAAAGTGAATTCCTGCACGCGTTCTACCTTGCCACCAGCGTCGTAGAATTCTTCCACATGACCCACCATAACCACTGGCGCTTCGTGCTGCTGAAGCGAGTTATACACACTCTGCAGAAAGGTGAAATCGTAGCGATCGTCGGGGTCGGGGAACCACACATAGCGCCCCCGAGCGGCGGCAAAGCCCGTATTGCGCGCCGCCGAAAGCCCTCGGTTCACCTCGTGCGAAACAACGCGAATGCGCGCATCGGCGGCGGCGAACTGCTGCGCGATGGCCAAGCTGCCATCGGGCGAGCAATCGTTCACCACAATGGCTTCCCAATCGGTGAACAGCTGGTCTTGCAAATCGCCCAAGGCGGCGGCAAGATAAGGCTCGGAGCTATACGTAGGCAAAACGACCGAAAAGAACGGGACGGCAGAGGGTTGGACTGGGACGTCTGCAGTGCTCACCGAGCCCGAAGCTTCCGCAGCACCCGTACCGCTACGGGCAGCATCGGCATAGGCAGCTGCATCGCTGCACCCATGCGCAGCGGCAGCGTCCGCGGCACCGACGCTCACGGCGCCATTACGCCCCCGCGAGGCGGACGTACCGTTCGCTTCGCCCTTGCCGTGATGTCGTTTTCCCATATGCCCAGCGCCCCTCATGAACTCTAAACGCTTCGGCGTCAGCGCGCGCCGCTATTCCGAATACTTGCTTATGTCAGATATCTTAACAACTACAACGCCGTCGATGGTTGCCACCGAATCATTGGCAGGATACAGCGGTATGTTCGCGAATTTGCTTGATCGAATAACCTTGGCGCATTCGTCAAACGAGCAGTAGTTGAAGCTCTGCCCCGCAAACTGCTTCATTATCACGTCCCAAGAACGCATGTTGTTCTGGTAATGATTGTCCCAAACCATGCCCCACTTCGCATAGCTGCTTGCGTGAATGCAGGAATCGCTGGTGTTCGGAAAGTTGCCCGCTTCGGGCTTGCCAGCGATCAATACCTTCGCACCCGCCTGCACATCGGGGTTCGCATCAAGTACGCCGGCAATTCGGGTGGCCAAAGAAGCAGTTTGGTTCTGGCATGCCTGCATAACCTCGGCATCCGCATTCGACTGCAGCGCGTACGACCACGCCCCTACGGCAATAAGGCAACAGCAGCCGACGGACATTGCCTTCGCGGGCATGCGCAGGCGCACATTGCCTCGGTCGGGCGAATCGAGTAAAAGCTGCACCAACAGGGGCAGAAGCAGAAAAGAAGCCATGAAACCGCCCAGCATAAGCAGGGTTGGATACCCGTAGCTGGGAACGATAACCAGGATAACGTTGGCGGCAAAGGGGATAAGCACAACGCAAAGCAGCGCCATAGCGCTCGCCCCCAAACGCTTCACGCTGTTGATCGCAGCAAGACGGACAAACGCAACCGCCGCAATAATCATGCCAACAGCCGCCACGTACACCCAGCCAAAATGGTTCCCGAAAATACCGTGGCTGAACAAGCCGTCAGAAAAGGCAACGTAAGCACTGGGGACAGACGACGTCAAAGAGCCCAGAATGCTGCTAGCGCCAACCGAGGAGGCTCCACCGTAGGCAGAAAGGCTGATGCCCAACGCGAACAAAGACAGCTCGGTTAGCGCGTAGTACAGCACAGCACCCGCCGCGCATACCGCAACGGCAACGCCGAAGAACACCGCAAGCTGCTTGGCGCTGAGCGAATCGGCACTGCAGCCTTCTTCGCGGTGGGGGTTCTGAGCTTCGCCACGAGCGTCGCATGCCAGCGACGTCAGCGATTCAGAGCCGCCGCCCATAAGAGAGCGAACCATCACCAACAGCACCGCAACGCAAAACACGCCCAGGCTCGCTTGATAGCAACCGAGCGAAAACGCCAGCAACGCAACTGCCCCAACAAGGGCAACCGGCTTGCCGACAGCCCCAACGCGCCCGATCAGGCATGCTGCCAGCACCGCGCATAAAAACGAGAGCGCGTACGAATTCGAGCAGTAGTAGTACGTGATGCAGCAGGAAACGAAGGGCGAAGCGATAAACAGAATCGAAGAAGCATACTGCAGGCAAGCGTTCCTGATGCCAAGCTTGTCTATCAGCGCAACAACGCCCAGCGTAAACAGGGCAATGGTGATTGCGGAAGTAAGGATAGGCGAGCACAGCCCAAACTTAGCACAGGCAGCAAACAGCAAGCCCCAACGCCCCAAGCTAATATCCCAAGCATGCGGAATAAAGCTTCCGTATCCATTGGGGTTGCTCAAAGAAACAACCGCATCGGGGTTCGAAAGGCCGTTCAGGTACATCTGCGCATGGCAGACCATACCCACCGCAAAGCACACCACCAGCAATTTTGCGTTGCGAGCAAACCAGAGCTTCACCTTGGAAAACCCCGTTTTCTCTGCCGTTGATTCACTTTCTAACCCCAAGATAACCTCCCGATGCTTTCAGCGAGAACCTGGTACCTGTCCCCTTTTCCGCTATGGAAAGCCTACTCCCCTTCAGCCTTTTCTATGCCGCTTTTTCGAATCTTGTTACCAACAAAGCGTCCCATATCCTCAGCAAGGAAAGCAACGCCCTGCGTGCACACCGCACGGACAGCACGGGAAGCAAGATAGCGCACATAAGGAACATGCGACATATGAGGAACAGGCTTGCCAAGCACCTCGAAGTAGAAGCGCTTCTTCGCAACTGAAAGTTTCCCGCAGTCAAGCACATAACGCTCCGGCAAGCGCTCAAACAGCTCGCGCGTCTTCTGCCGAACAACGGGATTGTCCCAGCCGTCATCCAAAATGGCACCATTGACGTAATTGAAGCCACGTAGGGCATGGGCGCACCAAATACCCTCGCCGGTTACACCCAGCTGTTCCATGATCGCAGTCATGTCGAGCCAACGGTTGAAAGGCAGTGCGACCTTTTCGTCCGATCCATGGTTCTTGGTTGAGCCAGGTAAATCGTTTCGATAGCAATAGAATGGCTTGTCCAGGTAAACAATGGACTGCGCCTGACAGAGCGTTTCAACTAAAAAGGGATTGTCTGCCCAACCAGCACCAGGGTAGGGACGGAAACGTATCCCCTTTTGGTTCAAGAATTCGCGGCGGTACAAAGCAGACCAAATGGAAGGGTGCCCTTCAATTAGAACAGGGGCATCTTCCAAAACGAATGGCTTCTGCGATGTTTTCAGGCTGCCAAACAGAAGGCTAGGCTTCTTAACCAACGTTTCAGGATTGTCCCATTTGGCCAAATCGTACCAAGGGGTTTTGACTACATCAATTTGATCGCCAAAGCCGTCAGCGAAATTGAGCATTTCGGCAAACATACCGGAAAGAAGGTAGTCATCGGGCTCTACGATGGCAATGTATTCGCCCTGAGCCATATCTAAACCGCGATTGCACGTTGCACCATAGCCCTCGTTGGCCTTATCGATGCAAATAATGCGCGGATCCCTGCTGGCGTGTTCATGCATAATGGCCGACGAGCCATCTTTGGACCCATCGTTCAGGCAAATAATCTCCAGCTCATGCAAGGTCTGGGAGCGCACACTGCCCAGGCACTCGTCCAGTAAACTCTCAACGTTGCAAATCGGAATGATGACCGATACTTTTGGCGCTGCACCTTCGTTGGACACCAAATCCCCTATCTCATAGAAAAAAATGCGCGGAGCATATACTCCGCGCATTACCTTAACGCATTTATTTGCCGGTTTTGCAACGTACGCAAAATGCACCCTTAAAGAGCAGCCACCTTCGGCTCGGGGACAATCTCCCTGGGGTCTTCACCCTTTTCCGCGGCGGCAATTACCTTTGCCGAGGTTGCTTCGTCGCGATAAGCAAGCCACAGGCCCGTGCTTGCGTCGACTTCGCCCGCATAGGGGCCTGTGCCGCAGACAAAGGTGATTTTGTCTGCGTTCTCGGCAAAATCAACTACCAATGCAGACAAACCCTTTGCGTCCCAATTGGTGGAGCAATTTGCAGAAAGCACGTTGGCAAAAGAAGCTGCCGAAGAAGGATCGGAAGCAACCTGCTTGATGCCAGACTGAACAATGGCACGGTCCTGAATCTGACGACATGCATCCAAGTCGTTCGCATACTGCTTACGCGAACGCGCCAGCACCAATGCTTCCTTGCCGTTCAGATCCTGATCGCCTTTGGTGGGACTAATGTGATCGCCGGAAACAATGTCTTGAAGCTGCATGTTGATGGGTACATTCGCGGTTAGGCCACCCAGACCTTCAACGAAGTCCTCAAACTGCACGAAGCTCATGTCCATATAGTACTTAGGGGTGACACCCGTCAGGTCAGCAACGGCCTTCATGGACTCTTCAATACCAGCAACGTGGTAAACCTCGTTGAGCTTAACCTTCTGACCGTTGAGCTGCGTTTCCGTGTCGCGAGGAACGGAAACGATGGAAATGGCGTAGGTCTTTGGGTCAACGCGGACCAACATCATCACGTCGCTGCGGCCAGTGCCGTCAGAATAATCGGGCTTGCTGATTTCAACCGTGCCCGTGCGCGAATCGTCGCCCACAAGCAGAACTCAGAAGGGCCCGGTTTCCGTAGAGAACAGCCAAGCGGCTAATTTGCTTGCGCCATTCCCAGTTGTCTTTCAGTATGGTGTTTAAGGTTCCCAATAAACCGGTCCTTGCTTAACGCGAATAATTCCAAGCTTCGATGTTAGCATGGCAACATATTTTTAACAATTTGGCGGCATGCTTCCCTATCCGCCACCGACAGGTATTTAGCTTATGAATTCAAACTCTTCGAAGCCCTTGATTGACATCGTTATAACCGCACACAATATGGAATCCTGCCTGGGCGAATGCCTGCAATCGCTTGCTGCCCAAACCTTCGGCGATTTTTGCGCGCTTATCGTTAACGACGGATCCACCGACGGCACCAAAAGCGTGGCACAAGCTTTCGCGGATACCGACGATCGCTTCAGTGTCGTATCAACCCCAGGCCTTGGAGCCGGCGGAGCACGCAATAAGGGGGTCGAAGAGGTTAACGCACCCTATTTCATGGTTCTTGACGGCGACGATATCTTCCATCCCACCATGCTGGAAAAACTCCTTGCCGCCGCACGCAACGGGAAGGCGGACATTGCCATTTGCAACATGCAAGAATTCGACGATGTAACAAAAGAGCGCAACCACGTTGCCTGGGCCCTTAAGCGAAGCCAGCTTCCCCGTACATCGGCATTCAGCGGATGGCGAGACATGCCAGGCAACATCTTTGCCGCATTTATGGGTTGGCCCTGGGACAAGCTGTACCGCACCGAATTCGTGCTGGATTCGGGCATTCGATTCCCCAAATACTTGCCCAACAGCGAAGATATGCTGTTCACTTACCCGCTGCTAGTGCTGGCGCAGCGCATTGCCGTGGTGGATGAAGTCTTAATTGATCACCGCATGGGGCGCGACAACACTGTTTCTTCCTCACGCACAAAAGCCCCTTATGCGTTCTACGATGCCATATGTCGCATGAAATCGTTTTTACAGGAACAGCCTGAAACCTGGAATGCCTTGCAGAAAGATTATTTGAACTGGGCTTTTGATTGGACTCTTTGGAATATTGAAACCATAGGGGATACTTCTGTTGCGCATGAAATGGCCCAGCGCCTGCACGATGGGAGCTTTCCAGAACTAGAACTTTCCTTGCATGAATCCTCCTATTTCGCCGCATACCCACGCAGCATGGCAAGATACGCAACGCTGATGAATTCGCTGGGGCCAAGCATGCGCGACAACGGCCCGTTGGGAAGCTGCAACAAGCTGCCCTATGGGAAATATCGCTGCTGGAACGATATGAATTACGTACAAAAAGGACTTTCGGTTCTGCGCGACAAATTACGCGGACCAAGCGAATGGTAGCGGAACCAGGCCGCTAGGCGAACGGAGCACACGAGGTGAGCGAACTGGGGCGAAGCG
>ERZ827043.1736-NODE-1736-length-20974-cov-2.598642_pt1 | contig 20974 bp, 23 predicted proteins | sample MGYA00519923_ERZ827043 | MGnify/ENA primary metagenome ERZ827043 (study PRJEB31778, sample SAMEA3449251) | human gut metagenome | biome: human gut; feature: human-associated habitat; material: faeces | place: United Kingdom | collected 2010/2012 ...
CCATCGGTAATGGAGATAACGTTCGTAGGAATGAACGCACCAACGTCACCAGCCTGGGTTTCGATGATAGGCAGCGCGGTAAGAGAACCTGCACCGTTTTCATCGGACAGCTTACATGCACGCTCGAGCAGGCGAGAATGCAGGTAGAAGATGTCGCCAGGATATGCCTCGCGTCCGGGAGGACGATGCAGGGTCAGGGACATCTGACGATATGCAACGGCCTGCTTGGTGAGGTCGTCGTAGATGCAGAGTACGTGGCCGCCAGGATTCTCAGCGTTAGCGGGCTTGCCGTCTTCGCCGTTGTACATGAAGTACTCGCCCATTGCAGCACCAACCATAGGAGCCATGTACTGCAGAGGAGCAGGATCGGATGCGGTAGCGGCAACAACGATGGTGTAATCCATAGCGCCAAAGCGCTCGAGGGTCTCAACAATGCCGGATACGGTGGAAGCCTTCTGGCCTACAGCAACGTATACGCAGACCATGCCCTTGCCCTTTTGGTTGATGATGGCATCAACGGCAATAGAGGTCTTACCGGTCTGACGGTCGCCAATGATAAGTTCGCGCTGGCCACGGCCAATCGGAATCATGGAGTCAACTGCGAGGATACCGGTCTGCATCGGCTCTTCAACAGGCTGACGCTCATGAACGCCGGGAGCCTTGAATTCTACCGGGCGGGTAGCAGTGGTCTCAATGGGGCCCTTGCCGTCGATAGGCTGGCCGAGCACGTTAACAACGCGGCCGAGCATAGCCTTGCCAACAGGAACCTCAAGAATCTTGCCAGTGGTACGTACCTGGTCGTTTTCCTTAATTGCGGTGACGTCACCGAGGAGTACGGCGCCAACCTCATCTTCTTCGAGGTTCTGCACCAAACCGGAAACGATACGTCCATCGGAAGCGACGAACTCGAGAAGCTCGCCAGACATCGCACCCTTAAGGCCGTCGATACGCGCAATACCGTCGCCAATTTGTACAACCGTGCCGGTCTCGCGAGACTCAACGCTGGTGTTGATGGCGTCGAGCTGCTTGCGCAGTGCGGCGTCGATAGACTGTGCGGTGATTTCAGTCACTAGCATTCACCTCCATCTTTCTTTTTCAGAGCAATGCGAGCCTTGTCGAACTGCGTGCGGACGCTCGCATCGACATATCGGTCGCCAGTGCTCAGGATAATGCCGCCCTGGATCGAAGGATCGATGTGCTCAACAAGAACACAGTCGCGACCCAGATCAGATTCGGCCTTATTGGTAATTACGGTTCGCAGGTTGTCATCAAGTTCAACAACCGTCGTCACATCAACAACGTTGAAGTTAAGCTTGCTCTCGATGAGATCCTCGTACAGAGAAACAACGCGGCGGAACAGCGCAGCGAGAAGCCATAACTCCAAGAAGCTCTTTGACCACTGGGTTGTAGCCATCGAAAACGTTGCCTGCAAGCGCCTGGCGCTCTTCGGCAGTGTAAGCCTCGTTATCCAACGAGAGACGTAAATCGATGTTGGTTGCCATGAACCCAAGGATCTGGCGCATCTGGTTGCGAACCTCAACGACAGCGTCACGACCGCCGGTGGCGTTAGCGCCATCGATGGCAGCGTTGGCGTAGGCTGCAATCGTTTCATTGATGACAAGACGATTAGCCATTTAGACTACCTGCCTCTTTCACGTAGCGCTCGATGAGCTTACGGTGCTCATCGTCGCTGAAATCCTCACCGATCAGGCGAGATGCAACGGCAATAGAAGTATCTGCCATGGTAGCCTGAAGCTCTTTGACGGCATTTTCCTTCTCCTGCTCGATTTGCGCACGAGCCTTGTCGACAATGGCATCTGCCTCAGCCTGAGCCTTAGCGGTGATCTCCTTTTCGAGAGCGTCGCCGGTGAGCTTGGCATTGTTGAGGATCTGCTGAGCCTGGGTTTTTGCACCCTCGAGCTGCTCACGATACTCAGCCAGAAGTCGTTCGCTTTCCTGTCGTGCCTCTTCAGACTTCTCCAAAGAGTTCTTGATCGTTTCCTCACGCTTGTTCAGCATGCCCTCGAACAGAGGCCAACCAAACTTGGCAAGAACGATCCACAAGATGATGAAGGCGACGAGCATGGGGATGAATTCTTCCATCTGAGGAAGAATTGCATTGATTCCTGCTCCTTCGTCAGCGAACGCGCATACCGGGAATGCCGCAGACGCAGCCGCAAAGGCGATCATGCCACTTGCGCAGTTACGTACGTGTGCGTTCAATTCGCGTGCCTCCTTCTCTTCTTTCGGTTTCTTCGTTAGTTACTTACTTCGCGAAGTTCTAGCCGATGAAGAAAAGAACCAGGCCGAGCAGTGCGAGTGCCTCAGACATAGCAGCACCGATGAAGAAGTAGCCCATGAGCTGACCCTTCATCTCAGGCTGACGAGCAGCAGACACGCACAGGCCGTAGGTAGCAACGCCGATACCGATGCCAGGGCCGATTGCTGCGAGGCCATAGCCAACGACCTTCAACGCAGCGATTGCGAGAGTGAGTTCCACGATTACCTCCTTTAGTTGGACAAGGGCCTTTCCCTCGTCCCTATTACTTAATCAGCTGAAATTTTTCTTGTACCAGCTGTAGTACACAAGTTAGGTGGCGGCCTCTAGGCCGCCTGCGCCGCTAAGGGCGCAAGCCGAAAACTGTTTCTTCCTATCAGTGAGGATGGATTGCCATGCCGATGTAGGAAGAAGACAGAATGGTGAATACGTATGCCTGCAAGAAAGCAACGAGGGTTTCGAGCGCATACATGAAGAACAGCAAGAAGAACCATGCGATTGCAGGCAGACCCGCAACGATGTCCATCTGGAAGATGGCGGTCTGCAGGAAGATGGTGGTTGCCAAAGAGAATACGGCGAGAACCATATGGCCTGCGAGCATGTTGCCGTAAAGTCGAACGGCAAGAGTCAGAACGCGGATTACCATGGAGAAGAACTCCAGGAACCAAATGATGGGGGCAATAGGCGCCGGTACGCCCGAAGGGCACAGCGACTTGAAGTAATGAAAGAAGCCAAGCTCCTTCAAGCCCCAGAAGTTGAAGTAGATAAAGGAAATAGCAGCCAGTGCCCAGGTGATGGAGATGGTGCCCATAGCGGCCTTTGCACCAGGGATGAGGCCGATAATGTTGGCGGTAAGGATGAAGAAGAACAGCGTAGCCAGGAAGGGAACGTGCTTCTTGAAGCCTTCGCCGATAACGTCGGCGCCAACGCCTTCAGAAATGAAGTTGTAGCCGAACTCGAAGATGTGTGCGAACTTACCGTGAGGTACGAGCGTAAGCTTGCGACCCGCGATAAGAACCAATGCAGCTACCAGAACGAGAGCGACCAGCATGTACAGGACGTACTGGGATACGTTCCAACCCGCAATGGAAAAGACCGTCGTCGAGTCGAACTGAGACGAGAGATGCTGTGCCTCCTCGACGAACTGTGAAAGAGCTTCACCCATCAGGATTCCTTACCTTTCCGTTACTTACTTATTTCTTGCGCTTAGCAAGGACGTTCTTATAAACGACATATGCAGACGTGGACACGATAAGCGCCACGATCTCAGCCACACCAAAGGGAAGAACCACATCGCGCGCAACCATAGCGCACACGATAAGAGCGACGGCAACCACAATGAGCGATACAAACGTACCAGCCAAACCGTACAAACCAGCGCTCATAGCAGAAAGACTCGTGGAGCGGCGTGCAAGGCGCAGGGAAATGAACAAGGGGAGAAACCCGATGATTCCTGCTGCGATTCCTGCTGCTACTGGTGCGAGCATTTCTTCCTTTCTTCCGTGTTCAGAGCCTAAAGCCCAATTTTGACCACATGCAGCATAAACGCCATCACATGGTTGTTAACAGTGTTTCCGATAACGTGCAATAAATTTGGGCGAGTGGCATCTGCCCACAAACCCAGCTGAATACAATAGCGTACTAAAACACTATCTGAAACCTCTATTTAAGAATCTAACGGGCAATACCATTGTTTTGTCCTATATTTTTGTGCATTTCAAACTTTTCAAACACGTTCTATTTAGCAAACATGGTCATCTGTAGAAAATACGCTACTCACTTTTTGAAGTCTGTCCGTCAAATATGCGAATTTTGATATTTGACTCATTCAAAAGTTCCATTGCAAGTTCATCGGGATACGGATTGCGGTAGATGATCTCACTGATTCCTGCATTAATGAGCATCTTCGCACACACTACACAGGGCTGCGTAGTGATGTATATGGAAGAACCTTCAATGTCGATACCATAACGCGCCGCCTGAAGAAGGGCGTTCTGTTCTGCGTGCAGTCCGCGGCAAATTTCGTGGCGCTGGCCCGAAGGAACGCCGAGTTTTTCTCGCAGGCATCCAGTAACAGAGCAATGACGCAGCCCCGTGGGCACGCCGTTGTAGCCAGTAGCCAGGATACGCTTCTCCTTTACGATGATGGCCCCCACCGCGCGACGCAAGCACGTTGTGCGTGTGGCAACCTCATCTGCCAAGGTCATAAAGTACTCATCCCATGAAGGACGCTCTTGCCTGATCATCAGACCCTCTCCCGCTCTTAAGCCAGTTCGCTTTGAACCGGCGTGCCTTCGGTACGGAAAATGCGATCGCCCGCGTCACCCAGGCCGGGGACGATGTAGGCATCCTCATTAAGACCTTCATCGATAGCGCAGGTGAATAGGCGCACAGAGGGATCATGCTCAAGTACGGTCTGCACGCCCTCGGGCGATGCGACGATAACGCAGGCTGAGATATCCTTCACACCGCGCTTGCGCAACGCGTCGATTGCCGCGCAAAGGGATCCACCTGTAGCAAGCATGGGATCTACGAGCAGCACCGAACGCTCGGCAATGTAGTCGGGCATTTTCGCATAATACTCGTGGGGTTCGTGGGTTATCTCATCGCGGTACATGCCCAAATGGGCAACGGGAGCAGTGGGAATCAGGTCCAACATGCCGTCGAGCATGCCAAGGCCTGCACGCAGAATGGGAACAACCACCGGCTCGATGCCCCTGATGGATTCACATTCACACGTGGCAATAGGCGTTTTCACCTCGACCGAGCGCGTTGCCAGGTCCTGGGTGGCTGCGTAGCCTTCCAAAAGAGTAATCTCGCGCACGGTCTGGCGGAAAAGATAATCGGGCGTATCTTCATTGCGGATCACCGACAGCTTATGCTTAATAAGCGGATGATCGACAACGGTCAAGCGCTCTTCGCTTGCGAAGTCCATGCGTTTCTCCTTACTGCTGTACGCTTCTTCGCTGAACAGTGTATTGCTTTTGGCTGAATCAAAACAGGAAAAAGGCAGGGTTTGCGCATTCATAGCAAGATATCACCTGAAATAGGTGAGGCGGAATGGCGAACCGAGGGCCCGATCGCGCCATCGCCCGACGATCCAACCCCTTGCGCAGGCAGAGCACAAGCCTTGGGGATATAGGGACAGGCCCTATATCCCCATCTAATGAAAAAGAACCTCGCTTGCGATGCATTACGCAAACGGGGTTCTTCCTTTGTGCACTATAACCCGGCGGGAAAATGGGACAGGCCCCTATATTCCCACTCTACAGCTCGGGATAAAGAGGGTGCTTGGCAATGAGACCCGCTACTTCTTCCTTGATCTGTGCGAGGCGTGCCTCGTCTTCAGCGTTGAAGACCGTGGCAGCGATAAGCTGACCAATGCGATGGAATTCATCGGCATCGAAGCCACGCGTGGTGCCCGCTGCCGTACCAACACGAATACCGCTGGTTACGAAGGGCGAGCGCTTTTCGTTGGGGATAGTGTTCTTGTTCACCGTCAAGCCCACGGATTCAAGAAGCTTCTCTGCGTCCTTACCGGTAATGTCGGCAGGAGTAAGGTCTACCAAAACCAGGTGATTGTCGGTGCCGCCCGATACCAGACGCAGACCGCCTTCCACCATGCCTTCGCCCATAGCAGCGCAGTTCTTAACCACGTTTTCCATGTACGTCTTGAATTCGGGCTTCAAGGCCTCGCCGAAAGCAACAGCCTTTGCTGCGATGATGTGCATCAGAGGACCGCCCTGCGTACCAGGGAATACCGCGGAATTGATCTTCTTTGCCAGAGCTTCGTCGTTGGTGAGGATGAAGCCGCCACGGGGACCGCGAAGGGTCTTATGGCTGGTGGAAGTTACCACGTGAGCATAGGGCACGGGGCTCGGATGCAAGCCAGCAGCAACCAGGCCAGCAATGTGCGCCATATCGATCATGAGGTATGCACCAACCTCGTCTGCGATTTCGCGCATACGCTTGAAATCGATAATGCGAGGATATGCAGAAGCACCACCCACAATAAGCTTGGGCTTATGCTCCTTGGCAAGACGCTCGATCTCGTCGTAATCGATGAGCTCGGTTTCGGGGTTAACGCCGTAAGAGACAACGTTGTAATCCTTGCCCGAGAAATTAACGGGAGAACCATGGGTAAGGTGACCACCATGGTCGAGCGAAAGGCCCAGCACGGTATCGCCCAGGTTGATCAGCGCCTGATAGGCGGCAAGGTTGGCGTTAGCGCCAGAATGAGGCTGCACGTTGGCAAACTTGCAGTCGAACAGCTTGCAAGCGCGCTCGATTGCCAAATCTTCAACGATGTCGACCTTTTCGCAGCCGCCGTAATAGCGCTTGCCGGAATAACCTTCAGCGTACTTGTTGGTAAGTACGGTGCCCATTGCCTGCATTACGGCAAGTGAAGCAATATTCTCTGATGCGATAAGCTCGATAGTTGAGCGCTGGCGGGAAAGCTCCTGCCCAATTGCGTCTGCTATTTGAGGGTCTTCTGCTGCGAGATAGTCGTAAGACATATGCCGCGCTCCTTTCGAACTGCGCTTAGCACTTTTGTAGTGCCCTCAAAGATAGCACAGCGTCATAAGAAAAGGAGCCGCAGCACCGCTCCTGCGGCCCTACGGCTCCTTGTTTTCGACAAATGTTACGTACGCGAAACGAATCCGCCACGAACCCCTTAGTTACCGAAAGCCTCGGAAGCGGAGATGCCGCCACCGAACATGCTATCGGCAAGCGCCTGCTGGTTGTCGGTGTTGTTCATGTCAAGCTTCCAATCCTTGCCGTCCTTGGTCAAGGTAAAGGTAACTTCGGTTTCTACCGGAGTTGCCGCATCGAGTGCTGCCATGAACGTCTTACCTGCATAAGCGTAGATCTCGTCGGTGGTGCTGAAACCCTGCTTCATAGCGTCATCAGCAAAGGTGTCGCCCCAGCTCGTAAGAACAACGTAGAGCTGCTTGCTGGTGATCTTGGTAGTTGCCTTGGCGGTATCGCCGTCAACCTTCACATCGCCAATTTCATAAGCGAAGCCGTTCACCCAAGACTTGAACAGAGATTCCCCGTCCATGCCCAGCTGCTCGAGCTGTTTCAGGTCAGAACCGCCCATTTGGCCAACAAGCTTAGATGCCTCATCGTCGCTGGGATTGACGAACTGGGAGAGTTCGGCGTCGAGCGCCTGCTTCGCCTTTTCCTCTTCGCTTGGGCCGCAGCCAACAAGGCCGAGGCACAGAATTGCCGCGAACAGCGCCACGGCTGCCGCCAAAAGCCAATGGCGGGCTTGCGTCTTTGCGTTGTCCATCTTTTCCTCCTTGCATTCGTCTTTCCGCACGAATGCAGAAAGATATTTTTTCAAGCTCGAACGAGCTTGTCCCAAACATATTTACCCAAAAGGGACGCTATTGGCGCGAATCAATTGCGCAATATGCCACATTAGCTGATAAATGCCTTAGTCGAGCGCATTGATCTTCTCAACGCGGCCAGCATGGCGTCCACCGGCGAATTCCGTGGCAATAAAGGCATCCAAAATGCTTTCGTTGTCTTCCAAGGAAACGAAACGACCGGAAAGCGTAATGACGTTGGCGTCGTTATGCTCACGGCAAAGAACAGCGAAATCGCGGCGAACCACATTGGCTGCGCGAATGCCCTCCATCTTACCTACCGCCATGGCCATACCGATGCCCGTACCGCACACCAAAACGCCACGCTCAGCAGCGCCCGACTGCACGTCTTCGCCAACCTTAACGGCGAAATCGGGATAATCTACACGGTTGTCGCTATCGGGGCCGCGATCGATAACCTCGTGGCCTTCGCCCTTCAAGTAAGCAGCAAGCTGCTGTTTTTGTTCGAAGCCAGCGTGATCCGATGCGATAGAGATCTTCATGATGCCTTCTCCTTTTCCGCGCTAAGGCGGCACACAGACGCAAGGCTACGCAGCCCCGCTATAGATAATCTATCCACATTATACGGAAGAAGCGCGCAAGCTCGCCTAGCTTAACGCTGCCGAAACGGAAAAGGGATCCGTTTGCGCCAAGCGCTATCGGGAACGCGTCCTATCGACGCACTCATGCCAATAGTCGAGCATGCGGGAACGCGTGCCGGCGCTCACATTCGACATGAAGGTGCGCTCAATGCCCCGCAAGCTCGCAATCTCTTCAGTGTTGCGCCAGAAACCCGTAGACAAACCAGCCAAATAAGCCGCTCCTAAGGCCGTGCTTTCCACGCATTCGGGACGCTGGATGGCAGCACCCACGATATCGGCGCAACACTGAAGCATGAAATTGTTGCGACAGGCTCCGCCATCAACCGCCAACGCAGATACCGGAATTCCCGCATCGCGAGCCATACCTTGCAGCACGTCCTGTACCTGGAATGCTTGCGCCTCGAGGCACGCACGCGCTATGTGCGCTTTTGTGGCCCCGCGCGTCAATCCGTAGATGGCGCCGCGCGCATTGGCGTCCCAGTACGGAGCGCCAAGCCCCGTGAACGCAGGCACCACGCACACTCCCGCCGAATCGGGCACGCTCATTGCAAGTTCCTCGGTTTGAGAAACGTCGTCGATAATCCCCAAGCCATCGCGCAGCCACTGAATAAGAGCACCCGCCATGAACACGCTTCCTTCCAGCGCATATTCGAGACCGGCCGCACCCGGCGCAGAAGCAGCAACCGTGGTTACCAGCCCGCGGGTAGAAGCACATAGCCGCTGCCCCGTGCTCATAAGCAAGAAACAGCCAGTGCCAAACGTTGCCTTCACCTGACCGGGCTTGAAACAGCATTGCCCAAACAGCGCCGCCTGCTGGTCGCCCGCCACGCCGCGAATCGGAATAGCGCCGGCAATAACCGGATGATGCATCATTCCAAAATCGCCTGAAGAGGGACGAACTTCGGGCAACATGGCTTCAGGAACGTTGAACAACCGGCACAGCCATTCGTCCCACTGCCCCGTATTAATGTTGAAGAGCATGGTCCGGCTAGCATTGGTGGGGTCGGTCGCGTGAACCTCGCCCTGAGTTAGATTCCAAATAAGCCAAGAATCCACCGTGCCGAAAGCCAGCTCGCCGGCTTCGGCGCGTTCACGCGCACCGGGCACCGCATCCAGGATCCAAGCGATTTTCGAAGCGGAGTAGTACGCATCGGGAATCAAGCCCGTTCTGCGCGTTACCTCAGCAGCAGTTTCCGCATCCGAGCAACAGCGCTCCACGATTTCGGTAGTGCGACGACATTGCCACACAATGGCGTTGTGAATGGGTTCGCCCGTGACGCGATCCCATACAACGGTGGTCTCTCGCTGGTTGGTAATACCGATACTGTCTATTTGGCTTGCCGATACACCTGTTGATACCAGTAATTCCGCCAGCACCTTAAGCTGACTGGAAAGAATGTCTTTCGGAAAATGCTCCACCCAACCTGGCTGCGGAAACAACTGGGGGAATGGGCTTTGGGACATGCCCTTTATACGGCCCAGCCTATCTATCAAAACCGCACGGGAAGACGTTGTCCCTTGATCAAGTGCAATTACATATTCGCCCATACTGGCTGCTCTCCTTGCTCTTCGGAGGGTCGAGGCTTAGCGTTGTTTAGCTTTCAGAGGCACCGGATTCTGCAGCAGCAGCGCCCTCTCTCGCTGGCACACTGCCTTCCTTGCCTTCAACATTATGGGGCTGCGAAACTTCACGCGTGCGCACCACAGCATTCATAACCACGCACTCGGTGAACCACTGCTCAACATCGGTGAACACATCAACGCGACGCAGCTCATTCAAAATCTCATGGCGCATGTTCGGATAGATGATTTCGCGAACGTCTTCAACACCCTGGCTACGATATAGGTCAGCCGCCGCGCGAACACCTTCGCCGCACGCACCCACAGGATCATCCGCACCAGCCACAAACAGCAGCGGCAGGTTCTTCGGCACTGCTGCCGCGCTCTTTTTTGTTACCACTTCTGCGGTAAGATCGGTGAGCGTTGCATAAGCACCGGCAGAAAAAGCCTGGCCAGAAAGCGGGTCGGCCAAATAGGCATCAACGACGGCAGGGTCAGTGGAAATCCAGTCGGAATCGGTACGTGCATCTTCGATGGCAGAAGAAAACGCGCCGATTGTCAGCGAATCAAGCAGGCGAGAACGATACGTTTCCCCACGTAAGGCGCCAATCGCACGCGAAAGCGTACGGCCCAGCAAGGAAAGTGCACGAGGCTGATTGCCCGTTCCGCACAGCACAGCGCCCGTAAGGCCCTTCGGGTTGCGGGCGATGCAGGCACGCACCACAAAACTTCCCATGGAATGACCGAACAAAAACAGCGGCAGGGCGCCTGTTTCACGGCTTGCCTTGAATGCGGCTTCGCGCGCACGCAGCACATCGGCAATCAGGATGTCTTTCCCCCCTTGAAGAGGCATGCATCCCAGCTCATCGGCAGAAGAGACGCTTTTCCCATGACCGATATGATCGTGCCCGAACACAACATAACCTAAACCCGCCAAAAAGCGAGCGAACGAGTCATAGCGCTCAATGTGCTCCGCCATGCCGTGAACCAATTGAACTATACCGCGACGACTGTATACCGGGTCGGGCAGCCACACCATAACGCGCAGCCACGACCTGCCGTCGGCGGAAAGCGTAGAGGTTTCTTGCACAAGAGGGTAGGTATTACGAGCCATAGCTGTGCCTCCTTTTAGGAAAGCGCGCGAATATCGGCAACAGTAATTGCCCCCTCGCGCACCAACACAGGATGATCGCCCAAGGCGCAGTTAACGATAGTAGAAGCAATGCCGCTTTTCGGCTCTTCGTCGGAAAGCGCTGCACCCACCGCGGCAAATATTGCCGGATCGATTTCGTCGAACGCGATGGTGTTTTTCTGCCCCGAAATGTTTGCCGAGGTAGTGGCCAGAGGGCAACCCAATTCCCCAATAAGGGCACGAGCTGTTTCGTTTGCGGGCATACGTAGGCCGATGGTGCCCTCCTCCGAGCAAAAAGCCGCAGGCACTTCGTCGCTCGCCTTCACAATGATGGTAAGCGGGCCAGGCCAAAACGTGCGCGCCAAGGCAAAAGCGAAATCGGGAACCATCTTGCCGTAACGCTCAAGATCTTCGATACCACCCACCAACCAGGCGATGGGCTTTTTCTTTTCGCGATGCTTGATAGCGTACAGAATATCGGGGCTCGGCGCATGCAGCACCGAAACACCCAACCCGAATAGGGTATCGGTCGGAAAAACGATAGGCTGACCGTTCTTCAGCGCTTCCAGCGCCTCTTCGTGTGTGTGCGCTCCATTGGACATTTTCATCAAAGCTTTCATGATTATGGGACGTTTCGCCACGTACTTCCGCGCGTGGCACCAAGCCTTGTTTCAGGACTTCAATAATACCGCGCCCGCAGCACACAGCACAGCATTACCTGCGGATAATGGTTCGCTTTCAGCGAATCGTTACCTTGTTTTTCGGCGGTGGCTAAAAGGGAAGAGAGGCCGCGCTCACCGCGCCCCAGGCCCAGACGCCGCATCCCAACATCGGCAAAGGGGAAGAGCCTAAGCCGCAAGCAGAGTGCTCGCGGATTTTTCAGCCGGGAAACAAGACTGGTCTAATGGGTGCGCAAGCCGAAACTACGCTCGCAACGATCACCGCCCAAATCCGATGCCCACGCTAGCCCCCTGGGTTTAAAAACGAGGCCCCAGGAGCACATGCTCTTGGGGCCTCGACTCAAGATTAAACGTATCGCTCGGCAATTCTACTGGCAATCCGCAAGCCATCGCAGGCGGCAGACATGATGCCACCTGCAAAGCCGGGGCCTTCCCCGCAAGGATACACCCCGTTACCGGGAAGCTCTTCGAGCTCTACGCCATCCTTGGCAAAGCGCGCTTGCATATCGCGGCCGCGGCAAATACGAACCGGCGAAGAAGATCGCGTTTCCGGGGCTATCATCAGGGCATTCGGATCATCAAAACCCTTCAGCTTTCGGCCCAGCAGAGGCAACGCCTGCGCCAGCGACTCCGACACGAAAGAAGGAAAGCACTCGGCAATGGGCGCTTCGATCACGCCGCGGGCATACGTTGGCGCGGGCTTTGCGCCCTTCACCGGAGCAGAGCCGCCCAGAAAACTTCCCACGCGCTGGCTTGGCGCTTCGTAGGGTTTCCCACCATGTTCCGCAGAAACACGGAAAGCCGCCTGCTCTATTTCACGCTGGAGCTGAGCGCCTGCCAGCACATCGCTGCTTCCGAAATCGGCGGGATCGACGTTCACCAACACTGCCGAATTGGCGTTCTTGCCTGCACGCGCATAACGACTCATGCCGTTGGTAACGATGCCGCCCTCTTCGCTGGCGGCAGCCACCACTTCCCCACCAGGGCACATGCAGAACGTATACACGCTGCGGCCCGTAGGCAGATGCACTGCTAGCTTGTATTCGGCAGCACCCAAGGCAGGATGTTTCGATGCTTTCCCCCATTGAGCCTGATTAATGGCCTGCTGCGAATGTTCAATGCGAACACCCACCGAAAAGGGCTTCTGCTCCATAGCGAAGCCCTGGTTGCGGCACAGCTCGAACACATCGCGCGCCGAATGACCGCACGCCAACACCAGTTCAGCAGCGGCAACTTCTTCGCAAGCGCCCGTTTCCACGTTTTCCAACTGCACGGTAGCAAGCTTGCCTTCCGTAAAACTCCACCCAGAAAGGCGCGTGCCGAAACGTACTTCCCCGCCACGCTCGATTACTTCGTTGCGCATAGCGCTTACAATACTTGGTAGGTTGTCGCTGCCCAGATGAGGATGAGCGTCTACTAGAATGCTTTTCGGCGCGCCTGCATCAGCAAACCAGTGCAACACATGCTTTGTAAAGGGATTCTTGATATTGGTTGTAAGTTTGCCGTCCGAAAAAGTACCCGCTCCACCTTCTCCGAATTGGATGTTGGAATGGGGGTTCAAGGCGCCCGTTTCCTGGAAAGCTGCAATGTCTTCCGCACGTCTTTCCACGTCAAAGCCACGCTCCACCACCAAGGGGCGAAGCCCGCAGCGAGCCAGGTACAGTGCGGCAAAAAGCCCCGCCGGGCCCAATCCCACTACCACGATCCTGCCACCCTGATCACGATCGGGATGAGAGCAGTCGGGATACGAAAGCGGCTCGTATTCTTTTGCCACGCGAACGTTCAGGCCTTTTGGCGCCCTTTTAAGCAGGCGCTGTTCCTGAGATTGCGGCAATTCGACGCGAAACGAAGTGGTGAAATGAACATTGTTCCTCTTGCGCGCATCCACGCTTTTGCGCGTCAGAACAGCACTGCAGACATCACGCTCGGAAACGCCCAGCGCCCGAGCCACTTCTTTCGTTCGCATTTCGACATTTTTCGGCAACGCCGCATCCAGCGAAAGGCGAATACCCGAAACCTCTAGCATGACTGCTCCTTCTTTATCTTCCGCGCGATATCCCTGCCCGCAAGAATGCCGCACGCCCAAGCCCAATGAAGGTTGTATCCGCCACACGGGCCGTCAACATCAAGCGCTTCGCCCAGTACGTACAAGCCCGGCCAGGCTTTCAGCTCCAACGATTCCGCGCAAACAGATTCGGGAGCTATGCCGCCGCGATGAACCTGGCACTGTGATTCATCGGCAATGCCCTGGACCATTAGGGGGAATGCCTTCATGATGCGCGCTATACGACAGCACAACTCCTGCTGCAGCGGTTCATCAGGCCGTATCCCAGATGCCGCCAGCAGAGCAGCGCCCAATTCGGACAAAACGAATCCCCGGAACAGCGTATGCGCCGGCTGACCCTGAAGACGTTCAGCACGCGTACGGATAACGTCTTCGGCTTCACGGGGTTTCATAGCCGGCAGAAAATCGACCAGCAGCGTTTCGCCTGTATGCGCATAGCGTGAAGCGTTGAACACCACGATGCCCGATATGCCGTAGCCGCGGAACAATACTTCGCCCTCTTCGGAAAAGCCGCTGCTCGGAAGGCTAATGCGTACGTGGGAGCGTATGCCATCCAGTTTTTCGCTCGATACGTTTTCAGGGAATGCTGCGGCGAGAGGGCCGAGCGTTGGACGCAACGGTGCGGTAGGCAGCGCAGGAATAGCACCGGCCAGTAAAGACTCCGCGCAGCCACCACCGGCAGCAACAACCACTCGCCCTGCGCGAACCGTTGCCTGCTGCGGCACCCTGTCGGATTCGCCGGCAGCCGTACCTCCGTTGCCCGTGGATGAATGCGACTCTTCGAGAAGAACATCGAACCCATCATGGCTGCGGTGGGTTTCAAGCGCCTTTACACAGGGATGAATATCGACAACATGCGCAGGCAGTGCTGCCATAAGCACTTCCAACACCGACGAAGCTTTGTTCGAAAAGGGATACAGCAGCCCACCGCTTTCAGAAGCTTCTTCCCATACGAGGCCCAGTTCTTCAAACCAATTGATAATGGGGCGGACAGGGTCGTCGCCAAGAAAGCCAAAGGCTTGGGACACGAATGCGCTATTCCAATAGCGGCTAACATCCGGCTGCGAATTTGAGAAGTTGCAGCGGCCGTTGCCGCTGCGCAGGATGGGAGCACCGATTCGTTTTCCCTGCTCAACCAAAAGAATGTTTGGCAGCGCCGCTCCCGCCGCACGGGCTTCCCAAAGGCACGAAACTGCGCAAGCGAGGCCAGATGCCCCACCGCCTATGATAATGACATCGTACGATTCCTTGAAAGCAAACGGTTTACGCTGCTCGGCAGCCTGCCGTTTGCGCTGTGTGTTCTTCTTTTTGCTCATGCATCACATAATACGTGAGCGCGTGGCAATTAATCGCTTGAAGAGCAGGGAGTCATGAAAGTCCAAAAAAAGCCGGGCTGCGCGCCGAGCCGCACTTATGCGGCAGCAGCCACGCTACCGGCATCGCCTGCTGCGGCGGTTGCGTTGTCGGCGCCCGATGCATATTGAATAATGCGCCTGCCCCTTATTTCCCTTGTACAAAAAACTGACCCTGGGATTAAACCCCAGGGTCAGTTTTGTCTGAGTCTTTGATTACGTGCAGCCCACCCGAGTTCCGAGCTGTTTTCGCACCAGCGCTTTAGCCAAAGCGCCGCCCGCTCTCGGACTCGTTTGAATTACTCGGCAACGATTCCGCCCACCCAAACTAACAGGTGCAACGTTGCAGGGTTTGTATTCTGCCTGTTTGCTTCGTTAGCAGGAAGGCCGATCTTGGCAACACGTTACTGGACGTCCGCCTTCCACAAGCCGTGCAAATTGCAGTACTCGTATACGGCAACAGGCTCTTCGCCAGGAACAACCGCAAAATCCGCCTTGGGCTCTTCGCCAGGCTGAAGATGCTTCACCTGGAAGCCCTTCGAGGTTTCCAGCACGATCATGGTGATGAAATGAGCCTCCATCATGGGGTGCAAAACGCTACCTACCTCAACGTGGATGGTTTCGCCTACCGTGACTACCGGAACGTGCTTTTCTGCAGCGCCGTCGGTTTCGCCTGCACGGAGCAGCGTCATTTCTTCACCACAGCATGAAAGCGGCACGCCCTGGTCGAACAGCTTAACGGCAACGTTTCCGCAGTGAGCGCATTTGTAGAATTCAAGTTTCATGATATTCCCCCTTCATTTGGGACGCTGCCGATACATGGGCTCTTCGGCAGCGAGTTAGCTTCGATGCCTTTATTATGCTACTTCTAGAGTAGCATTTCTAGATAAGAATCGGTGAGCGGTAGATGGGCTGAAAGAATCCCGTTTCTATCAGGCAATACGCCAGGGCGCAAAAGCGAGCACGTTCAGCCGCCTCCGCAACAAAGCACACCCTCCCGCCCCTTCGCGTCAGATAATATCTTTCCGCTCTTTCACGGCAGGCAGCGCGCGCAACCAACCCTTCTATGCCAATCGGGGGCCTTCTTGAGGATGTTTCGTTTTCAGCGCATACACTAGCAAGACTACGCCCGCCACAATAAGCGGCACCGAAAGCACCTGCCCCATGGTGAGCCAGCCGCCCCAAAGGTAACCGAGCTGAGCATCGGGCTGACGCACAAATTCAATAAGGAAGCGGCAAATGCCATACCCCACCATGAACACACCAAAATACGTGCCGCGCGCAAACGGCGGGCGCTTGCGCGACATCACGAAGAGGATCGCAAACAGCAACGCACCTTCCAGCAAAGCCTCGTACAGCTGGCTGGGATGACGTGGCTCCATGCCGGCAGAACCGCCAAACACAACGCCCCAGGGAAGGTCGGTTGGCGCACCCCACAGTTCGCCGTTAACAAAATTTGCGCAACGGCCGAAGAAAAGGCCAATGGGAACACCGATAATTGCCAAGTCAACAAGGGAAAGATAAGGCATGTGCACCATGCGCGCCGCCACGATACCAGCCACAAGCGCACCGATAAAGCCGCCATGGAAGCTCATCCCCCCGCGCGAAAACTCGAGAATGGCCAGCGGATTCGCGGCGTACATATCCCAGTTGTAGAAAAGGACGTAGCCCAAACGACCGCCCACGATAACGCCGATCATGGCGCATAGCATAATGATGCAGAGCGAGTCGAAGTCGAAGCGCATCTTCCAGCGCTTGCCAACCACATACATAATGGCAATGACGCAGATAAAGCCCGCCACATAGGCAAGGCCATACCAACGCGCCGAAAAAGGACCAATGGTAAAGGCCACAGGATCAAGGCTCTGATAAAGGTTGTTTAACATGTATCCCTTTCGCTGTCTTTAGGCAACAAGCGCTTGAAGGTGCGCGCTCGTTTCTGGCGATTACCCTAGCACACCTTTACGCCTTGGCTCCAAGAGGGGATCAAAACAAAAAGCCGCTCCGGAGAGCGGCTTTCATTTACTTTTCAGCATTCGTCGAAGGCGCATTGCTTAGGAAGAACTCGCAGAAACGGCAGATATCCTTCACGCTTTGCTCCCTGTCGATATCACACCTAAACAGCAAATCAAGGTTCGAGGTTACCTTGTGGGTCGGACGTTCGCAGGCTGCAAAATGGCAATCTGCCGGGCACGGCTCACCAGGTACGTTATGAGGGCAGCGCGACTGCATTTCATCGTCGCAACCGCGAAGTTCCCAGCAATGCATAGCGCTTTCCTTAGGATGCAGGTACTACGCGGGTTACGCCAGGAACGCGATCCTTCAAAACGCGTTCAACGCCATGAGCGAGCGTCATCTGAGACATAGGGCAGCCCTTGCAAGCGCCCTGAAGCTCAACGGTAACTACGCCTTCTTCGTCAACGTCTACCAGCTGAACGTCGCCGCCATCTGCCTGGAGGGAGGGGCGGATGAGCTCGAGCACTGCAGCTACATCGGACTTCTCTACCATATTTTCTCCTTACATTTGCCGGGGCCCGCAGTTGCGAGCCCCGTTTCTGCTTTATTCCTGGGTCATTCTATCATGCACAAAGCGGCCGATTCGCTCGAAATCGGCCACGAGCGTTTCCATGCGCGTAGGGTCATGAAGCGCTGCGGCGGGGTGATACACCGGCGCCACCAAAAAGCGTCCGGTTTGCCGCACTGTGCCGCGCAAATGACTCACTCCCATGTCGGTTTTCAGGATGAACTGGGTGGCAAAATTACCCATAGTGATGAGCAGCCACGGACTGACAGTTTGCACCTGCGTGCGCAAAAACGGGGCGCACGCTTCGATTTCCGACGCTGAAGGATTGCGATTCGACGGCGGTCGGCACGTTGGCAATGAACACCTCTTCGCGACGAAGATGGGCATGCCACAAAAGCTCATCGAGCAATTTGCCAGCGGCACCCACGAAGGGACGCCCCTGTAAGTCCTCATACCTACCAGGGGCTTCGCCGATAAGCATGATGCCCGCATGAGGATCCCCTTCGCCAAACACCGTATTGGTTCGGCCTTCGCACAAGCTGCAAGCATGACATGCCGCCACTTGCTGGGAAAGCTCGTCAAGGGGAACCGCTTCGATCTTCATGGTGCTGCCTAACGGTAATAGCGTGGCATGCGGTGCGAGAAGCCGATAGTTACCTCGTGTTCGATGGTGGCTGCGCGCTTTGCCATTGTAGTGATGGAGCAATCGACCGTAGGATGCGGGCCGGCGATGATGACTTCGTCTCCGATGTGCGGATCGAGCGTAGGAGCCGAAACGCGCGAGCGGAGATCAACTTCGAACATGCACTGATCCATGCAGATGTTGCCCACCTGATGAACCGCACGATCATTAAAGGCAAAGTCGATTTTGCCCGAAAGCAAGCGAATCAGGCCATCGGCATACCCGACAGGAACCGTGCAGATCTTCACGCTGCCAGGGCTGCGGTAGTTCATGCCGTAGCTTACGCCTTCGCTCATGGGCACCGTCATAACGTTGGTGATGCGCGCATGCACGCTCATTGCAGGACGCAGGTCGATGAGCTTGTGCGTATCGGGCGCGGCTTGGTAGCCGTACATGGAAATGCCCAAGCGGCACATATCAAAGTGGGTCTTCGGGAAGCGATACGTTGCCGCGGAGTTATCGCAATGGACAATGCCCGGGTCGAAGCCCGCCGCTTCGATAGAACGCATTGCTTCGACGAAGCGCTTGATCTGGATCTGGAAGTCGAGCGTTTCCAAGCTGTCCGCCGTAGCGAAATGGGTAAAGCAGCCCTTAAGCTCTAGGGCACGATGGAAGCTTACCTGGTGAAGGAACTCCACTGCGCTGTCGTAGTGCACGCCAATACGATTCATGCCAGAGTTGATGGCAAGATGATACGGAGCCTTCAAACCCTGCGCGTCAGCTGCTTCTGCATAGGCAATGGCAAATTCGGAAGTGTAAACCGCGGGCATGATGTTGTAGTACAAAAGCAGCGGGATGGCTTGGGCAGGAGGTTCCGCCAGCATCAGGATAGGCTCGCGCAAGCCAGCGTTGCGCAGCTCAATTCCCTCATCGACCGTGGCGACACCCAGGTAGGATGCACCCGCAGCCGTTGCAGCCTTTGCAACCTCAACGGCGCCATGGCCGTATGCGTCAGCTTTAACGACGGCAAGAAGACGACAGCTGCTTCCCAGCTGTTTTTTGGTCTGAAGCACGTTGTATTGAATTGCGCTTCGATCAACCTCTACCCACGACCAGCGCCTATCGTATTCGGCGATTGCCTGCACTTCTTCCTTGGAAAGCGTAGGCGTCGGAGTGTTGTCTTCCTTCGGCTCTTTATGTTCGGCGCGAAGAAGCGCATCAAGCGGATTGGTATTCTGCTCTTTGGCTTTGTTCGCAAAGCCAGTAAAGCCATTAGGTAGGTCTTGCACGAAGAGCCCTTCTTTCGTTGTATAGGATAAAGAAGAGTATACCGCGCCACGCAAGAGGCTTGCAGTAATCGCCCTATAAAGGCCCTTTGGCCCCAGGCTCGCGCCGACGGGACCGAAGCGCAGCCGGCTGGCACTCGGGGCGGGATCGCTCCGCCGCGCAGCAATGACGCCCTTCGTTCTGCACCGCTGAGGCACCCCCCCCCTCGTTGCAGCACTGCCAGCTGCAGCACCTCCTTCCCCGCGGCACTGCCGACTGCGGCAAGCTTCCTGTTTCAGCGCCGCCGGCTGCGACATCCGCCCTGTTGTAGCTATCCGCTCGTTTTGAAAACAAAAATCTCACCCTTTCTGCAACTTTTTTTCGATTGGCAACCCTCGCCCACCCGCAAAAGACGGAAAAAAGCCTCCCAACAGTTAATTTGCTGCACTTTTGAGCCAATATCAGTATTTAAAGAAATCGCAGCAGCCCCTAATCGCAAAAAAGTTGCAGAAAGGGCGAGATTTTTGTCTTTACGCTTCCGAATCGGCACTATTGGATTCAGCGCCATGAAGCAACGTGAACAGCTGGCACGCGAAGGCAACGCTGACGATTGATTTCGATATCCTTCACACCGCTTTCTCATGAAATTAAGAAACGTCTGTCATATTTCCCAACATGGCAATTTTCATCGGACATAGAACCGCCCTGGCATATTGGCGAACTCATGATAGAAATTGGGCGCAACCCATTTCACGGGCAGCACCACAAGAAAACAACTCCCCTTACTACGCCCAAATGGATACTGGCATCCTCTGGAAATTCGGCATCGACAAAAAGCCTGTATCGATTTTGGTTTCTTGCAAAGCAAACATGAGAAAGTCGCAAAACCTCTCTCCTCGCATTTGGTCGGGGAAACATCCCTCCCGTTCGTTCTACAAGATCACGCAGGACTTATACATAAGCACGCCAGAAGCAACGTTTCTTCAACTCGGAAAAGAATTGAGCTTGATACAGCTCATCACTGTCGGATATGAGCTTTGCGGTTCCTACGGACTCAGCGTTCAATCCAGCAGCGGCTTCCTCCGAAGAGAACCGCGTAGCAACCCCCAGCTCATCGAACGTTATCTCGAGAAATGCGAAGGAATTCACGGGGTCAAGGCGGCGAAACGAGCATCGAGTTACCTCATCAAAAGGTCCGCCTCCCCAATGGAAAGCTTGCTTTCGATGCTTCTTTGTCTTCCTCCTTCGTTGGGCGGATTTGGCTTGCCCCGCCCGGAGCTTAACTGCCCTATCGAGACCAACGAGGGAAGCGTCGCGATGCGCCGATGCGATTTATGCTGGCCCGACCAGCGGTTCGCACTCGAATACGACAGCGACACCTTCCATTCGGACGCAAGCAAGCTTCACCTTGATTCAAGCAGAAGATCAGCTCTGGAGAAGGCAGGGATTCACGTTGTCTCCGTCACAAAAACCAGGTTTTTGACAGGGGCCAACTGTTTAACCTTGCAACAATAGCATCGA
>ERZ827043.1748-NODE-1748-length-20892-cov-3.158084_pt1 | contig 20892 bp, 17 predicted proteins | sample MGYA00519923_ERZ827043 | MGnify/ENA primary metagenome ERZ827043 (study PRJEB31778, sample SAMEA3449251) | human gut metagenome | biome: human gut; feature: human-associated habitat; material: faeces | place: United Kingdom | collected 2010/2012 ...
GTCCGCAGACTTCATCTCCGCGTGCGCGATGCGGATGGTTTCCATCGTGGAGGCGGTGGTGCAGCGCTCGGGCTGACGGCCGTTCTTGAGGCAGTCCACAAAATAGAGGATCTCGCGGTAGTAGCCGTCGTCGGGCTCGATCTCGGGCACAACCTTATCGCTGCCGACGGGATAGAGGGTCAGCTTGCCGTCGCGGGTGAGCTCCGCGCAGCCTCTTTCAAAGTTGACGCGGAAGATCATCTCAAAGCCGCGCGCGCCGTTGATGGTCCAGTCGTCCATGGCGTTGATGACCTTGCCGTCGGGATAATAGTAGTTGGTGGAAACCGCGTCGTAACCGCTGCCGGGAATGACGTTCAGGGCACTGGTGGAGACGGAATCCGGCGTGCCGAAGAGCCAGTTGATGGTATCGACATCGTGGATGTGCTGATCGAGCAGCACGCCGCCGCTCTTGTCCTTCTTGCGCAACCAATCCTCAAAGGACCACTTGGGCGTATCGCCGCCGCGGAAGAACATGCCGCTGACCACGCGGCCCCATTCGCCGGAATCGACGATGCGCTTAAGTTCTTCATACGCGGGCCAGAAGCGCAGGCACTGGGCGACCATCAGGGTCTTGCCGCTGCGCAGAGAGGCCTGAATCATGCTCTCGCACTGCTGCACGTTCATCGCCATCGGCTTTTCGGACAGCACATGGAAGCCGTGTTCCAGCGCGGCGACCGCCATTTCGGCGTGCAGGTAAGTGGGCACGGCGAAATCGACATAATCCATCTCTTCGCTGTCGAGCATCTTCTTAAAGCTGGTGTACTTGTTGTAATCCGCCTGGAAGCTCTCGTGCTTGATCTCGATGTTCAGATCGTTGTTTTCCTTGCGCTCCAGCTGCTCGGGACGCACATCGCAAATGGCGACGAGCTTGATGTCCTTGCCCTCGCGCATCAGGCGGAGATAATTGGCCAGATGGCCGCTGCCCATGGCGCCAACGCCGACAAGACCGACACGAATCATGTTCTTTTCCTCCTACAATTCTGTTTTTTATTCCTGAATTCTGCCCAGAATCACGTCCAGTGCGCGGGAGGTGCGGTATGCCTGCTCCAGCGGATAGGCGGGGTAAGGCGTCATTTCCGCGGTGATGGGGCCTTCGTAGCCGATGGCCTTGCAGGCCTTGACGACCTCGGGGAAATTCACATCGCCCTCCATAAGGTCGCAGAAGCCGTTGATGTTGCCGACGCTGCGCTTGAAGTCCTTGACGTGCATCCGGGCGATGCGGCTGCCCAGCGCGTGAATCCAGTGCTCAGACTCGCCGAAGAGCAACACGTTGCCGATGTCAAAATAGGCCTTGACGCGCGGAGAATCCACTTCGTCGATAAAGCGTGCCATTTCCAGAGGCGAGATCAGGAAATTGTTCCAGACGTTTTCCAGCGCGATGGTGACGCCCTTTTCCTCGGCGTACGGCGCCAGCGCGCGGATCGCCTCCTGCGCCCGCTCGTAGGCGTCGGCATAGCTGACGTTGTCGTCGCCGCCCCAGAAGCCGCGTCCCACCGCGCCCGGCACGACGAGAATTGCGTCCACGCCCAGCGCCACGGCGCAGTCGATCTGCGCGCGGACGATGCCGCGGGCCTTTTCCCGCACCGCGGGATCAGAAGCCGTCAAGGAGTAGGTCCAGTAAAGGCCGGAAGCCAGCGAGGTCAGGATCATGCCCTCCTGCTCCGCCAGGGCGCGCAGTTCCTTTGCGCCCGCCTCAAAGCCGTCCAGGGAGAGTGCGCCGTGCTCGTCAAACGCAGGCTCGAAACCCTCGAACCCCGCGCGCTTGGCCGCCAGCAGGCACGCCTTCGCCGTCATGTCCGCCGGAAAAGACCACTGATTGATCGACTTAATCATCGGTAGATCCTCCTTTTTGTTGCCCGTGTCTTACGGGATATAGAAGCGGGTGCAGGGCACCTCGCCGTTCATCAGCTGGGAAATGCGGAACCGGGCGTGGCCGATGACCACGGTGGTGCCGCGCTTGGCGCAGGGCAGAATGTATTCCAGCTTGGCCTTTGCGCCGTTAGCTCCCGCGCGGGACGCGCCCACGCAGTTTTTCTGAAGCTCGCGGATCTTGCGCTCCATCTCTTCGCCGTCCTTGGCGCAGACCTCGCGCACAAGAGTGGATGGATCCTTAGGGTCGGCGTAGATGCCGTCGGCAGAGGTCAGGATCAGCAGGTTCTGCGCCTCAACCAGACCCGCGATGACCGCGGCAGTCTCATCGTTATCGACGCACTCGACCACGTCCTGCGCCTTGTCGCGCAGCTGCATCAGCTCCATCTTGCGGTGCTCTTCGCAGGAGACGGTATCATTATAATTAACGATCGGCACAGCGCCCTGCTCCGGGCAGCGCAGCAGCATATCGCGGATGAACTCGCGCGTGGCGCGAGAGTTGAAGTGCGTGTGCTCCACCAGCAGCTGGCGCACGGAAATATTGGCCGGAATGAACCGGCGGTAATTCTCCATCAGGATCGCCTGCCCCTGCGCGGAATAATCGGTCTTGACCTCGTCGGGGTTGCCGGTAAGCTCATGGCCGGTGCGCTTGATGTAATCCAGACGGCCGATTTCCACCGCGCCGGAGGACACCCAGATCATGCCCGGGCGAAGCTCCGCGCCCAAGCGGGAGAAAATGTTGTAATCGATGTCTTTTTCTTCGCGGCGGATCAGCGCCATGGAGCCGATTTTGCCCACCAGTTCGATCGGACTTGCCATTGTTTTGAAACGTCTCCTTTTATCTACCGGTATCGTCGGAATTCTCTTTTTCGTCTTTCAGGGATCTATACAGGATGCAGCGCATCTTGCCGCCGTACATGGGACGGGTATCGAAGATGCGGTAGCCCGCGCCCAGCACGCCGCGAAGGCTCGCCTGATTGTCAGGATGAACGGTCGAAGCGATATAATCATAGCCGTCGGCCGCCGCGTGCGCGGTCATCTTTTTGACCATGCGGGAGTGCATTCCCTGCCCGCGCAGGCGCGGGTCGAGCAGAGCCAACTCCATGTGCGCGGTGCTGCCCTCCGGCAAGCCGATGATGTCGCCCAGGCAGTGTGCACCCTTGGGCGGATAATACAGCACCCACGCGCCCAGCATCTTTCCATCTTCAAACACACCCTCGCCGTAGCCGCAGCCGGAGAGGATCTCGTCAAACTGCTGCCGGTCGGTATCGGCCAGCCATTCGGAATGCGTCATTCCGTCGTGCAGACGGGTTTGCAGCGCCAGCAGCGCATCCACATCCGACGGAATGAGTTTGCGTATTTCCATGCGTCATTCCTCCCGTCCTGCGTTGCGCAGGTCGCGGTTTTTCAGGATGATCGCACCGAAAATCACCACGGAGATCAGGCAGATAGCCGCCGAGAAATAAAACGGCATGCGCAAGTCGGTCAGCCCGACCAGCTGTCCCGAAATCCAAGACCCGATAGCTCTGGCCACGCCCAGAGCGATGACGTTGAAGAGCATCTGACCGGAGGCCTTGAGATCATCCGGTACGGTGAGGTTGACATACTTAGCCATGGCGAACATCATCACGATGGTATCCCAGCCGTGCAGCAGCTGCGCAACCGCCGCAAGACCTGCGCTCTGGCTCATGCCGGTGAACAGCATGCGCAGCGACGCAGCCACGGTGGAGAGAATCAACAGTCCGCCCACGCCGATCTTTCTGAAGATGCGGTCGCCCATCAAAAGGAACGGAATCTCTGCCACAGCAGAGAGGAAATATGCCACGCCGATCAGGCCGGAACTCGCGCCCATGCCCTCCATATAGAGAGAAAAATAGGTGTTGAAGTGCGCGCAGCCAATGTTCTGCGCGATGCAAAAAAGCGTCATGAGCATCAGCGGCTTGTTTTTTAGCAGGCGCATCATCGAAACCTTTTCGCGCTTGCCATGCTGATGCCCCTCCACCTTCGGCAGGAAGAAAGCGGCGATCAGTCCCATCCCCAGGAACAGCGCTCCGAAGAAAGGCGCAAGCCCATAATTATTCGCCATCACAAAGCCGATCACCGGTGCCGTGACGGCATAAGCCACCGTGCCGCTCATGCGCACCGGACCAAAGCGGAAACGGCCTTTTTCCAGCGTTTCCAGCGCCATGGCCGTGAGCAGAGGCGAAATGCTGTCGTGAAAGAACGCATAGGCGCACACCACAGCCATCGCCGACCAGACGGCATTGACAAACCCGGCAACCACCAGCACTAAGGCAGAAATGCCCGTCAGCCAAGTCAGCAGCGTGTTTTTCCATTTCATGCGGTCTCCTGCCGCCCCCCAGATGGGCTGCGCCAGCAGCGCCGCAATAGGCGAGATCGCCATGATCGTTCCAATGGCGCTCTGCTCGATGCCCCTGCCCACCAGAAAGTTGCCGTAATAATTCTGGTATACCGCATCCGTCATGTAGACCAGAGCAAAAAAGGGCAGAATGGACCACGGATAGGAGCTATTCTTTTTGATTTCAGTCATCTGCACGCATTGCCCCCGTGTCGACCAGCGCGTTGTGCAGCTTCAGGCCGTTCAAGTCCTTAAAGGCGACGCCCTTCTTTTTGCGTTCTGCGGCGGCAAGGCCGGCTGCCTGCCCCATGGCGGCGCAGGCGGGCATCACGCGCAGCGACGAGAGCGCGACATGATCGCAGGAAACGGTTCTGCCCGCGACCAGCAGATTGGTGATGTGCTTGGGCACAAGGCAGCGGAAGGGAATTTCGTAATAGCCGCCCTCGGGCAGATAGCGGCGCTCGGTGCCGGAGCCCGCGGGGTTATGGATGTCGATCATGTAGGCAAAGCGGCAGATTGCGTCGGCAAAACGCGCCTGATTCATCACGTCCTCGCCGGTGAGCACATATTCGCCCACGATGCGGCGGGATTCTCTTGCGCCGGTCTGCGCGGCCGTGACCTGAAGATAGGCATTTTCAAAGCCGGGAACATGATTTTTGAGGAAGGAAACCATCTCCCAGACCTGTTCCCTTGCGGTGATTTCCGCATCGGTCAGGGACCAGGCGCTGGTCGCATCGTGCAGGATGACGCGGGTGGTGTTGAAATGCACCACGTCGGGCTGAAGCACGTCGAAGTGCAGCACGTCCTCGCGCGGGTTGGTGATCTCGCCGCGCGCCTTCGCCTCGTTGTAAAGCTCGTTGATGCGCTCATCGGAGGGCATTTTTGCGCGGTCCACGCCGCCCATGCGGAAGCACAGGGTCATGGGCTGGCACTGGCCGTCCTCGTCGCGGCCCTTCTTCCACGGGCAGCCGCACAGGTGCGCCACGTCCGCATCGCCCGTGCAGTCGATGAAGGAATCCGCCGCCATGAACTCGATGCCGCTCTTGTTGGCCACGCGCACGGCCACCATGCGGTCGCCCTTGACGTGTACCTGCTCGATGACGGTGTGCAGCAGCAGCTCCACGCCCGCCTTCAGGCACATGCGCTGGAGCACGATCTTCATGCATTCGGCGTCGAAATTGCAGCGGTTTTCCGCCAGACCGCCCATCTTTTCCAACTCGTGCAGGATTTCTTCAAAAATGCCGAAGACGAGCTGGCCGCCCTCTTCCGGCGGAACGCCCTGCTTCCAGTAGGGCATAAAGGGATTGATCAGGCCGTTGGTGGCCAGTCCCCCCAGGAATCCGTATCTTTCGATCAGCAGCACGCTGCCCGCGCCGGAGCGCTTGGCCTGAACGGCTGCCGCCACGCCGGTCAGCCCGCCGCCGCAGACCACGACGTCATATTTTCTCATGTGTTGTTCCTCCCCCAGATCGATCTATATCGGAACAGAATGAATGCTCTGTTCTATTATCCAGTATAACATTTTTTCCGGGATTTACAATGGAGCGCCGAAGATTTCGTTTTAAGCACAAAAACTACGGAAAAGCGGACTTTTGTGTAAAAAGGCTTTGACGAATTTTAACATTTGGTTTATCATAGGTGTTAGACCTATCTACAATCCAAGCCGGCCCCGAAAGAAAAAAACGGCCGGTGATACAGGAGGTAAACGGTTTCATGGAAGTGCTCAAACGCATCGCCCGAATGTGCCGTCCCCACGCCAAATTTGCCCTGATCGGCTTTGTCGCGCTGCTGGCTGCCAACGCCACCCGCCTGATTTTGCCGCTGATTTCGGGCTGGATGGTGGACGACGTCATCAAGGGCGGACAGATGGGAAAGCTGATGCCGCTGTGCGGCGCGATATTGGTTCTTACCGTGCTGCGCGCGGTGAGCAACTATATCCGCGGCGTGTCGTTTGAAAAGCTGTCGCAGAACTTCTGCTTTGATCTGCGCACGGGGCTTTACCGGCACCTGAGCGAGATGAGCTACCACTTTTACGACACCAACTACATTGGCGAGATCATGTCCCGCATGACGGGCGATATCGAAGGCCTGCGCAACCTGCTAGCCGGCGGTGTCGTGCAGATCTGCGAAAACTCGATCTGGTTTTTCGGCTCGCTGATCTTCCTGTTTTTCATCAACTGGAAGCTGGCGCTGGTCATGGTGTGCATCGCGCCCATCGTGGCTTTTATCGCCATCCGCTTCCGCAAAAAGATCCACAAGGTGTTCAAGGACGTCCGTGAGCAGAACGCGGTGCTTTCGACCAAGACGCAGGAAAATATCTCCGGCGTGCGCGTGGTCAAGGCGTTTGCGCAGGAGGCGCACGAAAAAGAAGCCTTCTCCGTCGAGAACCGCAAGCAGCTCTCCCTGTTGCTGCGCACGACCTACATCTGGTCGGACTATGTGCCGGTGCTGGACTTCCTGGGCAGCTTCTGCACGCCGCTGCTGCTGGGCATCGGCGGCGCGATGGTCATCCGCGGGACGCTGACGCTGGGCGCGCTGGTTTCGTTCACCGGCTACATCTGGATGATCACCGGCCCCATGCGGATGCTTGGCAACCTCATTAATATGCTGACGCAGGCCACGACCTCCGCCGAAAAGCTCTTCTATTATCAGGACCTCGGCGCCGGCATCAAGGATAAAGAAAAGACGACCTTCCCGCAGCCCTTCCGCGGCCATGTGAAATTCGACCATGTGACCTTCGGCTACGGGGGCGAGACAGTGCTCAATGACGTAACCATCGACGTGCCCGCGGGCAGCACCTGCGCGGTGATGGGCGCGACGGGCACGGGCAAGACCAGTGTGGTCAACCTGCTCGGGCGCTTTTACGAATGCCGCAAAGGCGCGGTGACGATCGACGGCGCGGACGTGAAGGACATGCCGCTCAAGTCCCTGCGCGACCGGATCGGCTACGTCATGCAGGAGACCTTTCTCTTCTCCGAATCCATCGAGAACAACATCCGCTTCGGCCGCCCCGAGGCGCCGATGGATCAGGTGGTTGCGGCCGCAAAAGCTGCCGAAGCCGACGAATTCATCCGGCAGATGCCGCAGGGCTACGACACCATCGTGGGCGAACGCGGCCTGGGTCTTTCCGGCGGACAGAAGCAGCGCATCGCCATCGCGCGCGCTCTGCTCTACGACCCCGCGATCCTGGTGCTGGACGATTCGACCTCCGCTGTGGACATGGAGACCGAGCATGAAATCCAGAGGCACCTGAAAACCGTGATGAAAGACCGCACAACCTTCATCATCGCGCACCGCATCTCCTCAGTCAAAAACGCCGATCAGATCCTGGTGCTGGACAAGAGCGGCCGCATCGCTGAACGCGGCACCCACGACGAGCTGCTCGCCAAGCGCGGCCTGTACTACGATATGTATCAGGATCAATACCGCGATTTTGAGAGCATCACATCCCGGCCGGGATTCAAAATCACGTCTGCTCCCAAGGAGGTGGTCTAAATGCCGAGACTGCGCGTCATCGACGACGAGGCCATTGAGCGCCCGTTTAACAAAGAGCAGTTCAAGCGCCTGCTGACCTTCCTAAAGCCCTATAAAGGGCGCATTGCCTTTGCGCTGTGCCTGATGGTGATTTCGGCGATGTGCTCACTGGCTCTGCCGATGCTGATGTCCAAGGCGATCGACCAGATCGACGCGGGCAACGCCCACAACTTCCCCTTCTTCCTGATTGCGATGGTAATCTGTGCGGCGGTGGGCTCGATCTGCGTGCGCTATCGTGCGCGCATCATGGATACCGCGGGGCGCAGCGCCATTGCGGATATGCGTCAGACGCTGTTTGACCACATTCAGGATCTTTCCTTCAACTTCTTCGATTCCCGCAGTGCAGGCAAGATCATGGTGCGCGTCATCAACGACGTCAATTCCCTAAACGACCTGTTCACCAACGGCATCGTCAACGTGTTCATCGACTGCGTAACGCTGGTGCTGCTGCTGACGCTGATGCTGGTGGTCAACTGGAAGCTGACGCTGATTTCGATGTCCATCCTCCCCTTTCTGCTGTTGATTCTCTTTGGCTTAAAGCGCAAAATGCGCCGCAACTGGCAAGTTGTGCGCAACAAGATCTCCAACATGAACGGCTATCTGCACGAGAGCCTTTCCGGCATGCGCGTGACCGAGGCCTTCACCCGCGAGGACGTCAACTGCGAGATCTTTGAGGACACCAACGACGACATCCGCCACAGCTGGATCCGCGCCATCAAGCTCAACAACCTGTTCTGGCCGAGCCTGGATACGGTATCGGCCATCGGCACGGTGCTGGTCTACATCTTCGGCGTGGCGATGCTGGGGCCGAACGTGGCCGCAGGCGAGATCACGGTGGGCACGCTGCTGCTGATTCTGTGGTACCTGGGCCGCTTCTGGGAGCCGCTGAACAACCTTGCCAACTTCTACAACAACGTGCTGGTGGCGATGGCCTCCACCGAGCGCATCTTTGAAATCCTCGATACGCCCATCCAGATCGACTCCAAGAAGGGTGCGCCCGACCTGCCGCCCATCGAGGGTCATGTGGACTTTGACAACGTGACCTTCTCCTATGACCCGGAAAAGGTGATCCTCAAGGATGTCACCTTCCACGTCGATCCCGGCCAAACCATCGCGCTGGTCGGCCCGACGGGCGCGGGCAAATCCACGGTGGTCAACCTGATCTCCCGCTTCTATGATGTGGACAGCGGCGCGGTGAAGATTGACGGTTACGACGTGCGCGACGTAAACCTGCACTCCCTGCGCAAGCAGATGTCGGTCATGATGCAGGACAGCTTCATCTTCTCCGGCACGATCATGGACAACATCCGCTACGGCAAGCTGGACGCGACGGAAGAAGAGGTCATCGCCGCAGCCAAAGCGGTGCACATCCACGACACCATCCTGGCGATGGAAAAGGGCTACTACACCGAGGTCAACGAGCGCGGCAGCCGCCTTTCCACCGGGCAGAAGCAGCTGATCTCCTTCGCCCGCGCGCTGCTGAATGACCCGAAGATCCTGATTCTGGATGAAGCGACTTCCTCCATCGACACCCATACCGAGATCCTGATCCAGAAGGCGCTGGAGACGCTGCTCAAGGGCCGCACCTCCTTCGTCATCGCGCACCGCCTCTCCACCATCCGCAAGGCGGACTGCATCATGGTCGTGCAGGAGGGCCGCATCGCCGAGCGCGGCACCCACGACGAGCTGATCGCCCTGGGCGGCCATTACGCCGAGCTGTGCAATGCGCAGTACCGCTTCCTTCAGGAAAACTGATTTCGCGCGTTTCTTCCGGCAGTCCTCAAAAGAGGGCTGCCTTTTCTTTTTCTTCTTGACATTTTATTTTACATATATTAAAATTCAAGACAGATAAAGGCGTTATGATAAAATAAATTTCTGTCCATGGAACAGAAAAAGAATACGCTGTCCGATCAACAGCCCCCCTCTTATCTATCAAAAAGGAATGAACTCAATGTCGAAGCGATGATTCTGTTCTCTTCTCCCCAAATTCTCTACTCCGTAAATTATACTCCCTATACGGAACAAGAGCTTCTGGATAAAGCTCATGCAAATGTCGACGAACGTTCCGAAAGCCTGAAGCAGATTGTATCCATGATTCCCAAAGCGGAAGTATCCGGTGATTCTGTCGCTTTCGCACGGAACGCCTCTTCTCCCGAATATGCAACCCAACTTCTCAGCCGGAAAGTCTTTGACAACGGCACGACAGAGGAAACCTATGCGACAACCGCCGTCTTTACTGCCAGAACCAATACGGGTTCCGGTTCAACCTCCGACAATCAAGTCTTCACTTCCTATACTCTCTATGCAACTATTTACTATTCCTATCGTTATGATGATCTTGGAGTTGATGTCAGTTTCAAGCTCACCAGCACGAAACATCGTGTATCCTACGGTTCTAATACTGGAACACCCTATAAGATGGTCATGAACAACATGATGCAGCATAGCGCATCCGGCGTTCCCGAGTTTGAACGAACCGGGACCCAATATTCTCCGGTTTCATTAAGATACTACACATTATCTGCCCCTAGCGGTGCAGACTACCGTCCCATGGTTTCCTGCACCTTGGCAGCCGGAACCTATCTTTACACAAGCAGCAGTACGACCGATCCGCTTGCTCTCGATTTTTACGTTGACTGTCGAGATCTTCGCTAAATGAATGTGCAGGGGAGCGTTCTAACCGGATGCCCCCATTTGATTGGAAAGGAGTGTGTCATGATGAGAAGAAAAATCCTATTTGCTCTGGGTGTGGTTGTTCTGATCATTACGCTGTTCGGGCTGTGCGGCATGCTGCGGGCGGGAATGATGCTGCCGGGTGACAACGGCAAAACGAGCTTCGGCATTTATCCCGCAGTGCCCTATCCTGTGGTGGGGCTGCTGCTGGCCTTCGGGCTGTTCGCGCTGGGCGCAGTGAAAAAGGGCGTTCATCCGCTGACGGTGCTGCCCGCGTTTGCGGCGAGCGCACTGTGGCTTTGCCTTTCGGGCACGCCGGTGTTTTCCGTGACCTACAAGCTGACCGATCCGCAGATACTGCCCTCCGCACTGATGCTGCTGGGGCTGACCGGCTCCCTGTGCGCGCTGGGGCTGTTTGCTGAAAAGACTGCGCCGTTTGATCTCAAACAGATGCTGATCTTGTTGGCAATCGTGCCGGTGCTTTGGGCGCTGAGCCGTGCAGAAGCCTGGGCGAATGAAATGCGCCAGCTCTCCCAGCCCTCCATGCTGGATTTGCGGCAGCCGGGCGCGCAGACGATCCCCCGCCTGTACACCGCTCTGGAAGCGCTCCTTCTGCTTCTCTCGGGTGCGGCCTTGCTGCCGCTGATCGAGCGCGGGCGCAAAGCGGCAGGTGCCGCGCTGCTGAGCATCGGCATCGTGAGCGGTGTCTGGTTCCTGCTCTGTCAGTTCTCTACGCTGTTCATCGCCTGGGCAAGCGCCGCTGTGCCGCGGCTGCTCGCCTCGCATTCCGACGTGCGGGTTCTCTCCTTCACAGCCGCGCTGCTCTTTTCCGGCGGCAAATGCCTGCTGACGCCCCGCAAAGCGTAAAGCTTTCCCCTTCCCTTTTTCTTATGGGGCAGGGGTTTTTTCTGCATTTCCGGCGGACCGTCTGCATAAAGATAGATCGTATTCATTTATTCGCAAAAGTATTTGCGCAGTGTTTTATTTCGTATCATGCAAAATCATGCATATCCGTCCGCATTTATCGCTAAAAATGCAGAATATATATTGTTTTGTGTTAAATCGCAGTTTATCTTGCTAAAGCGATAAATAAAAGATTGTCAATCTGTTGCAAACCGTGTATAATGACAGAAACGCGCAGAAGGATATTCGTCATACCTTCAAACACCACCGCGTTTTTAGGAGGATGTTGTTATGAACCGCGTCTACAATTTTTCGGCCGGCCCCTCTATGCTGCCCCTGCCCGTACTCGAAAAGGCCCAGAGTGAGCTCGTTTGTTACGGCGACACGGGAATGTCCGTCATGGAGATGAGTCACCGATCTAAAATGTACGAGGGGATCATAGCAAAGGCGGAAGCGGATCTGAGAACGCTGATGCACATTCCCGAAAACTACAAGGTGCTCTTTTTGCAGGGCGGCGCGTCGATGCAGTTTGCACAGGTGCCGCTGAACCTGCTCTCCGGCTACAAAATCGGCAAGGCGGATTACATCAATTCCGGCAACTTTGCCAACCTTGCCATGAAGGAAGCCAAGCGCTACGGCGACATCAAGGAAGTCGCCTCCTCCAAGGACATCGGATATACGCAGATTCCCGATTGGGACGAGAAGGAATTCCGCCCCGATGCGGACTATTTCTACATTTGCGGCAACAATACGATCTACGGCACGCGCTACACCAAGCTCCCCGAAACGGGCAAGGTGCCGCTGGTGGCCGACCTCTCCTCCAGCATTCTTTCGCAGGAATATGATGTGACCAAGTTCGGCATCATCTTTGCCGGCGCGCAGAAGAACATCGGGCCTGCGGGCGTGACCATCGTCATCATCCGCGACGATCTGTTGGGTCACGCGCTGGACATCACTCCCGTGATGCTCAACTACCAGACCATGGCCGACAAGGGCAGCATGTACAATACGCCCCCGACCTACGGCATCTACATGGCGGGTCTGACCTTCGATTATCTGCTCTCTCAGGGCGGCGTTGCGGAGATGGAAAAGCGCAATATCGCAAAGGCGAAGATTCTCTACGATTATCTGGACGAGAGCAAGCTGTTTCACAACCCGGTGCGTCACTGCGACCGCTCGCTGATGAACGTCACCTTCGTCACCGGTGATGCGGACAAGGACGCGGCGTTCGTCAAGGCGGCGACCGCGGCCGGTTTCGTCAACCTGAAAGGACACCGCTCGGTCGGCGGCATGCGCGCCTCCATCTACAACGCCATGCCGGAAGAGGGCATCGTCAAGCTCGTTGCCTTCATGAAGCAGTTCGAGGCTGACAACAAGTAAGCTGAATAAGGAGTATTTTCCGTTATGTATACGATTCAAACGCTGAACGCGATTTCGCCCGTGATTTACAACCATCTGCCGCAGGACAGCTACACGGTGGCCAAGGAAACCGCCGCGCCCGACGCCATCATCGTGCGCTCGGCCTCCATGCTCGACATGGAGCTTCCGGCTTCCCTGCAGTCCATTGCGCGCGCAGGCGCAGGCTACAATAACATCCCTGTTGACAAATGCACCGAAGCGGGCATCTGCGTGTTCAACACACCCGGCGCCAACGCCAACGCCGTCAAGGAGCTGACGCTGGCAGGTCTTCTGCTGGCCTCGCGCGACATCATCGGCGGCGTGGAATGGGTCAAGGAGCTCAAGCCCGGCGAAACCTCCGTCGCCAAGCAGGTCGAAAAGGGCAAGAGTCAGTTTGTCGGCCCGGAAATTCAGGGCAAGACGCTGGCCGTGATGGGTCTGGGCGCAATCGGCGTGCTCGTGGCCAACGCGGCGGCGACGCTGGGCATGAAGGTCATCGGCTACGACCCCTTCATCTCGGTGGAAAACGCCTGGGCGCTGTCCACGACGATCCAGCGCGCGACTTCTTTGGACGCAATGCTGGCCGAAGCGGATTATGTCACGGTGCACATTCCGCTTTCCGACAAGACCCGCAACATGATCGACGAGCAGGTGCTGGCGAAGATGAAGCCCTCTGCGGCGCTGCTGAACTTCTCCCGCGCCGAGCTGTGCGATACCGCGGCGGTGCTGGCTGCCTTGCAGGCCGGCCGACTGCGCAAATACGTCATCGACTTCCCGACCGAAGCCGTCATCGGCCAGCCGGGCGTGATTGCCCTGCCGCATCTGGGTGCATCCACGCCCGAATCGGAGGATAACTGCGCGGACATGGCGGCTCTCCAGACCCGCGACTATCTGGAAACCGGCAGCATCCGCAACTCGGTCAACCTCCCCGCCTGCGAGCTGGAGCCTGCCGAGAAGCACCGCATCACGGTCATCCACAAGAACATCCCGAACATGATTGCGCAGATCACCGCGCAGCTGGCCGGCGCGAACGTCAACATCGAGCACCTGGTCAACAAGTCCCGCAAGGACGTGGCCTATACGGTGGTCGATTCGTTGGACGACCTGCCCGCTAATATCGTGGAGACGCTCTCCGCTGTGGAAGGCATCATCCGCGTGCGCGTGGTTTGCTAAAGGCCGAAATGCAAAGGGAATCCGGTTTGCCGGATTCCCTTTTTTGTGCTAAACTGATGAATGCGAAAAAGTGAAAGAGGTGAGCTCTTTGCCGGAAATTTGGGATGTTTACGACGAAAATCGTGTCAAAAAACCGTATACGCATGTGCGCGGCGTACCGCTGGACAAAGGGGACTGGCATCTGGTAGTCGAAACCTGGGTCGTCACGCAGGACAACCGCGTGCTGCTGACGCTGCGCGACCCCAATAAGCACTATGGCAATCTTTGGGAATGCACGGGCGGCTCGGCGCTGAGCGGCGAGGATTCCATCACGGCGATTCACCGCGAACTGCGCGAAGAGACGGGGCTGGACATGGGAAACGTGCAGCCGACGCTGCTCTGCACCACACTGCATCACAACTCCATTGTGGACACCTATGCCATTCGCTTGAACTTCACGCTTTCGGACCTCGTGCTGCAACCCGGAGAAACGGTGGACGCAAAGTTCGTGGATTTCTCCGCTTTGGAAGATTCCTCCTGTGAAAGCTGGCTGCCGGAGCCAATCGCTTACCGTCTGCGCACCGCGCTGCCGCTGCTCAAGCGCTTCCTCGAGGGGGCGGAATGCACCGATATGTATTCGCTGGACGGACATCCACTGGGTTACAGCCGTCTGCGGCTCTGTGACGGCGTTGCACCGCAGTTTCCGCGCGAAACCTGCCTGGTGCCGCTGCTGTTCCTGATGAGCGAAGAAGGGCGCATCTTGCTGACACAGCGTGCGGCAGGACGCGCCGCAGAAGGCGAGTGGGCGTTGACCGGCGGCGGACTGCGCCCGGGCGAAACACCCGAGCAGGGGATGCGCCGCGAAGCACGCGAGGAAATCGGACTGTCGCTCTCCTCCCTCAGCGAAGTCGGCAGGCTGCTATTGGGGGAAGAAACAGCACACTGGTGCATGGTGCTGTTCGCGTGCAGGATGCCCTTTGCGCTTGCCGATCTGCGCGTCGATCCTGCCGAGGTTTCCGACGCAAAGCTGGTTGAACCGGAGGAACTTTCACAATTCCCGATGGTGCGCGGCATTCTCGACAAGAACCCCGCGCTCTATCCCGCACTGTGCTGCCTGCGGGAACAAAAGGCTTGAGTTTCCGCTTTCATGGCGGGCGTGCGGGGGGTGCCGGGGGCCTGCGGCCCCCGGCACCCCCGCCCCACGCGGCCAGGTGCTCCTGCGGAGCACCTGGCCGCGTGGGGCCCTCTCCCCCGTTTTTCCCGCACAAAGCAAAAAGACGGGCAGGCCCGTCGGCCGTCCGTCTTTCTATGAATTGAATTTACTTTACGCCCTTTGCGGTGAGATACTCGTAGCTCATCTTCAGGCTCTCGAAGGGATCGCGGCCGTGGCAGTCGTCCTGCTCGACCAGATACCACTTCACGCCGATATCGCGGCAGCCCGCGATGATGCCGTCCCAGTTCAGGTTGCCCTGACCGATTTCCGCCATGATCTGCTCGGCCTTGTCGTTCAGCGCCATGTCTTTGAAGTGCACCACGTCCATGCGGCCGCGCACCTTGTCGATCCACGCGCGCACGTCCGCGCCGCCCTTCTGCACCCAGAAGGTATCGATCTCAAACTGGAAGTTGCGGGAGGAATTGTCAAAGAGGATGTCCATGCCGACCTTCCCGTCGAACTTGCGGAATTCAAAGTTGTGATTGTGGTAGACGAACTTGAGCCCCGCCTTGGCCAGCTCATCCGCCACGTCGGAGGCCTCGCGCGCAAAGCGCTCCAGCCCCGCTGCGTCTGCGCGGTATTCTTCGGGCATCATGCCCACGCCGACGTATTCGCAGCCCCAAGCCTTGTGCTTGGCGATGACTGCATCCAGATCTCTCTTGCAATCATCAAAGCTGATGTGCGTCGCCGCACAGGTCAATCCGTTTTCTTGCAATCCCTCGGCCACATCCTGTACCGGGATGCCCGCGCCGATAGCAGAAACCTGCACTGCCTCATAGCCGATCGCACGGAGCTTGCGGAAGGTTTCCAGCAATCCCTCAGTATCCTTCGTGAACTCACGGACGGTAAACATCTGCGCACCCAACTGCGTCATACGTTCATGCCCCTTTCGTTGTAAGCATTTACATTTATATTATAACGCCTTTCCATCCAAAAGAAAAGGAGTTGTTCGCTATGAATTCAACTGAAATGAATCTTCCCTTTCTTATTTATTTTATCCTCTGCGCGGTGATGAGTGCCGCCGCCTTTGTCGCCATGGGCGCAGACAAGCGCCTGGCGCAGACACATCAGCGCCGCATTCCGGAAAAGCATCTCTTTTTGCTCTCGATCCTCTTTGGCGGCATCGGCGGCACGATCGGCATGTTCAAATTCCATCACAAGACGAAGCACTGGTATTTCCGCGTGTTCTTCCCGCTCTTTGCGCTGATCCAGATCGCGCTGGGCGCATGGCTCTTCACCCTTTGAGTGCACACAAAAAGGACTTCCGAATGGAAGTCCTTTTGTTTTACTCTTTTTCCTTCGCCGTGCGCATCATCGTGATGCGGGTATAGGGCTGCTCATCGCCGCCGCGCATCACATTCTGCCGACGCAGCGTCTCAACAAAGCCGCTCTTGATGAAGCACGCGATTGCCGGAGCATTTTCCCCCAGCACGGTCAGGCTGAGCATCCGGAAGCCGTATTCCTCCTCCGCGCGCTTGCAGAGCTGCTCCACAATGCGCCGCCCCAGTTTGCCGCCGCGCCACTTGGGATCGAGGATGAGATAATCAACACAGCCTCTGCGCAGCTCCCAATCGAGCCGGGTCAGCGACACCACACCGATCACGCGGCCGAATTCCACGGCCTTGACGGCAAAATCCATCTGCGGCGCGCCGATGTAGTGCTTGCCGAAGGTGAACTCCTTGGAAAAATCCGCCATAGAGAGCTCTTTTTCACGCCCATGCAGCCACAGCGGGCGGTAGAGATCGGCATTTTCATCCGCATTGCACCAGCGAATGGCGTTGGCCAAATCCTCCCGGCGCATCGGTTCCAGCGACAGCGTGACCATGGAGGAGGCGTTTTTCTCCAGCGTCATCAGGGTGATGCGCTCGGTAGGGCGCTCATAGGTGGGCAGCGCGCGATAGCCCATTTTATGCAGCAGACCCTGCGCCGCCGCCTCGCCGGAAATCACCTGCGCGCGGTATCTTGCGGAAGGATAGCGCAGCTCGGCGTGCATCAGCGCGACCTGCGCCACGCCCATCTGCTGCCAGTCGGGCTTGACATAGATCTCCTTGAGCAGCACGTCATCCTCTTCCGGCTGCATCGTCAGGCCGCCGACGGTCACGCCGCCCGCGGTGATGCGATAGGTGTTTTCCTGCTTGATCTGTTCGAGAAACTGCTCCTCGCTCTGCACACAGGGGCAGTCCGAACTGCCGTAGGCGCCGTATTGCGCCAGATACGCCTCGTATCGAATCAGGTAGAGCGCGTGCGCATCCGCCGCCGCAGCCTTATGCAGCAGCACAATCTGCCGGTTTTCTCTTTGCATGCGCGCTCCTCCCCCCTCTTTTTTTCTATCAGTTCAAAATCACGGCTGTGCTGTCCACAAGACCCGCTTCCTGCGCCGCCTGAAGCACACGGCTGCGCTCATCCTCGTCCGCGTCCTTAGCGCAGACCAGCACGCCGTAGAGCGCATAGCTCTCCGCATTCTGCCCGCCAAAGACCACTTTTGCCTTTTCCATCGAATCGTCGGGCAGCTGGATGCTGACCAGGCTCTCCGGCATGGAAAGGAGCTCCAGCTCCTTGACCTTTTTGAACGCTTTTTCCACGTTCTTCTGTCTGGGGACAGCCAGCCCCATCACCACGTCGGCCCGCTTGCCGCGCAGCGAGGACAGGGCGCTTTCCCAATCGGTATTGCGCACCGTGCCGTAGAGCGCGCAGGTGAGCACCTGCCGGGCGAGCACGTCGCCGTCCGCCTCTGCCGCGCCCACGATCACAACGCGGGTATTGCGCCCCCATTGCGCAGTGCCGCCCGCACGGGACAGAATCGCAAACTGCGCCAGCGTCACATCGTTCAGACGCTCCGCCGCATCATAGCCCGCATCCTTCGCCTGCTGCCACCCCTGCACCGTCACCAGCGCAAAGTCGCACTGCCCGCTTTCGAGCTGCTGCAAAGCGGCAGCATCATCCTCTGCCAGGGCGTAGCTCAGGGTTTGGTCGCTTTCACAAAGCGCCTGCGCCGCCACAACGCCTTTTTTAACGCAAAGAATCGCCGTCTGCGTTCGTCCAGCACAGCCGGTCAGGGCAAGCAGGCAGACAAGGAGCAGCAGGGCGGCAATTCTCTTGAATTTCACTGGAAACCTCCGTAAAATCACTTCATGAAGGCATTGTAGATGGCATTGATGGCCTTTTCAAAGTCGGCCGATTCCACGCCGGTGATGATGTTGATTTCCGAAGAACCCTGGTCGATCATGCGGATGTTGATGCCGCTGTCGGCCAGCGCGCCGAAGATGCGCGCCGCGGTACCGGGATAGCGCACCATGCCGCGGCCGACAGTCGCGATCAGCGAAAGGCCGCTGATGACCTCGATGTGGTCGGGCTTGCAGGTACGGCGAATCTTTTCAACAACCTGATCGATGCGTCCCTCGATGTTGTGGTCGGAGACGAGCACGGTCATGGTATCGATGCCGGAGGGCATATGCTCGAAGGAGACGTTGCACTCCTCCAGCGCCTCGAGCATGCGGCGGCCGAAGCCCAGCTCGCTGTTCATCATATTCTTTTCCACAGCGATGGCGGTAAATCCTTTTTTGCCCGCAATGCCGGTGATCGCACCGCGCACATGGCTCTCGTCCGCTCTGACGATCATGGTGCCGGGGTTATCCGGCTCGTTGGTGTTGCGGATGTTGATCGGGATGCCGGCCATACGCACCGGGAAAATCGCGTCCTCGTGCAGCACGCCCGCGCCCATATAGGAAAGCTCGCGCAGTTCACGGTAGGTGATGACATGGATGCGCTTGGGGCGCTTGACGATGCGCGGATCCGCCATCAAAAAGCCCGAAACATCGGTCCAGTTTTCATAAAGCTCTGCGCCCGCCGCGCGCGCGACGATCGCGCCGGTGACGTCTGAACCGCCACGGGAGAAGGTGCGGATGGTGCCGTCAGGATTGCTGCCGTAGAAGCCGGGGATAACGGCATAGCGGGTGCCGGCCAGGCGCGCGGAGAGCACCTCCTGCGTGCGCTCGGAATCGAAGCGGTGGTTTGCGTCAAAGAAAATGACCTCCGCCGCGTCGATGAACTCCCAGCCCAGATACTCGGCCAGAATGATGCCGTTCAAGTATTCGCCGCGGCTGGCCGCATAATCCACGGACTGGCCGTTGAGCATGGCGTAATGCACCTGTTCCAGATGGGGCGCGAAATCCAGATTCAGCCCCAGCTCGTCGATGATCTCGGTATAGCGCGCAGAAAGCTCCGCAAAGACCTTCTCGAATTCCGCCAGCTCCCCCTTGCTCGCCAGTTTATGGCAGGTGTAGAGCATATCTGTGACCTTGGCATCGTCAGGCTCCCGGCGACCGGGCGCGGAGGGCACAACATACATGCGGTTGGAGTCCCCGAGCAGAATCTCCTTGACCTTTCGGAACTGCGACGCTTCCGACAGCGAGCTGCCGCCGAACTTGGTAACCACAATACCCATCTATATAAATCCCCTTTCAAAACTCTCCGGCTTTTTTGATGCGCTTCCATCAATCGTCAATTAGGTAAATTATAGTGAATAATCCGCCCCTTTTCAAGCGATTCCGGGCTAAAAAACGCCTTTTCTATGTAAAAAGATGGCATATGACAAAAGGAACGGGAAAAAGCTCCCGTTCCTTTCCTGTTTTTCGTGGACGCTTTGGATTTAGTCTGCCGTTCAGCCGATCATTTTATCCAACGCGCTCTTCATCTGTGCAAGATTCTGCTGCGCCTTTTCCAGCGTTTCGCCGCTGACCGAGCAATAGAACTTGATCTTGGGCTCGGTGCCGGAGGGACGAACCGCCAGCGTGCCGCAATCGAAGAAGAGCTTGAGCACATCCGCCTTGGGGATGTCCAGCCGGGAGGCCGCGCCGTCTTTGCGCTCGGTGCGTAAGCCGGTTTCGTAATCCTCCACGGCGCGGATGGTCAGCCCGTCCATGTCCTTGAGGGCAGGGTCGCGGAACTTGGCCATGATCGCGTCGATCTTTTCCATGAAGTCGAGGCCGTCGATCTCCTTGGAGATGGTGCTCTCGACGAAGTAGCCGTACTTTTCGCACAGCTCGAGCAGGCGATCGTAGAGGTCCTTGCCCTGCTCATGATAATAGACCGCCATTTCGCCCACCAGCGCGACGGCAAGCACGGCGTCCTTATCGCGCGCGAGGCTGCCGGTCAGATAACCGTAGCTCTCTTCATAGCCGAAAACGTAGTTTGCGTCGTGTGCGGCAAGATGGCGCGCTATGCGCTCGCCGATGAACTTGAAGCCGGTCAGCGTTTTTTCGACCTTTACATCGTATGACTCGCAGATGCGGTCGCCGAGGTCGGAGGTAACTATCGTGTTGACCATCACCGGCTTTTCGGGCATGGTGCCCATGGAGCGGTGAGCGGAAAGTATATATTCGATAAGGACCGCGCCGGACTGGTTGCCCGTCATAAGCTTCAGCTTGCCGTCGCCGCCGCGCGCCGCAACGCCGAGACGGTCGCAGTCCGGGTCCGTGGTGATGACGATATCGGCGTTCACCTTGTCCGCCAGCTCAAGCGCCGCCTCGTATGCGAGCGGAGACTCGGGGTTCGGGCTTTTCGTCGCCGAAAAATCGGGATCGGGCGTGCACTGCGCCTCAACGGGGACGACATCATACCCGAGATCGGCAAGCACGCGGCGCACGGGGACATTGCCAGTTCCGTGCTGCGGAGAGTAAACAACGCGAAGGTCGCCCGCATCCACGCGGCGCAGAGAGATCGACTCTACGGCGCGGTAGTATTCCTCGTCGAT
>ERZ827043.1751-NODE-1751-length-20861-cov-2.758868_pt1 | contig 20861 bp, 20 predicted proteins | sample MGYA00519923_ERZ827043 | MGnify/ENA primary metagenome ERZ827043 (study PRJEB31778, sample SAMEA3449251) | human gut metagenome | biome: human gut; feature: human-associated habitat; material: faeces | place: United Kingdom | collected 2010/2012 ...
CCACCACGTTGCCGTGGATCATGAAGGGCGGGATGCAGTAGGTGAAGCCCTTGTCGATCATAAAGTCCCGGCCATAGGCCAGCACGGCCTCGTGGAGCCGTGCAATATCGCCCATGAGATAATAGAATCCGTTGCCGGATACCCGGCCGGCGGCGTCCATATCAATGCCGTCGAAGCGCTCCATGATCTCCGTGTGATAAGGAATGTCGAACTCCGGGGTTTTGGGCTCGCCAAAGCGCTGGACCTCCACATTGTGGGTGTCGTCCGGGCCGATGGGAACGGAGGGATCAATCATCTGCGGGATCACCATCATGATTTTGGTGATCTGCTGGGTCAGGCGGCCCTCCATCTCCTCCAACTGGGCCAGTCGGTCGGCGTTGGCCTTCACCTGGGCCTTGGCCTCCTCGGCTTCCGCCAGCTTGCTGGGGTCCTTTTTGGCCTGTCCCATCAGCATGCCTACCCGCTTGGACAGCTGGTTGCGCTGGGCCCGCAGGTCGTTGGCCTCGTTCATGGCGGCGCGTTTTTCGGCATCCAGAGCGATTACCTCGTCTACCAGGGGGAGCTTGGCGTTCTGAAATTTCTTGCGGATATTCTCCTTGACGGCTTCCGGGTTGTCCCGGACAAATTTGATATCAAGCATGGTAATGCACCTTTCCGTGTTTCACGTGAAACAGTTATTTCTTTTTGATGGTATGGAGGGCCTCCAACAGGTCGTTGAGGTCGTCCACGCTGTAATACTCCAGTTCGATGCGGCCCTTTTTCCGCCCAGTGACGATCCGACAGCCGCGCCCCAGGGAATTTCCCAGATCGCGGGCGGCCTCCTGAGCATAGTCTACGGTGACGCCGGTGGGGGAGGGCTTCTCCCTCTTTTCGGCGGTGAGCTTCTTCACCAGCACTTCCGTCTGGCGGACGGACAGGTCGTTTTTCAGAATGGAGGCAGCGGCTGTTTCCTGTAGGGCAGGGGACAGGGGCAGCAGTGCCCGGGCGTGACCGTTGGTGAGACGTCCGTCCTCCACCATGGCCCGCACCGGCGGACACAGGTTCAGCAGACGCAGGGCGTTGGCCACAGCGGACCGGGATTTGCCTACCCGTTGGGCCGTTTCCTCCTGGGTCATGTTGTACTGGCTCATGAGCACCTGGTAGCCCTCGGCCTCCTCAATGGGGTTCAGGTCCTCCCGCTGGAGGTTTTCAATCATGGCCAGCTCCATGGCCTTTCGATCGTCGGCCTCGATGATGATGGCGGGAACCTGGGTCAGGCCCGCCATCCGGGCTGCGCGCCAACGGCGCTCTCCGGCGATGATCTGATAATAGCCGGATTGCAGCTTCCGTACCGTCAGGGGCTGGATGATGCCGTGCTCCCGGATGGAGTCAGCCAAGTCCGCCAGAGATTCGGGGTCAAATTGCTTGCGGGGTTGGGATGCGCAGCTTTCCACCTGGGAAATTGGCAGAAATAAACTGCTTTTCTTCTCCTGGGAATCGATGACATCATCTCCCAGCAGGGCGGCCAGGCCTTTGCCCAGCCCTTTTGGGTTGTTGGCCATTGCTAAAACGCTCCTTTCCGCACAGAATCAAACATTTTTCTTGAGAAATTCGTTGGCCAGTGACAGATATGCCTCCGCACCGCGGCAGGTCCGATCATAGGCGGTAATGGGCTTTCCGTGACTGGGCGCCTCGGACAGGCGAATATTTCTGGGGATCACCGTGGCATACACCTTGCCGGGGAAGAATCGCTTCACCTCTTGCGCCACCTGGATAGCCAGGTTGGTTCGGCCGTCGAACATGGTCAGCAGAACGCCTTCAATCTGGAGACGTGGATTCATATTCCGGCGGACAATACGCACGGTGTTCATCAGGTCGCTGAGGCCCTCCAAGGCGTAATACTCTCCCTGCAAGGGTACCAGCAGGGAATCTGCAGCGCACAGGGCGTTGAGGGTCAGAAGCTCCAGGGAAGGGGGACAATCGATGAAAATGTAGTCGTAGTTTTCCCGCACACCGTTCAGGGCGTTGCGCAGCAGAAATTGCCGATCTGCCAGCTCGATCATTTCCACACCGCCGCCAGCCAGGGCCTTGCTGCTGGGCAGCACATCGCCGTAAGGCGTGGCGACGATGGCTTTGGCGGTGTCCACGCCGTTGATGAGGACATCATATACGCCGTTGGAGGTGGACTTGTCCACGCCCATGCCGGAAGTGGCGTTGGCCTGGGGATCGAAATCGCACAAAAGCACGCGCTTTCCCAGATATTTTAGTGCCGCAGCCAGGTTGACGCAGGTGGTAGTCTTTCCAACGCCACCTTTTTGGTTCACGATCGCCACGATTTTCGCCACTTTTCCCACTCACTTTCTGTCAGTCTTTTTATTTAGTATATCACATTTTCGAGCGGTTTCAATAGAAAATTTGCAAAACGAGAAAAAACTTGAGAAAAATGTTTCACGTGAAACAGAAGAAATAATGAAAAAGGTGGATGTTTCACGTGAAACATCCACCCCGTGGGTCATATCAGGATCATCCCCGAAACCGGCGGCAGCCGCAGCCGCAGCTTCCCGCCGGGGGCAAAGAACTGCTGGAAGGTCAGGGCCTCCCGGGCCAGCTCCCGGGGCCAAGGGAGAGATACCTCCACGGCTGTTTCCCCAGCATTCAGCGCCGCCACAGTGATTTCGTCTCCCAATTGCCGCCGCAGTACCAGTGCGCCGCCCTGAGCATAGACATAGGTCAGATCACCGTCCTGTAAAGAGGGGCGATGTCGCCGCAGCTGACCCAGACTGCGAAAGAAATCCAGCAGCGCCCGGTCCTGCCGGTCCCAGGGATAGGTTTTTCGGTTCAGGGGGTCCTCGAAGCCCTCCATTCCGGCCTCATCACCGTAGTACACGGTAGGGGAGCCGGGGAAACAGTACAGCAGCATTTCACCCACCCGCAGCCGGGCTTCGCCCTTTTGCCGCTCCTCCGGGGAGAGACGGTAGGCCGCACGGGCGTCCTTGGTGTCCGGCACATGCTCCGCACCCAACAGAGTCAGAATGCGCGGAGTGTCGTGGGTGCCCAGAATGTTCAGGGCACTGTAAAATGCCGGACGAGGATAGTGCTCGCGGATTGTCTCCATGGTATCCCGGAAGCAGGCGGCATCGCCGCCCCGGAGCCAATCCAGAGCGGCCGTCCGGAAGGGGTAGTTCATCAGGCCGTGAGTCTCACTGCCCAGCAGATACCGGCGGCGCTGGCTGTAGGCCACCTTGTTGCTGCCGTCCTCCCAGACCTCCCCCAGCAGGAAGCTATCGGGATTCTCCTGCTCCATGGCGTCGCGGATCTCGGCGATAAAGTCATCGGGCAGTTCGTCGGCTACATCCAGCCGCCAGCCGGAGGCGCCCTGCCGCAGCCAGTGCCGCACCACGGAGTCGTGATCCCGGATGATGAAGCGGCGGTAGCTGTCGGTGGATTCCTGCACGGCAGGCAGGGTCTTGATGCCCCACCAGGCGTCATAGTCGTCGGGCCAGGGGTGGAAGGAATACCACGAATAATAGGGAGACTCCCGGCTCTGGGCCGCGCCCAGCTCCGGATAAAAGCCTTGAGCGTTGAAATACCGGCTGTTGTTGCCGGTGTGGTTGAACACGCCGTCCAGCATCACCCGGATGCCCCGGCAGCGTGCCTCCCGGCACAGGGTTCGGAAGTCCTCCTCCGTGCCCAGCATGGGGTCAATACGCCGGTAGTCGGCAGTGTCGTATCGATGATTGCTGTCGGATTCAAAAATGGGACACAGATACAACGTACCCACTCCCATACTCTGTAGGTAGTCTAATTGGGAGGTGATGCCCGCCAGACTGCCGCCAAAAAAGTCATTGTTGCGGACGATGCCGTTTTCGTCAGGCCGCCATACCGGCGTATCGTCCCAGCTCTGATGGACCACACGGTCCCCCACCATGCCGGCAGCGTTTGGCACAGACAGACGACAAAACCGGTCCGGAAAGATCTGATAGGTGACGCCGCGGCCGAACCAGGCGGGGGCGGGGCGGCTGTCATCGTACACCGTCAGCTGCCAGCGGGAGGAGTCATCAAAACCGTGGGGACCGTATGGATGAACACAGTCCGAATAAGTGAATTGAAACGCATACCATACCAGGTCCGGCTCCGCTGGGGCGGTATAGACGACTTGCCAGCGGCCGTCGCCGGATGGGGACAAGGGCAGCGCCTGCTCTGTGCCGCCGAATTCCCGGCGCAGCAGCAGAGATACTCCGGTAACGTTTTCAGTCCCGGGACGAACCGCGAAACGGACAGCGGCGCCGCACGCGGCGGCGCCAAAGGAGGACTTGTATTCCGGGTCGCGGGAATCAAAAATCTTGCTCATAGGGTTCCCTCATTTCAACAGGGTATTTTCGCCGATGATCACGGCACCGATCTCCTCCTGAGAAAAGTAGGAGTTGACGATGTCCACGGCGGTAGAGGCCAGGGCAGCGCCGGAGCCGCCCTTCTCAATGACCACGGCCACAGCGATCTGAGGATCGTCGTAGGGGGCGAAGCACACAAACACACCGTTGTTGGTGTTGTTGATACCCGTCTCGGCTGTACCGGTTTTGGCGCCGGCGGATACCACGCACTTGGAAAAGTAGTAAGACAGGCTGCCGGTGGTCAGATCGTGCATACCGGTCTTGATGGCCTCCACCGTGCTGTCCTGCATCTCCACCACGTTGACGGGGTCCTTGTCGTAGGCATAGACCACGGCGGAGTTGTTATAGGTCTTGACGTTTTTCAGCAGGTGGGCCTCATAATGCTGTCCGTTGCCCACCAGAGTGGCGATATAGTTGGCCAGCTGCAGGGGAGTGAACAGGTCATAACTCTGGCCGATGGCGGCGGTGAGGGTCTGGCCGTCGGTTCATTCCAGGTGCTCGGCCTCGGCAAATTCCGGGGTGGCCATGGAGCCCTTGGCCTCGGCGCTGCCGGGGCCGCCGATCTCGATGCCGGTATATTCGCCCAGACCGAACTGCTTCGCATAGCTGGCCAGGGTCTTGATCCCCGTCAGGCGGCCCACCTCATAGAAGAAGTAGTTGCAGGAAACGGTGATGGCCTGGGACACGTTGACCCGTCCGTGGGTGCCGCCGTACTCGTTGTAGATCCAGCACCGGGGCTGGGGAGACTTGTAATAGTCATAGACGCCCCGGTCCACAATGGTGGAGGAGGGGGTGATGATACCGGACTCCAGAGCCGCTACCGCTGTGCAGGGCTTAAAGGTGGAGCCCGGTGCATACGCACCGCCGATGGCCCGGTTCAGCAGGGGTGTGCCCACGGTGTCGCTGACCAGCTTGGAGTAATCCTGGTCAAAGGTAGACAGATTATAGGTGGGATAGCTGGCCATGGCCAGCACCTCGCCGCTGCCAACACCCACCACCACCGCTGCGCCGCCACGGACCACGCCGTCCTTTTGCGTCATGGCCTGGATGGTCTGGGCCAGGGATTTTTCCGTGTCCTCCTGCAGGTCGATGTCCAGGGTCAGGGCCACGGTACCGCCGGGCTGAGGTTCCTTGGTATAGAGCTCGCCGGTGATCTTGCCCTCCTGATTGGTGGTGATGATGCGGGTGCCCTTGGTGCCGTGGAGATAGGATTCAAAGGCCTTTTCCGCGCCCTCGCGTCCTACCAGGGAGTTCATGGAGTAGCCCTCCATGTCCCGATAGCCGGTGACGCCGTTTTCCGGGTCGCCTACCCAGTCCTCATAGTAAATAGGACTCAGACGGCCCAGAACGTGGGCGGCATATTCGGTGTTGTACACCCGGGCCGAGGAGGTGCCGGTGGACACGCCCCGGTATTGGCCGTCCGCCGTCTGGCTGATGAGCTCCACGGACACATCGTCGGCAAAGACATACTGGGCGTCCGTCAGACTCTTGATGGTCAGCTCGTAGCGTACCCCGGCGATGGTCCGGGCCTGGTCCTCGGTATAGCTGTCGTCGATATTGAACAGCTGCCGCAGCTTGGCCATAAACCGGTCCGGCTGCAAAGTAGGCGTCACCTGGGAGAGCGTGGAATAGGGAATGTCCTTGTTTTTCAAAAACAGGGCAAAGCCCTCGCCGTCGGCAGGGTCCGTATAGCTGTAGGGAGCGGTTCGGCTCACAGGCAGCGTATCGTTCCAGGCGGTGCCGTTCTCTGTGCACAGGTCCGTCAGCCGCAGGATGGCGGCATTGAGCTCCTGATCCGTGTCAAATTCCTTGGCGGAAAAGATCAGCGTATAGGTCAGCCGGTTGGACACCAGCACCTTTCCGTTGCGGTCGGTGATAATACCCCGGGACGCTTCCACCGTTTCACTGGCGGCATTGCTGGCCAGGGACTTGGCCCGGTTTTCCTCGCCGTGAAGGATTTGGGTATAGTACATGACCCCGGCAAAAGCCACCAGACACAGACCCATCAGACCCGTCAGCGCCCAGATACGGGCCCGGACCGGGTCGAATGCATTTTTCTTCATAGGACTCCTCCTATTTCAGGATACGGTTGTGAACGCTGCGCAGCAGCAGATACACCAGCGGCGACAGCACCACAGTCACGGCGGCCTCCCGCCCCGTCAGAGACAGGACGGCCGTAAGCTCCACCCCTTGGCGGAATGTCAGCAGCAGCGTGTGCAGAAGATCGGTCACCAGCAGGGACAGACCTGCGCACAGAACGGCGCACAGAAAGCCCTGGCTCAGAAACCGCTTGGCGATCACAGCCGCCAGCAGCGCCGCTGCCAGAAAGGCCAGTGTATAAAAGCAGGGGATGATCCCCGGCATGGTCAGGTCGCACAGCAGGCCGAATACTCCGGCAAAGGCGGCCCCCTCGCCGGGGCCCTCCAGCATGGCGGTGATGGCAGCGATCAGCGGCGGCAGAAAGGGATGCACGCCCCACACGCAGATGCGGTTGAGCACCAGGGACTGCACCAAAACCAGCAGCAGGGTGGCCCCGGCATAGTACAGCCACTTGAAAAACATATCCCGTTGGTTCAAGGCTTGGTTCATGGTGTCACCCCTCAGTCAACGATGGTGAAATCCGTGATGACGAAAACCTCCACCAGCTGGGTGATGTCGGTTTTGGGCAGGATGGTGGCATAACGGGTCAGGCCGTTGTCATCGGTTTTGATCTCCTCCACAGAGCCGATGACCAGCCCCGAGGGATAGTAACCGCCCAGACCGGAGGTGACGATCATGTCGCCGTTGATGAGACTGGATTCCCCCTCCAGATACGACAGCTTCAGCTTTCCCTGGTTCATCAGCGCCAGATCGCCCATGGCCACCGTCACCTCGCCCGTGCGGAACACCAGGGCACCCAGCTGGGAATCCGTGTCCAGAATGGTGGTAACGGTGCTCCAATTGAGCCCCGCGTCGGTGATAACACCCACCAGATAGCCGTACTGGTCCACCACGCAGTCGCCCTTTTCCACGCCCAGGCTGGTGCCCTTGTTCAGGGTCAGGGTCCGGGACCAATTGGAGGTGCTGCGCTCGATCACGTGGGCCGCCTCAAAGGTAAAATCCCGACGCTGCTGGCGCAGACCGTTCAGGTCCCGCAGACGCTGGTTTTCCTCGCTGTCGGTCTTGGCCTGACGCAGGTCCTCCGTCAGCTGTGCATTTTCCTTGCGCAGGTCCTCGTTTTCCTTGCGCAGACTCTCCACCGTCTGGAACCGTTCTCCAATACTCTGGAACCATCCGGTCACGGCGGAGCCCGCCGCCCGGAAGGGGTAGGTCACCACTCCGGCGGCGTTCTGCAAAAACCCCGTCTGGTTGCTGACGGCGCTGGCGATACATAATCCCACCGCCACCACTACCACAGCGGCCAGCATCATAATGCCGTTTTTCTGAAAAAATCGTTTCATAGCTTGCTTCCTTTTTCACAGCAGCGTTACGCCAAACTCTGCCAGCATCCGGCTCAGCAGCAGCACCGGCAGACCCATGACGTTGAAAAAGTCTCCGTCAATGCGCTCTACCAGCAGGGCGCCCTGGCCCTGGACACCGTAGGCTCCGGCCTTGTCCATGGGCTCACCGCCCCGGATATAGGCCCGCAGCTCCGACTCGGACGCCGGACGGAAATACACGTCCGTGGACTGGGCCCGGGTCAGGGACCGCTGCCCCTGCCGCACGGTAACGCCGGTACAAACCGTGTGCCGCCGCCCGGAAAGCTCCGTCAGCATCCGCAGGGCGTCTGCCTCGTCCCGGGGCTTGCCCAGCCGCTGCTGGTCCAGAAATACCATGGTGTCGGCGGTGATGACGATCTCGTCGTCCTCCGACGGCACTGCCTGGGATTTTTCCCGGCTGATGTAGGATACGATCTCCGGCGGCGTCAGCCCCTGAGGGTACCATTCCTCCACCTGGGGGACCCGGACGGTGAAGTCCCGGATGCCGATCCGGCCCAAAAGCTCCTGCCGCCGGGGAGACCCGGAGGCCAATACGATCCTTGCCATAGGCTTACCTCCCGGTGGAGCCGAAGCCGCCTGCGCCCCGGTCCGTCTCGTCCAGCTCCTCCGCCTGCACCAGAACGGGCCGCACTACCGGCGTCACCATCAGCTGGGCGATGCGGTCCCCGGGCTGAATGGTATAGCTGTCCTGGGACAGGTTCACCAGTCCCACGGAGATCTCGCCCCGATAGTCGCTGTCGATAACGCCCACGCCGTTGGACAGGGCGATGCCGTGCCTGAAGCCCATGCCGCTGCGCACGAACACCAGGGCCACATAATCAGGGGAGGGCAGAGCAATGGCAATGCCCGTAGGGATGCCCCGGCGCTGGCCCGGGGCCAGCGTTACGGCCTCGTCCACGCAGGCGCACAGGTCCATGGCTGCGGCTCCCGCCGTCTGATAGCGGGGCAGGGGAATCTCCCGGCCCATTTTCGGCGACACCGCCTTGATTTTAAGCTCCATTGTATCACTTGCTCCCATTGTATATAAAAACAATCTGTAAAAAAATCATGAATCCTGAAAAGGGCTTATTCCACGCCCCGGTAGAACAGCCCCCGGGTCAGCTCCTGGGGCCGGTAGTCGCTGCGGCCCTGATAGGCCCGCAGCACCCGGACGCACTCCTCCGGCGACTCCGTGGTAAACCGCAGCCGCGCCCGGGTAAGGCCCAGCTGCCGCCACTCCGGCTTATCCGCCAGAAACAGCACCCGGCTGTTCTCGATTTCGCACCGGTGGCCCCATTGCCCCACCAGGGGAAACCGCGCCCCGGTGCGGTCGATCAGATCATTGTCCTGGCCGCAGCGGCAGGCGGCAGAGCGGTCCGCATAGTCCCGCCCGGCGTCCCGGCAGCCCAGGCTGTTGCGGATGACGCAGTTTTCCGTGATCATCAGCGGCAGGCGGCCGTATACCACCGCCTCGCAGGGCAGAACCTTCCGCAGATCCCGGATCTGCTGCCACCGCAGCTCCATGGACACCGCGGCGGCGGAAAGACCCAGCTCCTGCCAGAACAGCAGGGCCCCGCTGTTGAAAATATTCAGCCCCAGATCCCCCCATAGGGGAAGGCCCAGCCCATCGGCAATGGGCAGGTGTCCCAGATTGCCGATGGCCACGGCGGACAGGTGTTCCCGGTGCCGCTGCAAAAGCAGCCGCAGAGGCTCCTCGTCCTCTGTCCGGAAGATCCGGGGAAGCACCGCGCAGATCTGGGTCATGCCCGCCCAGCGGGCCAGGTCCATGCCGTCCAGCAGCTCTGCCGGGACATACACCGTCCCGCACTGGGCCAGCTCCTCCGTCAGCTGCTCCGCCCGGGTGACGGAGCAGGTCAGCTGCGGCGTCTCCGGCCCCGGCAGGGCCGGGGGCAGGGGAGAGGGGGTTCCTGTCCGCCGCTGGGTTGGCTGGGTCAGAGCCATCTCCAGCTCCTCCAGCACTTGGCGGCGCATTGCGTTCACGGCGCTGGCCGGCAGCATCAGACCGTCCGCCAGCTCCACTTGGGTCTCCTTGGGCTCAAACACCGTGCCGCCGGTTTTTTCCAGCCGGATACGCAGGTCCTCCGCCGTCAGGGCCCGGTTCCGGGCCGCCTCCGGTACGGGACCTTCTGCCCGGACAGTGTGTCCTTTGGCGGAGGCCGTCAGCTGAGCGGGCACACCGGCCCCCAGGATGCAGGACATGGTCACCGGTATCCGACGGCGATCCTCCTTTTCATAGGCGGCCTTGGCCCGGGCAAACAGCTCCTTGGGCTCCGGCACATTCTCCGGCCGGGTGCCGAACATCTCCGGACCCGTGCGGCCCCGGTAATAGCCGTCGGTGAAGCCGCTGCGGGAAAAGGCAGCCTCCAGCTGCCGGGATTCCTCCTGGGTGGGGGCGCGTTTTTCGTCCAGCAGGCGGCGATAGATGCCGGTGATCACCGCCACATATTCCGGCCGCTTCATGCGGCCCTCCAGCTTCAGGCACGCCACGCCCATATCGTCCAGCTCCTGCAGATACGCCGACAGATTGGCATCCTTCAGGCTCAGAGGGTGGCCGCCGGAGGCCTTTTCATTAACACCGTAGGGTAGGCGGCAGGGCTGGGCGCAGGCCCCCCGGTTGCCGCTTCGTCCGCCGATCACGGCGCTCATCCCGCACTGGCCGGAGTAGCACATGCACAGGGCCCCGTGGACAAACACCTCGATCTCTGCGGGACAGTCCCGGGTGATGGCCGCGATGTCCCGGCGGCTCAGCTCCCGGGCCAGTACCACCCGCTCCAGACCCAGCTCCGCCGCGCGGCAGGCGCCGCCCAAGGTGTGCAGGCTCATCTGGGTGCTGGCGTGGAGGGGAACATCGGGCGCAATTTCCCGGGCCAGCCGCCACACGCCCCAATCCTGGATGAGGATAGCGTCCACCCCCATGTCCGAGGCTTTCTGCAAAGCCTGGGCGGCGGCGGGCAGCTCCCGGTCGGTCACCAGGGTGTTCAGGGTCAGATAGACCTTCACGCCCCGCAGGTGGCAATAGGCCACGGCGGCACGGAATTCCTCATCGGTGAAGTTCCGGGCGCTGCGCCGGGCGTTGAGCCCGCCGAAGCCCATATACACCGCGTCGGCCCCATTCTGCACGGCGGCTACCATGGCCTCCCAGCCTCCGGCGGGGCTCAGCAGCTCGGTCATTGGCCCCGGCCCTGCTGGGCCTTGAACAGCTGACGGCGCAGCTCCGACGCCTCATTTTTGGCCTGGGTGGCCTCATCCAGATAGTTTTTCACTTGCCGGCGCAGATTCTCTGCCGCTGCCTGGTTTTTCAGCAGCTCGTCCGCCAGGTTCACCGCCGCCAGAACTGCCGCATCCGCCTGGCTCACATGCAGGGTCTCCTGGATCCGGTCCATTCGCTGGTCCACCAGGGCGCCTACCTTTTTCATATACTCCGCGCTTTCGTCCGCCACCAGGGTATACTCCTGGCCGCAGATGCTCATCGTCACTTTATTCGCCATGTTGCCCTCCCATTTATGTAAACCGAAAAGTTAGTCACACCAATACATAGTCCATTATACCACAAAATCCCGCCGGGAAAAGCTTTTTCTGGCGAAAAGGAGAATTTTGTGAAAAACCCGCTGCGGCGGCTTTACGAACCGGGGGTTTTCGTGTAAAATAAAGTAATTAAACCATGGAAAGAGGGGAGGTGCGGCATGAGCGGCTATATTCTGCGTGACAGTGAGCCCAGCATCGTCCTGACGGCGGATCAGGTGGATCGCCTGGTGAAAAACGGCGACGGAGACGCCGCGCTTTTGTATCTGCTGCTGATGCGGGCGGACCGCGGGGTCACGGAGCGGGAGCTTCAGTCCCGGCTGCGGTGGAGCCAGCTGCGGCTGAATGCGGCGGAGGGAGCCTTGCAGCGGCTGGGGCTGATCCAGCGTCCGGCGGAGACACCGGCCCCTGCGCCGGCGGAGGAGCGCCCGGTATACAGCGCCCAGGACCTGGCCCAGCTGTTGGAGGACGACCGGTCCTTCCGGATGCTGATTCCCCAGGTGGAGGAAAAGCTGGGCCGCAGGCTGAAAACGGCGGATCTGCAGATTCTGGCGGGCCTGTATGACGATATGGGCATGCCGGCGGATGTGATCTATCTGCTGGTGAACCACTGTATTGCCCGGTCTGAGGAACGATACGGCCCCGGCCGCCGGCCCACCCTGCGCCAGATCGAGAAGGAGGGCTACTATTGGGCCCGGCAGGGCCTGTTTGACCAGGACAGCGCCGCCCGTTATCTGAAAACCTGGCGGGAAAAGCAGCAGGGGCAGGCCGCGTATATGCAGGTGCTGGGCCTGGGCCAGCGCCGCCCGGTGGCCAGTGAAGAAAAATACATCTCCGACTGGATGGACAAGGGCTTTCCGCCGGAAACGGTGGCCCTGGCCTATGACAAGACGGTGTTCTATAAAAAGCAGCTGGAGTGGCGGTATCTCAATGGGATCCTCCGCCGCTGGCACGAAAACGGCTGGCATACGCCGGAGGAGGTCCAGCAGGGCGACGCCAAAAAGTCCGCCGCGCCTCCGGACCAGAAGCCGGATAAAAACGATTCCCGCATGGGAAAGTATATGAAGTGGTAAAGGAGGGGACCCTATGCCCTATGACGGTAAAATTCTCAGTCGGGCCATGGCCCGCTTTGATGAGGACAAGCAGCGCCGGACCCAGCAGTTCCGGGAGCGGCAGCAGCGTCTGTTTTGCCGGGAGCCGGAGCTGGCGGATATCGACCGCCGCCTGCGCGGCACCATGAGCCAGATCATCTCCCGGGCTCTGCGGCAGGGGAAGGATCCCGTTCCCGCCATCCACGCTATCCGGGATGAGAATCTGGCCCTCCAGCGCCGCCGGGGGGAGCTTCTGGAGGCTATGGGCTATCCTGCCGACTATCTGGAGGAAAAGCCCCGGTGCGCCCGGTGCGGCGACGCAGGCTTCCGATCCGACGGGACCATGTGCCCCTGTCTGCGCAGCTACTATGCCCGGGAGCAGATCGCCGAGCTGTCCCACTTGCTGGATATCGGCTCTCAGAGCTTTGATACCTTCCAGCTGAGCTGGTACTCCACCGACCGAAACGGTCTGCCGCGCTCTCCCCGGGAGACGGCGGAGCGGAATCTGGAGATCTGCCGGCGGTTTGCCCGGGACTTCCGTCCCGGTGCACAGAACCTGCTGCTGTTCGGCGACCCGGGCCTGGGCAAGACCTTTCTGTCTGCCTGCATTGCCCGGGTGGTCAGTGAGGACGGCTTCTCCGTGGTGTATGACACGGCGGGCCACATTTTTGCCCAGTTCGAGGCATCAAAATTCCGCCGGGATGACGTGGACGAGCCGGATGAGAGCGTGGAGCGCTGCATGGCCTGCGATCTGCTGATCCTGGACGACCTGGGCACGGAGATGACCACGGCCTTTGTTCAGAGTGCCCTGTACCAGCTGCTCAACAGCCGCCTTCTGGCAGGAAGGAGCACCATCATCAGCACCAATCTGGACCCCGATCAGATCGGCAGGCGATACTCCGCCCAGATCATGTCCCGGCTGGAGGGGGAGTTTGAACTGCTGCCCTTCATCGGGCAGGACATCCGCCGCCTGAAGCGGGAACAGCAGCGCTGACCGGCCATATCCTGCTCCCGTACGGGATTTTTCGCATGGAAACGGGTTTAACGACCGAAAACGTTACCAATGGGGGAAACAAACGGCTTGTCAATACTCAAAAACACCGTATGAGACCAGACGATGAACAGCACATAATTTCATCAGAATAAAGAAAATGCGAATAATCTGCAAATATCGTAACGGAATTGTAAAGATTTTTTGTGCAAAGTGGGGATTGACTTTTTCTGTAAAAAAATTATCATATTGGACGGAAAGCAAAAGGATTCGTACCCTTTTGCTTCAAATCGTTACATTGTATGTATGAAGGAGGAGAAAAAATGGTAAGCTTTCTGATTTGCCTGGCCTTGCTGATCGGCGGTTATTTCGTCTATGGCAAGGTGGTGGAAAACACCTTCGGGCCGGACGACCGCGAGACCCCCGCTGTGAAGATCAACGACGGTGTGGACTATGTGGTTCTGCCTCAGTGGAAGCTGTTCATGATCCAACTGCTGAACATCGCGGGCCTTGGCCCCATCTTCGGCGCACTGCAGGGTGCTCTGTGGGGCCCCATCGTGTTCCTGTGGATCACCTTTGGTACGATCTTTGCCGGTGCTGTGCATGACTATTTCTCCGGCATGATGAGCGAGCGCAACAACGGCGCTTCCATTTCCGAGATCTCCGGTATTTACCTGGGCGGGTTCATGAAGAACGTCATGCGCGTGTTCAGCGTGGTGCTGCTGATCATGGTGGGCACCGTGTTCGCCGTGGGTCCTGCGGGCCTGATCGTGACCCTGTTCAAGAACGGCGGCTCCACCGGCGTTGTTACCACCACCCTGTTCTGGCTGGTCATCGTTCTGGTGTATTATTTCATCGCCACCTTTATTTCCATCGACAAGATCATCGGCAAGATCTATCCTCTGTTCGGCATTTGCCTGATCATCATGGCCGTGGGCGTTGCCGTCGGCATCTTTGTCAAGCCTGAGTACACCATCCCCGAGATTTGGGATCACTTCGGTTCCATGCATCCCAAGGGAACTCCCGTGTGGAGCTTCATGTTCATCACCGTGGCCTGCGGCGCTATCTCCGGCTTCCACTCCACCCAGAGCCCCCTGATGGCTCGCTGCATGAAGAGTGAGAAGCAGGGCCGCTTCGTGTTCTACGGCGCCATGGTTTCCGAGGGCGTTATCGCCCTGGTGTGGGCCGCTGCCGGCTGCGCTCTGTATGAGGTCACCGGCGGTCTGAACACCGGCCTGGCCGAGATCCTGGCCAACGGCCAGTCTGCCGCCATCTACGATGTGTGCATCAAGACCATGGGCAAGATCGGCGTGGCTCTGGCCATGCTGGGCGTCATCGCCTGCCCCATTACCTCCGGCGATACTGCGTTCCGCAGCGCTCGTCTGGTGCTGGCCGACTGGTTCAAGATCGACCAGAAGAAGTGGAAGAACCGTCTGCTGCTGTGCGTGCCCGTCCTGGGCGTCGGCGCTATCCTGGGCGTGGGCAATGCTCTGGGCTTCATCGACTACTCCGTGATTTGGCGTTACTTCAGCTGGACCAACCAGACCCTGGCCATGATCGTTCTGTGGGCCGCCTCCATGTATCTGTTCTATGAGAAGAAGAACTACTGGATCACCGCCGTGCCTGCCACCTTTATGAGCGCCGTTTCCGCCACCTACTTCCTGCTGGGCAACGAGTGCCTGGGCCAGTTCATCAACCACAAGACCGCCGAGGGCGTCACCGTGTACAACACCGCCGTGGCTTACCCCATCGGCATCGCCGTGGCCGTTCTGTTCCTGGGTATCTTCCTGTACACCATCAAGAAGCGCCATACCCAGCCTCACTATGAGACTCTGGGCAAGTAATCTGACCCTTTAACTATTTCGCAAAGCGGCAGGCATCTCCTGCCGCTTTGCCCCTATGGGAGGAACTGCTATGATCTTTGCACCTGCACGCCTTGGCAGCGTCACGCTGGATAACGAGACCCTGGCGGCGGATAAGAAGGGCTGCCGCCGCTTCGGCCCCTGCGGCGTGGGCGAAAAGACCCTGTATCTCAACAGCTTTTTCATCGACCGGCACTATTATGTGGCGCTGTCCTCGGTGCGCCGCGTGTTCAAGCGTGTGGCCATGAGCAAGGGCGGCTTCACCGGCAAGGGGGCCTTCGGCTCCATCCCCTACCTGGTGGTGGAGTACGACGGCGGCGAAAAGCAGTGCAACTTCAAGCACGAGGAGGACGTGGACAACCTGCTGGCCTACCTCTCCAAGCTCTGCCCGGACCTGCCGCTGCAAAGCCGCAAGGTGGAGCAGCACATGGCCCAGCAGCGGGCTCAGGAGGCCCGCCGCTATCTCAAGGAGCTGACGCCCCAGGCCCAGAGCGAAAAGGAACGCCTGGAGCAGGCCCGCGCCTTCCTGGAGGACCACACCAATCTGACCCGCCGCCTGTCCCAGGCGGCCAAGGCCAAGCGGGTCAATGACCGTTCCAACCCCAGCTACAAATGGGTGGCCCTGGCCATCGTTATCGCCGGTGTTGCCGCTTTGGTGTATGGCATCATCACCATGGTCCGGGGAACCAGCAGCCTGGGCATCTACTTTGCCCTATTTGGCTTTGCGGCAGTGTTTCTGTTCTCCGGTGCTCATGTGCTGCCCACCGCCCGCAACAACAAGACGGCCCTGTCCCGGGAGTGGGAACAGGCCCAGGCGGATCTGGCGGCGGTGCTGCCCAAGGACTTTCCTCTGCCTGCCCGCTATGCCCACCCGGTGGTGCTGACCCGGATGATCCGCGTCCTGCGGGAGGGCCGGGCCCAGACTGCCGATCAGGCGCTGGAGGTGGTGAAGCAGGACCTGAAGGCCCTGACCGCCGACGTTCAGGTGGAGCAGTGGGAGTATGACGAGGTAGTGGCCATAAAGCCCATGTTTCTGCTGTCCGACTATCAGTAAATATGTTTCAAACAAGAAATGCGGCTGATCATGGTCAGCCGCATTTCTTGTTTGTTATTTCAGGAATGACCCGTAGTCGGGATCACCCGTGCATGGGGCAGCCGTGGGGGGTGGGCCCCCGGCGCTGCGCCCGGACCTGGATCATCTCTCCGGCGATGCTGACGGCGATCTCCTCCGGCGTCACCGCCAGGATGGGGGTGCCGATGGGGGTGTGCACCAGGGCGATGGCCTCCTCCGGAATGCCCGCCTCCCGAAGCCGCTGGTTCACCGACGCGGTTTTGCGACGGGAGCCGATGACTCCCACATAGGCGAAGGGCCCCCGCAGCACCTGATCCTCCACCTGGAAGTCCCGCATATGGCCGCTGGTCATGATGACCACAAAGTCCTCCTCCGTCACAGTGAGGTAGTCGCTGATGCGGGTGAAATCCCCGCAGATCACCTGCTCCGCCGTGGGGAACAGGGAGGTGTTGGCCAGCTCCGGCCGGTCGTCGAATACCACCGGGCGGAAGTCCACCGTGGTCAGCAGAGGGCACAGGGCCTGAGAAATGTGTCCCGCGCCGAACAGCAGCGCCCGCTGACCGATAGGCAGAGGCAGGGAGATGTATCCCGCTGCCATGGAAAAGCCCGGGGTCCGCAGGGCCTGGGCAATATCCTCCGGCAGACTGCCGGCAGCGATGGTTTCCTTATCCAGCAGCGCCGGGGCGGAGCCGTCCTCCGCCAGCACCAGCCACCCGGCGGTGTGCTGCTCCAGCAGAGCCAGGGCCCGGCTGGCGGTGTCGTTCCACAGGGGATCCTCCGCCGGAATGAACTGGAAATGGGCTGTGACGTCGCCGCCGCAGACCATGCCGATATCCTGCTCCGGGGCCTGGTGCAGGGGAAACTCCCGGATGCAGGAGCGGCGCTGGTCCAGCAGCTCCCGGCACAGTTGGATGCTGCGCCCCTCCACCGCGCCGCCACCGATGGTACCCACCAGGCGGCCTTCGGCTCCCACCAGCATCTGTGCTCCGGCCTTCCGGGGGGCGCTGCCCCGGTCGGCAATCAGCGTCACCAGCACCGTGTCCCGGCGCTTCTCCACCTCGTAAAACAGTTGGGAAAAAATCTGCTTCATGACGTTATCCTTTTTTCCAGGCCTCCGTCTCCTCCAGCAGCCACTGACGCCAGGCATCCACGCCCAGGCCGGACTTGGCGGAGATGGGGAAAATCTTCAGGTTGGGATTGCGCCGGTGAGCGTACTCCACCACCTTGTCCATATCAAAGTCGAAATACGGCAGCACGTCGATCTTGTTGATAATCAGAGCGTCGCACACTGTGAAGATCAGGGGGTACTTCAGGGGCTTGTCGTGGCCCTCGGGCACGGAAAGGATCATGGCGTTTTTCACCGCGCCGGTGTCGAACTCCGCGGGGCACACCAGATTCCCCACATTCTCCAGCACCACCAGGTCCAGGTCATCGGTGCCCAGCTCCCGCAGTCCCTGCTGGGTCATCCCGGCGTCCAGGTGGCACATGCCGCCGGTGTGCAGCTGGATGGACCGGACCCCGGCGTTGGCCATGGCGGCGGCGTCCACGTCGGAGTCGATGTCGGCCTCCATAACGCCCATGCGCAGCTGATCCTTCAGGCCCTCCACGGTCCGCAGCAGGGTGGTGGTCTTGCCGCTGCCCGGAGAGGACATCAGATTCAGCAGGAAGGTGCCCTGCTTTTTCAGCTGCTGCCGGACCCGGTCCGCCTCTCGGTCGTTGTCGGCGAAAACGCTTTCCTTCACCTGGATGATCTTATATTTGTCCATAGGTACGCCTCGTTTCTGTGGATTTTTCAGCAGTATACCATATTTGTCATGAATATGCAAATGACGCGGCAAAAAATACCGGAATATGCCAAAAAATATTTGCGTTACCCACCGGACTGGGGGTATAATGAGGGGACAAGAAGGAGGCAGATAGCATGATCTCGACAAAAGGACGGTACTCCATCCGGATCCTTTTGGACCTGGCAGAGCACCGCAGCGGCGGCTACATCCCTATGAAGGAGGTGGCAGCGCGGCAGAATATCTCGCTGAAATACATCGAGAAGCTGATGCCTGCGCTGAAGACTGCCGGATTCATTGAGAGCGTCCACGGCATCGGCGGCGGCTACCGCCTGGCCCGGGAGCCGGAAACGTGCACCCTGTGGGACATCCTGCAGTGCTCCGAGGGGAACCTGGCCCCGGTAAGCTGCCTGAAGGACGGGGCGGGTCTCTGCGCCCGGTCCGCCGAGTGCCGCACCCTCCCGGTGTGGGAGGAATACTACCGGATGACCCGGGACTATTTTTCCGGTGTCACTCTGGCGGACCTGATGGACACTCCCCAGGGGGACAACTACGTCATTTGAATATACGCCGCCCGGACCGGAACTGCCCATCCCAGCCTGGGCGGCGTATATTTTCCGGGTTCGACGAAAAAAGCGGTTGCAAAACGGCAGGGAGTTTGGTATAATCAGCGGGTAACAGATGCGCAGGGTTAGTACATCGGTAGTACATCGGCTTCCCAAGCCGAGGAGGCGGGTTCGATTCCCGTACCCTGCTCCAAAAAGAAAGACACCCCTACGGGTGTCTTTCTTTTTGGAGCGGCACTTTTGCTCTGCAAAAGTGGTCGCCTGCGGGCGATTTAACGTGCAGGGGAAACCCGACTAAGGTTTCCCTTGCATACATTCCTTTCCTTGCGATATACAGGAGTGCGCACGGACAGCAAAACCTGTGGGCAATCACAAAGCGAGGACTTTAAGAGAAATCTTGAAGTCCTCGCTTTGTTGTGTCCGGAATCCATTGCGGCATATGGACTTTCAGGCGTTACGCCCTCAAAAGAGCCTATTATCCATGCGGCGAACCGGCTTATCGATGCGTTTGTTTACAAATAATTCAAAGCCTTCCACTTGACAAGGGCGGCGGGGGGTGGTAAACTGCGTTTAGCACTCAGGAAGATGGAGTGCTAACGGAGAAACGATATGGAAATGACCGATCGAAAAAAGCAAATACTGAAGATCGTCGTGGAAGAATATGTGGCGGCGGCGGAGCCGGTGGGCTCCAAGGCCATTGCCCAGCGGATGCCCGGAAAGATCAGCTCTGCCACCATTCGCAATGAGCTGGCGGATTTGACGGAAATGGGCTATCTGGAGCAGCCGCACACCTCCGCCGGGCGGGTCCCCTCCGCCAAGGGCTATCGGCTGTACGTCAACGAGCTGATGGAGCATCGCGCCCTGAGCCGGGAGGAGGAGGATAAGCTCAACGCCTCTCTGGCGGAGAAGCTGGCGGGGACGGATCAGCTCATGGCCCGGGCAGGCCAGATGGTGTCCTCCTTTGTGGGTTATCCGGCCTATACCGTGGCGGATCACAAGACAGCTGCCACCGTGCGGCGGTTCGAGCTGATTCCGGTGGACGCCAACAGCTTCATTGCCGTGGTGATGCTGTCGGACAGCCAGGTGAAAAGCCAGCTGCTGCCGCTGCAATTGCCGGTGGCCGACGGCGGCCTGCCGGACATGAGCCATCTGCTGAACACCCACTTCACGGGGATCGGCCCGGAGGATATGAACGGACGGCTCATGAGCCTATCCGAGCAGGTGCCCGGCCAGTGGTTCCTGCCGCTGAACCGGGTGGTGGAATACGCCGGGCGGCTATTGAAGGAAGCAAACAGCCAGGAGGTCTTTCCCAGCGGGGCCAAGGAGTTCCTGCGGTTCCCGGAATACCGGGACGCGGACAAGGCCCACGACCTGATGACCTTTATGGTGGACAATAAAGAGCAGCTGCCCGCGCCCACGGAGGGCGGCCCGGTGCAGATCCTCATCGGCCCGGAAAATCTCAGCGAGGCCCTGCGGGACAGCAGCGTGGTGGTGGCCAGCTATGACATCGGAGACAATATGCGGGGACTGGTGGGCGTGGTCGGACCCACCCGGATGGACTACGCCACCGTGGCGGCGCGCCTGAGCTACTTTGCAGAGAGCCTGGGCCGCATGTTCGGGAAGAACCAGCTGCCCCCCAAGGAGGACCAGGAAACATGAGCGAGAATGTGAATCAGGAAAACAAGCAGGAACAGGAAAACACGGACACCCCGGAGACCCAGCCCCAGCAGGAGCCGTCTCCGGAAACGGCGGAGGAGACCTTCACCGTTACCCGGGATCAGATGGAAAAAATGGAGCAGCTGGCCAAGATGGTGTCCGACGCCAGCGACAAATATCTGCGTTTGGCGGCGGAATACGACAACTACCGCAAGCGCACCGCCAAGGAAAAGGACGGCATCTATCAGGACGCCAAGGCAGACACCATTCGGGCGTTTTTGGATGTGTACGACAATCTGGAGCGGGGCATTGCTCAGTATGACGAGGCCGACGTACACCGGCAGGGTCTGGAGCTGATCCTGCGGCAGTTTCCGTTATCGAATCGACCTGACGATCAAGGACCTGCTGATATTCTTCATTTTTGCGGTCAAATTTAAAAAGATCCTTAACATCTTCAGGCTCTGACCA
>ERZ827043.1780-NODE-1780-length-20625-cov-2.940642_pt1 | contig 20625 bp, 9 predicted proteins | sample MGYA00519923_ERZ827043 | MGnify/ENA primary metagenome ERZ827043 (study PRJEB31778, sample SAMEA3449251) | human gut metagenome | biome: human gut; feature: human-associated habitat; material: faeces | place: United Kingdom | collected 2010/2012 ...
TATCATATTGATATTCCCAGTACACATCAATTTGATGCTTCTGGCCTGACTTTCCAGTCAATTTCACATTATGCTTAACATCTATATTCTTTACATACAAATTCTTCAAAATCTCATTATAAATCTCTTGAGTAAATTTCTCATATTCAATATTATCATTCATAAAAATCAATTTTAAGATTGTCTATACTTCAAAAGTAAACAATTTATCTTAATCAAAATCTCTTAGATGCATTGTTCTCGGCCATAATACCGTAAAAATTGAATTATACGCAATAAAAATTCCTTCTACATCTAATTATTAATTAAAACTCAATTGCTCTTTTAGGCAAAAGGATTATATTTGTATTATTGTTAATTAAAGATGAGATATGCCCAACAAAAAAATAAACCGAATCAAAGTGATGCTCGCCGAGAAGGAAAAGACCAATAAATGGCTGGCAGAGCAAGTGGGGAAAGATCCTGCTACCATCTCCAAATGGTGTACCAATACGGCACAACCTAGTTTGGAAATGCTATTTCAAATAGCTAAAGTACTTAACGTGGAGGTTAAGGACCTGCTAAGAGAGTCTGATGAATGAGATTCCTATATACTAAGTATTCTCAATAAATGCAGAATGTCTGCATTCTTTATTTACATCTTTGCTTATGATATTCACACATAGAGTAAGCTATTTTTAAAATTGATTTTATGAACAAACAACAACTTGCCAATAAGATATGGGCATCTGCCAACAAGATGCGCTCCAAGATAGAAGCCAACGAATACAAAGATTATATTCTTGGCTTGATTTTCTATAAATTTCTGTCAGACAATGAGGTGAACTATCTGAACAGTATCGGATGGACTGATGAGGATATTGTGACACTTGTAGAAGATCATGAGAATCAGGAAGCAGTTATGATGATGGAGTATTGCAGAAACAACATTGGCTACTTCATTGAATACCAAAATCTGTTTGCTACCTGGCTGAAGCCCAATTCTGAATTTAGTGTAGCCGACTTGAGCGGAGCACTCAGCAGTTTCGACCGTCTGATTAGCCCTCATTACAAACATGTCTACGAGAACATCTTCAAGACTTTACAGGCTGGCCTGAGTAAACTGGGTGAGAACCCAGCCTCGCAGACACGTGCCATTAAGGATCTCATCAAGCTAATCAAGGACATTCCCACAGACGGTCGTCAGGACTATGACGTGCTGGGATATGTATATGAATATCTTATCAGTAACTTTGCAGCCAATGCCGGGAAAAAGGCTGGAGAGTTCTATACGCCTCACGAGGTGGCTATCTTGATGTCTGAAATTGTGGCTGAACACCATAAGAATAAAGACAAAATTGAAATTTATGACCCTACAAGCGGTTCAGGTTCCTTGCTGATTACCATCGGTAAATCGGTTGGGCGTCATATCGAAGACAAGAACAAGGTGAAATACTATGCGCAGGAGCTGAAGGAAAACACCTACAACTTGACCCGTATGAATCTGGTGATGCGTGGTATCAAACCAGACAACATCAATACTCGTTGTGCCGACTCTCTGGAAGAGGACTGGCCTTTGCAGACTGACGGTGGAGATATCGGAAAACCGCTTTACGTGGATGCTGTTGTCAGCAATCCTCCCTATTCGCAACAGTGGGATGCCAACGACCGTGAACTGGATCCGCGTTTTAAGGATTATGGTGTAGCTCCTAAAAGCAAAGCCGACTACGCCTTTCTGCTTCATGAACTCCATCACCTTAAACCAGACGGTATCCTGACAATTGTACTTCCTCACGGTGTCCTCTTCCGTGGTGATGCCGATGAAAATAGTGAAGGGGAAGGCAAAATACGTCGCAACTTGATTGAGAAGAACAACATCGATGCCATTATCGGACTGCCGGCCAATATCTTCTTTGGTACAGGTATCCCTACCCTCATCATGGTGCTCAAACAGCATCGTGACAATGACGACGTGTTGATTATCGATGCCTCAAAGGGTTTTGTCAAGGAAGGAAAAAACAACAAGCTGCGCGAATGTGACATCAAACGTATTGCCGATACGGTACGCGACCGTAAAACAGTTCCCGGATATTCCCGTACAGTGTCCCGTGATGAAATCCGTCAAAACGGTTACAATCTGAACATCCCTCGTTATGTAGATTCCAGTGATCCTGTTGAGAAGTTCGACATCTATGCCACCATGTTCGGAGGCATTCCTCACAGCGAGATTGATGAACTTCAAAAATATTGGGACACATTCCCTTCTTTGCGCGAAGAATTGTTTATTGCGGATGCAGACAAACCTTATTCACAGTTGAAGACCGAAGATACTCAATCGTTTATAGAACAGAATGCAGACGTAAAAGCCTTCCAGCAGATGTTTGCACAGGCTTTCGGAGGTTTTGCCGATAGTGTTCATCATCGGCTGATTGATCAGATAGCGACTGCAAATCCCCAGAAAGAGTTGGATGCTATTTCCGATGATATTTTTGCCCGTTTGCATGGGATGCCTCTCATCGACCGATATGCAGCCTATCAAGCGTTAGCTGACAACTGGCAGGGCATTACCAACGATATTGAGACCATACAGCAGGAAGGCATTGAAGCGGTAAGAGTGGTAGAACCTGCTTATAAACTGGTAAAGAAAGGCGACGAAGAAATTGAAGTGCCAGATGGTTTGAAAGGGCGCATCATTCCTTTTGACTTGGTACAACAGGAGAAATTTCAGGACGATTTGAAAGCAATTGCCGATTTGCAGATGCGAGTAGAAGAGATCTCCGGTGAACTGGATGAAATCCGTGAAAACTTCTCGGAAGAGGAGTCTGAGGCTTATTTGGATAGTGAAAAGGAAAATGCCTTTGATAAGAAAGCCATTACTGCGGGAGCAAAAGCCAAGAAGGATGAGGTGGAAGCAGAAACTAAAGAGAAACTGAAGAAGATTGTCAAACTCTGGGAGGAACAGAAAAACAAGAACAAACAAATTAAGGAAGCCAAGCAGACTCTTATCGACAAAACTGTAAAAGCGATAGAAAATCTTTCAGACGAAGATATTTCTCTATTCCTACATAAAAAATGGATTGATCCTATTGTTTATGGTATTGATGAAACGCTCGCTGAGGTCTTATCTACTTTTGAAGATAAAGTGTGTGCATTAGGGAAAAAGTATGCCGTAAGTTACAAGCATTTGAATGAGGACGTGGAAAAATCTCAAAAAGAATTGTCAGGTCTTATTAATGAACTGACCGGAGATGAGTTTGCGATTTTGGGGCTTAATGAGTTGATTAATGATGAAAAGAAGTAAATGTATGAATGTGCCGGAGATAAGATTTAAGGAGTTCTGTGATTACTATAGTGATGTTCTTCTTGAGAAGTGCCTATCAGTTAGTAATAAAAAAAATAACAAATTAGAATATAAAAAGGAAGACGCTCTTTCTGTTTCTGATGAATTTGGCGTTGTAAATCAGATAGAGCATTTGGGTAGAAGTTATACAGGAAACAATATATCCACTTATAAAATTTTGAATAAATGGCAGATAGTATATACAAAGTCTCCCCTAAAGCTAAAGCCTTTTGGAATAATTAAAGTAAATAACAACAAACCAGGAATAGTTTCAGTTTTATATGCAATATACGATGTTAAAGAGGGCTTCGATCCTAACTATATCAGTGTTTACTTTGAGCCTAATTTCAGACTTAATAAATACCTTCTACCTCTCATAAATAAAGGTGCAAAAAACACTATTAATATTAGTGATGAAACGGCCCTATCTGGTGAAGTGCATATACCATTATCTTATACAGAACAACAAAAGATAGCATCCTATTTCCAATCATTAGACTCATTAATTCAAACCACTTCAAAGAAACTTGCGTCTTTAAAACGAATAAAGGCGGCAAGCCTACAATCTATGTTCCCACAAGAAGGAGAAACTGTACCTAAAGTAAGATTTAAAGGATTTGAAGGAGAATGGGATTTCGTCACAGCTGGCGAAGTGTTTAGAACAACAAACGTAAGAAATCGTCCTGATTTACCCGTTTTATCAGCTACTCAAGATAAAGGAATGGTTAAAAGAAGTGATATTGGATATCAGGTATTTCATGATAAATCAAATGAAACGACCTATAAACATATTTTACCAGGCCAATTTATTATACATCTGAGATCATTTCAAGGAGGATTTGCTCATTCTAATATTGAAGGAATTGTATCTCCTGCATATACTGTAATGGAATTCAAAAATAAGGAATTTCATTATGATTATTTCTGGAAATATATTTTTACATCTAAAGAATTTATAAAACGATTAGAACTTATTACTTACGGAATTAGAGATGGCCGTACAATAAGTTTTGATGAGTTTAAAGAGATGGATTTTTTTATACCTTCAAAACTAGAACAACAAAAAATAGCATCCTATTTCTGTAATCTTGATAAACAAATCTCTCTCCAAACCCAGCGCCTTGAGAAGTTAAAACAAATCAAGGCAGCTTGTCTGGATAAAATGTTTGTATAAATATCATTCAAACCTTTAAGGAAGTAAATATGGATAATATAAACGACATACAATATTTCGTCAAGGAAAGTCAGTTTGAACAAGCCTTGGTTGACCTTCTCCCCCATCATGGTTGGGAAAAGGAAGTCCTTGTACAACCCACAGAAGAAGATTTGATTCAGAACTGGGCCAAGATTCTCTTCGACAACAACAGAGACATCAATAAATTGGGCAATTGTCCGCTTACCGCAAGTGAGATGCGCCAAATCATCGATCAGGTGAATCTGTGCGACAGCCCATACGCCATGAATATGTTTATCAATGGCGGACAGGTATGCATCAAACGCGACAACCCCGCCGATACCAACAATTACGGCAAGGAAGTTTATCTGAAGATTTTCGATGCACGTGAAATCAGTGCCGGACAGAGTCGCTATCAGATTGCCCGACAACCTCGTTTCAAGGCTTCGCACCCGTTGGGCGGTGACCGACGGGGCGATGTGATGTTGCTCATCAATGGCATGCCGGTAATTCATATCGAACTGAAGCGTTCAAAAGTAGATGTGAGTCAGGCTACCTTCCAGATTAAGCGTTATACCCACGAAGGCGTATTCAGCAACGGTATCTTTAAGATGGTACAGATTTTTGTAGCCATGACACCGGAAGAAACACTCTATTTTGCCAATCCGGGGAAAGAAGAGAATTTCAAGCCGGAATTCTATTTCCATTGGGAAGACTTTAACAACACCGTTATACGAGACTGGAGACGAATTGTATCCGACTTGCTCAGCATCCCCATGGCTCATCAGCTAATTGGTTATTATACTATTGCCGACGATAAGGACAAGACACTGAAAGTACTTCGCAGCTATCAGTATTTTGCAGCCAGTAAAATCAGCGACATAACGCATAAGACCAACTGGGATACCCACCAGCATCGTGGCGGATACGTGTGGCATACCACTGGTTCCGGAAAGACCATGACCAGTTTCAAATCGGCACAACTCATTGCCAATTCCGGCGATGCCGACAAAGTGGTATTTCTATTGGACCGCATCGAGCTGAGCGTGCAATCGTTGGACGAATATCGTGGATTTGCGGGAGAAGACGAAGCGATTCAAGATACGCAGAATACAGCCATCCTGTTGAGCAAACTCAAAAGTACGGATAACGACGACCGCCTGATTGTGACCTCTATTCAGAAGATGTCGAACATCAAGGCCGGGAAAGATATTTCGCAGGACGATATTGATCTGATAGACCGCAAACGACTGGTATTCATCATAGACGAATGTCATCGTAGTGTGTTCGGCGATATGCTGATAGGTATCAAGAATACATTCAAAAGAGCTTTGCTTTTCGGCTTCACGGGCACACCGGTGTTTAAAGAAAACGCCAAGCATGAAATCATGACCGAAACCATATTCGGCGACATGATTCATAAATACACCATCGCCAATGGAATCCCTGACCACAACGTATTGGGATTCGATCCGTATATGGTAAGAACCTACGATGACAATGAGCTTCGCGAAAAAGTGGCATTCTCTCAACTGAAGGTAAATAGCATTGAAGAGATTGAAAATGACGAGCAGAAAATGGTTGTTTACAACCGATTCATGAACGAACTGAAGATGCCGGACACTTATAAGGAAGGAGATGAAACCTTACACGGAATAGAACATTATCTGCCTAAAGACTTGTATCAGCAGCCTGTTCATCATCAGGCTGTTGCTGCCGACATCGCAAGCGGAAGGGATAAACTGAGCAAGAACGGTAAATTCCACGCCATTCTAGCTACAAAGAATATACCTGAGGCAATAGCTTATTATCGGATATTCAAGGAGCAATATTCTTCTCTGAATGTGGTGGCCGTATTCGACAACAACATAGACAATTCTGATGGCGGAATCGCCAAGGAAGATGCCTTGCTGGAGATGCTGGATGACTATAACCGGAAATATGGAACAACATTCCAGCTTTCCACCTACGCCAAATACAAAAAGGATGTGGCCAAAAGACTGGCACATAAGAAGCCTTACCTCAATATAGAACATGATCACGCACAGCAGATAGACTTGCTTATTGTAGTTTCGCAGATGTTGACAGGTTATGATTCCAAATGGGTAAATACGCTGTATGTGGATAAGGTAATGAAATATGTGGACATTATCCAGTCGTTCTCACGTACCAACCGCTTGTTTGGTCCGGACAAGCCTTTCGGCATTATCCGCTATTACTCCTTCCCTTACACCATGGAGCAGAATATCAATGATGCACTCGATGTATATGTGGACAGGCCGTTAGGTGTTTTTGTCGATAAACTGGAAAGTAATCTGACAAATATCAACCAGAAGTTCTTGCACATAAGGGATATATTCCAGGCACAAAAAATCGAAAACTTTACAAAATTGCCAGAAGCAAGAGAAGACAGGAATATGTTTGCCAAAGATTTCAGCCAGATGACTCATCTGCTGGAAGCAGCCAAGCTGCAAGGATTCACATGGGATAAGGATGAATATGAGTTCCAGCATGGCGATACTTATACCTACGTCAAGATGGAATTGGACGAACAGACTTACCTTATTCTGCTGCAACGATACAGGGAACTGTTTGAAGGTAATGGAGGGGGCAGTACGGAAAGAGATGATTTTGACTATCCTATTGACACCTATATCACAGAAACAGGTACGGGTACGATTGATGCCGAATATATCAACTCCAAGTTTGTGAAGTTCATCAAGAACCTCTATATGTCCGGTCCGGGAAGCGAACTGACCAAAGAAGCCTTTAAAGAGTTGCACAAAACATTTGCATCTCTTTCACAAAAGGATCAGCGTACGGCAATGATTATCCTACACGACCTGCAAAGTGGAGATTTACACCTGTCGCCAGGTAAGACGATTTATGATTATATCGCAGAATACCAATTCCGCGAATTGCACAAACAAGTAATGATTCTGGCCGAAGCGACCGGTATAAACGCCAGTCAACTGGAGCACATCATGAGTCGTAATGTAACGGAACAGAATCTGAATGAGTTCAGTCAGTTTGACAATTTGAAACTGACATTGAACATGGCCAAAACTCGTGAGTTCATTACCAAAGTAGAAGGTACAGAAGTCCCAGCTCGTCTGGTTATTCCCAAAGCAGACAAATTACTTCGAGAGTTTATTTTGGACAGCAGTTGTAGAGAACGTATTCTGAAAGCGTACTTGAATATGGAAGAGAATTATCAATCCGAAGAAGAACAGGTGCCGCAAGACGAAGACGTTATTACAGACGAAGTACAGCATGTAGACGTGGCCGTCATAAAGGATAATATTCGGAGCATTCTGAAAACAACTTTGACCGCAGTACTTCCACAAATGCGTCCTATCGATGAGATTATAAACAGCGTATTCTATGTGATAGACACACCGTCAATTGACTCTTTGGACAATGTAGGCATGTTTATCCAACGGGCATTTACCAATCTATACGGTAAGAGAGCAACTATCGTAGATAAGTTTGTGGCATTTAATTTATTAGTCACCAAGTTTGAGGCATATCTGAAGAAATTGTATTATCTGATGAAAGGCCATGAAGTTCCTGCCCAAAATCCCGGTGAAGATGTAACTTGGAAAAACGTGATTTATGCCCACAAATGTCTATGGAATCTGAAATACAGCACGGATGAAGGAAAGCAGCAGCTATATCAATACCTTATGCTCATTAAAGGCTGGAGAAACAGTGAATCACATATATCTCCTACCGCTTCAGAAAAGGAAGTTGATACTGCAATCAGCATTATCCTAACCATGTATTTCTATTCCACGGGTTCATCTATTACAGACCTGGAAATGAATGGACATGAAATACAAAAGTCAGAAAGTGTGCACAAAGAAAATTCTTATGTCCATAAAGTAATTCAGTTGCATCCATATTATAATGAAGAAAATGATGATCAGCAATTGGTCGCTGAAGCGGACGTAAAGAATTGGCCAGAAGAAAAACGAATCGCAACTCTGAAAAAGAGCATTTGCCAGTTTATTGGATATGATCCTAAAAAGTCACCTTTGAGCAAGCAAAGACATTGGATTGCGATTTATCGTATAGCAGCAGATAAGGGATTTATCATAGAAGGTGATTTTGCTTATTTCAAAAGAATCATTGATGATATGCAAATAAATAACCTTCCTGTTCCTCTTAAAATAGAATCACTACAAAGCTCCATCAAAGATGTGTATGCAAAAGATATTGAGGATTGGACAGACGATAACCTTAGTGGCAAAAAACTAGCAGAGTATGAAGATATTAAGAAATGTGCTGATGCGTTTGCCAAGATTGTAGGAAATAATATTAATACGAAATAAGACGATTATCATGAAACATATATCAATCCGTGTGCCTTGGCACGATAATAAATGGAATGGAACTATTTGTCAATGTCCGAAAAATAATCCATTCTGCATGATGCTTCACAATATATCTGAAAGAAAAGATGAGAACAAAGAAGAAACGTATGCAGGAAAGGATTGGAACTCTCTCAAACAAGATCAATTACCTGCTTGTGTTGGCAAGAATGGTGGCTTTATGAATGAGAAGCCATATAAAAGAATCTTCAAACATGTTTATGCTTTTGGAGAGACTCCACATGCAAAGCTCTTACCTACAACAATAGAACTTAAACCATATAGCTTTTTTGGAATACCTTTCCGATATCTTTCTCGTGATTATCAGGAAGAACTGAATCATAAATATCCGAATCTGTCTGATGATGAAACTGCACCGTTTCCTACATCTTGGGTATATGGAAAAGAGAGGCAGTTTGAAATATTAAATCACTTTAGATTAAATATAGAGGCCGGTACTTCACTCGGAGTTTTTTATTGCAAAAGTGGTAATCCAATTGATGAAGATGCAAAATTAATTGTTGGTATAGGTGAAATCACCAAAGTTTTACCGGTACAAACATATGACACAACAACTGATTATACATATCCTTTTTGGGATTTGATCTTTGAGCATGGCATAAGAACTGATTTGAAGAAGTCAAAAGGATTTCTTTTGCCATACCATGAATATATGTCACTTGATGAAGACTATGTAAAAGCCCAAACAGGTAAATCGAAACAAGAAGTAATTGATGAAATAAAAATTACTATCCCAAAGTTAGGTAATAGCCAGATTATCTTTAATGAATTATCCTACGGTTGTGATTATGTTAGCAATCACAGTATGCTGATTATTCTTAATGTTGCCAGAAAGTGCTTGGAATCGGTTATTAAACATGGGCTGGTTGGAGGAAACTGGAAACAACAAATTTTGTGGATAGATTCCCAAATTGCAAAGGTGAAGGATATGATAGGTCCGTTCCCTGCTTTCGCCGAGGCTCTATCAGCAATAGGAGTAAATTATGCATTTATAATTGAACAGGATTTACGAAATAATGGATATTGTGGGGTTAAAGATAATCCATGGGAAGCCTTTGATAAATTGATGAAAGGTGAATTGTCTCTTCCTGATTCCGTATATAAAAGTGAACTTACTCATTATCGTATTCTTTGGAAAAATACTCTAAGTAACCAAAGACAAGTGTTGGAACTGCTATCACGTTTTGAAATAAATTCGGAAGTAATAAAATGGTGGTTTGATTGTCCTGATTGCTACGATGAATTATTAAATAATCCATATATTATCAGCGAGGAGAGTCTTATTGAAAATTATCTTCCGGTTACAACCGAAATGATTGATCTTGGCGTAATGGCTGACCCTAAGATTCAAGGGAAATGGACTCCAAAAGCTCCTTCACTAGTGGAATCTGTAATTGATAATAGAAGGATCCGCTCATTTATCATTTCAAAACTTGTGGCAAGTCTCTGTGATGGTGATACATTAATTTCTGCAAACGAGATTGAGTTATATATAAAAGATTGTTTGGCTGCGGACAATCATCAACTGCCATATAATTATTTAATGTCAAACAAAGAGTTCATTGAAGAAAAAACTGTATACCTTAATACTGATGACAGGTGTGCATTGCAGTTGAAGGAATATAAAGAAATTGATGATTATTTGCGTAAGATATTCAAAGGTCGTGCTTCAAAGGACGTCAAATCACCAGTAAAAGAAGACTGGAATACGATCGTTAAAGCATCTATTGATGATTACAATGAAGCAAATGAGCGATGCCGTAATGCTGTGGCTGACCAGGTAAAGGCATTGGAAATGTTCTGCAGTAAGCGCCTTTCTGTGCTGGCAGGTCCAGCTGGAACAGGCAAAACTACAGTTGTCAGAGCTTTCTTAAAATCGCCACAAATAAAAGCAGAAGGTACGCTCCTTTTGGCTCCTACAGGGAAAGCACGAGTTCGCTTAGGCAACATGTCAGCAGGTATTCAAGCCCTAACTATTGCGCAATTTCTGACGCGTCAGGGTTTCTTTGACTGGGCTACAATGACACCTTATGTTCCTGAAGATGCAGAAAAACGTAAATATTGTGGAGCAAAAAATGTCATTATTGACGAGTGTTCCATGCTTACATGTAAGGACTTTTATGTCTTAATGAAAGCATTGGATTTAAAGAACATTAATCGAATAATTTTAATTGGAGATCCATTTCAATTACCTCCTATTGGCCCTGGCAGACCATTTGCAGACTTATTTAACTACCTAAAGGATAATAAAGACGAATATTTAAGATCGGCAATAACAAAATTGCGATATGTTGTAAGAACTATTAATACAGAAGACTCTGACATATTGACTTTAGCATCATGGTTTTCTGGAGAAAAACCTGCAAAGAATTCCGATCTCATTTTTGAGCAAGTTGCCAAAGGAAATCTTAATAATGACTTGGCTGTTTATACTTGGAATGATGAAAACGACCTTAAAGACTGTTTGAAAGAGGCCATTGAAAAAGAGTTGCCAGAAGAGGAAGGTAAATCTTTATCCGATAAGATTCGTAAATCTATAGGACTTGACGATGTAAATAAAGCCTTAAATGATCCGTCAAAAGTTGAAAGATTTCAGGTTTTATCTCCGGTAAGAAATCCGGTATGGGGAACATTTCAGATTAATTCGTATTTCCAAGAGTGGGTTGGTATAAATAAAAATTTTTCAATAGAAATAGCTCCTATTACCATATCTGCTCTAGATAAGGTCATTCAATTAAAGAATGAACGCAAGAAATCTACGAGTAAAGAAGAATGTCAACTTTCAAATGGTCAAATAGGTTTTGTTAATTATGCAAATAAGAGGGAAAAGAAATCGACAGTCGTTTTTACCGGGTTACCCAACAAGAGATTTTCATATTATTCTTCTAAGTCGGATGAGGCTGATAATACAATAGACTTGGCTTATGCTATAACTATCCATAAGAGTCAAGGGAGCGATTTTGATACTGTGTTGGTTGTTCTTCCTAAAAGCGGACGTATACTTTCACGTGAACTAATCTATACAGCTTTAACACGAGCAAGAAAGAAATTAATTCTGTTGATACAAGATAATATATCGTGGTTAATCGAGTATACTAAACCTCAGATGTCAGTTTTAGCTAAGCGAAATACAAATCTTTTCTCTACATCTGTTCGTGAAGATATTTCAAACATTCCATATGTGGAAGGATTGATTCACACAACCTTAAAGCCAGGTTTAATCGTACGTAGCAAGTCTGAAGTAATTATTGCTAATATGCTATATGAACGAGGTATTGACTTTGAATATGAAAGAATGATAGAAGATAACGGCCGCCGATGTATTCCTGATTTTACTTTTGAAGATGCATCTGGAGATACCATTCTTTGGGAACATTTAGGAATGTTAGATAATCCCGCCTATAAGGAATCATGGGAAAAGAAACGAGATTTTTATAAATCAATCGGTTACATCGAAGGAGTAAATTTATTTACTACAGTTGACCATGAGAACGGAAGTATTGATTCTACAGAAATTGCTGCAATAGTAGATAAATTAGAAGATTTAATATAAAAGATTATGAACAATGCAGAAAGACTGCATTGTTCATAATTAGCTTTGTATTGTTTGATAAATAGTATTGCCTATGCCAACAAATAAGAATGCACAGTTAAGATACCAGATTATAGATAAATGCCTGAGCAATTGGTCTAGGCGTTACTATATTGAGGATTTAGTAGATGCCTGCAATGAGGCGCTCTATCTGTATAATGGAGAAACGAAAGATGGTTGCGGAGTAAAAAAACGTCAAGTACAAGAAGATCTAAAATTCATTGAAAGTGAAGAAGGATATGGTATGGATATAGATGCCATTCGAGATGGGCATAGAAAATATTACCGATACCATACTAAAGGGGCTTCCATCAAAAATCAACCTATCAATCAAGAAGAGCTCAATTTGATTTATGATGCATTGATACTTCTTAAACGTTTCGATGGAGTACCACAATTTGAGTGGTTAAACGACCTTGAAAAAAGACTATATACGACCAGTAAATTAGGAGATAATCTGGATTCAGTTGTAAGTTTTCAGCATAATCCCTATCTTAAAGGAATGGATTTATACTATAAACCCATTTTTAATGCAATTGTTAACAAAAGGGTCATTGAAATTATATATCATCCATTTGGGAAGGATGCTAGAATTGTAATTGTTACTCCTTATCATCTTAAACAATATAATAATCGCTGGTTTCTGATCGGCAAACATAAAGACTCGGATTATCTATCAAACTTTGCAATTGATAGAATCGAAGGAGTAAAGGAAACATCTAAACCATACATAATACAACCTGAAGGAATAGATTTTAAAGAATACTTTAGCGATATCGTCGGCGTTTCGCGTTCAAATGCTCCTGTAGAAGAAGTCATTTTAAAGGTTAGTGATAAAGCCATTGGATATATTGTGACTAAGCCACTTCATGAATCTCAATCAGCAGTGACAACACCTCTTGAAGATGGATATTGGAAGATAACCTTAAAAGTCCAAAATAATTATGAGTTACGTTCTTTGCTCCGTTCGTTTGGTGCACAAATAGAGGTTATTGCCCCTGAGTCATTACGACAAATGATGAAAGAAACAGCCGAGGCTGTGAGTCAGATATACGAGAAATAATAAAATCACGATAACCAACGACTTATAATATAAATATGAATATGCCCGAAAATTTATATTTAGAATTTGATGCTTTTTTACGATCAATCAAACAAAATTTAGATGGGTCATTTGGTGTCCTATTAGGTGCCGGTGCATCCATCTCATCTGGTATTCAATCGGCAAATGATTGTATATGGGATTGGAAATTTTTAATATATCAATCATTATCAGGTAATCAAAAAAAATTAGTAGATCCAAAAAAATCTGATTTAAGTAAAGACATCATTCAGAAATGGTTAGATGTGCAAGGGAAATATCCACAATTGGGGAGTCCAGAAGAATATTCTTTTTATGCCGAAGCTTCATATCCAATAGATGCGGACAGAACTAAATATTTTGAAAGCCTGTGCAATGGGAAAAGTCCATATGTAGGATATAAATTGTTATGTCTGCTGAATAAATATGGAATTGTAAAATCTGTTTGGAGTACAAATTTCGATGGACTCGTGGAAAGAGCTGCACAACAAGCCAATATAACACCTATAGCTATAAATCTTGATTGCGTTGATCGTATATATAGGACAGAAAGTTCAAATGAATTACTTTATATAGCCTTACATGGAGATTGTAAATTTAGAACACTCAAAAATACGGAGAAAGAACTAGACTCACAAAATAGTGAATTTGTTTCAGCTTTGCGACGTTATTTTGTTGACAAAAATTTAATTATCATAGGATATAGTGGAAGAGATAAATCCCTTATGTTTGCTTTGAAAGAAGCTTTTACGGATAAGGGAGCGGGAAGATTGTATTGGTGTGGCTACGGCAAGGATATTACACCTGAAATAGCAGATTTAATTCAAACTATTCGATCTGCTGGAAGACAAGCGTTTTATATTGACACAAACGGATTTGATAATGTTATGTTATCTCTTGTAAAATTCTGTTTTAACGAAGATTCTAATAAACAAGAGGAAATCAATGAAATACTTAAAGTAATAAGTATAGACAATACGACAACTCCATTTTCCATACATGATGGAAGTACAAAAAAATATCTGAAAAGTAATCTAATTCCTGCTACATTTCCCGATGAAATATTTCAGTTTCAAATTTCATACGATAAGAATGAAAACAGATGGAAATATCTTAGAGAAAAGATTAAAGAAAAGCCCCTTATTGCTGTACCATATAAAGACAAAGTATATGCCATCTCAACTGTATCTACTATCAATGAAGTTTTTGGGAAAAATTTAATTAGTGAAATTGAACGTGTTCATATTTCTATTGATGAAATAGAAAAAAACAGCTATTTTAAAGAATTATTTCTCAAAGCCGTACTTTATGGAATCTCCCAGATTACAGGATTAGGTGTTGATTATAAGCGTTATAGGTTGTATAAAAAAGAAATTTATGCAAATAAAAATAATGTAACAATACATGAAGCTATTGAATGTGGATTATCATTTGTCCCACAAGAGAAATATGTCTTGTTTTCAATTACTCCAACAGTTTATTTTATTTCTAATGACCAAATAAAAAAGGAGATCAAACAACAATACTCTCATGAATATTTGGATAAAATGAGAAATCAGCAATATGAGAAGAAATTACAAGAATGGTGTAATATAATGTTTAATGGTAAAAGATTAAGTTTTGAGATACCTGTTAATTCACGAAGTGGTTTTATCTTTAAAATATCCAACAATCGTGGTTATGCTGAGATACACCATTGCGGACAAGGTAACACAACGATATATTCTCCAAAGGAATACAACATAAAACAAACATTATATCATGGCATACATATTAACGAACCCAAGCTTGAATTTATAAATCCATACATTAATAAACCTGCATATGATGACAATCCGATGAGAGGATTATCAAAATACAGGCCTTTCGATGCGAAATATTTTGATGTATTCCCTAAAGATGTATGTATTGGCAGTATCTGTCCTGCTTCTTATTCTTCAAAATTTAGTGAATTTATAAAAAGACTAAATTCTACAATTTCCGCAGATAAATTATCTGACTATGTACATCATTATACTGGTTTTAGTAATATTTATAACTGTAGACTTGAAATACCTGAAACACATTCTGAAAAATGGGTATCAATAAATGATAATCCTAAAAGTGCCATTAATTTAGCAAAAACTATTTGTACAGAAGGGCAAAAACTTTCAGAACAGTTCCCAGGAATTGTGCTATTAATATTTATACCTAATTCATGGAGCAACTATAGACAATTCAATTATCATGGAGAAACATTTGATTTGCATAACTACATAAAAGCGTTTGCCGCCCAACATAGATTCACAACCCAATTTATAGAAGAAAAGACTTTATATGACAAGATGGTATGTGAAATTTCATGGTGGCTCTCTTTAGCTCTATTTGTAAAAGCTTTAAGAACTCCCTGGACTCTTGCAGACTTAGATCAAAATACAGCATATGCAGGAATTGGATATAGCATAAAAAAGCAATATTCAGGTAAAGCTGAAGTTGTTTTAGGCTGTAGTCATATATACAATGCACAAGGACAGGGATTAAGATATAAACTGTCAAAAGTTGAACATCCTCAATTTGACAAAAAGAAAAATCCTTATTTAAATTTTGAAGAAGCTTATAAATTTGGAATGGATATACTGGCTCTTTTTCAAGACGCTATGGAAAAGTTACCTCAAAGAGTTGTAATTCATAAACGAACCCCTTTTAAGAATGATGAGATTGAAGGTATAACAAACGCATTAAAGCAAGCAGGAATATCAGAAATTGATTTGATCACAATCACTCAAGAATATGATTTAAAGTTTATTGCAGAGAAGATTATGTATGGTCAATTTCTTGAAGATGGATATCCAGTTGATAGAGGAACGTGCATTAAACTATCATCGAGAAATGCTTTGTTATGGACACATGGAGTAGTTCCCTCAATACAGTCAAATCGCAGATACTACCAAGGAGGACGTTGTATTCCTGCTCCTTTAAAAATTACCAAATACTATGGGCATGGAGATTTGGAAACTATTGCTAAAGAAATTCTAGGATTTACAAAGATGAACTGGAACTCGTTTAATCTATATACAAAGTTACCTGCCACAATTGACACTTCTAATACATTGGCACAGGTGGGAAACTTGTTAAGACAATATAACGGTGTAACATACGATTACCGTTTCTTTATCTAAAAAGTAGCTCGCCATAAACAGTCTTCATTTATGGCGGGCTACTCGACTATAAATTCTGTTATATCGAAAAGATTCTATACAATTTCAGTTAATAATATATCTATACATTTTTAGTCCTGTTTTGTGTTTTTGCTATTGCCATACATGCATAGAAAATCTAAAGGATCAATATCTGCTGTATCCTGCATCCTTTCCTCAATAAAATCAATTGAAGATGGTGCAATATTCAGCTTAATATTTTGGAAAATAGGGAGTTGCCTTATCTTATTTTGATATTTCACGAATTTATCAGTACGTGGCGTAAGAGCAAAAACTAAAGCACTAGCAAAGATATCAGCCAACTGGATACCAAACTCTTCATGAGATTTAACTATTTCTATATTACCAATTGGTAAAGGATAAACATGCTTTCCTTTGCCATATCCTACAACAGTTTCAGGAACATCCATATCTCTTAGGTATTCCATAAACTCTTTGTTTGCAAAGAATGGTTCAGAAGAATCAAAAAGAACATCCTCTTTTTCCCCAGTTCTTTTATACCATTCTTGGACTGATACAGAAAATAATGGTATTGTCAAATCGATATAGAATTTCATATAAGGCAAGGCCTCTTTAATGTATTGAATAGTTAAAGGTATCTCTGACAGCATCTCAAAAAATCCAGACTCTGTACCAGTATCCCCTCTTAATTTATCTGTAGTTCTATAGAAATCCGCAACGGATGCTACAGATGGTGTTCTAACCATTGTAACAAAATTTTTCTCGAATTCTGCCACTAAATCCTTATTTGGATGCCGAATAGCAAAATAATACAAGCCATTTGCTAATATTAGATTTTTAGCTCCTTCATACAAGTTTATTCCTTTGTTATAATACATAGTTTCAACTAATATATTAACAATGTTGGCATATATGCAGTATCGCTTATCGGCAAATGATGGGAGTACATGATTTGCATCCATAAGTGGATGATTAAATATTTTATCTAATATGGCTCTGCCTTGAGGATTAGTATACATGCTTTTGAAATGAAGTTCCTTTCCCCATTCATAATAGCCTATATCTTTTTTTAAGCACGCAATTTCATCATTAGTCATCTTAACAGAAGCCAGTGCAAAGTAAGGTTGACTTACATTAGTTAAATCTGGTCCAGTATATCCGGATTCGTCAAAATACAACATATAAATATATTATTCGGTTATTATAATCATTATTTATCTTTGAAGATTTTCTAAAATATTTGGAATTTTCTTTGTATTTTCCGTAGTTCCTAATTATCTTATTCGATAAATCATTAATTAAAAGTCGCACACCGAACGCTATTTTCCATTTGTCAAAATCTGCTCCTTGCGATTTATTAATGTACGTCCCCATCTATCTGAAAGGACATCAGAAAAACATCCGAAAATATCCTTGCCGGAAACTGTGTATTGCTGACCAAGATAACTGTTCAAGTTATCACTAAAAAAATAGATATATGTAATCTTTGAGCATTCATCATTATAGCAAAATCCATAGCTATCAAAGCCACAAATAGAGATTCATAAGTCAGCGCTCAAATTAGTCTTGGTTCTTTCTGCCAATCAAAATCAGCAAATACATAGAGTCTTTTAATTCCTTATTCTTTTTTGGATGCTCTTTCTCGTAAGGTTCAAATCCTGCAATGCTTTTCCTATTACATCTTCTTTTGCAAGCAGAAGAATATCATCATCCAGCTGAAGTGCATAAAGCACCCTAAGATAAATACCAATTGCCACTGTCGGTACACCTTTCTCTATGCGTGAAATTGTAAGAGGTGAACAGGTGGCACGTTCGGCAACCTGAGCAATACTAAGATTCCTGCGTAGTCTGGCCAGCCGAATCTGTTCACCTACTGTCTGCATCTTCTGCTCCAATTTCCTTGGTAGCTTGGTAGCCATTGTACTTTTTGTCATAGCTCAACATATCATATAATATGCAAATATAGCGGTTTTAGTTTATTTTATGATAGATTACAGAAATAAGTTTTCGGATTTATTTCTGTTGAAACCTGCTTTGGGCATATTATCGGACGTTGAGATATTAAATGCTATTATATTATTCGTAGAGTTCGTATTTCACCTATAACAAACAATATATTGTTTCTATAAAGTATGGTATTTCATTATGATTGTTCAATTTTTACCACAATATTTTTGTTTCTACAAATATTTGAGTTCATTTCAGTAATATTAAAGAACTAATGGCTGACTTATTTTAAAATTCAATCTTATCGCTTTCATCTCATTGAGAAATTTAACAAATATAATTGTTATAAGTCTGAAGTAATAAGTTACTCTTTTGAAATAAAGCGGTTAAAGTCCAAAAGCAAAATATACTGAAAGAATAACTCATACAGATAAGCCTCATAAGGCAAAGATGCCATTTTATGTTTTAAGCAATCATATTTTCTCGTCCTTCTTTGTTAGTTAAGAAATTTTTTATATATTAGCTCTTCACTCCATAAAGTAGCCAATAAATCTTTAATCTTAATTAATTTAATGGATATTTTCAGGTAGAGTTGGAAGCTTTAGTAGGAAGAAAGTAATTGTTTTTAACAAAATTTGAAATAATATAAACATATGTGCAAGATACAGAACATTAGCGATAATCCCTTTGCACGATTCAGCGCAGAAGAGGAAGAAGATTTGCGTAGTATATTCGTTAAGCCCCGGTATTATGACGCATTAAAATCAAACGCTAGACAGGGAAATAGTCGAATACTCGTTGGGCAAAGAGGACTAGGCAAGTCAGCTACTATTCATATGCTTTTTGAAGACTTAAAAGCCAATGGAACTCTTCCTTTGCTTATTACGCGTTATGAGGGCATTCCTTTGAGTAACAATAAAGGCTATTTTCTTTATAAGATAGTACAGTCGTTAACAAAGAGACTTTCAGAGCATTTGTATAAGAATCGAAAAGATGCCAAACTTCTCTCAAAAGAGCAAAAAAAGCGTCTTTCATATCTTGTTGAGATGTTCTACGATGATGAAATAGCTGAAGACTATTTGAAGCAGGCAAAAGTAATCAAAACAAAGAAACGAAATATTGGACTTTCTAAATTCTTTAACAAGAATTTAAAGTTAATAAACGGCGTTGTTAGCGGAGCTATTAAAGTAACTTCTTCTGTGGTTCGGCAGAGTATGGGATTACCTGAAAATGATGATGTAATAACAACTATACCCATTTTCGAAGAGATTCCTATCAATGAAATTAATAGCCTTTCTATGAAAGACGTAGTTGATAAAGGTAATGACAAAATTTTAGCTTTACTTAAGCATCTTGTAGACATTGCACTGAGTCTGAATTATGGGTCTATTGTAGTTTTATTTGACAAAATTGATGAATTCTCTGAGATAAATGCTGACGTAAATAAAGTTTCTGAATTTACATTACAAATTTTAACAGATACAAACCTATTATACACTAACAAACTATCTATTGTATTCAGTCTGTGGTCAGAGGTAAAACGTACACTTAACAATCGTGGAGTACGGTTTGATAAATTTCAAGACATAGATATTTCATGGCGTGATGAAGAACTCGAACAAATAATTAACAAAAGGCTTTTACACTATTCCATTAACAAAAAACAACCTGTTTCTCTCCAATCACTCATACCATTTGAGAATGATAGAAAGACTATTTTGAGTTTAGCCGGAGGATCACCAAGGTCACTAATATCATTAATGAATAGATTGTATGATGAAGAAATGGGTGATAATGCTACCAATGGTGATGTTGTATCATTCTCTTCTGCAACGATATCAAAGGGATTGATAGAGTTTTGTAAACGCTTTGACTACGAGTCGCTTCAACCATCGAAAATATCAGATAAAAATAATTATTACAATTGGCTGAACAAAGTATTGCTAATTAAAAAACCATA
>ERZ827043.1788-NODE-1788-length-20571-cov-4.547719_pt1 | contig 20571 bp, 14 predicted proteins | sample MGYA00519923_ERZ827043 | MGnify/ENA primary metagenome ERZ827043 (study PRJEB31778, sample SAMEA3449251) | human gut metagenome | biome: human gut; feature: human-associated habitat; material: faeces | place: United Kingdom | collected 2010/2012 ...
CAGCACAGGGCTATACGCCCCTCTGCGCCGCAGGCGCAGGCCCCTTCGGGAATACCGGAAAGCACCGCCCCGATCCCGACCGCGCCGAAAGGCGCTTGAACCCTCACGCCCGACAGGGCGTGTTCAAAGGCCCCTTTCCTCAAATCAAAAACTCCTCCCTTGAAAAGAGAGGAGTTTTTTGATTACCCTGGTTTCAGGTAAATCAGTTGAAGTAGATGTACACGCCTTTGAGGTCGATGAGGTCCAGGCCCATTTCTGTGTAGCCCACATAGAGAGCTTTTTCAGAGAGGGACACGTTTTTGGTCTTATCGCCTGCGCGGACCGTTTCTTCTGCTTCTTTGTCCTGCGGATAGACTTTGAGGGAAACGCCGTTGTATACCAGCTTGAAGGTACCGCTTCCTGTTTCTGTGGAAAGGGTGGTGGTGAAGGTTCTTTCTTCATCAGGCACCTGGTCCGGTTCCGGCAGTCTCATGCCGGTGGCAGAGAGAACGAGTTTGTCTCCCTCTTCATTGTGTTCCACGCCATAGGTGCCATACTGGCCTACCTTTGCATCTTCCACGCGGAAGACAGGAAGAGACGTTTCGATCTTGTTCCGCGGGCGGTAACCGCCGTTGTGGGCCCATACATCAGGCTTCACAATGGGGTTGAAGGTGAGCTGGACGATACCTTTGGGATGGTAAATGTAGTTACCAATCTGAGTGCCATCGGAAATCGGCTTTTCATCGATAAAGCTGTTCACACCGAAGGTCTGGTTATCATAGGAAATCAGATTTCCCGGCGTATAGGTAAACTTTACACTATCTCCATTGACCATCTGGTCTTTCGGATCTCTCACTATCTCCCAGGTAAGGTCCTTCAGAGTCGAACCTTTACCGTTAACCTCAGTGTAGATATCTTTAGGATGAACTTTGGCTATTCCTTTGATAGTTACATCATAGTTCTTGTAAGCATCCGTTCCATCATTATGGACAATTCCACCACCGCTGTATTTCAAAGAGTCCGCATATTCTCCCACATCGGCTGTATCGCGATTTTTACGGTTTTGATTATATGGCGTGTTTGGATCTTCACTCAGGGAAATAGTAAACTTAGAACCTTTAGAAATATCAAGCTTATCTCCATTTGCAAGGTCCGGGAGAACGATTTCGCTAAAAGTCGTACTATCCTTTTCACCATAAATCTGGTTCATTTCATTTTCAACAGTAATGGCTTTTTTGGAAACAGTAGATTTGCCTGGATTCACCACTTTGATGTTGTAGTTGTCCAGGGTCCTGGTGGTGCTGCCGGTGATCTGGTAGCTGCCTGCGTTCTGGGTCTTGACATTTTCGTTATTGGGATCGGATTTCGCCCCGCCATTCACATACGTAAAATCGCTATCCTGGAGGACATCGGTGATGGCCGTTGCGGCATCCCCGTGGGCAGCCCCTGCAGATCCGCCGCATCCTTTTTGTACCCATAGGTGCTGCTGTCAAAGTCATTTCCGTAGGTGGTAGAGACGTCTTTCAGGGTCAGGGTCAAGTCCGCTTTATCCACGGTGGCATCAGCCCCGTCGATGAACACCTTATAATTCTGCAGTGTCTTCTCCGTGGTCCCGGTCAGTTTGTATCCTGTTCCTGCGTTTTGGGTCTTCACATTCTCATTGTCCGGATCCGTAGCGTCCCCAGTGTTGGTGTAGGTAATATCCCCATTGGCAATGACTTTCGTCACTACATCCGTGTTGTCCCCATTGGCCATTGCCAGCTTGCTGACGTCGTAACCGTACTTGCTGGTATCGAAAGCTGTACCATAGGTGGTGGATACGTTGTTGAGCTTCAGATGGATTTCCGCCGGGGTGACCTCAGCCTTGCCGGCCTTCACGGTGCCGATTTCGTAGTTCTGCGCCGTATCCCCGCTGAGCTTGAAGGTTCCCGTCAGCTCGTAGTTGTTGCCCACATTTTGGGTCTTTACCTTGTCATTGGCAGGATCGGACTTCTCCCCGCCATTGGTGTAGGTAACAACAGAGATCTTGTTGTTTTCTACATCCTCTACCGTATCCCCATTGACATTGCCTTCCAGGGTATAGGTGTAAGGCGTCCAGTCGCTGGACCCGTAGGTAGTGCTGGTATCTCCCACCGTCAGGGTCAGTTTAGCCTTGTTCACCGTGGCCGTGCCGCTCGTGATATGGACATTGTAATCAGCAAGGGTTCTGTTCGCCGTTCCCAGGAGTTCATAATTCCCGACGTTCTGGGTCTCAGCGCCTTTGGCAATCTTATCCGGATCCGTAGCGTTGCCGTTATTGGTATAGCTGAGGAATTGATCTCCCAGAACAGCATCCTGGGTATCCCCGTTCACCAGCCCGCGTTTGTCGCTATCTACCGTATAGCCATACTTGGTATCATCAAAGGCCGTGCCATAGGTGGTGGACACATCCCTCACCTTCAGGTAGAGATCCGCCGGGTTCACGGTGATGGTGCCGCTACCGGTGACCGCATAGTTGGCGGAAGCATCGCTACCGTCGCTGGCTTTTACTGTGGCGCTGGTGGTCAGATACTGGTTTTCATAACTGCCTACGTGAGCCGTATCGTTGCGGCCCTTGCTGTCAGCATACTTGCCGTCAGTAGCAATTTTATAGGAAATGCTGCCGGTATCCAGGGTATCTCCGTTCACCAGCTGAGTACTGTCGGCCTCCGGCGTCCCGCTGGTCACATCAGCTTTGCCGTAGGTCTGGGTAGCATCAGTATTGATGGTCAGAGCCTTCCGGAGGATTTCAATATCGCCGTTGATCGTGTTCAGGTCATACCCGTTCAGCGCCTTGGCCCCATTTTCCTCCACCTTGAATACATAGAAGGCCTTGTTCCCATCAGAAGCTGTTTTGTCTTCGTCCCCGTTGGTCCGGGTGGCTCCTTCCACTGCCCCATCACTGGAAACAGCCACGGCATCCTTTCCGGTTTTGTTTCCATCGGAACTGGTCACGGTCACGTAGGTCAGATAATCGGCTTCGTTGAAATTGCTAAACTGGGTCACATCGATATCCTTGCCGGTGGAATCCTTATAGGTGGCCGACGTGCTCAGCAGATCCCGCAGCTGGTCCGGGGTAAGGTTATCTCCATAGGTCTTCTGCTGGCTTCCCCCGGAAATGGTGATCACCGGCGTCACCTGGAAGAAGAACTTGTTGCTGCTGGTATCGTTATAGCCCGTCAGTGTGTTGCTAGAGCTGTTTGTAGTCACTGTAGCATTGGTATCGGATTTAGCCGTCCACTGGGCATTGGTGCCGCTGATCAGATTGCTGCCCAGGCTGGTGTCATGGTCGCTGGGGGAATTGACATAGACCTGCCAGGTGCCGTTTTCGCCAGTGGTGATGGCATTTTTACCGGTGGTGCTGTTCACCAGAGAGCCCTGGCTGCCCTGGGCATCGACCACTACAGCGCCCTTTTCAGCGCTGGCCGCAGCCAGGGTGCCGTCCGTGGCATTGCCATTGTAATCCACGCCGGCGCCCAGGGTGATCTTACCGGTCTTCCCTGTGGAGGTCAGGCTGATCTTGCCGCCCTTCAGGGTGCTGTCACTATCCGTAAAGCCGTCGGATTCCACGCCGTGGACAGTAAGGTCCCCGGCGGACTTGATGGTTACACTGTCCAGCTGGAAAGCGGTATTCTGGTATCCATCGCTGCGGGTGGTGATGGTGCTGGCAGAAGCCGTTTTATCGGTAGTACCGGAATGGATTTCGCCGCCCACCGATACGGTGCCGCCGGAAATGTAGACCCCATGGTCTGCATAGACCGTGCCGTTATGGTAGGTGGTGGCTGTGTTGTTTGGATTGCCAAGAGTCACCGCTCCAGTGCTTTCAATGTTCACTGTATCGAGGGCCTTGGCCTTGCCCAGGTCGCCCTCCAAATTGACGGTGCCGCTGCCGGCTTTGATGTTCAGGCTGGAATTGGCCAGGTTGGTTTCCTTGATGAAGCCCACGGTGGTGTCCCCACCCATGGCCGCATCGTCCCATTTGCCGGTGGTGCCAAACCCTACAGTCAGGAAAGGTGCACTATTATCTGGCTGGTAACGGGTAGTATTTTTCCCTTCTGCATAGGAATCCCAGTTGGCATACCCATAAACGGTTTTCCCATAAATTCCTTTCTGCCAGTTAGAACCAGCGTTGCTGTAGAACTGGGTCCCCTTGCCGTCATTGGCTTCCCCTTCCGGGCCGGTGACCCAGTACATGCCGTCCTGATAGGTAGGATCGTCGGGCATGCCGTAAAAGGAATAAGGATAGAGCTTGTCGTTGGTGCTGTTGTTGGAACCTTTTTTGTTCAGTACGCCGGAGCCCCGGCCACCGGCCCAGAGGATCTGCTGGCCGTTGGGCGTGGTCAGGGAGTTTTCCAGGATGGTGGTAATGGTGGCCAGGTAGGAATCCTCTGCAGCCGAACCGCCTTTGGTATTTCCCTGGGCCAGTTCCTTGGATGCAAACCAGTTGGTAGCCAAAAGATGGCTGATGTCGTCCTTGATATTGGCGTAAAGAGTCTGTCCGTTCAACGTGGTATCGGTGCTGGCCGTACCCTTCGTGAAGCTTTCAACAGCCGTGGTTATATAGGATTTCAAATCGGCTGTGGTCATGGTTTTTCCGGCCGAATTTTGTACAGAAGTAGTAGTTTTACCGCCACTTGTAGTAGTTACCACCTTAACCCCACTGCTCTGGCTGATATATCGCTTGGCAAAGTTAGCTGCGTTATAGGTGAGCTGGTAGTTCAGCCACTGTTCCAAAGTCATGCTTCCTTTGGCAATGACGACGGAAGCATATCCCGTCCCCTTACTTGTGCTGACGCTGGTAGAGCTCCCGTCTCCCAGCCAGCGGACATTCTGGGTATCGGCTTCAGAGAAGGTGTAATGGGGCTGTCCATTGCTAAAGTTCTGGGCATCTGTGGTGTATTGATAGGTCCCGTCTTTATTCTTTACATAATTGCCCTTGTCGTCTTTCACATAGTTGACGCCCTTATAATGATAGGCCGGGACCTTGCCGTCCTTCAGGTATTGTTCCAGCGTGTCTTCCACCAGGGTATTCCAGGTATCTGTTCCATATACATAGGCACCGTAGCTGTTCCCGGAGTTGATGATTCCGGTAGCCGTCACAGCTCCGCCTCCGGAATCAAGGGTCAATGTACCCCCATTAAGACCGATAGCTACTTCCCCGTTGAGGGTGATGTTTCCGCCGCCGGTCTTGATCAGCCGGTCACCCTTGTTGCCATCTGCCGTGCCATCGTCATTGACATGGCCGAAATAGGTACCGACCGTATGGCCCTTATGATCTGGATCGCCGCTAAGGGTCCCCTTGTCATACCCTTTGGTCTTGGCCTCATCACTGGTATATGTCACCGTACCGCCGGAAGCGGAGGTGAAATCTCCCCCATTGGTGTTGATATTGGCATTGATGATGACAGCACCGATCTGGTCCCCGTTGCTGTCCGCATTCAGGATTACGTTCAGTTTGTTGGACGTGGAGGAGATATTGCCGTTTACGGTGATGTTCCGCATGGCATCCAGGGTCAGCGTGGCATCATTCCCTAAGGTCTTATCGATGTTGCTGGATACGATGATATTCGCATTGCCATTGGTGGCTGCTGCCTGGATGGTCACACTGGTGCCCGCATTCAGCATGTTTTCCACCATAGCGGTGGAGATCCAGGTCACGGCACTGTTCACCGAAGATGCATTGGCGTCGGTGGCAGCAGGATCGTTGTAGCCGATGGATGTATTGCTAGAAAGACTGTCATCTGTTTCGTATTTCTTTATATCAGTTTCTTTCGAATCATAGGTTTTAGTTGGGTCTTCATCGCAAATATAAACATCCAGCGGGTCCAGCAGCCACTCGCCTGCCTTACCGTTGACACCTTTAGCGTCGATATTCAAGTTATCCCCCAGGTTCAGTACGTCGCCGGAGGTTTCGATTTTGCCGCCGTCGATGGCGCCGCGGGCGAGGAGGTTTGTCCCGTCGTGGACGATGGTCTTTTCACCGATGACTTTGATATTTCCTGCGCTCTGGCCTTCTTCTGTGCCGGAGGCGTCGAGGGTGCCGCTCACTTCGACCTGGCCTTTATCGCCGCCTTCGAGGAGGATCTGGCCTTTTTCGTTTTTGCGGAGGGTTCTGGCCTGGAGGGTGCCGGAGTTATTGACCACTGTGCTCATCACGTCGGAGGCGCTGTCGGCAGTCATGACGATGGTGCCGCCGTCGGCGGTGATGGCGCCTTTGTTGAGAGCGGAGGCTTCTGCTGCTTTGCCGTCGACGGTGAAGTTCAGTTTGCCGTCGGCGTCAGGAGTCAAAGTAAGGGTGTCAGCTGCTGCCAGGACTGCGGTGCCGCCGGTATTGGAGATGGTGCCGCTGTTTTCTACTTTGGCTGCATGGAGAGCCACCAGGCCCCCTTCGGCTTTAATGGTCCCTTCGTTGATGATTTTTCCATCAGAAACGCCGCCCAGGCTGAAAGCGCCTGTGCTGTTTCCGAATTCTTTCATGAAATTATCCTTCACCTGGGCAGTGGAGGCCACCAGGCCCCCTACGTCGATGGAAGCGTTTTTACCGATAACCACACCATTGGGGTTCACCAGGAGCACGTGGCCATTGGATAGAAGGCTGCCGTCAATGACGGACTGCTGATTGCCGGTGACCCGGTTCAGGGCCAGGGCGTCTTTTCCGGGCTGCTGGAAACGGACGGTTTCGTCCTTTCCTACGCTGAAGCCGGTCCAGTCCATGGCCAGGCGTCCCGAGTCCTGGCGAATGGTCATTTCCTTCCCGTTCTGGGTGACGGAGCCGGAACCGGAACGGACGACTCCGCCTTCCGGCATGGCATCCACGCTGGATGCACCCAGAGAAAGGGCAGACATGACCAGAAGGGCCAGTGTCTTTTTCCAATGTCCATAGTTGTGCATTTTCGTTTTCTCCTTATATATGATGAATTGGTTTTGAATGTATTTGACAGCGCCTTTGGCGCTGGGGGGTCTTAAGATTGACCGGCCTTTGGCCGGAGGGTTCTTAGGTTTGACAGCCCTTTCAGGGCTGAGGATTGTGGAAACGGCTGTCGCCGCAGTTTATAGCCGCCTGACGGCGGAAAAACCAAACAACCGGGCTTCGCCCGTGGAAATGCACCCCTTCTGCCTACGGCACCTCCCCCGGGGGGGAGGTTTGCTCTATGCTTAACTTTTATCTCATACGTTATGAACCGCATTTCGGAGATTAGCCGCCTGCAGCGGCTTTTCCCCCTTTGGTGCCTACGGCACCACCTTCCCCCCGCTGTGCGGTGGGACTATAACCCGCCGAGAAGCAATCATTTCATAAGTATCTCAAGGCATAGTGTCGCTAGAACTTCCCCCTTCGGGGGAAGTTCCGCCGCAGGCGGGGATAGGGGTGCATTTCCAACGCCCCCAGGGCGGTTTGCATGTTTTGCCTTCGCCCGCCAGGGCGGTTGTATGGTTTTATACAAACTGGCGGCGCAGCCGCCTACCACCACCCTCTGAACCCTGTGAACCTTTTGAACCCTCTGAACCTTCAGGGAAGCTTCGCTTCCCTGTCCTTTAGAAATAGAATCCGCCGCGGATCCAGAAGCGGCCGTTGTTGTGACTGGTGTCGGATACAGGGTCTTCGGCGCCCAGTTTCCATGCGTAGTCAGCCCGGATGAACCAGTCCTGCCAGCGCTGCCAGATAATGCCGATGCCTGCGCCCTGGAGGTTTCTGTGATTCTTCGTACCGGAGTCTCCTCCGTTTCTATCGATCCACACGCCGCCGTGTTCTGCGTAGAAGGCAAGCTGGAGCTGCTGTTCGTGGGCTTCCAGGGGAATGAGCCAGCGGTATTCGGCTCTGGTAATGTAGCCGCTGTCGCCGGAGCCTTCACTGGTGGGATAGGCTTTCACGCCGTAAGGGCCGCCTAGGGAGAAATGTTCCGACGAATCCAGCGGGGTAAAAGCGTACTGTCCATAGGCAGAGAGCAGCAGGTAGGATCTTTCGTTGATGTTCTGATGTTTTTCGATGTGTCCCCGAATCTTGGAGTAATCGCCGTTGGTGTCAGGGTCGCCAGCCATCCAGCGGGCGTAGATGTTATCGGAGTGGAAGGCCCGGTTGTTGATATGGCCCAGTTTCCAGTCCAGCCGCCAGTCTGTCATGCCGGCGGTGTCCTGGTCGTCTCCGTAGAGGGAAAGTACCAGGGCATTTCCTGTCTTATCGCCGTAGGTAGCGTCATAGGCTCTGTATTCGTCCTTGATTTCACTGTGTTCGAAGCGGAGGCCGGTATACAGGTTATGGCGCCGGCTTCTCCGGATGGCATAGTCCAGTCCCAGAGAGGTGACCCGGGAGGTGCCTACGCCTTTATACATGGCCCATTCGTCGCCCATGTCGTAGCTGAATACGTTGTAACCTACGGTGAGCTTCAGGCCGTCCTTGGCAAGGGGTGTGATGTAGTTAGTGCCCCAGTTGAACATATGGCGGCCGGTGGTGGAAATGGATGCCATGAGGTGATCCCCGTTTCTGGCAGGATTCCAGAAATCATAGTCCAGAGAGTATTCATTGTAGCCCATGGCCCGGCTGCCGTAGTTGTCGGCAGACACCAGGCCGTGTTTTCCCACATAGGGCTCTACCGTCATATCCAGTTTCACCGTGCCCGGCTGGCTGCCCCGGCTTAAAGCCACACGGGCATCGGCGCCGGCCATGTCGGATACCAGCCACACCGCTCTTTCCAGCTTGTCACGGGTCACATACTCCCCTTCCTTCACTGCCTGAGCCTGCTTCTCAATAGCGCTGTCCCTGATTTTCGTCTTATTCGTAATAGAAGGGGTATCGAACCGTCCCACTTCCACTTTGTAATGAATGATGCCATCGGTCACATCCTGAGGCGGGATATAGGTTTTAGCCACAATGTATCCCTTTTTGCGGAAATACCGGGTAATCCTGTCCGCCCCCGCCTGGATATCCTGGAAGGAAAGTTCCTTTCCCTTCTGATCCGTCAGAAGCGCCTGCAGGGTTTCTTCGGGGAAAATGTCCTGTCCCTCAATGACGAAATCTTTGACCTTCACAGTCTCCGTATCAGGCAGGTTCAGGGAAGGCGTTTCCACCGTCCTGTTTTCTACCCTGGCTTCCTCACTTCCCTTTGCAGAAGAAAGACGCTGGCGGTCACTCCATTCATTCCGCCTCATCATGGTTTCCGCCTGGCTTCGGCCTGACTCCAGGGCCGTACGGGTGGAATCAGGAATAGCCGGCGTCTCTGCCTGTGATACAACCGGCGCTGCAGCCAGCAGGGCCAATGCAAGGATCATTCTCTCTTTCTTCTTGTTCATGATGATAGTGTCCCCTTTTATTAATTTTGCAAATGATTAATTTGTAGTTAAAGGAAAGAAATCGGATTTTCATTTCATGTAATTATGATAGGCATATATAATGTATTGCATATAATATAACTCTCATGCAGCACTATATATGTATTATACTATGTAATTTACAGCTATTTCAAGAAACCGGACAATGAAATTTAATAGATTCTTATTTATTTCTTTACTAAGATAAATGGGTTTTGTTCGAACTTTATTGATTTTCTTCATTCCAGTTCATCTTTTTTCGAACTTTATCGAGTATTATAGTTGATGTAAAGCACATATGCAAGCCTCATGATTACCATTCGGCATACTTAGATATATCTTTGTTTTAAAACTTAGTTACAAATATCAAAAAATATGATTTCATTTCTTGTCATACTCATGGGAAAGAAAGCCCTGTAAAATCTGACTATTTTCTATAATGATTTCTCAACAGCCGGGATAGTTTTCAATCCTTGTACTAAAGTGGATAGCTAAAGTGAAATAAATTACCTCCAATAAATAAGATAATTATATTTTTATTAAATCGAAGAACGTCATAAAAGAACCGATCGCTGCCCAGAAATCTTGAGCCGCATAACCTATCCTTTTGGCTTCTCCCCATCGCCACTCCGCGGCCCTCTCCCATAGAACGCAAAGGCGTTACACTCTGCCCTTCCCGCCGGAAACTGTCATCCCGAGAGAAAGGGAAGGGCAATCGGTGGGAGGCGGAAAATCCCGTAATCAACCCTTTCTATGACGGCCAGCGGTCATTTATCCCGATCTTCTCCCAATATAAAAAGGGGCTTTGAAAAAATATAGAAATGACACCGATGCCATTCCATCTCACTGTCATTTCGACGGTCGGAAGCGAAGTGGAGAAATCTCATTCCACGATAGTATAGACCTCATTGCGGCGGGAGATTGCGGGCTCAGAGCCTCAATAGAACAAAAGGCATGATCATCCATAACTACATGCAGCATCGCTCGAAATGACGTAGAGGCAGGAAGCAGACTGTTATTTGGCTAATTTCCGTAAAAATTTATGTATACAAAAGGGGCCGTGAAAAAATGTAAATCATTTTTTCACAGCCCCTTTTTGATGGATTCATTGAAAAGGTTGTGGGGCTGCGCGCCTGACGTCTGACTTCTGACTTCTAACTTCTATCGTCTACCATCTGACATCTGATTCTCACCATCCGCTCCGTTTCCAGAAGGAGGGGATGAAGATGGAGAGGAGGGTTACCGATTCCAGTCTGCCGAAGAGCATGGACAGGCACACGATAATTTTGGAGAAATCCGGCAGGGCTGCGTAGGTACAGGTGGCGCCGAACTGGCCGAAGGCGGGGCCGGCGTTGCTCATGGTGGAGAGGGACACGCCCAGGGCATCCATGAAAGCGAGGCCATCAAACATCATGCCCGCTGCCCAGAGAGCGGACAGGGCCATGTAAATGAAGAAGAAGGCCAGCACCTGGAGCACCGTATTCCGGGAGAACCGCTCGTCTCCTACGGTCATGTGGAAAATGGCCCGGGGATGCATATGGAGCTTCAGGATGGCGGAGAAGCATTTGAAGAGGAGGATGAGGCGGATTACCTTCAGGCCGCCGGCGGTGGAGCCGCCGCAGCCGCCTATGATAATGAGAAGGAGGATGATGAATTTCGCAAAGGAGGGCCACTGGTCAAAGTCCGCCGCCACAAATCCGGTGGTGGAGGAAAGAGAGGCGGAATGGAAGATGGCTTCCCTGAGGGATTCCAGAAGCGGCATATGGCCCTGCAGCACCAGGGAGGTGGTAAGAAGCAGGACCGCCCCTGCCACCAGAGCCAGGTACACCCTAAATTCCGTATCCTTCCAGATGACGTGGAGTCCCCGTTTCCAGGCATCCACATAAATGCCGAAGTTGGCGCTGGAAATCACCATGAAGAAGGTGATAATCATTTCCAGGGAGGCGCTGTGGTAATAGGCAATGCTTTCATTTCTGGTGGAAAAGCCGCCGGTGGCAATGGTGGAGAAAGCATGGTCCAGGGCCTCCAGAAATCCCATGCCCCAGAGCATGTAGGCAGCGGCAGCGGCGGCGGTGAAGCAGAAGTACACCGCAAAGAGGGCCATGGCCGTTTCCTTGATGCGGGGAAGGGGTTTGGAGGAAGTGGGCCCCGTGCTTTCGGCGTTCACCATTTTCGTGGTGCCCCGCCCTGCCTGGGGGAAGAGGGCCACGAAAATGACGATAATGCCCAGGCCGCCCAGCCAGTGGGTCATGGCCCGGAAGAAAAGAATGGACGGCGGCAGAATGGTGAGGTCATCCATCACCGTAGCGCCGGTGCCGGTGAGGCCGGAAATGCTCTCCACCAGCCCGTCCAGCGGCGACAGGGCGCCGGACAGGGCATAGGGAATGGCATAAATGAGGGACACCGACAGCCAGGTCAGTGCAGTGATGGCAGTGCCCTCCCGGGGCGTGAGGCTGTCATTGGGAGAAATCCCCTTCTTCCGGAAAATCAGGTACAGAAGGAAGGACAGGGCGGCAGGGAGGAGGAAGGACAGCACCGGCCCCCCGTAGTAGAGGGACAGGAGCATGGGAAGGAGCAGCACCACGCCGGCCCCCAGGATAATGCGGGACAGCATGGCCAGAATGATATTACGATTCATGTCAATCCCTTCCTTTGAAATAGGAAATCACATCCTGCACGTGGTCCGTTTCCACAATGAGGATGACATTATCACCGGCAGCAAGGACGGAGCGGCCGTCAGGAATGGACGCTTTCCCGTCCCGCACATAGGCGCCTACCAGACAGGAGCGGGGGATGCCCGCCTTCATGAGGGGCACGCCGGCAGCCCGGGAGCCCTCGGGAATGACGATTTCCAATGCTTCCGCCCGGGCCCCTTCCAAGAGGGACACGGACACCACATTCCCGCTCCGCACGAAGCCCAGCACCTCCGCCGCTGCCAGAAGACGGGTGGACAGGACGATATCAATGCCCACCTGCTGCATGATGGAAATATACTCGGTGCGGGTCACCCGCACAATGGTCTGCCCGGCGCCCAGGTGCTTAGACAGAAGGGCCATCATCAGGTTCAGCCTTTCATCCTTGGTGGTGCAGATGACCGTATCCGCCTCCGACACCCCTTCCTGGGTGAGAAGGTCGATGTCCGTGCCGTCGCCTAAGAGCACCATTCCCTTTTTCAGCTTGCCCGCTATTTCCTGGCAGTGGTCCTCATTATTGTCGATGACCTTCACCGAAATGCCCTGCTTCTCCAGCATGGGAGCCAGCGCCTGCCCCGTGCGGCCGGCGCCGATAATAAGGGCATTCTGCGTCCTTTTCTGGTACTTGGCATTGCTGTGGGCGGAAATCTTCGTCAGGGAATCGGGATTTCCCAGGAAATACACATTATCCAGCGGCAGGATGCGGTCACTGCCATGGGGGATAATCATGTGATGATCCCGCAGAATAAGGGCGATCAGCACCGACGGCGGCAGGGTGATGTCCTTCAGTGCCCTGTGGGCCATGGGCGAGCGGGGGGAAATCTTCGTTTCCAGAAGCCGCACCTTCCCGCCGGCAAAATCCTCCACGTTAATGGCGGAAGGGGTCATGACGAGGCGGCTGATTTCACGGGCCGTAATCAGCTCCGGACTCAGCACCAGGTCGATGTCGAAATTTTCCTTGATATAGTCCACCGGCTCCGACAGGAACTTCGGATCCCGGATGCGGGCAATGGTATGGGGGATGCCGTTTTTCTTCGCCAGTATGCAGGCAATGATATTCACCTCGTCCATGGCGGTCACCGCCACCAGCAGGTCGCTTCCCGCCACATCCCGGCTCCGCATAAAGGAAGGACTGGTGCCGTCGGCCTGGATGGTGAGCACGTCCAGGTCATTCCGGATGGCCTCCAGCTTTTCCCCGTCCGAGTCCACCACCACCACATCATAACCTTCGTTAACCAGAAAATCGGAAACAATATAGCCCAAATGGCCTGCGCCAATGACAACGATACGCATATATGCTCCTTTGATAGAAAAACCGTATGATGAATCCGCTTTCCCCTATTGTATCACGGATGGGGGTTGGGGGTTGGAATCGGGATTAGGGACTGGGGATTAGGGACTGGGAGTTGGGGACTGGGGGGGTGGGCGCCGCATCATTTCGGCCGCAGCCTCGAGGAATGAAGAAATCTCCCCGCTATCCTGTGGCTGTCGCCCCTATGGGAGGTTTCCGGCGGTATCCCCGGACATAAGAGACATCAGACGGTCAGACGTCAGACTTCCCGCCTTCCACAGACAGAATCCTGAGCGTCAGCGAAGGATTTCGGTATATGCCGCAAGTGACACATCTGTCCGTCCATACCGGTCGGCGGGGGCAGCAGGATGAAGGAAACTTTCACGCCACCGGCGTGTCCAGTTCTTTTTCCAGACAGGCAAGGAACCGTTCCATGCCCTTGGAGAGGTGATGGTCCTTCAGGCAGAAGAAAGTGATGGACTGGCGGGAAGAGGGGCTGTCCAGAGGGGTGAGGACCATATCCTCTTCCCCCTTTTCCCAGGGAGCCTGGGTGATGACGGCAGCCGCAAGGCCTGCCTCTGCCATGGCCAGGGCAGAGGAGCGGGCGTCTACGGCAAAGAGGATGGGGGCCCGAAGTCCCTTTTCACCAAAGAACTGTTTCACCGCCTCTTCGGTGCTCCGGCTCACGGCCAGGGGCGCGGAAGCCAGATCCTCCGGCCTGAGGCTTTCCCTGTCCGGGAGGAAATGGGAGTCCCTCCGGGCGGCGGCCATGAGGGTGCAGGTTTCTTCATGGAGCACCCGGAAGAGGGAGGGATCCGGAAGGGGCGCATTGGTAATGCCCATTTCCGAAATGCCCCGGCGCACTTCCTCCGCCAGCGGCAGCTGGTAGGATTCCCGGAGCCGGAAGGTCATGTCACTGTATTTTTCGTGGAAGGGGCGGATGCCCTTTTCAATGACCATGGGCATAAGGGAGGGGGAAATGGACAGGTGGAGAGTGCCGGAAAGGCCTTCGGAGAGGGCGGCGATTTCCGAACGGGCCATGCCGTCGGCTTCGCAGATCTGCCGGGCCTGGCGGTAGAGAATCCACCCCGCCTCTGTGAGCTCCAGGGCATGGCGGCCTTTCCTGGGCTTCACCAGCGCCGCGCCGTACTCCTTTTCCATAACCTGCAGCTGCCTTGTCAGCGCCGGCTGGGCCACATGGATTTCCCGGGAAGCCCTGTTCATGCCGCCGGCTTCCACCATGGCAATGAAATTTCTGTAAAATTCAAGATTCATATCCCATCACCCTATGTAAGAAAGGAATATAACTAATAAAATAAAGGAATAAGTAAAATCATAAATCTATATTATTATTATAGGATGGACAGGGATATACTGTAAAGGAATCAACACGGAAGCGCACCTCCATTTCACGGAAAGGAATCAACCATGGACGCCATTTTACAGGGATTATCAGGCATATTTGAAGTGGTCCTCATTGCAGGACTTGGATTTTATCTGGCCAAAACCGGATGGCTCTGGGAAACGGCGGGGAAGGACCTCACCCTCCTGACCATGACCGTTTCCCTGCCGCCCCTTATGATTTACTCTTTGAAATCCAATTTCACCCATGACCAGCTCATCGAGACGGCGCCGGATCTGCTCCTTCCCTTTGCCTCCATCTTTGCAGCCTACCTGGCAGGGCGGCTCCTGGCGGCCATCCTCCACATTTCACCCAGGCGGCGGGGCGTCTTCACCTGCACCTGCTGCATTGCCAACGCCATTTTCATCGGCCTTCCGGTGAACGTGGCCCTCTTCGGCGAAAAGAGCGTGCCCTCCGCCATGCTGTACTACATCGCCAACACCGCCATGTTCTGGGGCCTGGGAGCCTACCTCATCGTGAAGGACGCAGGAAGCGGAAGGACATTTACCTTCGGCGAAATGATGAAAAAACTCCGCACGCCGCCGCTCATGGGATTCGTGGCCGGCGTGGTGCTGGTGCTTCTGGACATCCCCCTTCCCTCCTTTGCCTTGACCGCCTGCCGGTATGTGGGAAATATGGCCACCCCCATGGCTCTTATGGTGGTGGGCATCCAGATGAGTGAAATCCCCCTTTCCTCCATCCACTGGGACCGGGACCTGGCCGGCGCCATGGCAGGCCGTTTCATCCTCTCCCCCCTCTGCCTCTGGCTCCTCCTTCCCTTCATTCCCATAAGCCCCATGAGCGCCCGCGTATTTCTCCTGCAGTCCGGCATGCCGGCCATGACAAACATGACCATCCTGGCCGCCTCCGTAGGCGCCGACGCCAAATACTCCACCACCATCAACTGCCTCTCCCTCCTTTTGGGCGTCTTCTTCATTCCCTTCTATATGTTTCTCCTCTCATAGACGATAATGGTAGAATAAAAGAAAGAAATCAAATTTCATTTCCATAAGGAGGAATCAATATGAAAAAAGGATTCAAACCATCTTCCTGGATTTTTCCCCAGCCCGCCATCGTCATCGCCACTTATGACAAAGATGGACGCCCCGACGCCATGACCGCCGCCTGGGCCGGCATATATGACACGAATAAAATCGGCATTATGCTGGATCACCGGCACAGGACCATGGAAAACATCAAAGAAACCGGCGCCTTCACCGTCAGCATGTCCACCATGGAAACCATGGCGGAATCCGACTACTTCGGCACCGTTTCCGGAAACACCGTGGAAGACAAAATCCGCAAAGCCGGCTTCCACACCGCAAAGAGCGAATACGTGAACGCGCCGGTGATTGAAGAATATCCTCTCACCTTTGAATGCAAAGTGGAAAAACTCATCCCTGAAGGAGAAGACTTCCACGTGGTAGGCAGCATCGTCCACATTCTGGCGGAAGAATCCGTTTTGACCGATGGGAAACCGGACCCCGCCAAACTGCGCCCCCTGGCCTTCGACGGCGTCAACGGCACCTACATGGAAGTGGTCCGTACCGTAGGGAAGGCATGGAAAGAAGGAAGAAAGTTTGTGAAATAGTGAGCTAGTGAGCTAGTGTACTAGTGTACTAGTGTACTAGTGTACTGGTGGACTGGTGTACTGGTGGACTAGTGGACTAGTGGACTAGTGGACTAGTGGACTGGTGGACTGGTGGACTGGTGGACTGGTGGACTAGCTAACTAGCTAACTAGCTAACTAGCTAACTAGCTCACTAGCCAACTAGCTAACCAGCTCACTAGCCAACCAGCTCACTAAGAAAAGAGGCATACTGCAAAAAGACCCGGGAAGGAATGACTGCTGTTCCTTCCCGGGTCTTCTTTTATTTGAAATAAAAATTTAAAAATTTGTACTTCCCATGAGACACTTTTTCTTTCCTGAAGACTATGTAGCCAGAGAAGCGAAAAGAAAGACGCCAGCCCGGGCGGCGGATTTCTAAGCTTCTCTCCCGATTCCATTTTTTAGAAGAAAGGAAGTAGATTTCATGAAAAATCTGGCACTCGTATTCAAGACCAACGGCACCTCCACCCTCACCATCAATCTGCCCAGCCCCAGGGACAACCTCACCCTGGACGAAGCCAAACTGGCAGCAGCCAAAATGGTGCCCGTCCTCATCACCAACGGAGGGGTGGATGTGACCGACCTGGAAAAGGCCGCCATCGTCACCACCTCTGAAGAAGAGCTGGCCTAAGGGCAGTCATTTCATTGATTATTTCATGTAGTGTAAAAGAAAGGAAGTCATCCTATGGCAGCAAAGAAAAATGTATCCGACGTTAGACTCCAGATCCGCTTCAACAACGGCACCACCGCTTCCGGCAAGGTCTCCGTAAAGACCCTGTCCCTGGGGCAGATCAAGCTGGGCGCCACGGACCAGGAACTCCTGGACGCAGGCAGCGCCCTGGCAGGTCTCTCCTCCCTTCCCCTGGAAGGCCTCCGGAGAGTGGAAACCGGCGATCTCGTCGATGGCTGATGGATAGCAGAAAAGGCCGCGGAAAAATCCGCGGCCTTTTTGCGTGGGAAGGGGGGGCCCAGTGAAGCCGGACTTTTCCCCCTGAGCGCCGGCAAACACAACCCTTCTACACAACCTGCCGCGCCAGCGGCATCCTTTTTTCTGTCCGGAATGACCGGTAGAACGCAGCTTACTGTCCCACTGTCCCACTAGCCCACTAGTACACTAGTTCACTCACTTATACAGCGCCTCATAGAGGGCTTTCAATTTCCTGTCCCTTTCCTCTGTGGCTTTCGCTGCCTTATCACCGTCATACTTGTAGAAGCCTTCGCCCGTTTTCACGCCCAGATGTCCTTCCTTCACCTTTTCCGCCAGAAGGAGCGGCACTTCGTGGCTGTCTTCCAGATCCGCCATGAGGTATTCGCTCACATGGGCAAACACGTCCAGGCCGCCGAAGTCCACGGTTTCCAGGGGGCCCAGGCAGGCCCAGCGGAAGCCCAGGCCGTACTTCATGACTGCGTCTGACCCTTCTTTGCTGATGATTCCTTTCTTCACCATGGAAAGGGCTTCCCGGATCACCGCCAGCTGGATGCGGTTGGCTGCAAAGCCGGGAGCGTCCTTTTCCACAATGGCCGGTTTCTTCCCGATGGCCAGGGAGAGGTCATAAATGGTTTTTGCCGCTTCCGCCTTTGTATGGTCGTTCTTAATGATTTCAATGAGGGGGATGAGAGTGGGCGGGTTGAACCAGTGCATACCCAGGAAACGCTCCGGCCCCTTCACCGACTTCGCCAGGGCATTGATGGAAAGGCCGGAAGTATTGGTGGCAATGATGGTCTTTTCATCGGCCAGGGGAGAATAGGTCTGGTAGAAATCCGATTTCGCCGCCAGATCTTCTACAATATTTTCCACAATCAGATCCCGCCCCCGGAAGGCCGCCGGGTCGGTGGTATAAGAAATATGATTCACCATATCCGGTGCAATCTTCGTCTTTGCCCTTTCCAGCGTAGCGCTCCGGTGGTTCCAGAGAATCACGTCATAGCCCTTCCGCGCAAAAATTTCCGCCATGGAATATCCCATGGTACCGGCGCCGGCAATGGTAATCTTTTTAATTTCCATCTGTCTCATCCTCCTTTGAAAAAAGTATGAATGCTGATTCTGTCTATATTGTACCACTTTGGGAAGCGGCTTTGCCTTATGGACACACCTTCGGTGTGAGGGTTGACGGGGCTTCGCCCCGAGGGTTGTGGCCGCCTGATGGCGGCGGGTTGTGTTCGCTAGCGCTCAGGGGGCGACAGCCCTAACAGGCTGAGGGTGGTGGTGGCGGCTCCGCCGCAGTAATAAAGATTCAGCGCCCTGCGGGTGTAATCATAAATACTATGGATATATCGTATGTACACTTATCCTGTTTTTGAGATATTTGCCAAATCTCTAAAAAACATGTTAATATTTATATAAGACAGCTGGCAGGGCTTTCTCTTACTTCCTGTAAGAGGAGGTGATTCACTATGAGCCAAGATTTGTATCAGGCCTTTATGGTCATCATCAACTTCGCGGCCTTAGTGGTCGCCATTATTGCGCTTATTAAAAAGTAGCAATTGAAAAAAGCCATCCAATGGCTTGGAAGGCTCCTTTCAAATCTAAAAAATTATGAGAGAGCCGTTTCCTCCCCAGGATGCCAGCTGTCTCTTTCTATGCTCATTATACCACAGAAAATGGAAAAGACAAATTTGAGATGATTCCATTTTCTGCGTATTTTCCTTAACGATAAATCTGCGGTATCTATACACAATGCTTCCCGCCGCTTCTAGCGGACCTGTTTTCCCAGAAGGAAGGAGACCATCATGGAAAGACCTTATATTATCTGTCATATGGAAACGAGCCTGGACGGCAAAATCATGGGAAAGTATCTGTGGCTCCCCGGCCCGGAGGGTGTGGAGGATTCCTTTTATGCAGTGCAGAGGAAATTTAACTTCCAAGCCATCATCATGGGACGTACCACCATCGATGACAACAGGACCCTGTACAAAAAGCCGGAAATCTATGAAAATGCCGTTCCCCTGCCGGAGGGAGATTTCCTTACCGGCGCCAAGGGACCCTTCCTCATAGCGGTGGACGGGAAGGGAAAACTGGCCTGGGAGGAAAAGAGGGCCGAGGAAAACGGGATTTCCATGGACATTGTGGAAATCCTGACGGAATCTGCTTCCATGGGGTACAAAGATTTTCTCCGCCGGAAAGGTATCAGTTACCTGATCTGCGGCAAAGACAAGGTGGACCTTCCCCTGGCCTGCAGGAAAATCAAGAACCTCCTCCATGTGGACACCATGATTTTGGGCGGCGGCGGCGTGCTGAACTGGAGCTTCCTGCAGGCCGGACTGGCAGATGAGGTGAGCCAGGTCATAGCGCCTGCCGCCGACGGCAGCTGCCATACCCAGACCCTTTTCATGGCAAAGGAAGGCCTTTCCAAAGACCAGCCCCTCCGTTTCAGGGCCCTTTCTTCTGAAATCATGGCTGACGGCGCTGTGTGGATTCGCTGGAAGGTGGGGGAAAAGTCAAACTATGATTTTGACAGGGACCCCGATTTCCGGGCAGTGCAGGAAATGATTCACGCCAATCGTTCATAATTGCAAGGAGGCCCCATGAAAGCCATTGTAATCGGTGCCACCGGAGCGGTAGGGCAGGATCTGGTAAAAACGCTTCTTTATGATGACCGTTATGAAACGGTGACCACCTTTACCCGCCGTCCGCTGGGGTTTACCAATCCCAAAATCCAATCATTTATCGTTGATTTCAACCTTCCTGACACCTGGCATCATCTGGTGCAGGGGGATGTCCTTTTTTCCGCCCTGGGTACGTCTTTGAAACAGGCGGGTTCTAAAGAAGCCCAGTACCGGGTAGACCACGACTACCAGCTTTCCTTTGCCCGGGCGGCCAGGGAAAACGGCGTGCCCCATATGGTGCTGGTTTCGTCGGTAGGAGCAGACAGTTCTTCCCGTTTTTTCTATTTGAAATTAAAAGGGCTCATTGAAAAGGATGTAGAAGCTCTCCAGTTTCCCAGCCTTACCATTCTCCGGCCCCCGTCCCTGATTCGGAAACACGCCAAAAGGCCGGCTGAAACGGTGTCGGTGAAACTGCTTCAGCTGGCCAGCAGTCTGGGGCTTTGCAAAGCCATGGCCCCTGTGCCTACGGAATCGGTGGCCCGGAAAATGGCGGATGCCGGCGCTCATCCTTCGGAAGGCGTGGAAATTCTTTCCGCCCAGGAAACAAGGGGATAAATGGACACGTCTGCGGCGTGAGGGTCGACGGGACTTCGTCCCGAGGGTTGTGAAGGGAATGGTTGACGGCCCTCCGGGCCGAAGGTTGTGGCCGCCTGTCGGCGGCGGGTTGTGT
>ERZ827043.1796-NODE-1796-length-20546-cov-4.005075_pt1 | contig 20546 bp, 17 predicted proteins | sample MGYA00519923_ERZ827043 | MGnify/ENA primary metagenome ERZ827043 (study PRJEB31778, sample SAMEA3449251) | human gut metagenome | biome: human gut; feature: human-associated habitat; material: faeces | place: United Kingdom | collected 2010/2012 ...
TCAGAATCATGAAAAGGATCGCCAGAGTGTGCCAGTCGATGCTCCTGAGCGTTTCAACGCCGGGTTTTGAAAGAAAGAGCGATAGACATGCCATCAAAACCGATATTGTGAGCATAAGCTCTTTTTTCAGCAGACAAAGTATCTTTCTCATAGTTGATCCGCCCGCTCCCATGATTTGTATGCAAAGAAAATGCCGGAGATCAAACCCGGCGCAGCCGATTCGGAAAAGGAAGAAGGAGCTAACATAGTGCAGTTTTCGCCGTGAGGCGGAAACGGAACGGTGTTGGCTCCTTGATGGGAACCAAATCGAAGCCCAATGAAATGGGTTCGATTTGGAAAGGAAAAACAACACCATCGGTCGATCGGACGCCGGTTGCGGCGGCGGATGACCTCATGGTGTTGTTTTGACGTGGTGGAGCATCCGCAACCAACTGCGAGTTAGACGAACACCCCACATCATCGTTTTCAAAGGCCTTTTCGATATCGCCCAGCGGGATATTCTCGACGCTGAGCGGACGGTTGCCCGCGTTCAGGATCATCGTGAAATATCCGTCGTGGAGATAGATGGCATTGATGAAAATGTTGACCAATGCTCTGCGCTTGTATTCATTATCATTCGGCAGCATACGAAGGTAATCGAGAAAGGAAAGAATGACCGAATATTCCATGCCGCTCTGCTTTTTGATCTCGATGGCGAGCTGCTTTTCCAGTTCCTTTTTCTCTGACTCGCGCTTGTGGATACGCTCGGTAATCATGTCGACCGACTGTCCCTTTTCCAGCGCAACCCAGAGGTTTTCAATGGCAGAATCTGCTTCTTTCAAAGCAGCTTTCAGTCTCTTCACAGACAGCAAATCACCGTCATTTTTGCAAGCGGCATAAACCTGATCGGCAATATACTGGACCTTCTCTTCGGTAAGCAATTCGGAGCAAGCCTGCACGACACGTTCTTCAATCAGAGCCTTTTGGATAGTCTTCTTGTCACAGACTTTTTTCTTTGCGCCATTGCAGATGTAGTAGTGATATTTGTTGCCTTGTTTGCCGGTGCCTGTGTAACTTGTCATCATTTCTTTGCAATAACCACAGAACAGTTTGGTGGTAAGAAGATATTCCTGCTTACCTCTGGAACGGGCAGGCGCAGCTTTGTTTCGGTCAAGAATATTCTGCACTCGCTCAAACAATCCATCATCGACGATCTGTGGCATACCCCCCGGCGTTTCTTCGCCTTTGTAGATATACATTCCGATGTAGCGTCTGTTTCTCAATAGGCGATGCAAGCTGTTTTTGTTGAACTCACGCCCCAGAGAAGTTGTGATTTTACGGCTGTTCAGGTCGCGAATAATATCGGCGACTGTTTCACCGGAGGCGTAGCGATGGAAGATTTCGCGGACGATCTTCGCCTCGTCCTCATCTACATAAAACCGCCGTTCGGAATCCACTTTATATCCCAGTCCGGGGTTGCTGCCGTTGGACAAACACTTCTGTGCGTTGATCTGCATACCGCGATGGATTTTTTGTGAAAGCTCCACGGAATAATACTCCGCCATACTCTCCAAAACACCTTCAACGAGAATACCGGATGCATCATCCGAGATGTTTTCTTTTGCAGATAAAACGCGCACACCGTTCTTTTTCAGTTTTGCCTTGTTAATAGCACTGTCATAGCGGTTGCGGGCAAAGCGGTCGAGCTGATAAACGAGAACACTTTCAAAAGTATGTCGGTCGCTGTCGGCAATCATACGCTGAAATTCGGAACGATTGTCTGTTGTACCGCTCTGTGCGCGATCTATGTATTCGCCAACGACAACATAGTTATTGGCAGCAGCATATTCGTTGCAGACCTTGAGCTGACCTTCAATGGATTGTTCAGTCTGGCTGTGACTTGAGAAACGCGCGTAGATTACAACATTCATCTATCCGCGACCCCCTTTCCGGTTTTTGATTCGGGTGTCAGCCATCGGCTTTCCCCGTTACCATTTCAATCAGAGTGGCTTTCAATCTGTCGTGCATGGGCGATTCCGGATCAAAGCACATCTCCACAAACTTTGCGAGTTCCGGGTTGTTTTCCACCGGAGGCTTTGCTTGATACAGCTTGCCTTGCGGCTCATCACAACGAGCGAAGATATAGTCCATCGACACATCGAAATAGTCCGCATATTTTCGCAAGAGCTCTACAGTGGGAGTGGCTTGTCCATTCTCATAGCGGTTGATGCTGGATTGTGTGGAACCGATCACCTCGGCAAATTTTGCTTGGGAGATGCCGAGGCCTTCACACAGAGTACGCAGTCTGATACCCAGTTGTTTCATTGAAAGCAACCTCTTTTTCGGGTTGATAATAGTATAATCAAAATCCGGGATATAGTCAACCCGGATTTTGAATCTTTTGTGTGAACATATAAAAAGAAATCATTTTTTAATTCGAAGCTTGCGTAATGTTATCTTTAGTTGATGCTTCATAGTATTGTTTCGTCAACTCAGAACGCAAAAAAGAGTCATTCATTAATTTTAAAAATGCATCTTTGGATTTTTGGGTATCTAATCGGATTTTGTTCCCATCATCACTGTATTTGAATTTTCCCGCAAGCTCCGGTGTCGTTTTGGTAAACTCAATAATTGCCTCTTTAGTAATACCCAACTTGAAAATGGGAGAGGATTTTTTAACCCTAGATAACTTTCGAGAAAAAGCAGGTTCGCAGAGGGCATCTTTTAACACTTGAATATCATCTAAAATTTCTAATGTCTGAATTGCCTCAACTGTTTCACTCGCTGCTTTTTGAATCAAAGCAGAAAACCCCATATTGCGCTCAAGCATTTTTAGGTCAAGCACAAAAATGACTTCATTTATACGCACAAGTTGAATACTATCATTTAAGCGAATGATATCTTCACCGGGAAGTTTTTCAAAGCGCTCTGCACTTTTAATAGCGCCAAGCAAAAAACTATCTCTTTTTATCAATGAGATCGAATAGTGCTTTTTAAACAGGACGATGCCGTTTTCCATAGATCCGAGATAAATTATGTAGCCAAACAATTGACTTAAATTATCGGTCTTAAAGTTAAATTTTTCTGATTTAACTGCTGTTTCTATGGAAAACTTCTTGAATACACCAAGTTCCTCTGGGTAGCTTTCATAGTCATATTCATATATTGCATTCGGCAACTCATCGGCAACAGATAGGCTACGAATAATTATATTATCATTGGATATTATGGTATTGTTTACAAATCCAACAAACATACGCTGAATCTCAGGGGCGGTATTCTCATCTTCTATATCAGCCAAACGCATAATCAGCTCATCTCCAACTTTTAGAATGAGGTATAGCTGAGTGTGGTATGGTTTTTCCAGAACGGAAACAGCCGCATTTTTCAGTTCTTCAGATGTCATTTTTAATCTCCTTTGCGATCCAAACGTATTCATCTATTGGAATCCATTTTATGGACGATGCTTTATTTAAGCGGTCTCTGGATATTAGAATTATCCCATCAGGAGCCTCACATCCCTTTATCTCCGCACGATATAGTCTATACCCCATGAGAGCAAGTGTCGGGTTTCCATAGTATAAGTCCATTCGAATAAAAATAAAACCAATTAGTACCAGTAGCACTCCAAGAACAATAACATAACGAACTTTAGTCAAATCTATGCAAATCAACGGAATTATGTAGGTGGTAAGAAATGTTAAATATTCGTAATTTTCGTTTTTAACTGATAAAATTTCATATGGCGGATTTGAAACACCAGCCCACTTTCGCCTTTCCATAGAGGCAAAAACAATTCCAAGTAGTGCCAGAAGCAAAGAAATAAATGCAAACCAATTCCGTTTTAATAACGGCATAACACCTATAAAATGAGCGTCTTTTGAAAAGCTTATTGGAATGTCGACAGTAAGCAAGAATAGCAAAACAAATAGGAGCCACAGCGACATGATATAGAAATGCAGTTTCAATGTTGTATCTGTATCGCGATTTAAATTCTCTTTTCTTTTCATATCACTATTCCTTTTACGAATCATGTAATATCAAATCCGCCTTCAAGAATAAATCTTCTCAGCATTTGGTCAATCTTCATGTTGATCTGGAATTTCTTGATAGGCTTACCCTCTATCATTTCAAGGAAGGTTTTCGCCTTTTCCGTATCCACGGTTGCCTTCAATGTGTCAAATTTACCAAACTCATTGATATTGGCTTCCGTGATTTTCGACTGCATAAAGCTACGCAGTATCGTTTCATCAACTCCGATGGCGGTAGCAAAACGGTGGATCTGGTCATTTTGGGCACTGGTCATATACTCTGTAATATAATTCCGGAGCGTTTTTCCTTCGTCAACTATCACATCACCGTTCTGGACATCGTGGAGGAAGATGTTTGCGTATTTTTGTTCCTCTTGCGTGAGCGTTGCAAACGACTTGTGAAGTTCATCCAGCACAGCGGCAGTTTCCGCGCCATCCTGCAATGCCTTGATGTACTTTTTGAACCGGGAGTTCATATAGTTGGCATCAATTACACCAGTATTGATTTCCGTCAGGTAGGAGTCGATTTCATACGGCACATCTTCAACACCGGTCCCTCCGCTACCACCAGAGAATAGTTCCTTATAACGCAAAGCAAGAATCAAGTAGGTGGTTTCATCGAGGTGCAGATTTATGATCACTTTTCTGCCAACGTTTTTAAATTCATAGGACAGCTTATTCCAAGTGAAGCCCTGTATCTTAGCAGCCTCGAGATAGCTGTTAAGCTGCTTGAATAATTTAGCAAATTGTCCGCGCTCCGTATGATCAACCGGAAGTTTTTCGAAGTTCTCAATTCCAGCAGAACGGAAGATGCTCCCAATATCATCGTACAACGCATTCATTTTTTCGAGGTTGTGTTCCAGCTTGTCGGCAAATAGGCCAAGAGGTCTATCACCGGAATACAGCTTGAACGCTTCTTCAATGTTTCTTTGCATTGTATACGGTTTACGATAATAACGAATCGTGCCAAAGGGCTTCTCCGGACCATAGAGACGATTGGTACGTGAGAATGCCTGAATCAACTTTTCGTAAACCAAAATCTTATCCAAATATAGCGTGTTGATCCATTTGGAGTCAAAACCAGTCAGCATCTGATCGACAACGATCAGTAGATCAATTTGCTGGTCGGAAGTATGTTCAATTCCTTTGTACTGTTCTTTGTGCGCCAGACGATAGGAAATGTCCTTTTTGAAGGTTGCATAAGTTGCCATTTGGAACTCCATACTGTATCTGCTATTGTAATCTTTGATGATTTCAACAATGCCCTCTTCTTTAAAAAGCCCATTACCATTGTTATCAATACTGGGGTCAAACAAAGCGGTAATCTTCAGATTGCCCTTTTCTTTAAACCGTTTATAATACTGGATTGCCTCTGGAATGCTACTGGTAGCAAAAATCGCATGAAACTTGCTGTCGTGGCTTAGGGTTGTCCAGTTTTCCAAAATATCATCAACTACGGCACACTGATGCTCTTCGCGTTCGTACTGAGAAACAGGCAGATAATCTTCAATGCCTTTCAAATAGCTACCATCTGCCTGAACATATCCAGCCATCGGCACTTTTGTGTGATCCATATAATGCAGATAGACTTTTTTCTTTTTTGGGTCTGCCCACGCTTCTGTCTCAGTAGTTGCCTTAGCTCTTTCAAGTGCAACCGCGTTCCGAAGATCACGATCTTTGTATGTTGGCACCATGTATGGATCAAAGCCCAGAACATTCTTATCACGGATGCCGTCCGCAATGCTGTACCTGTGCAGCTCATTGCCGAACACATCCGAAGTAGTGCTCATTTTCTTCTGATTTTCATCGTGGATCGGCGTGCCGGTAAAGCCAAAAAACATGGCGTTCGGGAAAGTCTCTTTAATAGTCCGCAGCATTTCGCCAAACACATCACGATGAGCTTCATCAATGATAAATACAACCCGTTTATTTTGAATCAGTTCGATGTCGTGCGCATTGAAGCCATTTTCTTCTTCCACACGGCTCATTTTCTGAATAGATGTGACAATCAACGTGTTTGCGGGATCATCGCTCCGCAGTTTTGCTACGAGAATATCCGTGTTTTCTGTAGCTTGCACAGAGTCTGTATCGTCGGCAAACCCGCGATAGTCCAACAGGGACTGCGTGCCAAGTTCAACTCTGTCCATCAGGAATACAACCTTGTCGGCATCCTTGGAAGCTGCAATCAACTGAGCCGATTTGAAGCTGGTCAGTGTTTTTCCGGAACCGGTGGTGTGCCAGATGTAGCCGCCCATCTGATCCCTATCAGCCCATCGGCGCATAGCAACGCGGCTGGTAATACGAGAAGTCGCATAATACTGATAGCTGCGCATAACCTTCAAAATACCGTCGGTATCGTCGGCAACGGTATAGAAGCCGATCAGCTGGTGTGCCATAGGGATGGAAAGCAGATACTGTGCAATGTCTTTCCAGTTGTTCAACGGCTCATTGTTGGCGTCAGCCCAGTGAAAGTAAAAGTCTTTGTTGAACTTTCCGTCCGGGCCGGGGTTGGCAAAATAGACCGTTTCATCCGGCTGCATGGCAATAAAAATCTGCACAAGGGCAAACAGTCCTGTAAATACGCCCTCGTGTGCATATTTCTCAATCTGATTGGTAGCCTGGCTGACATCCACACCGCTGCGCTTCAGTTCGCAGTGAATCAGCGGCATACCGTTGATCAACAGCATAAAGTCACCCCGGCGGTTGGGCAGAACAGAGTTCCTTGCCTTGAATACCGGCTGTTCGGCAATCTGATAGCGGCTCTGACCGGCGGCAATTTCCTGACGGTCATAGATTTTCAGACTGACTTCTTTCCCGAAGTGCAGTTCATCTGCGGGATTGTCGCGTTTGACAGCAACGGTTTTACCATTGATAAAACCGTTGAGTTTCAGCGGCGTGCGCAGACGGGTAATCTGGTCAAGAATCTGCTGCATTTCGCCGTCGGTCAGCGGAACATCGTTCAGCCTGTCCACATCGCGGTTGTTTTCAAAGAGGATCTGTTTCCAGTTTTGGATCAGATCTTCTTCTGTTTTATAGCGCAGAATTTCCGGCTCCCAGCCATATTTTTCTGTCAGCAAATTAATGAGCGCCGCTTCAAAAGCAGCTTCCTGTTCAAATGTCATAGCTTGCCTCCTGTATCAGACAAACATTTTTTCAAGCAGTGCTTTTTTGATGCTTTGGAGCTTTTCCAACTCACGCTGATGAAGGGTGATAAGGTTGTCGAGAGCGGCAAAGTATGAGCCTATTTGTTCTTGCTCTGCTACCGATGATGGTAAAACCAATGGGGTGATTTTCAGGATTTCTGTGTTAATACTTGGCATAGTTTGACCAACAGCTCTTGTTCGGATGTCCGTTTTAATACTCTCGGTTTCTAATCGTGTATGCAAAAATTGAGATAAAACATCTGTCTGAGGGCGTACTCTTAGAACTCGTCCAGAGAACAGCCAATTACTCTGAAATGGCGTAATTATGGCATTTATATCAACTGAACCAACACGAGAGAACACAATGTCACCGGCGTCCAATGTATATGCAGTGAGCCGTTTATAGTCGGAATCAGAAACTTGCGGCAATCCATTTTTGCTCCGAGGTAGGGCACCGGTCTTAAAATGTTCTGTTGTAATAATCGGAGTCCCATCGCTAACATAATCATCGGCGTGAAGTGTGCTGCCAAAAGGTCCGGTCTTAATCTCTGAAATATCTCCGAGCTTACACTGTTCCCAAGGGCCAGTAAATCCCTTGAAACGAATTTCGGGATAGCAGCTGCCATTTCGAGGGAACATTTTTTCAAGCATCGATTTTTTGACATTCGTCAACTTTTCAAACTTACGCTGATGAAGGGTGATAAGGTGGTCGAGCTGACTGAAGAACTGTCCAATTTGTTCTTTCTCTGCTTCAGATACTGGAATAGCCACATCAAAATCTTTGATTCTTGTTTCTGTTAAAGTCGGAACTGCTCCTCCTATTTTAGCCGAATTTACTTGCGAAATAATTGCGTTTGTTACGAGCATTGCAGCTAAAAATTCCACATTCAAATTGTTGGTACGCATAACAACTACCTGTGGATTTAATGTCGCATCTTCCGAAAGCCCTGTCACTAAGGCACTTTTACCCAGCGTAGAACCCGTTTTCACAAAAAGAATATCTCCATTGTGAATTTTGATTTCTGGAGATTCATCATATTTGAATCTTGTTATGTAGGTGTTTTTACAATTTGTGGTCAGCTTATTGTCAACGATATTTGTAGGGCTAAAGGTTAGAACGCCCCCATCATCCTTTGAAACAATATCCTTTTCTGTATAACCACGAAAGCCAATTCGTCCATTTAATCGTATAACTTCTCCCAACTTACGCTGTTCCCAAGCGTCGTCAAAGCCGCGAAAACGAATGGAAGGGATTTGGGTCTTACTCATTTGCATCCCCCTGCAACAGCGCTTTAAGCTCTGCCAAGCCCTTCATGTCGTACTCACTGCCGGTCAAGTCATCCATCATGGAAGAAAGCGCTTCCTCGGATTTCTGAATCTGCTCATCCAATTCCAAATAGGTCACGGCATACTTATCCGCCAACGCCTGTGCCGCCTTTTCCAGTGTGTCAATGATTGCATCCGGCATGGCACGGAGAGATGCACACAAAGGTGCGATCCATTTCAGGCGCAGCAACTCAAGGGCTTGTTCATCGGACAGCCCTTCGATGGTTTCTTTGGTTTTCATGTGGAGCGCATAGGATTTTTCTTTGACATCCTTTTTGACGGCTTTTTCTTCCGTCATCAGCTTATCAGCACAGACCATCTTCGCCTCAAAGCAATCTTCCGGGAAGGAATATGCCTCGCGCAGCGTTTTCATATAAGCCGCGACTTTGCCCTTGGTATACGGGGCATTTCCATCTACAAACGCCCAGTTCACTTCCTTATGCTCAAAGATATATTGCAGTTTCGCCGCCTTTCCGGCTTTGGCATCTATCAATGCAGCATATCCCTGCAAACCAAGCAATTCCGGGGAAGAGATATCTGCATAGATTTCCGCAAGCTTTACGGCAAACTCTTTGGGCACAAATGCAGTATTGTCATCATTCAGAAACTCTCCGCGATCACCCTCATCAATGGAATCTATGATCTCCGTCAGTTCAGCGGCAATTTCATCCAATCTGGCTTCTTTTGCCTTGAGTGCATCATAATCTTCCCGAAGAAGTGTAGTCTGCACCAAATCAAAGGGAATGACATGGCCTACCCAGCCGTTCTGTACTTCTTCTTCCTTATCGTCTTTCTTTTTGATGACCATATTCGGGTCTACCTGCTTTGTGGCAGCAAAATCTTCCGTCTGGATAATTTCAAGATCGGTGGAAATTATATTCCACTTGTCATCCAACAGTTGATACGCCTGATACTTGTCGATCAGGGGAAGCGGTGCAACACGGCCAAAGATATTCTGCGTAATAGTATCCTCAGCCTTGGAGACATTCAGATCCATCATTTTTCCGATCAGTTCGCCGTCCAGATATGTATCAAAATCTGCGAACGCTGACTGATGTGCTGCAACGAACGCTTGTACATCGGCACTGCCTTCGATAGCTTCTTTGATGTTTTCAACTGCCAATCTTGAATACGGGGTTTCATCGGCGGCAAACAGAACACTTCTCAGCTGAGGGAACGCAGTCCAATACTGTTCCAGAAAATCAATTTCATGGTTGGGAATGCCGCCAAACATGGTGGCGTAAATATCCCAAGTTTCCGCCGCTTCGGAAGAATCGATATAACGGGGAATGTTCAGGTTATATCCATTGCGGCGAATCTCTTCCTTGGAGACCAGTCGGGCAAACTTTTCAATACTCTCAGGGCGGGCGGCAATAGCGTCCACAATTCTCTTGATGTCCGATGCCATTAGTTTGTTGGTCTTACCAACTTTGGTGAATCCCTTGGAAGCGTCAATAAAAAGCACATCAGAAGCCTCACGTTTTTGCCGTAAAACCATAATGATGGTGGGAATACCCGTGCCATAGAAAATATTTGCGGGCAGTCCGATAATTGCTTCGATGTTGTTATTTTCGATCAGATTTCGGCGAATACGTCCCTCGCCTTCACCCAGTCCATCAGCGCCTCCAACAGCATCACCACGGAACAGAACACCATGAGGGAGGACGATGGTCATAATACCGTCTGGTTTTACATGGTATAGGTCATGAAGCAGGAAGGCGTAGTCAGCTTTTCCTTTTGGTGCCATGCCATAGCGATAGCGGGGATCGGTTTCCCTGTGAGACGGATCCCAGTGCTGTGAATACGGTGGGTTGGAAACCACAGCATCCAGATACAACGGGTTATACGTCTGCGTGACATCATCGTACATAGGCCAGTCCTGCTCCAATGTATCGCCACAGCGAGTGAAGATATTGGCTGGATTGATGCCGCGCATAACAAGATTCATACGGGTCAGATTGTATGTGTTTTCCTTCAGCTCCTGCGCATAGTACATGATGCCGTCTTTGTTCTTCAGGTACTTGGCAGCACTCTTGCCTATGGTGATCAAAAGAGAGCCAGAACCGCTCGTAGGATCATATATTTCGATTTTCTCACGATCCTTCAAGTGGTTTGCGACAATCTCAGACATAAGCTGAGACACTTCATGAGGCGTATAAAACTCACCGGCCTTCTTCCCAGCATTTGCAGCAAAGTTGCTGATTAGATATTCGTAGATGAAGCCCAAAACATCATAGTCCTGCCTGCCGTCGGTGGGAATATCCTTAATCAGCTGAATCAAGTCGCGGATAGCTTTGGTTTGATTGCTGGTGCTGTCACCAAGTTTGCTCAGACCAGTTTCCAGTGTATTAAAAATTTTGCTGAACACCTTTTTCTGCGTATCACTGATCAAGCGATTGAATGCAGAAAGAGCAGTTCTCACATTGTCAACAGTAAAGCTATTTCCCTTATCCAGCCATGTCGAAAAAAGATTATCATAGGCGATAAAATAGCCAAGGTGTTGCTGACAATAATCAACAAGTTCCTCGTTGTTCTCATGTACATGTTCCTGAAGGTCAGCTTCTTCATATCCGTCCTTTTTTAGAAAATCTACTTCTTTGTCAGAGAGAAACTTATAGAAGATGAAACCAAGAATGTAGTCTTTATATTCGTTAGCCTCGATCTTGGATCGCATTTTGTTTGCGGATTCCCAGATTTTATTGGCAAGCTGTTGTTTGTTCATAATTACTGCTCCTTTGTAGAACTCTGCTATAATCTGTCGAATCGACAATTTAGGTAGATTCGTGACAAGGGGTCAGTGCGCCCATTCGCACCCGCGAGGTGGAATAGACCCCATTATTTCGAGTTAGAGTCGCTGAAAATAACTACCCGACCAAAGTCCTCACCGCATCCATAATCTGCTCATAGGTAATATCCTGCGCGTAAGCAAACTGCTTGCGGTATTTATCCCACATGGCGCGGAGTGCCGGGCTTTCCTCGATGTTGTGCAGGATCCCGGGGACATCTGCGATCTGCTCCGCAGTGCCGCGATGCTTGGCTGTTGCACTCAGTGCCTCAGCAAACACGGCTTTATCAAATTTCTGTGTTGTGGTCAGTATGTAGGCATCATAGAAATCTCTGGGGCGGGTATTGAACACACCACGCCGCAGGATGGTTTCCACCTTTTCTGCCATGACTGTTTCAATGTTATACGCCCACAGCTCATAGGACTTTTCATCATCAAAAATCTCGGAGAAGTTGTACTGCACCGCATGAGGTGTGATGGCATCACCGGTGGACACATCAATACTCATCGGGGTCAGAAGTGTGTCGAACCTGGCGTTCAGCATGACGCGGTAGCCGCCGTAAATATCATCCTCCCGGATGGGAGAGATGGTTCCAATCTCGAATACCACGCCATCGTCCAAAGAAATGGCGCAGACCTGCTCCAACGCACTGCGGATCGCATCCGGTGTGAGGGGCAGGTTTTTCAATGTGGTGTCCAAGTCCATCGTAGCCCGGTTGTCCAGACCGACGATGGCCGCCACCAGCATACCGCCCTTCAAAACGAACTTCTCCTTGTATTCAGAGGCGGACAGGCGCACCAGCAAACGCTCGAACATATAGTTCTGCAGAATGACCTGTGCCGGAATATTTTTCTGTTTTGCGATGTTGCGGATCTTTGCTTTCAGGCTCATTGCTTTGCTCACAGAAGCACCTCCAAGTATTGACGCAGGATGTTCGCCACACGCATCTTCTTCGCGTAAGAATTGAGCTTGTTCAAATCCTTCTTGGGATTGGCAGCGTACAGTTTCAGCGCCGCCAAAAAGGTTTCTGTCCCCAGCTTATTACGGCTTCGGATCACATCGCAAATGGTGCGTTCCACATCGTAGCAGGGAACGAGATTACCAGCAGGCGTTTTCAGTTCAGTCTTGCCGAGTTTGAACAACTCCGGCTTGATGTAGTACACCTTGCACTCTGCTTTGATTGCTGCAGAAGGGATGCATCCGGACGGTGCAGTGATTGTGTGTTCAAAAGGTGTTCTGTCCGAAATACCATGTAAGAACAGAGCTGTTTCGTGAGAGAATATGATTTGTGTTGAACGCTTGCTTATCGACAGCAGTTCATCCTCCATATCATCAGGAAGAATGTACTGTCCCTTTACAATGCGATGGATTTTATCTTCTTTGCACAGTTTGTAGAGCATAGCTTTTGAGATGCCATGCTGCGCTGCGATTTTTGTTTCAATGATACCGCCATGCTCCTTGGCAATGGCAGCAAGTTCAGCAATATAATCCATTCAAACACCTCGTTGCAATAACTCAATAATATTATACTCAGAATTACGATCAAAGTCAATACGTCTTCAAGGACATTCGGAAAATATTCACAATTAAATTATGACGATAGTCAACACAGAGTAAAGGGTTTGGGATACTCCCAACAAACAAAAATTTCCGGTATGTACGGACACCGGATGTGCTTGCTATTCTCTAAAAAACTGAATCATCTTCGTTATCACGCGCTCTCAATTTTTAAACCGAGGGTGCTTTTTATTTTCAAAATTACTCACATAGGGGGAATTGAATGATGAAAAATCGCACCAGACCAGCCCGCATTGAGTTCCGTGTCACCGAGCAGGAACGTCAACTAATCCAGAAAAAGATGGAGCAGCTTGGCACTAAAAACATGGGAGCCTATCTGCGCAAGATGGCGATCGACGGCTATATCATCAAAGTGGATTACACCGAGCAAAAGAAACTAGCTGCTGCCATCAGCCGCGTTGCAGGAAACATCAACCAGATCTGCCGCCGTATCAATCAGACAGGGCATTTCTATGAGGATGATATCGTCGAGTTGAAAGCGAAACAGTGTGAAATTGGGGAACTACTCAAGCAGTCGCAACGGGCTGAATTATGACCACAACGGGATTATCCGTGTATGGATTTCCCGTCACCGGATTTTCAGATAGTGGATAACCAGACGCTCCGGAGCGTACCGTTATTAGGATTTCCGGACGTCGGATTTCCGAACATTCACAGAGGATGAAATTCATACCCAAATCAATAAGAAATAAACTAACGCCCAATAGAGTCATCCATCAATCCAATCAATACCGTTTTTTGATGGATAGGATGGGATAGGAGGTCACAATGACACAGAATTTTTTTACGATTTACTACAGAGAGCCTTGCGGCATCGTACATACCGTTCCCACGGTTTCTTATGGAGGACAGCCTTGCGGATCTATCCAACGATGTAAAAGTGCTGTACGCGCTTATGCTGGACAGAGCCAGCATTTCAAAGGTTAACGGATTCATAGAGGCAGACGGCACGATCCGTCTCTACTTCACCGTAGAACAGGCACAGAAGAAGCTGCATCGAAGTCGGCAGTGTGTCACACGCATATTCCGAGAATTGGAATATAGCGGATTGATCTGCCACAAGAAACAGGGTCTCGGAAAGCCAGCGCTGATTACGCTCAATTACCCGTCAAATGCAAAGCTGATCCGCCCGAAGGAGGCGGGCGAAAATCTGTCAGGATAAAGGTCGAAAATCGGAAAATTTATGCTCCACAAGCGACGTAAACGCTGTGGGGCATATCTTTTCCCATGATAAAGAATAAACGGCTCTCAGGCGAGCCAGGGGCGCATAGATGGCAGAAAGGCACATATGGACAAAAAGAAAAACAAATATGATGTAGATATACCGAAAGAGGTTTGGGATGCCTTTGCACGATACATCATTCCGGAAATCCGCCGTTTCTATGAAAGTGAGGAGGGACAGGCGTTTTACAAGGAATGGCTTGAGAAACATCCTGAATACGCAGAAAAGTGAAAAAGTCCGCTGGGGTCGTGGTGACCTCAGCGGACTTTTTCTGTTGCCGACATTATCCGAGCCATACCTTCACAGCAAAACCGCCGTTAAAGAAATATGTGTTCGTCCAATGTCCATTTGGTGGAGGTGAGGGGAGTCGAACCCCTGTCCGAAAACACGTCCGAGCATCTTTCTCCGAGCGCAGTCTGTGTTTTAACATTCCCTCTGCCATGCCCCCGCAGACAGGGTCATGGGTTCAGTAGCTTCATCAATACGGCCGGCGGCAAAGCTTACGCCGGTTCGGTCCCTGTATTTCTGACGCCGGGATCCTAGGCTACAGGTGGCCTAGGGCCGACGATCGCCATTAGGCGGCGAAAGCCAATTCGTTAGAATTGTCAGTTCATTTTTAAGTCCCGCTTGTTGACGCAGTCGCAGGGCTGCGGCTCGCTTAACACCCTTACGTTGTCCCCGTCGAAACCAGTACACCCCCATGACCTCCGCATGGGGAATATACTGATATTATAGCACGCATCGGCGCGTTTCGCAACGCCTGATTGCAAGGATCAGCGCTTGCCCACGACGGCCACGCGCATCAGGTTCGTGCTGCCGGTCGTATCCAGCGGAATGCCCGCAGCGATGACCACGATATCGCCGTTTTCCACCGCGTCGATCTGCTTGGCGCAGTCGATGGCGTGCAGCAGCAGTTCGTCGCTGCTGCTCTGCAAACGTGCCAGCACCGGGAATACGCCCCAGGAAAGCGCCAGCTGGTGGAAGGTCTTTTCCACCGGCGTAGCGGCAACGATGGGCTGCACCGGTCGGAACTTGGACATCCGCCGTGCAGTCTGGCCGGACTTGGTCACGGCGATGATCGCCTTGGCGCTGATGTCGCGTGCGGTAGTGCAGGTCGCATCGCAGACGGCATTGGTGGTGTCGTTGTTGTCGATCTCATACGAAATGCCGGCGTAGGCGTCCATCTCGAATGCGTCGTTTTCCGCCTGCGTGACGATGCGGCCCATCACCTCGACCGCCAGAGCCGGATATTTTCCCATGGCGGTTTCGCCCGACAGCATCACGGCAGAGGTACCGTCAAATACCGCGTTGGCCACATCGGTGATCTCCGCACGAGTGGGATTTGCGTGAGAAATCATGGATTCCAGCATCTGCGTGGCGGTGATGACCATCTTGCCGGACTGATAGCATTTTTTGATGAAGCGCTTCTGCAAGCCGGGCAGGCGCTCGAAGGAAAGCTCCACACCCATGTCGCCGCGCGCGACCATGATGCCGTCGGCATAGCGCAGAATCTCATCAAAGTTGTTCACGCCCTCAATATTTTCGATTTTGGCGATGATGCGCAGATCGCGCGCGCCGTGGTAATCGACAAATTTGCGCAGCGCGATGACGTCCTCCTTGCAGCGAACAAAAGAGGCCGCGATGAAATCCACGTCGTTTTCGATGCCGAAGAGGATATCGGACTGATCCTGTTCGCTCAGGAAGGGCATGTCCAGATGTACGTTAGGGACGTTAATGCCCTTATGATTGCTGATGCGCCCGCCGCGCACCACCTGACAGATCACATCGGTCTCGGTGCAGCGCTTCACGCACAGCTCGATATTGCCGTCGTCAATCAAAATGCTGTTGTCCTCGGAAAGTTCTGCGGGCATTCCGGCGTAAGTCACCGTGACCGCCTGCTCAGTTCCCTCGATCTCGCGGGTAGTCAGCGTAAATTCCGCGCCTTCACGCAGTTCCGCAAAGCCGTCCTTGAAGTCCTTGACGCGGATCTCCGGGCCTTTGGTGTCCAGCAGGATCGCCACCGGCATCCCCTCTCTGCGCCGGACGCGCTTGATGCGCTCCAGGGTGTCTTTATGGTATTCATGCGTGCCGTGAGAAAAGTTCAGGCGCGCGACATTCATACCGCTTCTGACGAGCCTCGTCAGCATTTCCTCGCTGTTGGTCGCCGGGCCAATCGTGCAGACGATCTTGGTTCGCCTCATTCAAAACCACATCCTTTTCCGTTTTTCTTCATTTCCCTATTCAAATGATCGTTGTTTTTTCATTTTCCGTTTACGGAACTTTTTTTCAGCGCCCTTTCCGTCGGAATAATGGACAGCAGCAGGCATTCCACTTCGATTTTAGTATACCGCATTCGTTTGAACTGCATATAACCAAGCTGTAAAAGATATCTAAAGACAGCATAAATCGCTGCTTCAGCGCAGCGGCGTGCGGGCATTTTCCTCCATATATTTCAGGAAATCCTGCGCGTAAATCGAAAGCTCTGCGTGCGGCATTGTCACCGCGACGATGGTGGTTCCGACGCTGCCGTCCCGGATGCGGCAGACCTTTGCCGGTTCCCGCAGCCGCAGCGCGCCGGATTCCGGCAGCAGACCGACGCCCAGTCCCTGCTCCGCCAGCGCGGCAATGGTGGACGAGCTATCGCTGATGCACAGGTAGCGCAGCGGCAATCCCTTTTCCGCAAAAAGCCGGCGAACCACCTGTTCCCAGCGGCGATAGACCATCAGCGGCCGGCCGGCCAATTCTTCCAGCACCGTTTCTTTCTCTCCGGCAAAGTATTCCGGCAACCCCACCGCCACCAGCCTCTCCTCCGACAGTGGCAAAGCGCTGAATTGTTCCCCAGGAAATGGCGTACGCACCAGCGCCGCTTCGACCATGCCCGCGCGCAGCTTTTCGAGCAGCTCATAGGTATTGTCCTCGTAAAGCTCCAGCCGCACCTTGGGATTAAGCGCGTGAAAGCCGCTCAGCCAGCCGGGCAGCAGCGACGACGCGACGGACGACAGCACGCCCAGCCGCAGCGTTCCCCCGCCAGAAATGCTGCGCGCCTCGATTTCCTCCGTGACGCTGCGGCGCATCTCCAGCATCAGCCGCGCGCGGTCATAGAGCAAACGCCCTTCCTCCGTGGGGCGGACGGCGCGCGTGCCGCGCACCAGCAGCGCGCAGCCCAACTCCTCCTCCAGTGCCTTGACCTGCGTCGTGATGGGCGGCTGGGACATGAAGAGCTTGCGCGCCGCCGCCGAAAAGCTCCCCTCCTCTACCACCGCCACAAAATAGCTCAGCTGTTTGAGTTCCATCCCGCTCCTCCGGTCTATACGGTTTTCGTATAGCTCCTGCATGTATTCTATATTATCCCTATTGTACCACATATGCTATAATAGGAAAAGACTAATGGAACATGGGAGGATGACCATGAAAAAACTTTGGGTCTACATGAAGGACTACGCGAAGGAAAGCATCCTGGGGCCGCTTTTCAAGCTCCTGGAAGCTTCCTTCGAGCTGTTTGTGCCGCTGGTCATGGCTGCAATCATTGATACCGGCATTGCAAACGGAGACAAGGGCTACATCTTCAAGATGTGTGGCGTGCTGATCGGGCTGGCCATAATCGGTCTGGTCTGTTCGATCACCGCGCAGTATTTTGCGGCGCGCGCCTCGGTGGGCTTTGCGTCCAAGCTGCGCTCGGCGCTCTTTGCGCACATCCAGAAACTGAGCTATACCCAGCAGGATCAGCAGGGCGTCGATACCCTGATCACCCGCATGACCAGCGACATCAACCAGGTGCAGTCGGGTCTGAACCTGGCGCTGCGGCTGCTGCTGCGCTCACCTTTTGTGGTGTTCGGCGCGATGGTGATGGCGTTCACCATTGACGTCAAAGCTGCGCTGGTGTTCGTGGTGACGATCCCGCTTCTGTCCATCGTGGTGTTCGGCATCATGCTTTGGAGCATCCCGATGTACAAAAAGGTGCAGCAGAAGCTCGACCGCGTGCTCGGCATCACCCGCGAAAACCTGACCGGCGCCAGAGTGCTGCGCGCCTTCTGCAAGGAACAGGAAGAGGTGGATGAATTCACCGAGCGCAACGATACGCTGACAAAGCTGCAAAACCTCGTCGGCCGCGTGACGGGGCTGATGAACCCGGTGACCTATGTGCTGATCAACCTGGGCATCGTGGTGCTGATCTGGGTGGGCGCAATGCGCGTGAACGCGGGCATTCTCTCCCAGGGACAGGTGGTCGCGCTGTACAACTATATGTCTCAGATCCTTGTGGAGCTGATCAAATTGGCCTCCCTGATCATCTCCATCACCAAGGCGATGGCCTGTGCGGGCCGCGTCAGCGCGGTGATGGACATTCAGCCCGACATGGCGGGCGGCAGCGCTTCCGCCAAGGGCAACAGCGACGAAGCCGTGCGCTTCTGCAACGTGCAGCTGACCTATGCCGGAGCGGGCGCTCCTTCGCTGACAAATGTAGATTTCTCCGTCAAGCGTGGGCAGACCATCGGCGTGATCGGCGGCACGGGTTCGGGCAAGACGAGCCTAGTCAACTTGATCCCGCGCTTCTATGACGCGACGGACGGCAAGGTGCTGGTGGACGGCGTGGACGTGCGCGACTACCCGCTGGAAGAGCTGCGCGGCAAGGTCGGTGTCGTGCCGCAGAAGGCCGTGCTGTTCAAGGGCACCATCCGCGAAAACCTCAAGTGGGGCAAGGCGGATGCAACGGAAGAAGAGATGCGCGCCGCGCTTGCCTCCGCTCAAGCCCTTGAGATTGTGGAAAACAAAGAGGGCGGCCTGGACGCGCCCGTGGAGCAGGGCGGCCGCAATCTCTCCGGCGGTCAGCGCCAGCGCTTCACCATTGCACGCGCCCTCGTCAAAAAGCCCGAAATCCTGATCTTGGACGACAGCGCCTCCGCGCTGGATTACGCCACGGACTTAAAGCTCCGCCAGGCGCTGCGCGCGCTGCCGGATAAGCCCACGGTGTTCATCGTCTCCCAGCGCACCTCCTCCATCCGCCACGCCGACCAGATCGTTGTGCTGGACGACGGCAAGGTCTGCGGCATCGGCACACACGAGAAGCTGCTGGAAACCTGTAAGGTCTATCAGGAGATCTACTACTCTCAGTATGACAAGAAGGAGGCGAAGTGACATGGCTAAGGCAAAGGTCAAGCTCGATTCCGCCACGCAGAAGGCAACGCTGAAAAAGGTCATGCAGTGCATCTCGCGCTACCGCTTCCTTGTGGTGCTGTCGATCCTGCTGGCGGCAATTTCCGTGGCGCTGACGCTTTATGTCCCGATACTCGTGGGCGACGCAATCGACTTCATCGTGGCCGCAGGGCAGGTGAGCTTCGATCAAATAATGACCACGCTGACGCGCGTGGTGATTGTGGTGGCCATCACAGCGCTGGCGCAGTGGCTGATGAACGTCATCAACAACAAGATCACCTATCAGGTCATCCGCGATATGCGCGACCAGGCCTTCCGCAAGATTCAGGTGCTGCCGCTGAAATACATCGACAGCCACCCCTACGGCGAGGTGGTCAGCCGCGTCATTGCGGATGTCGATCAGTTTGCCGACGGCCTGCTGATGGGCTTTTCCCAGCTGTTCACGGGCGTGATCACGATTCTGGGCACGCTGATTTTCATGCTGACGGTCAATGTGGGCATCACGTTTGTTGTGGTGCTGCTGACGCCGCTTTCGCTGTTCGTGGCGAACTTCATCGCGCAGCGCACCTTCTCGATGTTCAAAAAACAGTCCGAGGCGCGTGCCGAGCAGACCGCGCTGGTGGACGAAATGGTCGGCAACGAAAAGGTCGTGCAGGCCTTTACCCATGAGGCCGCCGCGCAGGAAACCTTTGACGAGATCAACGAGCGCCTGCGCGCCAGCTCCCTCAAGGCAATCTTCTACTCCTCCATCACCAACCCCTCCACGCGCTTCATCAACAGCGTGGTCTATGCCGGCGTCGGCCTGACGGGCGCGCTGGCTGCGGTTTCCGGCGCGATGACGGTCGGCGGCCTTTCCGCCTTCCTGAGCTACGCCAACCAATATACCAAGCCCTTCAACGAGATCTCCGGCGTCATCACGGAACTGCAAAACGCACTGGTTTGCGCCGCGCGTCTGTTTGAGCTGATCGAGGAGCCTTCGCAGATTCCGGACGCGGAAAACGCCCGCGTGCTGACCGCGCCCGAGGGCCGTATCACCGCGGAAAACGTCGCCTTCTCCTATGTGGCGGACCGTCCGCTCATCCAGCGTCTGAACCTTGACGTGCAGCCTGGTCAGCGCGTGGCCATCGTTGGTCCCACGGGCTGCGGCAAGACGACGCTGATCAACCTGCTGATGCGCTTTTACGACGTGGACAACGGCTCCATCTCGGTCGAGGGCACGGATATCCGCAGCATCACCCGCGCCAGCCTGCGCCGCAACTACGGCATGGTGCTTCAGGATACGTGGCTGAAGGAAGGCACGGTGCGCGAAAACATCGTCATGGGCAAGCCC
>ERZ827043.1800-NODE-1800-length-20502-cov-48.633981_pt1 | contig 20502 bp, 19 predicted proteins | sample MGYA00519923_ERZ827043 | MGnify/ENA primary metagenome ERZ827043 (study PRJEB31778, sample SAMEA3449251) | human gut metagenome | biome: human gut; feature: human-associated habitat; material: faeces | place: United Kingdom | collected 2010/2012 ...
GGTCGGAAAACGAAAGTAGGAGAAAAACTACTTCGTTTTCCTCCTACTCGATTGGTTCCGACAGAGCGGACGAGAGGGCGTCAGCGTGCTCTCAGAGAGGCGGTCTTATGGCCTAGAGGGTAGGATAGTGGGGACGACGGGATGGCGGAATCCGTCATTAGGGAAATCCCTAACCATATATAGGGAAAACAAATGGCATGTGTCGGGATTAATGGCTAACTTCGCATCAGAATAACAAGTTAATCCTCGTCAGTACAAATCATCGTGACAGGCGTAGGAGCAACTATAAACGAAAGAGGAGTTAGACTATGAGAAAATTAAAACTATTGTCGCTGTTGATGTTCCTGACACTGACATGTGTCACGGCAAATGCTACTGTCATGGCCGAGGCCCCTGAGATTACCCAGCCTCAGCCGAAACATCATAAGAAGCCGCATCACAAAAAAAAGCATCATGCCATGCGCCCTCCCAAGCACCGTCCTAAACCACGGCCTCACAAACATCGTCCCGCAGGTGTAGTCATACATCACGGACACAGACCATATATTTATTCTCACGGCCGATATTATTGCGACCGTGGCGGTACTTATGTGTTGGTGAAGCCGTCAATAGGCATGATCGTTCCGAGCTTGCCCTCCGGCTATGTCAGAGTGGAACGGCCACATGGAGGAATCGGGTACGCATTCGGAGGTGTGGTGTATGAGAAGATCCTCTCCAACGGAATATTCAAGTTTAAGATCGTCGGCTTCCTATAAGGTGTCTGATCAGTTGTCGGGATGACATCCTATGACTAGGAAGACTAGTATCGGATGTGTTCTTGTCCTTCGGACGCGGACGAGTCGGCCGGTAAGGCAAGAATACATCTGATAAGATGTGAGGTCAGGAAAGCAAGACTCATAACAGCCGTGTGTCAATGTGCGAGAAGTCATTGACACACGGCTGTTATGTATAAGCGTCAGTCTGGTTGCTTGGCTATTGTTGCTTGATGTTTTTCCTGAACTGTTGAGGGGTATAGCCTGTATGTAGTTTGAAGTAACGGCAGAAGAACGACTCATCGCTGAAGTTGAAGTCCCATGCCAGTTGCTTCACGCTCTTGTCGGCCGTGCGCAGCTGCAGTTTGATCTGCATGGTGACATATTGGTCGATAATGTCCTTTGTCGTGTATCCTGTCATTTGCCTTACGATATTGTTCAGATATTTGGACGTGATGTTCAGTCTGCCGGCATAGAAGGCCACAGTATGCGATTTCATGTAGTTCTGTTCGAGATCTTCCATAAACATATTGAACAGTTCGTTGGTGCGTCTTGATCCGTTGTCCTCGGGAGCTTCGTGTCTGTTGCGCACCATCCAGTCGTAGAATCCGAGAAAAAATGCCTTGAGCTGATAGAGTACAAGCTGGTCAAGGCACATACACTCTTTTTGAATGAAATAGAGTCTCAACAGACTGAACATATTCTCTATGATGAGCGTCACTACTTGCTTGTCGGTCCTGCATCTGTCCTTGCGCAGGAGCGAGTAGACGGTCTGCTCAAGTTGCAGGCTCGCCTCTCTGAGCAGGGTCTTGTCGTAGCGCAGCATCTCTACCTCAAAGTCGTCGGACACGTCGTGGAGCATTACTACATCGTTGGGAAACAGTGTTATTACTGCATATTGTTTCAGATGCCAGTCCTTGAAGTCAATGCGCATGGAGGCTGTCCCGCCCTTGCACAGTATGATAGCTCCATAATCTATTACGTTGGATTCGTCTTTCAACTCTTGAAGGGAGGTGATGCACAATTGTGCTTTTTCCGATGCAAGTATTTCACATTTCATGAGTCTTTATTCTTTGTTTTTATGAATTGGGGAAATGTCCTTAATTCTGTTTTCTGCTGCAAATATCGGTATAAATAGTGATAAAACACTATAATAGTTCCGAAAACTCCCATTTTTGGCGATAAAATTAAAATCATCACATAGTTAAATAGTCTTACTTTTGCATCCGGTTTGAGATAGGATCAGGATTAATAGAATATTTGTAATAAAGAGATGATGAAAAGTAGATTTGTTTATGCCGTTTTGTCCGGTGCGTTGTTTCTTTCATCTACCAACGCATGGTCACAGGCTCAGCGTGCGATGACAATCGGCGAATTGTTTTCTCTTGTTGAGACAGGAAGCAACTCGTTGCAGGTTAAAAAGACGGCCGTCGATGTGGCTCATCAGACCCTGTCAGAGGCTAAAAGCCAAAGGCTGCCGGATGTCAATACATCGTTGTCTGTAAGTTATAATGGCAACGTGCTGATGACCGACCGCGATTTCAGCCATGCGAAGGGCATCCGCCAGCCCCATCTCGGCAATAGCTTCGCGCTGGAGGCACAGCAGGTCGTTTATGCCGGCGGTGCGGTCAATACAGGTATCCGCCTTGCCGAGCTGCGTAAGGAGCAGGCCACGGCCGGAGTGGATCTGAGCCGTAGCCAGCAGCGTTTCATGGCGTTAGGACAGTATCTTGATTTAGTGAAGCTGACGAATGCGGCGACGGTATATGACAAGAACATCGCGCTGACAGAGAAGCTCATCGCCGACATAAAGGCAAAGTTTGACGAGGGACTGGCTTTGAGCAATGATGTCACGCGCTATGAGTTGCAGATGGAGTCGTTGAAACTGGGATTGCGCAAGGTGCAGGATCAGCGCCGGGTGTTGAACCACCAGTTGTGCAACACGCTCGGCCTGAAAGCCGATGTCGTCATCGTGCCCGACACTACTGAGTTGAAGAGCGTCTCCGATGATGCCAATGAGGCCGACTGGCAAGGACGGGCAGCCCTCTCCTCTCCAATGTTGCGCCAGTCCAGATTAGGCATTGACATGGCGCAGCAACAGGTACGCATGGCCAAGAGTGAGCTGCTGCCCAAGGTGATGGTGTTCGCAACCGACAACTTCAGCGGCCCGTTCACCTATGACCTGCCGCCGGTGGACAACAACTTTAACATCTGGTATGTAGGTATCGGCATCAAGTATTCGCTCAGCTCGCTGTTTAAAGGCAACAAGACGGTGCGTAAGGCAAAGGCCCAGTTGATCGAAAGCAATCAGAGCCATGCCGTGGCGGCAGAGACGGTCGACAATCAGATGCAGCAGGCTTACACTCTCTATCGGCAGTCGTTTGTCGAGTTGCGCACACAGATGAAGAGCGTGGAACTGGCAGCTCAGAACTATCGGGTAGTCAATGACAGATACATGAGCCAGATGGCGCTTATCACTGACATGATCGACGCTTCCAATATCAAGCTCAATGCAGAGCTGGAGGAAGTGAATGCGCGCATCGGTACGATATACGCATACTATAATATGAAATTCATCGCAGGAGAAATCTAACAGACAGCCTGCCGTAATAAATAAACGAATATGGGACGGCCCCTATTCCTGCAACGTTCTTTAGGCAGACGGCCGACCGACATAATAATAAAAGACATGAATAGCAGAAGACTTATTAAAAGAATATATAATGTGGTAATTGTGCTGCTGCTGCTTGCAGCGATCGTATATGTAGTAAGCCGCTTTGCGCATCCTGCCCATACGGAATATACCGATGATGCTCAGGTGCAGCGGCATATCACCCCGATCAACACACGTGTACAGGGATTTATCAAGGAGATCCGTTTTGAGGAGTATCAGCACGTGAAGAAAGGTGATACGCTGGTGATCATTGAGGACGCCGAATACCGTCTCCAGCTGGCACAGGCCGAGGCGAGCTACCGGGGAACCCGTTCGGGCTCTTCAGCCATATCTGCCGGCATGAACACCACGGCGAGCAATGTCAGAGTGGCTTCTGCAGGCATCGAGGAGGCCAAGGCCGATATGGACAATGCACGTAAGGACTATGAGCGCTATGCGACCCTGCTGAAAAAAGACGCCGTCACGCGTCAGCAGTACGACAATGCACTGACCCGTTACAAGGCAGCCAAGGCCCGTTACGAGCAGGCGAGTGCCAGCCGCCGGTCGACATCGCTTGTGAAGGATGAGCAGGCCCACCGCCTGAGTCAGAACACGGCGGGAGTGAGCGTTGCCGAGGCTGCTGTCAACCTCGCCCGTCTGAATCTTTCCTATACCGTTATTGTGGCTACCTGCGATGGCGTCATGGGACGTAAGGACATCCATGTCGGCCAGCTCGTCCAGCCCGGCCAGATGCTTGCCCGCATTGTGGATGACGACCAGGTGTGGGTGATTGCCAACTATCGTGAGACACAGCTGAAGAATATCTCTGTGGGCGATGCCGTAGAGTTCACCGCTGACGCCATTCCGGGTGTCACCTATAAGGGTGTGGTCGAGTCGTTCAGCCCTGCCACGGGATCGGCTTACTCCATGGTTCCGGCAGACAATGCTACCGGTAACTTCGTCAAGGTGGAGCAGCGCGTACCGGTGAGGATTGCTATCGTAGGAAAGAACAGTGCCGCCGACCTGAAGAAACTTCTTGCCGGACTTAATGTGGAAACGTTGGTAAAGTATAAGAAATAATATGCCACCGATACCTACAGGACCTTTCACGATGCCGATGATGAACGGCTTCGTGCCTAAGAAAATACAGCCGTGGATCTACGTGCTGTTTGCCTTCCTGTTTCAGTTGTCAGGAGGCATGTATGCCGGCGCCATGCCCCATATCATGGGCGATCTGTGCATCATGCGCGAGGATGTGACGATGATCGTGCTGTGTGGTGTCATCGGTGTCAATATGCCCTTCCCGTTCCTCTTCCGTTTCAAGTTCCGTTTCACCAATCGCCAGTTGCTCATCACATCGGCGATGGTGATAGCGGTATGCAACTGGCTTTGCATGCAGGTTGAGTCGGTGCCGGTGCTGTGTCTGTTGTCCTACGTGACCGGCTTCTTCAAGCTCTGCGGCACGTTTGAGTGCATGTCGAACATCCAACTGTGGATGACATCGAAACGCGACTTTACGATCTTCTTCCCCCTGCTTTACTGCATCGTGGTCGGTGACATGAGTCTGTCGCCGTGGATCACCATACAGCTTACATATATATTCCAAAGCTGGTATGCTATGCATTGGGCCATGATCGGAGCCATGCTTCTCATTGTGTTGCTGGTGTACGTGCTCACCCATGATTTCCGGTTCATGAAACCGCTGCCGCTGGTCAGTCTCGACTGGCTGGGATGTTTCCTCTGGTCGGTGCTTTTGGTCGAGATCGTGTTCCTGTTCAATTATGGCGAGTTCTACAATTGGTGGGACGGCCGTCCTTTCCGCGTGGTGACGTTTATGGTGCCGGTGACGCTTTATTTTGCCATTCAGCGCATGCGTCATATCCGTCATCCCTACATCGCTCCCGAAGCATGGCTCTACAAGCGTCTGCTGCCACTGCTCGCAGTGTTCGCCCTGGTAGAGCTCATCAACTCCACTCCTAAGATCCTTCAGAACACCTTCGCGTCGGGCATCCTGCATTATGGCGCTATCTCCACGTCGGTGTTCTATCTTGTCGAATGGACGGGCACGATATGTGGATGTATGTTTGTCCTGTTCTGGATCAAGGTGCTTAAGCAGAAGTTCACCCGTCTGCTCACGGTCGGACTGATGGCTCTGCTGGCCTATGAAGTGCAGATGTATTTTCTGGTCACCCCCGGCCTTGACATCGAGAGCTTCTTCCTTCCGATATGGTGCAGGACATTCGGCGTAGCCATCTTCTTCGCGGCCCTTACCATCTATCTTGAAGAACTTATGCCGTTCCAGCATTTCTTCATGGGGCTCACCATGGCGGGCTTCATACGCAACGGCGTTGTCGATACCATCTGCTCCGGTGTCTATAGCTTCTCGCTCAGACATCACATAACCGAGAATCTGGCGCGTGCCGTGCCCTACGATACGATGCAGGTGATGCTTGTCAGTGTGAAGCAGCTGTTCGGTGTCACGTGCATTATAGCTACCGTGGTGCTGTTCATCTTCTTCTTATGGGACATTCAGCCTGTAAGGGAGACGCTGAAGAAGATGCCTTATTGGAGCGTCGTAGGCCGCCTGATTCGGAGACAGATGTCATCGGAAAAATAAGAGAAACCTTAATGACGGGGTACAGGCTATCTCTCGCCACGTAGGGGACGCTGGCCTGATAATAGATATCAGTAGGGCATGGATGAAGCTTTTCTGATATCGTTCGACAACAATCCCATATATTTGTCAAAGCATGTTTTTCGATAATCGGAAAGCATGCTTTGATTTCTTATTCCATATAGATCATGAGAGACTCGAAGGATTTTGTTCTGTTGTAGAGCAGTTTTGTCTGCCATCTTTACTGAGGGTCGGCTGTGCTTTCGGTAAAGTGACGGAAGAGATGTCGGAAAGAGGACTGAAGATGTCGGACAAGACAATAAGATAAAGCTGATGGTCTAATGGTGATTCTGTTGTTTCGTTTTGAAGCCAGGGACTAGTGGGATGAGTAACGACAGTCCGGTCGGGCATGATGCGGTCATACTGCATGTTAGAAGGCCGGCTTCTTCAGACTAGTCATTGCCCTTCTTTAGGAAGAGATGTGGATTCTTTCTGTATTCGCTGCGTAATGTAACACGCCGGAAAGATCATGTACTCTGTCTATTATGACGTTAGAAGAAATAATCGTATCTTTGTCCCTGAGAAATTGACTAAAAATCTAGATACACTTTTTTGAACGATTCTGCGTTCCGGTCACGCTGTCGGCCTTCTGCCAGGGTAGAAGTGTCGGTCGGTGTTATGTCGTGGACAGAACTATTAAAATGAAATGATATGAGGAAAGAGCTTGTTACTTTATTATTCTGTTTGTCGAGCCTTTGTGGCTTTTCCCAGACACGTATGATAGCCATGTCTGATATCGGAGGATCGGACCCCGACGACACCCAATCGCTGGTGCATCTGCTTGTATCGCTTGACGATGTGGAGCTGGAGGGGTTTGTCTCACAGCACGCGTGGGTGCCTTATGGCACGGGAGCCCTTTCGCTGATCAATAGGCTGATCGATGGTTACGAGAAGGTGCTTCCCAATCTGCGGGTGCATAGTGCTGCCTTTCCTTCTGCGGAGTATGTACGGTCTGTCGTCAAGCAGGGACAGCCGGAGGCTGCCATGCACGGGGTAGGGGCCGGGAAAGACAGTGAGGGATCGGAATGGATCATTGCCGTGGTAGATAGGAAAGACCCGCGCCCAGTGTGGATAGCAGCATGGTCGGGGCTCAACACGCTGGCACAAGCATTGTGGAAGGTCAGCCATACCCGTACCCGAAAGCAGGTGGAAGCTTTTGTGAGGAAAATCCGTGTATATGATGTCCTGGGACAGGATGATGCGGGAGCATGGATCACGAAGAACTATCCCGACCTTATCTATATCCGTAATACAAGCATTTACGGATGGCCGCCCTCTGATGAATGGATGAAGGAGCATATCCAGAATGTCGGACCGTTGGGAGCTTTATATCCTGATCGGATATGGGCGACGGAAGGTGACACCCCGTCTTTCCTTTATTGTCTGGACAATGGACTGAACGTGCCTGAGCATCCTGACTATGGCGGATGGGGAGGACGGTTCGCCACCGAGCCGGTTGCTGGCATCAGGGGGATGGACTGGGTGAAGAGAAACGGACTTGATGAGCCTCAGTATGATCCTTATTATATGCTGCCGGCGGCTCCGGAGGGCGGAGAGGCGATAGCCCGATGGAGGCAGGAAATATGCAATGATTTCGCTGCCCGGATGCAGTGGACCGTCTGCCCTGAGTATGCCAAGGCCAATCATCATCCTGTGGCAGTCATAGGGAGGGACCATAGCAAGAAAATGATAGACAGGAAAGTGAGGGCCGGAAAGGAAGTGACGCTGGATGCTGGCAGATCGTATGACCCGGACAAGGATCGCCTCACCTTCACTTGGGAATACTATCGTGAACCGTCCACCTATCCTGGAACCGTCGTTCTGGACAGCTCGGAGGATAGCGTGTGTCGACTCTTCGTTCCGCAGGACGCGGCCGGCTGTACTCTTCATATCGTGTTGAAGGTGACGGATGACGGAACTCCTGCTCTCACCTCTTATCGAAGAGTCGTCTTACGGGTTGCGCCCTAAGAGGATGTCCGATGGAGCATCTAAACGGATTTAAGTGTCCCGGTGATTTTTACAGAAAGGCAAAAAGCGGGACGGGACATGAGATATTCGGAGAAAAATGTGTATGTTTGCAGAAAATAGTCATACGCTTATGTTTACTACTACCGAATTCATCATACGCATAGCTCTTGCTGGTGTGCTGGGCGCAGCCGTCGGCCTGGAGCGTGAGCTGCGGGCCAAGGAAGCCGGTACGCGCACGCATTTTCTCGTGTCGATGGGATCGGCTCTTTTCACCATCCTTTCGCAATATGGTTTCGACGAGTCCTTGAAAGTCTATTCCTCGCTTGCTTCTTTCGATCCCTCGCGTATTGCGGCTCAGGTGGTTACCGGTATTGGTTTTATCGGTGCGGGCACTATCATTTTTCAGAAGCACGTGGTGAAAGGCCTTACCACGGCAGCCGGCCTTTGGGTCACGGCAGCTATCGGCATGACGGTGGCCACGGGACTTTATGCCCTTGCCATAGGCAGTACGATACTGGTGCTGTGCTGCCTTGAGGTGTTCAACTATGTGATGCGTCGTTTTGGTATGAAAAAGATTGCCGTCACATTTTCCACTCGTAGTCACGATACGATCCGTCAATTGCTCGGTGAGCTGCAGGCCGATGGCATTGATTTCGACAATTATGAGATGAAACAGAATGTGGTTGATGGAGAACGGCAGTATGAGGTGACGCTTGAGTTGAAACTTCACCGTAGGAATTATCGCAGCCGCATACTCAGTTTCGTTAAGGAGTTTAACGGGGTGAGCATTGAGGTGATAGAGTAGCCGGTATCGGGTCATGACTTGCAGGCCGGCAGCAAGCCGTTGGTGCTAGTCGTGCCGTCTTGTCGTGGGCGAGGCATACTTGTCGGACCGGCTTATCCTATGAGGTTGATGAAATACTGATGTACACGGACATCATCCGTGAGCTCGGGGTGGAAAGCGGTGACGAGCTGACATCCTTCCTGTGCGGCGACGATGTGGCCGTCCACGGTTGCCAGAATCTTGGCATTGCCGTGTACACGACTGATGAAAGGGGCACGGATGAAGGTGAGTGGCAGGCGTGTGCCGATCTCAGGAATATCGGCAATGGTGTGGAAGCTGCCGAGCTGCCGGCCATAGGCATTACGCCGCACGGTGATATCCATGGTAGCCAGTTGTGGGTAGTCGTCAGCTGTTGTGTCGGGTAGCAGCTTCTGTTCCTGTTCTTTCTCTTCGTCGACGGCATGGCTTTCCGTGTCGTCTTCCTTTTCAATGTGGCGTGCCAGCACGATGAGGCCTGCACAGGTGCCGAAGACGGGAAGCCCTTTGAGAATGGCTTCCCGGATGGGTTCGAACAGTCCTTCACGATGCAGGAGACGTGTAATCGTTGTCGACTCGCCTCCGGGGATGATGAGCCCGTCTTTGGGCTTCTCCCAGTCGGAGAGTTGTCTCACCTCATGGCTTTCCACGCCTAGTCGATGGAGCATTTGCCGGTGTTCGGCGAATGCTCCTTGGAGTGCTAATATGGCTATGTTCATAATCGTGTGATGATAGGCTGCCGAGCAAGGAGTGCCGGCAGGCCGCCGGACGTCCTCGTTCCTTTTCATTTTCCTCTTTCGGCCATGAGTACCTTTATCTCTTCTTCGTTGATGCCTACCATGGCCGGTCCCAGATCCTCGCTCAGTTCGGCGAGCTTCTCAGGGTTATTGTAGTTGGTCACGGCCTGTACGATGGCTGCGGCACGCTTGGCGGGATTACCGCTTTTGAAGATGCCTGAGCCGACGAAGACGCCCTCTGCGCCAAGCTGCATCATCAGGGCCGCATCGGCAGGTGTCGCCACGCCGCCTGCTGCAAAGTTGACTACCGGTAGTTTGCCGTGCTGGTGGACATACTGCACGAGATCGACGGGCACCTGAAGCTTCTTGGCTGCCTCATACAGTTCATCGTCGGCCATTGACACCAGATGGCGTATTTCATGCTGCATCTGACGCATGTGACTCACGGCCTGTACGACATCGCCGGTACCCGGCTCACCCTTGGTACGGATCATGGTAGCGCCCTCGGCAATGCGTCGTAAGGCTTCGCCCAGATCACGGGCACCGCAGACGAAGGGTACGTCAAATTTGGTCTTGTCGATATGATAGATATTGTCGGCAGGAGAGAGCACCTCGCTTTCGTCGATATAGTCGATATCGATGGCCTGCAGGATCTGTGCCTCTACGATGTGTCCGATGCGGCATTTGGCCATTACGGGTATCGACACGGCCTGCTGGATGCCCTTGATCATCTTCGGGTCGCTCATGCGGCTCACACCTCCGGCAGCACGAATGTCGGCCGGGATGCGCTCGAGAGCCATCACGGCACAGGCACCGGCCTCTTCGGCGATACGGGCCTGCTCGGGAGTGGTCACATCCATGATGACACCGCCTTTAAGCATTTGTGCCAGGTTACGGTTGAGTTCTTGTCTATTCTCTTTCATAGTTCTTGTTTTATGTGTGTTGTTTGTTATTGACGGTAGAGTCTTGGACCGCAAGGCCTATTCATCGCGTGACAGTCCGGCGCGGTATTCGCTAGGACTCATACCCGTGAGTTTCTTGAAGAATTTTGTGAAGTGCGAAGGTGAGGAGAAACCGCAATGGTAGGCAGTCTCCTGTATGGTCCGGCTTGTCGTGGCAAGTTGCCTCCGTGCCTCGCTGAGCAAATGGTCATCGATGATCTGCTTGGGCGATTGCCTGCCCATCTGTCGGCACACCTGAGCGAGATAGCGGGCTGTCACGTTCATGCTGTCGGCATAGAAGGCCACATCGCTGTTGGTCTGGTAATGCTCTTCCACCCGGCGGAGGAAGTCCTCGTATAGCTCGGCGCTCCGGCTTTGAAGCTGGTGGTTGCCCGGCAGTCGGTCGATGAATGCCTGGGCAAGCAGACTTGACTCGTCCGTCGGCCGTCCCTCTGCCAGATAGTAGGCAAGTGCACTGGCATAGGTGTTGTTCTGTCCGTGACGGGTGGAGTGCCAGTCGATGACGAGGGAGCAGAGAGGGATCAGGCGTTGCTTGATCTGTGCGATGATGTCGTCACTGAGCAGACGCTCGCCATGGGCTGACACGACGACCGGGTCATAGATGGTGTATTCGGGCCTGTAGCGGGTGAGCATCTCTACAATGACATTGAGCACCTCTACGGACCGGATCAGTCCTATCTTGACGATGCGGGGCTGCACATCGTTGACAATGGCCTCGATCTGCTGACGGACAACGGATGCGGGGATGTCGTAGAATTGTTGGATACCCAGCGTGTTCTGTGCCGTGATGGAGGTGATCACCGACACAGCCTGGCCGCCCAGCGATGTGATCGTGGTGATGTCGGCCTGTATGCCTGATAATCCAGTACTGTCCGAGCCGGTGATTGTCAGAATGGTATGGTTCGCTTTCATTGTCATCGATGTTTGTCGGTGCAAAGGAAAAGAATATCGGTGATCCCTCCAAATATTCTTCGCTTTTTGACACGATTTGCGTCAATATGTACAAGCCGTGAATGCGTAATAATATCCTTTGTCAAAAGATGAGGCTGTTTCGGTTCCGCCTTTTTCGTGCTTCTTTAGCGGATTATCTTGGTCTATACGGTTGTGCATGGCTGGGAAATGGTAATGGTGATGCGGGATATCATCAAAGAGATCCGCATCTCTCTTCCGAAAAGAATCGGGATACATGCATAGACTGAATCTGTCAATAAGACTGCAACCATTTATCGGTACGCCCGACGTCTTCCGCTCTTTTGCCGGTATCCTTTCTGTTACTTTGTACTGATGAAGTCCGCTACACCTTCGACAAAGGCGGTAGCCGTACTGCTAGTCCATGGCATGAAATTCTTTGTAAGTCTAATGACGGGTAGGGGGAAAAACAATGCCGGTTCTCTGCTGGTGGTTATCCGTTTTTTGCGTATCTTTGTCACCCTTTATCACGCAAATTATAATAGGGATGCTTATTTTCTTCGCTATTCTCGGTTATTTTGTGTTGTTGCTTTTGGTGAGTCGGTTGGCCACCCCGAAGAGCGATAACGACAACTTCTTTCGTGGACACCGCCGTTCCCGCTGGCCTCTGGTAGCGTTCGGTATGATCGGTGCGAGCATATCCGGAGTCACTTTTATCAGTGTGCCCGGTATGGTGATCACGCAGCAGATGACCTATCTGCAGACGTGCCTGGGCTTCATCTTGGGCTATCTGCTGGTGGCGTTCATCCTTCTGCCGGTCTATTACAAGCTTGGTCTGACTACGATCTACAGCTATCTGCGGCAGCGTTTCGGGCCGTCGTCATACAAGACGGGTGCCGGTTTCTTCCTGCTCTCGAAGATGACGGGTGCTGCCGTTCGCTTTTTTGTCGTCTGCTTCCTTCTTCAGCATTATCTGCTGGATGCTTACGGAGTGCCTTTTTCGCTTACAGTGATAGTGATGGTAGGCCTTATCTGGCTCTATTCGCGCCGTGGCGGCATACAGACTCTTGTCTGGACTGACACGCTGCAAACCTTCTGCATGCTCACGGCGCTTGTGCTGATATTACTGGCTGTGATGGAGCAACTGCATCTCAGTCCGGCCGAAGCCGTGGCTGCGATAGCGGATGATCCTCACAGCCGCATCTTCGTCATGGACGACTGGATGTCAACGCAGAACTTCTGGAAGCAGTTTGTCAGCGGTGCTTTTATTGTCGTGGTGATGACAGGCCTCGATCAGGACATGATGCAGAAGAATCTCACCTGCCGCACCTTACGGGATGCCCAGCGCGACATGTGCTCCTATGGGTTGGCCTTCGTACCCGTCAATCTGCTATTCCTGTGTCTGGGTGTGCTGCTTCTTCATCTTGCCCAGCGTGAGGGCATCGCCTGGCCGGAGCAGACTGATAATCTCTTGCCGATGTTCGCAGCTACGGGACAGTTGGGCAGGGCGGTCGTAGTGTTTTTCACAGTGGGTGTTGTGGCTGCAGGCTTCTCAAGTGCTGATTCGGCTCTTACCGCCCTTACGACAAGCTATTGTGTAGATATCCGTGAGCGGGATGATGACGAACGGCTTCGCCGTAGGGCTCATCTTATGCTTGCCTTCATCTTCGCTCTCTGTGTGATCATATTCGGCTATATCCGGTCGACGAATGTGCTTGATGCCATTTATACCCTTTGTTCTTATACATACGGTCCGCTTCTCGGTCTGTTTGCCTATGGCCTGTTCACACACCGGTCGACATGCGATCGTATGGTGCCTTATGTGGCCATTGCCTCGCCGATGGTTTGTTTCATAGTGGAGCGCGTCGTTGGAGCAATGACAGGTTATCATTTTGGTTACGAGTCGCTGTTGCTCAATGGCTGTTTGACCTTTCTGGGGCTATGGATTATGGGTAAGTCAGATAAGAATCATTAGGGCTTTGTATGGTTTTACAGTCTGAGCCACAATAAAGACGCTTCCCTTTCTAAGCGGTCAGAACGGTTGGTTCTACTTATTATAATATAGGTATAGATTCTTTTTGGTCTTGGTCATCCGATTTGTCCCAGTGTCGGATGGATGTAGTGGAGAAATAAGTGAGAGAAAGTGATGGCCTATAGGAAAGAGAAAAAACCGTGTAAGGCGAAGCAGCTCTTTGGAATATAGGAAATGCCGTCCTCGGTCCATCATGGACCCGAGAACGGCATTTTCTGTTGTCGGTCATATATTAAACTCCTAATCGTTAGCCCGCAATGTCTTTGACAATGGTGGCAGGGGAACGGCTCGGAATGGTAGAAGATCCTTTGTACCTTTTATTTCACGATGGGTCTCCGGTCTTCCTTCCAGGCCAGGATGCCTCCGAGAAGGTTGATGACGTTGTAGCCTTGTTTTGCCAGTAAGGAGGCAGCAAGAGCCGATCGCTTGCCGCTACGGCAGTAGACGGCAACAGCTCTTCCCTTCTCGAGCGAAGCTGTAGCATGCTGAAGGAAAGTGCTGTCATTCACGTCGATATTTACTGCTCCCTCAAGATGTCCTTCCGCATATTCCTCAGGGGTACGGACATCGACGAGCTGAGTCTTCGATGTGTCGCTGATGATGGTTGCAAATTCATCGGTGTGTACATCTTTGACAGTCACACCGCTTTGTGCGTTACTATTGATAGTCATTGTCATAGCTGCTAAGAGTGTAGTTATCCATTTTTTCATATTATGCAGATAATAAGGTAACTGTCGTATCCTGCCTTTCCTGTCTGCCTCTTGAGCGAGAGATGGAAAAGAAGGCATACGGACGTTTGCTTTGTTTTATCTATTCTTTTCTTTCTGCAAAAATACCTAATTCCTGGCTGGCAACCAAAAGATTTTCTTAAAAATGGCAGTGTTTTCATGGAAAATGAGTAATTTTGCTACCCAATGAATACAGCTGAACTGCAGAAAATCAAGCAACGTTACAACGTCGTCGGCAATAGCGACGGGTTGAATCATGCTCTGGACGTGGCCTTACAGGTGGCGCCCACAGACCTCAGCGTGCTCATCCAAGGTGAGAATGGTGTAGGTAAGGAGATCATCCCCCGAATCATTCATGATAACTCTCCCCGTCGCCGTGGTCCGTATTTTGCCATCAACTGCTCGGCCATTCCCTCGGGAACGATCAGCAGCGAACTTTTCGGTCATGAGAAAGGCTCTTATACGGGAGCAGTGGGAGAGAGCGATGGCTATTTCGGTGTAGCCGACAAGGGAACCCTCTTCCTTGACGAGGTGGGCGACCTGCCTTTGGAGACGCAGGCTCTCTTGCTCCGCGTACTGGAGACGGGTGAATATATCCGTGTCGGTGGTACGGAAGTGCGCAAGACCGATGTGCGTATCGTGGCTGCCACGAATGTGAACCTGCGCAAGGCTATCAGCGAGGGACGGTTTCGTGAGGACCTGTTCTACCGTCTTAATACGATTCCTATCCAGATGCCGCCTTTGCGCGACCGTGGTGAGGACATCTTGTTGCTTTTCCGCCTCTTTGCCATGCAGACGGCAGAGAAATATCATCTGCCGAAGATCACCTTGGCTGAGGAGGCTAAGCCGTTGATGCTTCATTATAAGTGGCCGGGAAATATCCGCCAGCTGAAAAATATTACGGAGCAGATGTCGGTGCTCTCGGAAGACCGTGTCATCACGTTGAAGACTTTGGAGCAGTTTATCCCGCAGGATTCCGACTCCATGGCCTTGGCACCGATCGACAACAACCGGCAGGGACAGCACTCGTATGAGAGCGAGCGTGAGATGCTCTATAAGATTCTCTATGAGCTGCGGGGCAATGTGAATGAGCTGCGCCGTGAGATGACGAGCATGCGTAAGCAGATCGACGAGCGGGCTCAGCTCAATGAGCAGGCCGCCGTACGCCGGCAGATCATCAGCAGCGGTGAGGATATGCCTCCTGTCACCGCAGTAGCGCGCCGTGATGATTTCTGGCACGATGAAGTGCCGGAGTCCCAGGTATCCCACCGACAGCCTTCCGCTGTGGAAGCTGAGGCCGAGGAGATCGGCAGTGATTCGGAAAGCCTCAATCTTGACGATCTCGGAAGACAGATGGTAGAGAAGGCTCTCGACCGTAATGACGGCAACCGTAAGAAAGCGGCTCAGGAGCTTGGTATCTCCGACCGTACACTCTATAGACGAATCAAACGATATGGACTCGATAAAAAGTAAGCTCGCTCTCTTGTCAGCTGTCTTTCTGATGACAGCCTGCTCTGTGTCGTATAAGTTCAACGGCTCGAGCATCGACTATACGAAGACGAAGACCATACAGATAGCAGATTTCCCCAACCGCTGCAGTTATGTGTGGGCCCCTATGGCTTCGCTGTTCAACAATCAGCTGAAAGATGAGTTTGCCAATCATACACGCCTGCAACAGGTGAAACGGGGAGGTGATCTCGTCATCAATGGAGAGATCGTGCAATATTCGCAACGCAACAAGAGCGTATCGTCGAACGGTACGTCTACCCAGACGGAGCTTTCGATGACGGTCAATGTTAAATTCACGAATAAGGCCAATCATAAGGAAGATTTTGAGCGCCAGTTCACGGCTACACAGACGTATGAGTCGACTCAAAGCCTGACAAGCGTGCAGGAGGATCTTGTCACACAGATGTGTGAGGATCTTACCGATCAGATCTTTAATGCTACGGTGGCCAACTGGTAAGCGCAAATACTAAAAAAGTCAAATACGTATATGGATATAGCCTATCTTATCAAGCATCCCGAGAACTTGGATCGTGATACGCTCTATGATCTGAGAAGCCTTCTTGCGCTCTATCCATACTATCAGTCGGCACGTCTGTTGCTCTTACAGTGCCTGTTCCTCCTTCACGATCCTTCGTTCGATGAAGAGTTGCGACGGGCGGCACTTTACATCACCGACCGCAAGGTGCTTTTCAATCTTGTGGAGGCAATGCACTATCAGTTGCGCCGGCAACCTTCGGAAGAGAAGGCGGAGCAGAAAGGGGGTAAGACCGTCAAGCCGTCGGCCGACCGTACCATCTCTCTCATCGACAACTTCCTCGAACAGATACCTGAGGATAAGAAAGAGGAGGAGACGAAAAAGCCGAAGCGCAAGCCTACGCCTGCCGATGCGGCTGTCGATTATGTGTCCTATTTGCTGTCGACAGAAGAGTTTGACGATGCCGGGCAGCAGAAGGAAACTCCACAGCTCAAGGGACATGATTTGATAGATAATTTCATCAATAATGAAGGTGGAAAAATCAAATTGAAGGAGGAACCGGAGTATGCTCCTGTTCTTGATGTGCCTAATGAAGAAAGTCCCGAAACAGGCGATGAAGGCTATTTTACAGAGACGTTGGCGAAGATTTATATCAAACAAGGGCGATATGAGAAGGCTTTGGAAATTATTCGCCGGATAAATTTGAATAATCCGAAAAAAAATGCTTACTTTGCAGATCAAAGTCGTTTTTTGGAAAAATTGATATTAAATAATAAAAAACAATAGTAAAATATTATGTACACATTTTTTGTAGTTCTCATCGTGCTGGTGTCACTACTAATGATCGGAATCGTGTTGATTCAGGAATCAAAAGGAGGCGGTCTGTCCAGCAACTTCTCTGCGTCAAACTCTATCATGGGTGTACGCAAGACTACTGACTTCATTGAGAAGGCCACTTGGACATTGGCTGCCGTTATGGTAGTGTTCAGCATTGTCTGCGCTTATACCGCTCCTAAGGCCGTTACTTCAGAGAGCGTCCTTGAGCGTACGGCTACAGAGACACAGACGACCAATCCGACGACGACTCCGGGATTCGGTGCCGGCCAGCAGGCTCCTGCACAGAATGCTAAGGATGCTGCTGCTCCTGCTGCTAAGGGTGCTGCCCAGGCACCTGCCGCTCCTGCCCAGACTCCCAGCACACCTGCAAAATAAAAAGAAAAAAGTTCGGGATTTGTTTGGCGGTTTCAAATAAATCCCGTACCTTTGCAACCGCTTAAGAAAACCACGGAGTTTCTTACTCATGGTCGGAATAAGTAACCAATACGGTGGATGTAGTTCAGTTGGTTAGAGCGTCAGATTGTGGTTCTGAATGTCGTGGGTTCGAGTCCCACCTTCCACCCTCCAAGATTCCTTGCAACTCATGAGAGTTGCAAGGTTTTTCTTTTTCCCCCTATTTGCCCCTCATTTTAAGGATTCCTTTATTTACCCTCATTTTTCAGCTTTACACCATTTTGCAACTCGGTTGCAAGAGTTTTCCCCTAATTTTGCACCGTCAAAGTACAAACGAGTGTACCGACCTCATTATTATCAAGAAAAATGAATCACAGAAAGAGTAAGAATAAGTGCGTCATTGCGGCAGCCTCCCTGCTGTTGCCCACGCTTGTCCATGCCCAGAGTGGGGCGGCGAGCTCCGTAGATCCCGTCTCCATAGCTTCGGATACGACCGAGGTGATGCTGCCCGACCAGCATATCAACGAGGTGACGATCACCAAGCGACAGACCGTCCGCTCGATGGGTGGTGCCATCAACGGCCAGGCGATGCTCAAGGGCGAGCTCTTCAAGGCCGCTTGCTGCAACCTCGGCGAGAGTTTCGTCAACAACCCTTCCGTGGATGTCAACTATTCGGACGCTGCCACGGGAGCGAAGCAGATCAAGCTCCTGGGCCTCGGCGGCACCTATGTGCAGATGTTGTCCGAGCTGTTGCCCAACTTCCGCGGTTCGGCTGCTCCCTTTGCCTTGGGCTACGTCCCTGGATCTTGGATGAACAGCATCCAGGTGTCGAAGGGCAACGCCTCCGTCAAGAACGGCTACGAGGCCATGACGGGACAGATCAACGTCCAGTATCTGAAGCCGGAGGACGAGCAGCAGGTGCAGTTCAATCTCTATGGCAGCAGCATGGGTAAGTTTGAGGCCAATGCGATGGCCAATCTCCATATCAATGGCAATGAGAACTGCGCCACCGAGCTGCTGACCCACTTTGAGAACAATTGGAATCATCATGATGGCAATGGCGATGGATTCCAGGACGATCCGCAGGTGAGACAGTACAACATCCAGAATCGCTGGTGGGCTCGTTCGGGTAAGTATATCTTCCATGGCAGCATCGGAGCACTCAAGGAGGACCGCAACACGGGACAGGTGAAAGGCCACGCCAATCCCCATGGTAAGCCTTTGTATAAAATAGGTATTGAGACCAATCGCTACGAGGCTTCGATGAAGCACGCCTACGTCTTGGAGAACGAGCAGGAGAGTAGTTTCGCCCTGATGGGCAATGTCTCCATGCACCAGCAGAAGGCTGGCTACGGACTGAAGATCTATGACGTCAACGAGAAGAATGCTTACGCCTCTCTCGTCTTTGAGACCAACCTGGGTCATGAGCACAATCTCTCGACCGGTCTGAGCCTCAACCACGATTACCTCCATCAGAATGTGCGCCTCGTCCACGACGCGACGCTCCCCACGGAGACGATGATCGAAAGCGAGACCGTCCCCGGTGCCTATGCGCAATATACGTTCAACCTCCACCAGCGCTTCGTGGCTATGGCGGGTCTTCGTGTCGATCATAGCAACGTCTATGGCACGTTCCTCACGCCGCGCGCTCATGTGAAGTGGGTGATGAACGATGTGGTCACGCTTCGCCTGTCGGCGGGCAAGGGCTACCGCTCGCCGCACGTGCTGGCTGAGAGCAACTATGTCATGGCCAGCGGCCGCCAACTCGTGATCGGCAAACTGGGCCAGGAGGAGGCTTGGAACTATGGTGTCAGCACGGCCTTTATGATTCCCATCGCTGATAAGACGTTGAAGATCAATGCGGAGTACTTCTATACCCACTTCCTCAACCAAACCATCATCGACTACGATAGCGATCCGAAGACCATCACGATCTCCGACTTGGATGGTAGTAGCTACTCCCATACCTTCCAGGTGGACGCCAGCATCACGCCCATCAAGGGTCTCGACCTTACGGCCGCCTACCGCTACAACCTCGTGCGGGCCACTTATGGTGGTGTGCTGCGCGCCAAACCGTTGCAGAGTCGCTACAAGGGTTTGTTTACGGCAAGCTACAAGCCAGGCCTGGGCCTCTGGCAGTTTGATGCCACCTTCGCCCTCAATGGTGGTGGTCGTCTGCCTCAGTCCTACACGTTGGCCGACGGTTCTGCCTCTTGGGACAATACCTACAAGGCTTATCCCACGCTCAATGTCCAGGTCACGCGCGAGTTCCGCAACTTCGCTGTCTATGCGGGTGGAGAGAATCTGACGGGCTACAAGCAGAAGCATCCGATCATCGGTTGTGAGAATCCGTGGAGCGACAGTTTCGACTCTACGCTCGTCTATGGACCGATCAGCGGAGCCATGGTCTATGCGGGCATCCGTGCTCACTTCTAAGAGGACAACGAATAATTGTTTTCGTCGGAGAGCGGTTTCATACGAATAAAAATATGTAAAAAAAAGATAATCAAGGAGAATCAAGTTATGAAGAGATTTTTTGGATTTTTGCTGATGCTGCTCACGGTGGTGGCTGTTTCGGCCAAGGATATCAAGACGGTCATCCTCACTACCAATCCCGAACTGGAGTGTGGAAAGTGTGAGAACAAGGTGAAGGAGAACCTTCGCTTCGTCAAGGGTGTGAAGGACATCCAGGCTTCTGCCGAGACGCAGAAGATCACGGTAGTCTATGATGCCGACAAGACCACAGTGGAGAAGATTCAGAAGTCGCTGGAGAAGATTGGCTACAAGACGCGCCTCACTACCAAGGAGGAGGTGATCAAGGAGGGATGCCATTCCAACTGCTGCGACGGCAAATGATTTTCGCTGTGGGTTAGCAGAGAAGAAAAGATAATACGTTAAGCACAGAGCCGAATCAGCATCCGTTGGTTCGGTTCTTTTTTGGTCCTACTCAACGGGCTGCCTTTGCTCCTCTCCCTGTCCTGACATCTGCCACGCTTCACCATGTACCCACCACGTATCGTCCTCCCTTCCAGCATATATCGACCTCATATTGT
>ERZ827043.1806-NODE-1806-length-20474-cov-4.460551_pt1 | contig 20474 bp, 16 predicted proteins | sample MGYA00519923_ERZ827043 | MGnify/ENA primary metagenome ERZ827043 (study PRJEB31778, sample SAMEA3449251) | human gut metagenome | biome: human gut; feature: human-associated habitat; material: faeces | place: United Kingdom | collected 2010/2012 ...
TACTGTCTTATCGGCACACGGCATATCCGCCCCATTTTTTATTTGCGATTCGTCTGAAACGAATGATTCCGCCCAATAGAACCGCGCTCCTCTTTCCATGCCTGTGGGAAATATTTTCTTTTCTCCTCCGGCGTCAAAGATTCATAACACGCTAAATCCACCTCATAAATAGTTGTGTCATCTACAATTACTTTTGTCCGCTCCTTCATCGGCACTTCCCCTGCCTTATGTTTGTTGTTATCATTGTATGATGGCAGAGGATTAAAGGCACCATGTCTTGAGGTTACATTATTTTTTCTCCAAAACAATAATGTTATTTGAGAATTTTTTTGCCCCCGGAATTTTCCCAATCACACGATATATCGGCATCATTTTTTTCATTCCCTCAATCAGGCTTACTTCTTCTTTATAAGAAAATGCCGGCACAAGCCGCTGCAGCAATTTCCCGTTTTTGACACCCCATGTAAATTTTGCATTGCTTCCTTCAATTGATTTTTCCTTTATATGGCGCACAACAAACGGTGACATCGTCTCAATCATAACGGTAACTTTCGGAAAAGTTTTCTCTATAATGGAAAACATCTGCAACACATCTTTTTCTTGTAAATACATGGAAAGTCCCTCAATCACAACCAATACATTTTCGCCGTCACATACGATTTCATCCGTGTAAGATGCGTCCATCGCTGACTTTGCAATCTGATAAATCGGCCCGTTTTCCGTAAGAAACTTTTCTCTTATCTCCATTGTTTCCGGCAAATCCACATTGTACCAGCGCAGATACTTTCCTTTCATCCGGTAACATCTTGTGTCCATGCCGCTGGCAATATTTATCACAACGGTGTTTGGATTTTTACTCAAATGCCGCCCTACCATCTCATCCAGCACAATCGTTCTCGCGATTACGCCATAACTCATCGCCTTATCTTTATCCGCATTGGAAAAATCGTAATCCAGCTTTGACACAATCTCTGCCGCCATATCATCCTGAATCATCGGATTGTCTTTCTGCGATTCCTTTGCCCTCGCATATAAAGTCTGAATCATTGTCTCCGGCACACCGGTCACACTTACTTTCTCTTTCATCGTATCATCCTTTCGTAACGTTTGTTATGAATTGTTATGTTGCAAAAAAAGCTCCACAGTTAGTCTCTGTGAAGCTTTCTTAAACTCTCTATTAATCTTTCGGTTCCGCCTCCGGCGTAAATACCAATCTTTTTCACTAAATACAGGCTGTATTCCATGTCATAATCCTCTTTTACAATCTGCAAACAACTGTCTAGCCGCTGCTTTGCCAATATTTTAATCAATCCTTTATCCGGCACTGTCTTAAGTTTGCTCCGGTAATATGTAAGAAATGACTGCTCCATCATTTTTTCAACACGCTCTCGGAATCCTTCGTAACAGCTCCCCTGCGCCTTCTCCATGATGACAATCGTTTCTTTTCTGTGCTTTAAAATAAACTGCATCACATACACATCAATCTCCGGTCCCTCAGACGGATTCTCCAGTTCAATCTGCATGCTCTTTGCCAGCATCTTTTCATAGTTCTCCACCAGTGGCTCTAATATAGCCCGAAGCAATGCTTCCTTATTTTCAAAAGAAAAATACATTGCCCCTGTCGTGACACCCGCCCTGTGGCAGATTGTCCTAAGACTTGCTTTCGCATATCCATTGGCGTAAAACTCTTCCAACGCCGCCTGTTTAATTTTTTCAATGGTTTCTTGTTTGTTTTTCATCATAACACTTGTTATGTTAGTCTAATTTGGGGAGTTTGTCAACTGCTGTAACAAAATAGTTTGCTGGTAATTTTTTTGTTTTCCGTAATTTTGTAGAAATTACTGGAATCCAAAAGAATTGGCAGCGAACATTTGTTACAGCCTTTTTTGTTCCAACATACTTTTTCTAAAATAATTCAACCTACTTTCTTCATATCACCTTGGAAATCCATGCAATATAAAGCATTTTCACCCGGATAGTCATGGTCCTGTACTACATCCCCCTCATCTTCCTGCCAATACGCTCCCACTATATCTTCATCGTACTCCACTAGATATATCTTTTCATCTGTGGCATACACTGACATCCATTTTTTCTTTGATAATTTAACATCCTTTCTTGTCTTTTTATCAACTCGATGAAGCTGATACTTCTTGTCCAAATAAAAAATATATTTTCTATTAGTAGAAAATGCAAATTGACCTCCCCAATATTCTCCAACATTTCTCAATAATGGCCGCATTTTCCCACCTTTGCGGGGAATTGCGAACTCCTGACAATAAATATATGTTTCATCCATTGTCACAAAAACACAATCGTAGTTAGTTGGATGAAAGGGGGGCACTCCATAACATTTATATGTCTTTTTTCTTTTATAACATAATATTTCACTTTCTTTTTTTGTATTTAAATCATAAGCATATAAATATACTTTTTTCCCTTTCTGCCTTCCATACAAAATCTGTCCATCAACAAAAGTCAGGTACGGCTTAGCCTCGTTCATATTCGATGTAGATAAAATCTTCTCTGTCCTTTTCTTATTATTAATACTAAATCTTTGTAATGATTTGCCGGATTTATATGGTTGATAATCCAACTTTTTGTCTATCACTTCATCTCTTGAATCATGATATATGTATTGTTGATAAAGTGCTGAATAATCATATAAATGATCAGCCCAAAAATAGTTGTCCTGTGAATCCGCATTTTCTGTTTTTTCATAATCATCTATAATTAATTGAACTTTTTTGTTTTTCAAATCGACACGAACAAGTGCCTGTCTCGTTGTCTCCACCTCCGCTTCTCCTTCTTCTATTGTTATAAAAGCATAAAAATCATTTTGATATTTAGCAAAACCGGATATGTATCCATAATCCAACGTAAATTCTCCCACAAAAACATCTTCATCTCTACAAATTTTATATTCCCTTTTGCCGTTTGATTTCAAATAATAGTAATGCCCATTATCAATCTGCCCAAACACACTCGTGGGGTCTGCCTCTCTAAAATATACGCCCGTATCTTTTTCATTTAATTTAGCAAGTTTCAACGTGCATTTTTTCCCCGTTTCATCTGTAACCTTAACAGGCTGTATACTCTCACGGCTTAAAATTTGTTGACATATTTTTTCCTCTCTGCCGCTTTTTTCTATATAATAATATAACAATACATTGTCGGTTTTGTAAAAACGTAACACTTTTTTATCAACATATTTTTCGGATTTATCTTCTCGAAGTTCTTCTTTCCATATACTATCATTTCCATTGCAATAATATAGCTGTCCTTCAAAAATGTACATATACCTTGGACAACTATTACTGATTACAGATAAGTGCTTTCCGTCATAATCCACATAACAAACTTTTTGTTTCTCTTTGTCGGCAAAATAAATTCCTTTTTTGTCCGCTATAAAAAAATCCATTTCCGCTTTCACAACATTTGTATTAGATGAACCATCAATGTTTACCTTTTCTATCATTTTATCATTCATGCTGTAATAATAAATCCAGTCCTGTACTAAAATAAGATTGCAAATTCTATCTTCACGATTGGAATAAATGTATGTTTTTTCACTTCCATCACATCGAATTTTGGCTATATGTTGTATTCCCTCTCTTTCCTCTAAAAAATATAGGTAATCTCCATAATAAGCCAAATTGTCAATTATTCCCTTATAAATAACCTGTTTTTTACTGCCATCCAATCTCATTTTAATAATTTGATGATTTTTAACATCTCTGCAAAATAACCATCCCTTTCCTATATTTATATTGTCACATCTATTATCATGCAGTTTTTGTTCTGTTTCTCCTTTTAAATTTTTACGATATAAACTCCAACTATCGTTTGCATTTGAATAATAGATTTTTCCACTTTCTTCTGCCAGTTCTCCACCAAAAACAATATTGTTTAAAATACTCCCATTAGTTTCTATGCTTTCATTATATTTGCTATCACTTTTCTTTTCAGATACACAGTGATTACATACTATTATCAAACCTATTGCCAGAATAACTCCCAATAAAGTACCAATATAAATCCTTATTCTTTTTTTGCTGTAACGCAGTTCCTCCATTTTATCCCTCCACACTTAATTTTGAAAATAGCTCACTGTAATTTATGCCGCCCAAATTGTAATCTTTCATAAACTCAGGTACAGCATTTACTTGTGCACCAACTATTCTATAATTACTTTATCGTAATCTCTTTTCAAAAAACTATACTTGTTACCGGACTTCTCTATTATTTGTAAACAAATATCTCGGTAAAGTTCTCCTTCATCACGTAAAGTTTCTGCTGTTTCACCCAAGGATTTTACTCTTTCACTCGGTGATTTATTCAACGAATTTGTTTCTGCTTTACTTATTTGCAAAACAGCTTGTGCCTCTTTTATGTATTTTTTCACCTGATAATCAAATTTTTCTATGCTTTTTTTATCATCCTCATATTTACACCGTTCACTCAACCAGTGTATCACATTTTCATATTCCGTTTCCCATAATTTCCCGTATAATCTTTGCTTGCCCCTGATTTCAGCGTATGTCATATCTTGTTTCATCACCTTATCAAAATAGCTGTCAATCGGATTAGCATTATCTACAGAAACTACTTTGTCCTGCGATAATTGCACATATGTTTTTTCTTTATTTAATACAAATATACTCAAAACAACATTAACAAGTAAACTGATGCCCAAAAACAGGCAAAACAATATTTTTTTCATTCGGATACCCCCTCATATAAATCAACACTTTCTCAAATACAACGATTCACCTTTCCGGAATGTTGCAGTAAAATCACCTCAATCATACCATACATCACTTGGAAGTTTCACACCTTGCCTTTTCAGCATAATGCATTCCACCCCATCTCTATATCCACTCTGGTAAAAAATCAACCCAGTTCCTTCTTCCCAAATAAAAGTCTCCCAATACCCTGAATGCTGTGGATATTGATAGTAGCCACCATAACGCAGTCTTTTTTTCGGTGAATCTTGAATCTTTTTTAAGTACTGATGCCAGTCTATCTTATCGTGTTTTAATGTATCTTTATATGTCTTTTTCTGCCAAACAATTGTACTATACTTTGGAATCTCACTGGTCTTTATGATTCTATTTAACGTTTTCTTCGACAGCGTCCAAACATTTCCTTGTGCCTCATAATCGTTATTTTCCCATATACGCATTATCCTATTTTTTTGCACATAAAAATAACCAAGGCTAAGTCTTTTTGTGGGAATTTTAAGATCTGAAGCCTGTTCAATCTTCAGGTGATAAAGAATACCTTTTTTTAGTTTTGCTACCTTTATAAAATTCATTTTTGTTTTATACTCCAAAGCCGGAATATCTCCCCATTCATCATAAAAACCTGCACTCACATCAAATTTAACTTTACCACTTCCTTGCATATTCCAATACGAATTGATACCTTTTTGTAAAGTCTCAGTTTTCCCCTGAGACTTTTTTGTTTTTGGCTTTTTTGTTGCCTGTGGTTTTGTTGTTTTCAATTTTGTTTCTTGTGATTTTGTGTCCATCGTTGGTTTTGCTTCGACCTTTTTTTCATTCTTTTCAACACTATAATTACCAAACAATGGAGAAATCCTGCTACGAACATAGACTATCACCGCAAGTAAAATTACAATTCCTACCGTAACTAGAATATTTTTAGTTTTTATTTTTTTCATAATACACACCCTCCTCATTAATTCATATCATTTGATATATAACGCTTTAGCAATATAAAAACTATATTTATTATATTAACAAGCACAGATTTTGTCAATTTATGTTTTCCTCAAATACAAAAATTTAGCCCTCAATATGTTGCATCGTATTGGATATATTTATTTTCCACATCTACAATTCACCTCATTTCTGTTTCATCTACCGGGTTATTTTCTTCCAGTTTCTCAACTTTTCCATCCACGCAGCGAATTCGATACAGTACATCACTCCATTCATCGGATGCTTCCTTATCGTTGTCTTCAAGAAATTCCCATTCTTTTGAATAGCCCCTAACATAAAGCCATTCCCCAACAATATCTATCTCCTCTGCCTGCAATTCCGATATTTTTTGAGAGCTGTTTTTGCCCCACTCTTGATATGATATCGTTCTATCCCGGGAAACAAAATACACGCCTTCTGCCGCAAACGATGTGTCACAAACTTCTTCACTGCTCAGTTCCAGAGTTTCCGTTCTATTTGTATCCAAATTCATTCTTCCCACAAAATACTTTTCACCGCAATAATAAGTAAAACAAATATACTTATCGATTATCTTGTCAACGTAAATCCCACCTTTTTCCTTTGGCAAATTACTATGTTCCCACAGTTTCATCTGACTATGCAAGGTTCTTTTTCTGTTCCCCTGCCAATCAAAAACCACGACTTCTATTTTACCATCTTTGCGAACGTCCATAGCGCATATTCCACCAATTTTCTCAGAGCCAAAGAAACTTATTTCATCCGAATCTGCATCTAAGGAAATCGGCGTTCTAGTTTGTCCATTTATGGACTGCCTTTCTATGATATTCGAATTATTTTCACACATAAATAGTGAGTCGTTATATAAAATAATCGAACGTATCTCTTTTTGTGCATACACATCGCACAAAATATCAACTTCGCCATTTCCGTCAACCTTTCCAAACTGAAGCGTTCCTACTTCATTTCTTACCAAAACATAATATTGAGAATTCCAAACCGCAAAACCTCTTAATTTCTGTTTAGAAAGGCGAAAGGAAAGAATTTCTTTGTTTCCGTCCTGATGCAAAATATAGTCACCTTTAGCATTTTTTCGCAAATAGAAATAATGATTACCGCTGACTTGTGAATATTGTGTTGGATACTCAAACAACTGCATTTCTGCACATTCATTTTTCTTTGTTTCCTTTTCTTCTATTTTATTTTGCTCTTTTCTATTTATATTCACTACAACGCATGTAATTGTAATAAGCAATATAAAAAAGATTGTATACATTATTTTCCTCTTTTTCATTTACATCCTCCGTATTAATCAATATATTATACCCTCTCCAAGGTCTGTATGCTATACTATTGGAGATACTGTGGATTGTTATTTTGCTCCTCGTATAATCAATTCTAATTTCCTAATAAAGTATGTGTATAAGCAAACTCATTTCATAATTCCCGCCAAATAATAAATAAATTGCCCTTTCTTAGTTACCTCATATTTAAATGCATCTCCTCTTTGTCCTATCCTTATGTTCCAAAGTAATATAAGTAAGCCTATAATACATATAGCTCCCAAAAAAGCACAGATACTGCTTATAATAATTTTTTTCATACCTCTTTTTCCCGCTCCTTCAATCTTTTTTTGTGCATCCTTTTTGTTATGCAAAAAGCACCAACTAAAACAATTAAGATGCCACCCACCACACAAAATCGTATTCTTTTTTTCTGCAATTCTTTCTTTACATCCGGGGCAGTATAACGTTTATCAAACGAATTTTTCAACCACTTATCCTTATCTAAGTCATATATAAATTCGGGGTTGTCATCTTCTGACATACGATATATCATATCATTGCTGCCTCCTGTCCCCTCTCCCGTATTTACAAACCATTCTAATTCCATTGCTTGTGCCTTTGAATCGCGTTTACTTGGCAAAATGCGAACTTTATTATCGGTCTTCAAATCAACTTTATAATAATGGTATACAGCACGGCATTGCGTAATACCATCTTTATTGTCTATGAATTTTGCTGAAAAAAGAATACCATCTCCCTTCTTATACTTTGCAGTATCCGCCCCTTGCAAATTCACATGGTCTTCACAAATCTTCCCCACAACAATTCGCACAACATCAATACTTATAAAATTTTGATTGTTATGTACCTCACTTACCCTGCCAATAATCAATGCATCTTGAGGTGGTTCATTATTTATCGTAAAAGATATTTCGTCCCCTGCATACACAGTATCCTTATGCAATAATATAAAAAATGCTAGGATAATAACTTTTAAAATTGTTTTCTTCATCCGAATACCCCCTTGCGTATAAATCAACTTCTTTAATACAACTATTTAGCCCTTAATATGTTGCATCGTATTGGATATATTTATTTTCCCCAGCCACAAGCAAATATGGTCCTTGTAAATAAATATTCTCCGTCTTATTTCGGGGCCCATTATATAATATATCGCTCTTTTCCGTTTTTAAGTTTATTCGTTTAATCATATTTTTTTCATAGCAAATCGCATTCTTTTCATTGGATGCAATTTGCACACATCCCTTACCCCTCTGAAAAAGAATTTCCACATCATTTGTTAGCAGATTTACTTTATAGACATATGACTTAACGACATTATTTATAGGTATTTCCATATTACGCAATCGTACATCTTCTTCCCATATATTAACAACTCCGTAGATATATTTACCTTTTTGGTACTCGTTAAAACCATAAAGAAAGTCGCTGTCATATCCAATTTTCTTTTCTAACACCTTCTGATAGTTAGCATTTTTTTGTTTTTCAGTTTTCATTTCATCCCATATGTATGCACTCATAGCCGGAATATTGGAATACTCTTTTTCAGTAGAAAAACAACCATTGGAATTAGCATAAAAAGTTCGTTCTCCGACCTTACATACTCCTTTTTTGTTTTCTTTCATAGTATTTACCTTACCAGCAAACTTATCTTCCTTAATCCATGCATTTGCCACAATTCCATTATAATTTACATACGGCATATTTTGTTCTTCATCCTGCCAGTATTGTAAATAAAGAATATCTTTATCCATTGCCATGTAATTACACTTTTTCTCATGCCTTGCCTCTATGTAATGCCCCTCAAAATCATAACTATATATTACTGCATCATCACTTGAATAATTATCTCCACATTTTAATATAAACACATGGTTCATACCAAGTGCAATCTGGTTTGGAACAAAATCCAGTTTAATTATTTTTTTATTCTCACTTTTCTTATCTGTAAATTCTACATTTCTTCCATTTGTTTCTGCCCAATAATTTTCATTTTCAGCATAATAATTCACGTCTCCATAATGTATAATTAAAACTGATTTATCCAATTGACAAAAAGCCAAATCACAACAAATAACCCCCAAAATTATTATTAGTATCATAATATATTTTTTCATCCACAATTCACCTCATTTCTGTTTATTCCCGCTCTTTATAAGATATCGTGCCATCCCGGGAAACAAAGAACCGGCATCCAAATAAATCGGCATTCTAGTTTGTCCATTTATAGCTGCCTTTCCAAATTTTATTTTCTTCTCTTCCCCGCAAATCCAAACAATACAGATTATCCGAATAAAAGTCTTCACCGCTATCTGCAAACTCATCAGCATCAGCGGCATCCCTCACACATTTCGTATAAGCTTTCTTATTTCGAACTCTTGCAAACAACTTCTTTTCCGTACATAATATTTCAGTTGCAGGTTTCTTTCTTATTATGATATCGTGCTTATTCTGTTTATCCAGTCTATGAATCTTGTTTGTTTTATCTAAATAAAACACATACTTTTCATTTGAAATAACATTCTTGTCACCTGACTTAAGCACATGAAAAGTCTTTTTATCTTTTCTCGAAATTATATATTTTCCATAATATATAAAATCCTTGTCAAACCTCACAAATTCCGTTTTATTATTTTCCCCGGCTGGCAATTTCAAAAAACACTGTTCTTTTTTCTCTTTTAAATCATAAGAAAATAGACTTGTTTTTTCCCCTTCATTTACTGCATAAAATATCTTGTCATTTATATAAGATAAATATGGTGATGCTTTTTTCATATTTGTCGTTGTTGACAGTTTCTCCATTGTTTTTCCTTTAATGTCTATCCGAATGGGTTTACCAGCACGTTTATCATAAGACTGCCACTTCGTGCGGCTGTCAAGATAAAAATAATCCTTGTAAATACAACAAAACAATTTCTCTCCGTCCCCTGCAATATGTTCGTTGGAGACATCATATATAATTTCTAAGTTTTCCTTTTTCAAATTCACCTTTGCCAATTGCTGTATTTGATTGTCGTCATCCTCCTTTTCTGTATCCATAGAACTAATGATTGCATAAAAATCACTACCATACTTTGTAAATCCATCAAGAAAATAAGGAATGTCATCCTCAAACTGGTACGGCAATTCAAACTTTCCTATTTTTACTCTGTTATCTTGATAAATAATATACTTGCCCGCATTTGCATCATACCTTAACCAATAATAGTGGTTTCCTTCTACCTGAGAATAATTTGTTATCCATGTAGTATCATAAAAATACACACCTGTATCAATTGTATTAAGCCGGGAACAATCCTGATTTATAGGTTTGTTATTAATTTCTTCTAATATTTCACAATCAGTTTCATCTAATCGTAGTACATATTCAGGATTTATGTTTGTTATTTCCAAAAAATCATCATCTACATATATCATTTGTTCCATTGGCTTTTCGATTGATAATACATTTTTACTCTTCCCGGATATAACATCATATTTTATCAAAGCGTTTTCTGTCTCATACAAAATATATTTTTCTGTACATAAAACCGCACAAGTATCATTACATTGCTTCAAAATCTTAATTGTATTATCTACACAATCAATCCAATAAAAAACCGCTTGTTTAACTTCATCAATCGGTAATTTTTCCAGTTCTGTATTGGAATTATATAAATTGCAAATTCCATAAATATTTGTGCCCTTTTGATATTCCTGCCATTGACACCGATCCGCATTTCCCCAGTTTACTTTCTTTAATAATAATTGAAGATTTTCCTTAACTCTTTTATTTTCAATACTAATCAAATATTTTTCTCTGTCTTTTACACTAAAATCTTCCAAAACAGTTCCACAATACCCATTTAAATCCGGCTCTGTACTAAAATAGCCGGCATCATGATAGTATAAAGATGTATTTCCTATTTTTGTTTTTTTATCCGATTGATTTTCAATTATATTCCATTTATCTCCAAACTTTTCTTCCTCAATATAATATTGTGCCCAAAACCCTTTCAAATAATTTGGTTCCATTTCAAGCGTTTTTTCTATTTTCCCCAAAAACAAATAACCATCTTTACAGGCGATACAGGAGGCCTTTTGCACTTTTATCCTCTTTTTCACATTTGCATTATAATCAAACTGCATAATGATAGCATCTCTGAATGTTTCTGTCGTCGTGTCATCCCATTCCAACATATAAAAATGCTCTTTTCCTAACACCATCTGGTCTGGCCATATTTCTTTTTTCTGTGGATCAAAAGATACAACCTGCCCACCATTTCGGTCTTTAATTATTACTCTATTTCTCTCCTGATATGAAATATATTCATCATTTTCAGCTAACACATAATGTAAATCACCATAGCACAGCTGCATGTTATTTGCACTTGATAAGTTAGAAAAAATCGTCACTACACCAAACACAATCAGGGAAACAATAAAAGTTCCCAATATCGTTCCGCCTAATACCATAATTTTTTTCAAAATTTTACTCACCTTTCATCAACTCCCCTCTTCCAATACTCGATATATATTCATTTCTTTACTATTGTCAGATATTTCTTTATATTCATTATTTTTCGAATCATAACAATATATCTGTTCCCCTTCAAAAAACCATTTGGATTGAAAACAATCAACCAATTCTATGTTTTTTTTCGTCTGAAGAATATAAGACAACTGAGTATCCACCACAAATTTATTACTTTCTTTTTTGAGCACTACATTAAATTTTTCACGATTTGTTACCACTTTTACCTCAAAAAAGACTTCACTTCCATTATTTAAAAATTTTTTCAAAACGATATCTCTAATATCTTTTTCCTTCAAATAATTCGTGATACACCCCCTAGCATCCTCATTCACAATTTTCTCTTTTCTATTTTCTGTCAAGTCATATTGATAGCATAACATCCCCCTTTTTCTCTTGTCCGGAGCAAAATACATTTTTCTTTGACCTGCACTGGCAATCGCCAATCCAGGCGCATCTTCTCCAAGAATTGTTATCTTTTCCTTTGCAATATCCTGCGCAAAAAAGCCATTTTCGCCTTCCCACACAATCCAATCATTTCCTTGCGCAAGAACATCCCATGTTCTGTTTTCCCATTCGGTTTTCTTTGTATATGCTATCTCTTTTGGAACTTTATAATCCGAATACTTTTTCCGTACCATATCATATACTCTTATCCTATTACCTTTGGTTACTTCCACATAATTATTGCCTGCAACAGTAAAACTGCCATTTTGTTCCGTATCAATAACAGCCTCTTTTTTCTCTTGTCTCAATTCACCTGATTGAATTGGTATTCTCCACAACTTTCCCGTTATTTCGTCCTGTTTTTCATAACAGTAATACCACATATCATTTACACATAAAAACATCATATCATATGGTGAATCCGTATTGCTAATATTTAACGCCTTGACTTGCCCACCATCTAGATTATATTGACAATCCATTGTATACAAATGGTACGAATTTGCAAATGAATATTCAGATATCGTTTCAGTTGATACTGGCAAATCTTGTTTCCTATCTATTTTTTTCTCTTTTCTATTAAAGCAGATAAAAGCTACTACAAAAACAATTGCAAGTACCACTCCTGTCAAACCAACTTTTTTAATCATACTCATCTCACTTTCTCAACTCCTTCATACTCTTAATCGCATAAATTTCATTATCCATTCCATCTCTATCACATAACCGGACAGCTCCTGTTTTGCTATCATATTTTAGCAATCCATTTTCACCCTGCCAAAACCACTTGCCTTGAACACAACCTAACAATATCATAAATACATGTTTCTCATTCCACGGCAAATATAAATGTTTTGCATTATCCAATTCCGGCTCATAAAGCACTAAATTTTTATTTACTTGATAGGATAGCAATACCTCTCTATTGTAACCGCCCTTCACTTTTGTTTTTACCGAAAAATAAATCTTTTCTTTACTATAATACAATTCCTCTATGCTAAATTTTTTTATATCATCCATAGAAACACACAAGCAATTAACAAGCACCGGTAAAACTTCTTTTTTGGTTATTATCGCACTCTTTTCACCCGTTTTAATACTATATTTCTCTATTATTTGAGAGCAATTTTCTTTACAATAATAAACTTCATCCTTTAATGGGTCAAATGCCACATTACTTGTCTGTTTTTCGTTAATCAAACTAACTTTGTTTTGTTTAATATCATAATAAAACAAAGCCTCTTCTCCCCATACAATTCCTTTCGACGAACTTCCAAACACTTGCCACTCCAGTACTTTTAGACTTGTTATTTCCTTTGGAACAATGCACTTTTTTGTTTTATTATTTTTCAGATCAACTAAAAAAATCTCATCTTCTTGTTGTATAATATAACTCCCCACTAAAGAATTATTATAGTTTACACATGATGCAGAGCGTAAATAAACAAGATACTTATCTACGACTATTGCTTCAGTTACTCCATCCAAATGATCTACAACTTTTTGCTCTTTGCCTGCTAATACACTTCTCCCACCTCTCCCCTTCTTTAAAGGAATGCGGCATACTGCTTCAATTTCTATCCCATATTGGGTATTTTTTTTAATCTCCTTCTTAAAATACAACCATTCATCCGTTACTCGAATCAAGCACCCTTCCCCCATTGTTGCCTTTAACTTTCTCTTGTTTTCTCCGTTTATGTCATATGAAAATAAATTATTTTTCTCCACACAAAATATATCCGTAGAATTTGCATAGGGATAATCCCCCTCCCACGTTATCTTTTTCTTTACCTCTTGTTTATCCGTATTTTGCTTCACACCGCAGCTTGTACAACTAAACAATATTAACATAATCATTATTATAACTAACTTTTTATTGTACCGAATTGCCATCCCTTTTGTTCCTCCCTTTCTTTTAGCAGTCTTTTTGTTCTGTCAACTCTTTCCCTTTTATATAATACAACGATTCACCCTTCAAAAATGTTGCAATATCTTCCTCTATTAGCATCAAAGCATGTTTAACTCTCCTTATTTATTCCTTAAAGAATCTTAGTTTTGTTCTTTCTTTTACATCAGGATCCTCGATATCATCATCGTAATACCACCCCGACCCGGTATAGCCCGGAAACATAACTTTTTTATATTTTTTTACATACACTCCCTTTTCTGTACAATCCACACTCATGTACTTCTCTTTCCCATACCCTTTCACCGATCCGGTTCTTTTGTCATATCTCTTCAAATGATAGTTTTTATCTAAATAGTAAAGATATTTAGAATTTGACGAAAAAAACCTGCTGCCCGACCTATTGCCATACCAATACTCGGGACACACTACTGCATCTTTCAAAACCTTTTTCGCTTTTCCACCATGTCTTGGAATTGCCAGCTCACTACAATATATGTAATCCTCATCCACATATATCATCAAATTTCCTTTTGCTTTTTTGTCTATTTTACTCGATGCAGCTTTCTTTTGCTCCCCTGTCTTCCAATTATAAGTATAGATAGCAACTTTCCCCTTGATTTCATTTGCATACCAAAAAGCATTTCCAACTAAATTTACATGGGGCAATGCCTTCTGCATCTCTTTTGGTATATTGAGTGCTGTCATTTTTTCTTTTTTTATATCATACATGCTAAACTGTCCACTTTTATATGGATTCAAATGATAAATATCGTCCGGATACTTCTCACGATTATCAAAAAATATTTTTTCATCTTGTATCTGCATGTAATCAAACCTATCATCACCATACACACGGTCTAATATAGTAAAATCAATATCTATTTTCTTAATACTGGATTTCTTATAATCTATCTGCGCTAAATATGTAGGGTATAATTCATCCTCATCATTTGAATATATGATAGTATACGCCTTATCGCCTTCTACCGCAAAAGTCCCCATGATTCCGCCTTTGGGAATTAAAAACTTTCCAATGGGTTCTTTATTTTTCATTACCGTATAGTTCCAATTACCATCCGTTACTAAATAATAGTAATCTCCGTCATACACCTGAGAATATTGCCAAACCGGTTTGCAGCTGCGTAGATAAACCCCTTGCATTTTATCGGTATTAACATTTTCCGTTTTCGTTTCATGTGATTTTGATTTTTCTTCCGTCGCATGAGGTGTTTTTTCGCTTCTCGGTGCTACGGATACCGACGTATTGCTGCACGAGCAAAGTAATACTATTCCTAAAATGCATATGCTGTTTAAAATGAGTTTCTTCATCCGAATCCCCCCTTGTATATAAATCAATTTCTTTAATACAACGATTTAACCTTCAAAAATGTTGCAATACACTTTCTCCATTATGAAAGATTCACATACTTTCCATTATTAATACCGAACAATTTGTTGTTCAAAACATAAATTCCACCTGCACATATATTTTTTGAAATATGCTGCCGCTGTTTCGTTTCTATGTCTATTTTCCAAATTCCATTCGACTTATTATCTGTAACAACATGAGGTCCTGCAATATCTGATTTTGTGCTATCACACACCTCCCCCTGAACATACAAATAATGATTCATTACTTGAACACCTGTTACGTAAAAAAACAAATCTTGTCCATCTAACGGTATAGAAAAGATTTCCCCCCACTCTTTCGTTCTCATATTGTAAGAATATATCTTGCTCCTATCATTTTCTCCAAAAATAATGTTATCTTGTATCACAAACATCATTTCCTTATTTATAATATTCTTTGACAAAGAAACAATAATTTTACAATTCTTCGTTGCTATGTCATAACGATATACTTTCAGTTCATTTTCTTTTTTTCTACAGAAAAGCACAAAACTTTTATTAAAAATACAATTTTCTATATCGCCGACAAGCTTTTTACTGTTATCTTTTCCTATATTTCCACAAAACAAACTCAAACAATTGTAACGTTCAATTGCATTATTATTCACTTTAGTATAATAAATTTTATCTCCTATAATCATGAAATCTTCCATCGAGTTTTCTAATATTTTTTCTTCTTCACCATTCTCATAATTATATTGATATAATCCATCTTCCTTTTGTAAATACAAATTACCATTTATAATCTGATAATTAAGATATTGATTTTTTTCCTGCGATGTATCTAATAAACTATTTTCCGTCTTTTTTAATAATGAATCCAAATCCACATTATAGCAAATTCTTCCCAGCTCCCACACCATAAACACTAATATAAATATTACCCCTGCTATAATATATACTCTTTTCATTATATATTGCCTCCCTTTCTCAATATTTCTATTTTCTTAGCGCTGTTATCTTAGGATAAGATAATATAAACTGATTAACAAGCTTAAATGCATCATTAGGATATAGTTTTTTTCTTGCTTTATTCAAACATTTTCTGAATTGTCTTGGTCTAAACTTTAATGCCCCCTTCTTCAAAGCGTCGACAACAAGATTTTTACAGTTTTGTTTTAATAAACTATAATTAAATTTGCCTTGATGAACCATATTGGCCTTTTTTCGCAAATAAAGATAGCTTTTTTTAAAGTTCCCCTCCAAAAAAATATGCTTATCGTAATTAATACCACCTTTCATTCCCTGTTCAATAACAGCCTTTGCTGAAGAAATCCTATCATCTAACTTTTTTCTAGACTTCTTACTAAATCCCTTAGGCGACACATACTCTTTCCATTTTTTTGAATAATCTACCGAATAAAATCTAACGTCTAATTTCCCATTATTATTTCCAAAAACATTTCCAAGTAAATCATCCGGTTTTGAAGAAGAAAAAGAATAATAAACCCAATTACTATCTCCTAGTTTTATTGCCACTGCTGTATGTCCAAATCCTAGTGCACCATCCGTTTGTTGCAACCAAATCGCATCATGCCCACTCGGGTCCACCATATTCACCCCATCATTCTCACAGTATGTATACAAATGCAGACTCAGCGGTTCATCACTTTCCCCGGTATAGGTATCTCTTGTGATAAATCTTCCTACTCCCGGCTCATAGTATCTTGCCCGCAGATAGACTTCCTCCGTCTCTTTATCGTAGTATTCCCCACAATAACGGTACGGGTTCTCATCCTTTTTCTCCGGTTTTACTTCGTTTCCAAAGGAATCATACTCATATGTCTTTGTGACATTTCCGGATTCATCCAAAAGCTGCACCACATTGCCGTGCATGTCTGTGACATAATACGTTTTCTCCGTATTCTCTCCTTTATCGGCATACACTAAATCATTTCCACGGATGTAACGTTTCTGTACGGCTCCTCCCTTTGACAGTTCCATTACCACCTGGTCTCCGTCCCAGACATAAACCGTTTTTTCTCCGTTTACCGTCTTACCGGTACGAAGTCCTTCGGCATCATAAGTAAAGCTTACCTTATAGTTTTTCGTAAGCGTCTCGGTCAGCTGATTCAAAGCATTATAATGGTTTACTACATTATCGTTCAATTGATTGTCTCCCAGCGTCACATCGACATCGATGTAAGACGTATCCTTTGCTTCTGCCGGAATTTCAGAGCGGTTCACGGTAGCAAGCTGGTTTCCGTTCTTATCATTTTTGTAAATTACCACATCGTTCTTCTCCGTGTCGGTATGCAACGTATCCGTGCGGAGCAGTTCGTCATTTTTGTTGTACTGATAAGCGGTTGTCTTGTTTCCGATTGTCATCTGTTTCCGGTTATTGTTGGCGTCATAGGTATAGGAAATATCTTCCCTTCCTGTTTTTGTTTCTCTGGTAATACGGCCAAGCATATCATAGGTGTAGGCTGCCGTTTTTTTCGTGCTCTTTCCCTTCTTATCCATAACGGTCGAAACTTCTTCTGCTTTCTGTCCGTTTTTGAGATAGGTACTGCTGTACTTGGAAACCACTCCTTTACCTGTCTCGTTTGTCATAGAGGTTAAACGGTTCTGGTAATCATAGCCATACGTGGTTTTCAGTCCGTTTGCCGCCTGTCTTTCGCTAAGGCTTCCCTCCGTATCATAGGCATAAGAAACAGCCCGGTTTCCTTCGCTGTCTTTGACGGAAATCAGTCGGGAACTGCCATCATACTCATACGACAGAGAAAGTTTGGTATCCTCTCCTGCTTTTACGGAAAAAGTGGATTTGTTCCCCTTACTGTCATAGGTATAATTCTTTACGACATCCTTATTTTTTGTCAGTTTGGTCGTTTCTTTTGTGACCTGGCCGGATACATCGCCATACACAAACTGTGTATCATCCTGTACTGCCACATCTCCATAGGCATTGTAACGGTAAGTATGTACGGTTTCTTTTCCGGTCTTTTTCTCCTTTGCTGTCCTCTCGGTCAGCCGGTTTTTATTATCATATGTGTTTTTCAAAGTATTTCCGTTTTTATCTACGGTTTTCGTCAGGTTGCTGTTGCAGTCGTAAGTATACGTTTCCGTTCTTCCTTCCGGGTCGGTATAAGAAACCAGACGGTTTTTCGTGTCATACACATACTTTGTTTCCCGGATGGTATCGGATTTCTGCTTTTTATCTGCCATTTTCACTATCCCCAAAATTTTTCTACCTAAAACAATATCAAAATAGTCATACTTTGCAATTTCCTTCTTTTTCATAAATCATCACCTTAACTCTGATCATTCATAACTAAAACATGATATATAGTCTGAATCCTCTTTCCAATAAAACACTAAATTTTCAATAATAAAGTCATAATTAAAACGATCTCCCGGCAAATCAATTATTTTTAATTTGCCAGTATTTATATCGTATATCATTAATCTTTTATCTTCAATGTCATTATCATAATAAGAGCAGGCTATTTTACTCGAATCACAAACAGGGATTTCATCGTAATCATGCCCCGGCGATATTTCAAATTCATATATTTTCTTGTCTTTACCCCCTTTACAATATTGATAAACAGCCGGTCTTTTACCACCATTATGTCTTCGCACATAATAAAACTCATTGTCCACTTCCATTAACCCCTGATAATATTTGACTGCATCTGTATTTTCCACCTCTTTTATATTCGTTTCTTTCCCCCGAATTCTTTTTTTCTTGTGATTAGAAAGATTTACCTCATAAAGGGCAGTCCATGAATAACGTGATATAAAAAGTGAATTTCCACAAAAACAGACTTCATCTGTATCATCATCTAACAATGTAATTGCTCCTGTTCTTATATCATATTCATAAATTCTAAATCTCGACATAAAATACAGATTCTTTTTATAATAATGCAACGCCCATATCTGATAATAGTTAAAATCAATATCTTTCGAAAGCCTTTTTTCCATATTCCTTTTTGATATAATTTTAACAACATTTTCTCCGTCGTAATCAGAAGAAACAATATTTCCATCATATTCAAAAAAGATAACATCTTCCCCCAGTGTTATATGCACTCCAACGCCTTCTTCTTTCGATGGTGTAAATTCGTATATAATTTTTTCATCTTTCTTTTCTTTATCTACGCGAGCCACCTTATATCCATCCTTCGGATAAAAAATATAGTTTTCATTTTGAACAATAGGACCATTCCCAAAACACTGCATATCAACCATATCTTTTATTCTTGCATGATTCCAATCATACGTTTTTATTGAAATTGTTTCCTCACTTTCTTTCATAGTACTGCTTTCTTTCATCTTACCATTTTGTGCACTCCCACACCCCATCAACAAAATCATTACAAAAACTGCTACAATACGATATTTCTTCATATTATTCAAACACTCCCTCATAGAATTAGTTAAGACATTTACCGGTTCCTTTATAACATTTTGAACCTATCTTTTTTATTTGCTTTCTAAATTTACTTGCCTTTCCCTTATATTTCCAGCCGTATTTCTTTTTATTTTTCATAGGCTTTGGTGAAGATTTTTCAAATAATATAATCTTCCATTTCTTAGTCGCTTCTTGGCTTTTATCTCCAATCATGCATTCTTTCTTAACTTTTGAAATATCTTTGGGTATTTTCAAACCTTTCATTTTCCACCCTACATAAATAGATACTTCACCCATTCCATTAGCTTCCGGACCAATCTCCGCAACAACACAATATAAATAATTTCCATTGTTTGTATCTATTATAACGCCCAAAGAATACTTATATCTTGACTCACTTGGTGGTACTACAATATAAGGAATTTCGTCAGCACTTACGTATTTTCCAAAACATGATGTCGTATTTCTCTTTCCATGAGTACTATCGCCATAATACTTGTTCTTTTTCATTTGATTTGTAACTTTACCATCTGTGCATATACGCAACTCCTTAACTTCAGTCTTAAAGACTTTTCCTTTTCTCCGGCTTATCCATTCAAATCCTTCGGTATGAATTTGCCCATTACTGTCTTTATAGGAATACCCATACATATGTCCACTCGGGTCCACCATATTCACCCCGTCATTCGCACAATAGGTATACAAATGCAGACTCAGCGGCTCATCACTTTCCCCGGTATAGGTATCTCTTGTGATAAATCTTCCTACACTTGACTCATAGTATCTTGCCCGCAGATAGACTTCCTCCGTCTCTTTATCGTAGTATTCC